>Ga0209123_1000479_pt1 | contig 51644 bp, 43 predicted proteins | sample BarGraIncu00431A_FD_184500 | JGI IMG/M metagenome (GOLD analysis project Ga0209123, IMG submission 184500) | Arctic peat soil microbial communities from Barrow, Alaska, USA - Barrow Graham LP Incubations 004-31A (SPAdes) (version 2) | ecosystem: Environmental > Terrestrial > Soil > Wetlands >... | reverse complement strand
TGGGCAGTGCGTGATTATCACCCCATTACAGCAGTTACCTATTCATGTGGCTTTGGGGCACTATTCTGCTGGTTGGTAATGCCGTATGCAGGGGAATTTAATGTTATTATGGGGCAGCCCCTCATGCTTTTATATGTCGTTGTCTTCTCCACAATTATTCCATTTATGTTGTATTTTTGGGGCCTGAGATATTTGTCTGCGACAAATGTGAGTGTAACCTCCAGTCTAGAGCCAGTCATAGCGGCGCTAACTGCATATTTGGCGTTAGGTGAAACCATGGGTGTTCTACAGATGATTGGTGGATTATTGGTATTGGTTGCCGTATGTATGCTACAATATAATTCGGTACGGGTGCAACAAGTCAGTTGATTTTTTACGGAATCAGAAAGTATAACACTTTCTAAGGTTCTAAGTGGGGCCAAATAAGGCTTCAGCCTGCGCTGAGGCTTGGCCGAAGCCAAGTTTTCTTTAGAAAGATAGAGTTGAGGTGAGTGTAATGCATATTGTATTGGTTGAACCTGAGATCCCAGGGAATACTGGAAACATAGCCCGCTTGTGTGCGGCAACAAATAGTGAACTACATCTAGTGAAGCCACTTGGTTTTTCCATTGAGGACAAGTATTTAAAACGTGCTGGTCTTGACTACTGGCACTTAGTGAAAGTACATTGTCATGAAAATTTCGGGGAAGTACTGGAATTATATAAGGGACACAATTTTTATTTTAATACAACAAAAGCTCATAAGAACTATACTGAGATTCAGTATGGGCCAGATGATTTATTGGTGTTTGGTAAGGAAACAGCTGGCTTACCGGAAAGTTTGCTGGCAGCTAACCACGAAAACTGTATTCGTATTCCCATGGTGGATGATGCTAGATCTCTCAATTTATCGAATGCTGCGGCCATTGTAATTTATGAAGCCTTGCGGCAACAAAAATTTATAAATCTAAAATAGCAGTAACGTAAATATAATAGAGATGGTGATGAATAATGTACCCACTATTTGGTCCCGCAGGTAATCCGGATGCTTTTTATGAGGCTGGGAATAAAGCATCTGTGCAGATACCAGCATGGCTTGGCACAATGAAGCTGACTGCTTATGAATACCAGTGCAGCCGAGGTGTAAATATTAAAGAAGAGACAGCCAGAGAAATTGGTTGTAGATCAGCTGAGTATGGGATAAAATTAAGTATTCATGCGCCTTATTACATAAGTTTGGCCAACGAAGACGAACAAATCATCATGAATACACAAAATCATTTTTTAAGATCATTAGAGGTGGCTCGTTGGATGGGAGCTGACCGTATTGTTTTTCATATGGGGGGACCGGGGAAACAGGAACGGTGTGTTGCCATGGAACGGGTCAAACGTTCCTTTAGTAATGTACTAGAACAGGTGGAAAAGCGCGGCTTAACGGGTATTTATTTATGTCCGGAAACCATGGGCAAGAAAAATCAACTAGGTTCATTAGCAGAAGTGATAGAGTTGTGTACAATGTCAGAATGGGTGAGACCTGCTGTGGATTTTGGACATTTACACGCTGTGACCGGTGGAAAATATATTACTCAAGGGGAAATAGAAACTGTTTTTGATGCCGTAGGTGAGAAATTAGGTGCTGAGGTAGCGGAAAATTTGCATATCCATTTTAGCCGGATTGAATTTACGAAGGGTGGGGAAAAACGTCACTGGACATTTGCAGATGAGTTTGGACCACCTCATGAGCCTCTTGTTGGACTTTGCGTTCAACGAGGATTTACTCCTCGAATTATTTGCGAATCAGCTGGAACTCAGGCCATTGATGCTAAAGTCATGCAAGATTTATATTTTTCATTGATAAATAAATCACAGTAATGTAATATTTATACTATGAGACTTTATTGTCATACATATTATTATATAATGTATGATTTTTGTGCACTCGGTATATTATAAAAAATGGGAGGCGAAATATGAACATTTATGATAAAACCCACTCTTTGGTAGACTCCATAAAGTCATCACCAGAATATACGGAATTTATGGCAGCTAAGAAGGTTCTTGATACAGATGCGCAAGCTCGGTCCATGGTCAAGGAATTTATCGCTAAACAAATGGAATTAGAATATGAAACGATGGGGGGAAAACCTGAAGACAAGGCAAAGACAGGGCAAATACAACAGCTTTATCAGCTTGTCACTGCAAATAGTAAAGCATCTCAATTTATGCATTCCTATATGAAATTTCAGCGACTGGTAGCTGATATCTATAAAATATTAGGTGATTCTGTAGCTGAAGGAATGGATTTTTTTGATAAAAAATAGTAATCATGATGAAGTATTAGGAAAGTTTAATACGATGATTCCCACCAGTCGACTCCTCGTAAATGAACCACTATCAAAACATACTACCTTTAAAATAGGTGGTCCAGCAGATTATTTAGTATTTCCATCGTCAATAGACGAAATATCTGGCGTGATGATGATTGCCAAACAGTATGATATACCAGTTACTATCCTTGGTAATGGTTCTAATATCTTGGTCCTTGATAAAGGCGTTACAGGTTTGGTTTTGAAATTTGGCAGTGAGATGTCTTATATTAGGCACTCAGGAGCTACTGTTACCATTGGTGCTGGGGCTATGTTGGCCGATGTTTGTATTTATGCAGCCAAATATGGACTTGGTGGCCTAGAGTTTGCTATTGGTATTCCAGGGAGCATTGGTGGTGCCGTATTTATGAATGCTGGTGCTTACGCAGGGGAAATGTGCCAGGTCGTAGGGGCTACAATCGGAGTTTGTGCTGATGGTAGTGTAAAACGTTTTGTAGAGTCTGAACTCGCCTTTGGCTATCGACATAGTGCATTTCAAGATAATCACTGCATTATTTGTGAAGTGGAATTAAAGTTAGTAAGGAATGAAAAACCAACCATTGAGCAAAAAATGTATGAATATCAAGTAAGGCGTGAGACGAAGCAGCCTTTGGAAATGCCGAGTGCTGGTAGTACTTTCAAACGACCTCCAGGTCATTTTGCTGGCACACTGATTGAAGAGGCTGGACTTAAGGGGCTTACAGTGGGGGGCGCGCAGGTTTCCGTTAAACATGCAGGTTTTGTTGTTAATGCGGGGGGCGCAACAGCTCACGATGTATTAAAACTCATCAAAGAAGTCCAACGCCGTGTCTATGAGCATTCAGGTGTTATGTTACAGCCTGAAGTTCGTATCGTTGGTGAAGAATAGGAAAAGACTTGGTTTAGCCAAGTCTTTTCGCCTTTCGCCTTACCCAATCGTCAGTTGCAGGAAATGGGAGATCATTGTCGAAATATGCTAATAAGGACACAAGGGAGGATGAATGACATGAAATTGACTTTCTTAGGTGCTGCGAAAATGGTAACTGGTTCGTCCTATTTATTGGAAGTTGGGACACAAAAAATACTCATTGATTGTGGTATGTTTCAGGGTTCAAAAACCATTACTGCTAATAATAGTCGGGAGTTTCTCTATGATCCTACAGGGATTGATTGTGTCTTATTAACACATGCTCATATTGATCATAGCGGATTATTACCTAAATTGTGTAAGTCGGGTTTTAAAGGACTGATTTATGCGACGAAAGTTACCAATGCTCTCTGTGGTATTATGTTACCTGACAGTGCTCATATTCAAGAGTTTGATGCAGAAATCGCTAATCGCAAAGGCAAGCGTGCTGGCAAAAAACCTGTAGAGCCCTTATATACGATCGATGATGCGAATGTTTGCTTAACTCACTTCTCCCCCGTCGACTATGAAGCAGTGGTGAACTTGTCTCCTAGTGTTAAAGTGTGTTTTAGAGATGCTGGACATATTCTTGGTTCGGCCATGATCGAGGTATGGGTTACTGAAAATGGGAAAACAGTCAAGTTGTTATTTTCCGGTGATTTGGGGCAACCAAATCAACCCATCGTCAAAGATCCAACATTAATTGATGAAGCTGACTATATTATTGTGGAATCTACATATGGTAATCGCTTGCATGAAGAATATGATAAAGAAGAAAAATTAGCAAGTATTATTAACGCTAGTGTGGCCCGGGGTGGTAATATTATTATCCCGTCTTTTGCTGTAGGACGTACCCAGACCATGTTATATTATTTGCACAATCTTTTAAAAACAGGAAGAATACCCAATATACCAGTCATTATTGACAGCCCCTTGGCCATATCAGCGACGGACATTTTTTTGCATAATATTGATGATTATGATACTGAAGCCATGGAAATGCTCCACAAAAATCATGATAACCCGCTACTTATGCCTCAGTTACGTTTTACTAAAACAGCTGAAGAATCCAGAGCTCTTAATGATTTGAAAGATCCAGCCATTATTATTTCAGCCAGTGGTATGTGTGATGCGGGACGAATTCTCCATCACCTCAAACATAATTTATGGCGCGGGGAAGCCAGTGTGCTATTTATCGGCTATCAGGCCCAAGGAAGTTTAGGGCGCCGTTTAGTTGAAGGCGCAAAAAAAGTAAAAGTTCTGGGCGAAGAAATTAGTGTCAAAGCGACTGTTTATAATTTAGATGGCTTTTCAGCACACGCTGACCAACATCAACTTTTAACATGGTTATCCAATTTTAAAACCAAGGCTGCCAATATTTTTATAGTACATGGGGAATCAGAGGCTGCAGGAACTTTTGCTCAGCTGATCACAGAAAAAATGGCAGTTTCTAATTATATTCCAAGTTTAGGGGATGCAGCCACTTTAACGGGGAGAGAATGGCAGATTGAAGAGGCTGCGGTTGTAAGCCCTGCCATAAAAGAACTCCATGACTATCTTGATGTCCTAGATAGAGAGTATGTAGAGCAACGCAAAAAGCTTGAACAGCTAGGTGGCGCTGATAATAGTAAAATCACAGAAATTATGCGCAATTTGGAAAAGATCCATAATTATATGAATAAGACACTAAATGGGCTTTAAAATAAAAAAAACAGCATATTTTCACGAAAATATGCTGTTTTTTAAGATTGGCAATTGACAGTTGGACGACAGTATAATATAGTGGTTTGTATGCCACAATAAAAGGGTGCAGTACGACTAGCATCCTTTATTTGTTTATTTTTTAGGAGGGCTTAAATTTATGAAACGTAATGATTTACGCAACGTTGCAATTATTGCTCACGTTGACCATGGTAAAACAACTCTGGTAGATGCAATGTTAAGACAAAGTAATGTATTCCGCGCCAATGAAACGGTGGCTGAGCGGGTTATGGATTCTAATGATCTTGAACGTGAACGGGGTATTACTATCCTATCAAAGAATACCTCTGTTATGCATAATGGTGTGAAGATTAATATTGTAGACACTCCAGGCCATGCAGATTTTGGTGGTGAAGTGGAACGCGTTCTTAATATGGTTGATGGAGTACTTTTATTAGTTGATTCTTTTGAAGGTCCTATGCCTCAGACCAAATATGTATTGAAAAAAGCGTTAGAACAAAAATTGAAAGCCATTGTTGTGATTAATAAGATTGACCGTCCTGATCAACGAGTGGAAGAAGTCGCTGATGAAGTATTAGAATTATTCATGGATCTTGATGCTACTGACGAACAATTAGATTTTAAAATAGTCTACGCTGCAGCGAGAGATGGTATTGCTAAAATTAACATGGCTGATGAAAGTACCAATTTGGAGCCTTTATTTAAACTACTGATTGATGAAATCCCAGCTCCACAAGGTGAACCTGAAGGACCATTACAAATCATGGTTACGACTCTTGATTATGATGATTATGTAGGACGTATTGCCATTGGTCGAGTTATCCGTGGTAAGGTGCGTAATGGACAACAGGTCTTAATCCTTAATGGGGATGTACAGAGAAAAGCTAAGATCGCTCGACTCTATACATATGAAGGACTAAAACGTACTGAAGCGCAAGAAGTAGGGTTAGGTGACGTTGTAGCGATTACTGGTCTTACTGATGTAAATATTGGCGAAACGGTTTGTGATGTAGAAAATGCAGAAGCATTGCCAACGATTGATATTGATGAACCTACCTTGATTATGATGTTTAGTGTTAATAATAGTCCGTTTGCTGGGCGAGAAGGTAGTCTGATTACCACTAGACATTTACGTGATCGCCTGTTCAGAGAAGTGGAGACTAATGTAAGTTTGCGCGTCAATGAAACGGATAGTGCGGACACTTTTGAAGTCTGTGGTCGTGGGGAACTGCATTTGTCAATTTTAATTGAAACAATGCGTCGGGAAGGGTTTGAATTTCAAGTTGGTAAACCTGCCGTTATTTATAAAACCATTAATAATGAACGTTGTGAGCCTATGGAGTCCTTAACAGTTGATGTTCCTCAAGAGTTTATGGGGGCTGTTATGGAGTCATTGGGGACTCGTAAAGCTGATTTGGTAAATATGACTGAAACAGCTGGCTATTTGCGAATGGAATTTGTTGTTCCAGCTCGCGGTCTCATTAGTTTCCGTTCAGAATTTTTGACAAGCACTAAGGGCAATGGTATTATGCATCATGTATTCCAGGGTTATGCACCTTACAAAGGTGATATTCCAGGACGTACCCGTGGCGCGTTAGTTGCTTTTGAAGCTGGTGAAACAACTGGTTATGGTATTTTCAACGTTCAGGATCGGGGCGTAATGTTTATTGTGCCAGGACAATCTGTTTATGAAGGTAGTATCATCGGTGAAAATACTAGAGAAATGGATATGGATGTAAATCCATGTAAGAAAAAAAATGTTACCAATATGCGTACCAGTGCATCTGATGAAGCATTGCGTCTAGTAGCACCAAGGATCTTGAGCCTAGAGCAAGCATTAGAGTATATCAATAAAGATGAATTAGTGGAAGTGACTCCAAAGAGTATTCGTTTGCGTAAGGCCGTTTTGGATCGTACTGCGCGGGGAAGAATGCGGAAGAGTTAATTGATAATCTAATTGATAGCGTAAAAGCGCCCTTGTGGGCGCTTTTTTACTTATATTTGTCTTAAAATATAAAAAAGAATAATGTAATGCAGGATATTTTGATAAAAACGTCGAATCATTACCATAAAATGGCGATTTGATTCGAGAGATGTCAGGAGGTGAAAATAATGGGACTGAGTGTGCTTGATAAGCTGACAAATTATTTGATGCCAATAGAAAAAGTGGCACAGAAGGAGGAACCGGTAGCGGAAGTTGATAACAATCATGGACGTAAACCAGTGAATTTATATGTGCACACTAATCAGTCGGCAGCTTTAAAAGTTTTAATCGTTTCACCAGCAAAACTAGATGATATGCGTATGTATGCTGATCATTTAAAAGCCAATATAACAGTAGTGATTAATCTTACATGTATCGAGATGGAGATGCAAAATACCATCAAAGATTTTATGAATGGTGTCTGTTATGTACTTGATGGTAATGTTCAGAGAATTGCTGATTCTATATTTATATATACTCCAGTCAATGTAGAGATAGATAAAGAATTATATGCCTATTCAGTGCCGACATATGTGAAGCCTAAACTTGAATAATTCCTTGAGCAACATGTGTGAACGCGTAATAAAGAATTTAAATACAAGGTATTAGCCGAAATAATTAGTTTGATAAAAGCTGTAACAAGATCTGGAAATGAAGATTCATTTCCAGATCTTGTTACAGCTTTTTATAGTCGAGGATTAGCAGGGAAGATTAAACGAAAGGCGATTGTTATAATTTAGTTGGTAAATAAGGTTCGTGGTTTTAAATTAAAGAGTCTTTATTTATAATTATAAATAAAAGTTCATATGAAACTTAATTCGATAAAAATTTCATAAAAAGATGGTTATAATGCTGAAAAAATAAAAAAAGGAAAGAATAATGTCGTTAACGTAAAGAGGAATAGATAAGCATTAACTTGAAGGTTATAATATGCTTTAGAACTATGGAGCTAAGCACATAAATAAATGGATTATTTATAAGAAGATGGTAAAAATATTTGCAAAATAATAATATTTTGTAAATATCGTCATTGCCAAAGAAGATGTGGAGTTTGTAACATATAGATAGGAGGGGTTCTTAATGCTCTTCGCAAGGCTAAAACACAGCGCTATCACCCTGTGGCACAGACAGACTTTGAGGCAAAAACTGAGCTTTTGTCTTGTTGGTATGACGGTTTTCCCCTTGTTGCTAACCATAGTAATCACTGAGATTAAATTTGAGAAGACTTTGACTCAACTGGTGATTAATCATAATCGTGATATTGCGGAACGGACTGCGGAAGATATTGATCAGATGTTCAGTGGAAAAATTAAGATGTTACAGATTCTCGTGAATACGCCTGAGATGAAGTCTATGGTACCTGACAGGCAGAGAAACTTACTTAAATCCATCACTGATAAGGATGATGATATTCAAATTGCAATTGTGGCTGATCCTGCCGGTCATCAGATGACTCGATCCGATGGACAGGTGACTGATAGTGAGACGACGTATGGCGATCGGAATTATTTCCAAAAAATAAAACGAAGTGGTGAGACGGTGGTCTCTGATGTTCTGATTGCTAAAAGCACTGGTTCCCCGGGTATTGTCATTGCAGAACCCATTAAGGACGAAAATCAACAATTGGTAGGAGTGTTGATTGTGAACGTGGAATTGCGGAGCATTGTCAACCGGATTATCCGTATTAAGATTGGCCAAACTGGTTATGCCTATTTAGTTGATGAAGATGGACGTATTGTGTTGCACCCCGATCGAGGAATGGTTGAGCGAAAGGAGGATGTCTCATCCCTTGCTCCAGTTAAGGCTGTGATGGATAAACAGACAGGTTTGGTAGAATATGAATATGATAACCAAAAACGATTGGCTGCCTTCAGTTATATACCACGGACCGGATGGGGGTTAATTGTTCAGCAGCCACAAGAAGAAGCGCTGGCAGATGTAAGTGACGTTAAACGGACAACACTTATGATTACGTTCTTGGCCGCTGTTATTGCAAGCTTCATTGGTATTGCTGTGACGGGCATGATGACAAAGCCGATCCTGGCCATATCAAAGGCGGCAGGCCGCTTAGCCCAAGGGGATCTGAATGCTAGGAGTCTGGTTATAACGCGTGATGAAATAGGACAGCTCGCAACAACATTTAACTCTATGGCTGAGGAGTTGTGCACAAGAGCCAATTCTTTACTGGAAAGTGAAGAAAAATATCGTTCCCTAGTAGAAAATATCAGTATGGGTATCTATCGGGAGACGGGAAATGCCAAGTCTGTTATTGCATATGCAAATCCTGCCCTTGTGGAAATGTTGGGCTATGATTCAGTGGATGAACTGCTAACGATTCCGGCATCGGCCCAATTCTGGAGCGGAGAAGAGTTCGCTACATTTACTGATCTGGTAGAACAGGCCGGTGCAGTGAAAAATAGTGAAGTTAGACTTCGAAGAAAAGATGGAAGAGCCCTCTGGTGCTCTATGACGGCAGTTAAGCATTATAATCATCAAAAGGGAACTTTTTATATTGATAGTATGATTGAAGATATTACAGAACGCAAACTTGGCGACGAAAAATTGCATCAAGCTTATGCTGAGTTAGAACGGAAAGTAGCAGAGCGAACTAGAGAACTGACTGTATTGAACCAAGAACTGTCCCAGATTTCCCTGCAAGATAGTCTGACCAGCATCGCTAACCGACGCCATTTTGACGAATTTCTGATGCGGGAATGCCAACGAGCCAAACGAGAGCAAACATTTATTGCCTTGATTTTATTGGATGTGGATTTCTTTAAGTTGTATAACGATACGTATGGACATGTCGCTGGAGATGAATGTCTTAGACAAATTGGCAGTACGTTAAGGGGGATAGTGAAACGTGCGACTGATTTAGTTGCGCGTTATGGAGGAGAAGAATTTGCTCTCATCTTGCCCCAAACTGACAAAACAGGGGCTGTGAAGGTAGGAGAACGTATTTTAGTGGAGGTTAAAAAATTGGCCATACGGCATGAAATGTCATCCGTTGATGAATTTGTTACTGTAAGTATTGGTATTACAGCCACGATTCCGGGGACAGATTTCACGCCAGAGATGATGGTTATGGCCGCCGATCAGGCTCTTTATCAAGCGAAACAGTCAGGGCGGAATCAACTGAATTTGGCGGAAAAAGAGTGGTCATAATTGATCCTTACTTTTCATAGAATAAACAAGGATTAATTGATAGATGGATATCAGTAAGGGGTGGTGGTTATAAGAAGATTAATGAATAGGAAATACAGTAAGTTTAGTGGGTTAATAAGTTTAAGCGCATTGGCAGCCATGTTTGTATTATTTTTCTTGTTTATCCCTGAATTTATTACAACGACTACTGGGCAACTTTTTGTTGGGATATGGATTGTTATGGCTGCTTTATCTTTTATGGCTTTTGGGCGAAGTGTAACCAAGCGGGACGGTCGACAGTATGTTCCTGTGTATGGGGTAAAAAAAACTGAGCGTACCCCGAAGGCACGCTCAACAAGTCGCATGGGTGGTCTGTAGTTAGAACTTCAGTGAATCTAATACTTCATCTAAGTTGGTAAGCAAATTATTAATATCATTTGTGGTGATGACAAGTGGTGGCTGAAAGGCCAGGACATTGCGGTGGGGACCATTTTTACCCACCAAAAAGCCTCGGTCTTTCATTTGTTCCATAATGATATCAGTCTCAGTAATGGCGGGTTTTTTATTAGAATGGACGAGTTCGGCGCCAAGCATGAGCCCTAGTCCTCGAACATCGCCGATGATGGGATGTTTTTGCTGTAAATTCAGCAAACCGTCTTTTAATATTTTGCCGAGCACCTCCGCTCTAGCAGGTAGGTTGTTGGTCGTAATATATTTTAGCGTAGCCAGGCTAGCGGCGGTTGTCACCGGATTACCACCTAAGGTGGATGCGCCAGGACGAGTATAGACGTTAGCAATTTCAGCTCTGGCAGTGAATGCTCCTACAGGTGTACCATTGCCTAGGGCTTTGGCCATGGCCATGATATCTGGCTGCACATTATAGTGCTCAATGGCAAACATTTTACCTGTACGGCCGAAACCTGTTTGTACTTCGTCAACAATGAGGAGAATGCCATAAACGTCTAAAATTTCTTTGACTCGTTTAAAATAATTCGTCGGTGGAGTAATAATGCCACCATTACCTTGAATAGGTTCAGCAAAGAAGGCAGCTACTTTTCCCGAGGTAGCTGTTTTAATAATGGTTTCAATTTCGTTAGCGCAAGCTAAGTCGCATTCAGGATAACGTTTATCAAAAGGACAACGGTAGCAGTAGGCGTTGGGGGCAAAGTTGATACCTCCCACAGGCGCGGGATCAGTGCGCCACATACTTAGACCCGTCAGGCTCATGCCCAGTTTAGTACGTCCATGGAGTCCCTGACGTAAACTAATAAATTCAGAGCTTCCCGTATAGAGAGAGGCCAGTAGCGCAGCTCCTTCGGTAGCTTCGCTGCCACTGGAACAGAAAAAGGTTTTTTGTAATGTACCAGGGGTTATTGTGGCGAGTTCTTCGGCTAGATTAACAATATTTTGTGTCAAATAAATAGCACATGTATGTTGTAGGGTGGTGACCTGTTCGCAAATGGCTTTCGTAATATCAGGATTGCAGTGACCACAATTAACAACGGATACACCAGCAAAACAATCTAAATACTGTTTGCCAGTACTATCATACAAATATTGCATTTCTCCGCGCACTAACTGCATAGGTTTTTCGTAGAAATGATAGACACAAGGAATTAAATATTCGTTTTTTTTGCGCAGAATTTCTTCCGGCCCAATATACTGGTTCAAATCATATCCCACCTTTTTATACTTACCGGGAAATACGGTAACGGAAGGCGCCGAGTCCTAGTTTACGTGGACTGGCAGCCACAATTTTGTCGAGCTGCTTCGTATCAAATTGGTACCGTACTTCCTCAGTTCTAATTTTATCTAATTCCTGGCGATAGATGCTTGTAATCAAACCGACCAGTTCAGGAGTGTAATATTGACCTTCAATACGGTAATTATGGACAGTGCTTAATGCGGTTAAATGAGGCAATAAACACAAATCTTTGGTAAAGAGCAAGTGACTGCGATCATATTGGTCCACCATAATGGGATGCAATTCACCTGCAGTATCACGCAAAGCATAGCGCCGGGTATCGAGTAGTGGGTCATAATTTCCGTCGCCATTATGATTTAAGATGGCCATGGGGATGGAGTGGTCGGTAACCATGGCCGACAGTGAGCCGTGAACAATTATTTCTAATGGTAATGAACTTTCATGTACCAGTTCCATAATTTGCTTCTGGGTGGCTTCGAGAGAAATCGTAGCTTTGTGAACACCATTATTTTTTAACAACTGGGCTGTCAAATGATTAAAGACATTGAAAGAAAAATCAGCTTGTACCGGAATGTCTGTTAACTTACGTGCTAAGCGCAATATACCTATATTGCTGACCATCAAGCCTTGGGGCTTTACTGTATTCATGCTAGTAAAAAATTGTTCTAATTCCCCACATTCTCTTTCCATGGTAATGCGAGGCGTAGCAACAACAACCTTTGCTTGATAAAAAGCAGCAGTTTCGATTGCTTGACGGATTGTGGTTAAGGTCCAAGGAATGGATGGCTTGCATGCTTCTCCACCTAAATAAATAACCGTTGCGCCATTTTCACACGCGGCAGACAGGGATGGCAAATCAGCAACACGAACAGCCAATACGGCGGCTGTTTGGTTATCCTTTTCAGTTACTGCCGGTATGGTGAAAGGTGTAGTCATGTCGGCTTCGTGGACAGCTTGGCTGAAAAAGCGCGGTTCTCTTTCTCCCGAATACCCAATCGAACTTGCACCAGGATTACCTAAGGCATAACAAGTGGAAAAATCTCGGGTACGACTATCTTGTAAATCTTGCCAATCTTGCAGGTTGGGTGTATAACCGAGAGGATCAGCAATATAGTTATCAATGGCACGTCGGTAAACTTGTACAATGTTTCTGACAAAGTCGGCAGTACGCATTCGCCCTTCAATCTTGAATGAACATACACCAGCCTGAATAAGCTCTGGCAATTTCAGGTATAAACACATATCTTTCATGGCTAATTTATAGGGGCCAGGATCTTGGACATTCACTGGCTGACCAGTCGTTAGATCCGCAAGCTCATAAGGCCAACGGCAGGATTTTAAGCAACGCCCCCGATTAGAACTTTGACCGAAGACCACTCCAGAGTGGATGCATTGACCACTATGAGCAATGCACATATCTCCATGAATAAAGTATTCTACTTCAATACCAGTGCGTTCTTTTAGGAGGGTGAGCTCCGTAAGAGACATTTCCCGGTTGACTACGACGCGAGTGATACCATACTCTTGAAGCGCTTGCACGGCATTCGCATTATGGGTATTCATCATAACCGAAGCATGGAGAGGGACACTAAGTTTCATTTCTCGTGCTAATTCTAAGATGGCTAAATCTTGGATAATAAGGGCATCGGGCTGTAGCTTTTCAAGAAGGTTGAGATAGGAGCGCATGCCGCTAATTTCGCCATCGCTAATCAAATTGTTGACAGTAACATATAATCGAACATTACGTTCATGGGCGTATTTTATTGCTTTTTCCAGCAGATTATCATCAAAGTTAGCATTTGTTTTAAACATGCGCATATTAAAGCGTTTACCACCTAAATAGACAGCATCAGCTCCCGCTTCAATGGCTGCTTCTAATACATCCCAAGTACCAACAGGAGCTAATAACTCCACAGAATTTCGTGTTAATAACATAATCTCATCTCCAGCGTTTAATAAAAAATTATTCAAAAACCTCTGTTGCTTTAGCCACTAAGTCGGCTGGTAATTCCAGGCCTAAGTTTTGTGCCGTGAAATTATTCAGTAAAATTTCTGGTGTTCGGACTACATCCACAGGGATCGTCCCTGCTCGCGTGCCACGCAGAATTTCCCCAGCTTTTACAGCACATTCACGACCTAATTGATAATGATTAGCAACTAATGCTCCCAGGGCACCAGCGGATACATTGGGGGCGTGAGAAGCAATGATGGGCAAATTAATGGTATCGGTATAATAGGCAATTGTAGGGAAATTATCTTCTACGATGCGTCCGATGGGTAAGAATAAGGCATCCATGCCAGTCGGCAACAGATCAGGGAGATTGGATAAATCCTCCGCTTTATGGATTGGAATTTCCATAAGGATTACGTCGGGATGAGGGAGCTTGCGGAAGTTTTCCACCTCCACCAGAGAATTACTGTCGTCAGTATGGTAGAGTATACCTAGGGTGCGGATTTTAGGCAATAGACGGTGGATGAAGGCCATTTTAACAGTGGCTACGACCATACCTGCCACCCCTGTTGCTTTGCCTCCTGGTTGGGACATGTTATCCACTAGACCAGAACTGACTGGATCAAATACAGGTGTAAAGACGACAGGAATGGTGCCGGCCAGTTTGATAGCGGCTTGGGCTGCTGGTGTGGAGCAGGCAAAGATCAAATCAACTTTTTGCGCAGCGAAGGTAGCGGCTAGTTTAGGCAGCTGGTCCACATTGCCATCCGCGTTCAGATAATGGAACTTCGTAGCAAGGCCTTGCTCAGCAAGACCATATTTAAAGCCCTGTACAGCGTCATCCAAATTTTGTGTAAGCTGCAAAATACCTATAGTATACAAAGACGAACACCTCTTTTTAAAAAAATCTAACTTTTATATTTTCCACACAGATCAGCGAATACCTGCAAAAAAACCTAATAAATATTGTCATTATATGATAGAAATTTCGTTCATATAATGCTATGCTACTCTTAGAATGTGTAAGTTATTCAATTATTGTTGGAGAGAGGATAAATAACCATTATGAATAAAGAATATGATAATCAGTGCAATGGGCAATTTGTCCATCTTCATAATCATACGGAATACAGTTTGCTTGATGGTGCCAGTCGAATTAGTAGTTTAGTAGGGCGGGCGAAGGAACTGGGGATGCCGGCCATCGCCATTACGGATCATGGCAGCATGTATGGTGTTATTGATTTTTATAAACAGGCTAAAAAGCAGGGCATTAAGCCGATTATTGGCTGTGAAGTCTATGTCGCACCCCGGTCGCGGCAGGAAAGATGTACCGTGGATGGGGAAAATTATTATCATTTGGTCTTACTAGCGGAAACCGATGAAGGGTATCGAAATTTGATTGAATTGGTATCGAGAGGTCATACGGAAGGTTTTTATTATAAGCCACGGGTGGATACGGAGCTATTGAAGCAGTATAGCAAAGGTCTTATTTGTTTGAGTGCTTGTATTGCTGGGGAGATACCAACCTGGATCTTAAAGGGAAATATGGAGAAGGCGGAAGCCGTCGCGAAAGAATATAGTGAGATTTTCGGCAAAGATAATTTTTTCCTTGAGATACAAGACCATGGCATACCGGAACAGAAAAAAGCCAATGCCCTATTGATTGAGATGTCTCGCAAATTAGATATTGGCCTGGTCGCGACCAATGATTCTCATTATATTTATAAAAAAGATGCTGAATGTCATGATGTATTACTTTGTATTCAAATGGGGAAAACGGTGGACGATACCAGTCGGATGAAGTTTTCCACCAATGAATTTTATGTGAAAGATTATGCTGAAATGATGCAATTGTTTAAAGCTTATCCGGAGGCTTTAGCCAATACCTGTTCCATTGCCCAGCGTTGTAATGTCACTTTGGAATTTGGTAAGCTGTATTTACCTGAATTCCCTGTGCCAGAGGGACTGACAGCGGATGGCTATCTTGAACAATTGTGCCGGGACAAACTAGGTGCACGTTATGGTGAAAATACCCTGGAGGCAACTGCTCGTCTCGAATATGAGTTAGCGGTTATTTATAAAATGGGCTACTCAGGATATTTCTTAATTGTCTGGGATTTTATTAATTATGCCCGCACTCAGGATATTCCAGTCGGCCCGGGGAGAGGGTCAGCGGCTGGCAGTATTGTAGCCTATTTGCTGCATATCACCAACATTGATCCACTCAAGTATGATTTATTATTTGAACGATTTTTAAATCCAGAGCGGGTGAGCATGCCTGATATTGATATTGATTTTTGCTATGTGAAACGGGGGAAAATCATTGAATACGTATCAGCGCGTTATGGTGCTGATCGGGTGGCGCAAATTATTACTTTCGGCACCATGGCGGCTAAAGGGGCCATTCGGGATGTCGGGCGGGCCTTGAATATATCCTATGGGGAAGTGGACCGTATTGCCAAAATGATTCCAAATGAGCTGGGGATTACCTTGCATCGGGCCATGGAAATCAATTCTGAACTGAAAAATGCCTATGAGAGTGAAGCAGTGGTTACTAAACTGCTCGATTTGGCCATGGCGGTGGAAGGTTTACCTCGTCATGCGTCAACACATGCTGCAGGGCTAGTGATTTCTCAGCAACCGCTGACCCATTATGTGCCACTACAAAACTCGGCAGAAGGGTTTCTTACGACCCAGTATGATAAGGATAAAGTTGAAGAAATTGGTTTGCTAAAGATGGATTTGCTGGGTCTTAGAACACTAACGGTCATCGGTGATACCATTAAATTAGTGAAGGAAAATCGCAATATCACCATTGATATCGACCATATTCCCTTGGATGATGCTAAGGTGGGGATTATGCTTTGTCATGGCGATACGGCCGGAGTTTTCCAACTAGAATCAAGTGGTATCACCACATTGGTAAAAGACTTAAAACCAGAATGTTTTGCTGATTTGATACCCTTAGTAGCTCTATACCGACCAGGTCCATTGGGCAGTGGTATGGTGGCTGACTTTATTGACGGCCGTCATGGCAAACGGCAAGTTACTTATGTACATCCACTATTGGAACCAATCTTACGTGAGACCTTTGGCGTTATTTTATATCAAGAGCAAGTCATGAAGATTGCCTCGGTGATGGCTGGCTTCAGCCTGGGACAAGCTGATATGCTCAGAAGAGCCATGGGGAAAAAGAAACACGATGTACTAAATGCCCAACGGGCCAGCTTTTTGCAGGGTGCTAGCTTGCAGGATATTGATAATAAACTGGCGGGAGAAATTTTTGATTTGATGGCCCATTTCGCTGGTTATGGTTTTAATAAGTCTCATAGTGCTGCTTATGCCTTAGTTGCTTATCAAACGGCTTATTTAAAGGCGAATTTTCCCCAAGAATTTATGGCCGCCTTGTTATCCAGTGTCATGGGGACCAATGGAAAAGTTGGCTATTACATTGAAGCCTGTCGCCAGATGAGTATTGGTATATTACCACCGGATGTCAATGCCAGTTTTAATAGTTTTAGTGTAGATGGTCCGGCCATTCGATTTGGCCTTGCTGCCGTTAAAAATGTTGGTGAAAATGCCATTCAAAATATGATAGCCGCTCGTGATGAACAAGGTCCTTTTAAATCCTTAGTGGATTTGTGTACACGAGTTGATATGCGACTGGTGAATAAGCGGGTCATTGAAAGCTTAATTAAATGTGGGGCGTTTGATTCCTTTGGGGCCAAACGGTCTCAGCTACTGGCAGTACTGGAGCGTGCCGTGGATATGGCTGCCGTCAGTCAACGGGATAAAGCCAGTGGTCAAATTGGATTATTTGGGGAAGAAACCCTGAGTGAGGCCGCAGAAGTCAGCTTACCTGACATACCGGAAATACCTAAAGATCAAATATTGGTCATGGAAAAAGAAATTACGGGTTTTTATGTGACGGGACATCCGTTGGATGCCTATCGTGATAAGATGAACAGTTGTACGCCCATCGGCGAACTGGTGAGTGGTACTTATACTGATGGGAAAATTGTGCAAGTAGCAGGATTGATTAACACCGCGAAACGGATTACGACTAAAAATGGTGATATGATGTGCTTTATCGCCCTTGAAGATTTTACGGACCAAATTGAAGTCGTTGTTTTTCCTAGAATTTTTGATAAGTTTAGTAACATGTTATTGCCGGATATGGCAGTTAGGGTATCAGGACGACTCAGTGTTAATGATGAAAGCACTAAAATTATTGCCGATACCATTCGGAGTTTAGATCATGGGGCGAGTAGTGAAGTGCGAATTAAACTATCCAAACAACAGGAAAATGGAGAACTATTTGGCCAGTTGAAGGAAGTGTTACAACAAAATTCCGGATCTACCATTGTTTATTTGCATCTTATTGATAGTCGACGAATCATTAAGACGGAAAGACAATTCTGGATAGAACCTTCCACGCAAGCAGTTGAGGCCCTTGAGACTATTATCGGCAAGGGAAGAGTAAATATTATATAAGGAAAAGAGTAGACAACGTTCATTCATGAGCACGATGTCTACTCTTTTCTTTATATAAGGTTGCTAGAATTAAATTACGGAGGTGTTGATATAAGCAACGTAGGAAAAATATTTGTAATTATTTGGTAGAAAGATATGGTAGTCCTCCCTAGAATATGCTATCATGTGTATTATATAATAATAGTAGTGACAGAATGTTGTTTGAGATGTGGACTATATAGTCATAATAGGAGGATATATGTGGACTGTAATCTATATTGCAATAAATCGTATACAAGCTGAGAAGATGAAGGATTTACTTTGTGCCGAAGGTATTTTGGCAAATACAAGGGCGACAGGGGTTGCTTCAGTCCATGGTGATGGATCTTATGAGATTTTGGTGCTAGAATCAGAAGCCATCGATGCCAATGAAATTATTTGCCAACATGTAGTGATGAAGAAAATAGTAAAAATTTAGTAAGGGATAAACCCGCGAGACATTGTAAAAAACAGTTCAGAGGAGCGGAGGGCATTGATGTTACTCTTGATAGCAGGGATCATTAGTATGGTTGCCCTGGTGATGATACTGAGTTGGTATTATGATCGGCATTTAGACTGGCAGATTAAGTTAGTAACAGTGAGATTAAACAGAGTCATTCGCTGTCAACGGCAGGATCGGCACGTTGTGCAACAGTTATTAAAAACTATTTATGTCATCATTAATAAAGGTATGGCTCTCAATCATTCAATTGTCACTTATCAAGGGTTAGATATGCTAAAATTAGCCTTTGGTTATGGGGTGATACGCCCTGACGAGTCTGCCAAGTTGATGGCAATTGGTATAACAGCATTAAATAAGAATAAGCCTGATACCGTCAGTTTTATTATCGATGCCTTTAAATCCTTAGCACGTCAGTTGCCACCAGAAGGTATTATCAGTGTGATCAACCAATTAACACTCATAGGGACCATGGCTCTAAGACAAAAACACAACTTTTTAGCTGCTAAAGTGGTAGAATGTATTTTTTCTATTATAGAGCAGGCTGATGGTGATAATCAAATCGTGGTGGCTGCCATTAAGGCTCTTAAAGTACTTGGTGTATTAGGACTGCGCCGTCGAGATACCGCATTATTTAGGGAAATCAATAAACGTTTGTCAGTTTGGCTTGTTGCCAATTCCAAAATGTACGATTTGGCAACGGAAATCCCACTGTTGCTCACCGCTTGGCTCCATCGCATTACATGGTTGGATGATCTAGTGCTATTTTCTGTTATAGCTGATTCCGCCTTTAGTTTGTTTGAAGCTGATGTTTTACCCGATACTTCAATTGAAGTCATTATTGATGAATGGGTCAATGTTGCGGCGTCAGCTTGTTTAAACCCGAAGAGTCTAATGGCTGGTCGTATCATAGAGTTTGTATTAAAGGTGGCTCATCGTCAGCAATCTAATAAACAGTGGCGAACAATCATTCCTCTGATCGGGCGAGTCGCTAAATTAGCCGTGTACCGGCATGGTATTATTTTAGCATTTATGGTACTGTTTCCCATACTAGAGTTAGGACGTAAACTTCTCGGGGCAGAATTAAGATCCATAGAATATCTTCATGAGTTTCACCATGAACTTTTATTTAGAGTCGTGAGAGAAAGCCTTATCATCGTAACCTATGCTGCCCGTCAGAATATCCTTGGTTCAACAGGGGAGACTATTGTTGAGATTTTTAAATATTGGACATCCCATCCAGAGATTGTTGGCAATGAAAAATCTATAAAAAAATATTGCCAATTATTATTGCTATTTTGGTTGAAGAATAAAAAACAGGCTAAAAGATATATGCCATATAATGCTGAATTTATGGAACCCTTACTGTTCTCCAATATTGAGAAGCAGAGATTAGGGATATAAAAGAGTGAAAAAATCCGGGTATATTATACACCGGATTTTAGTTTTGGCAACTTGCTGCCGATTAATAATAAACCGATGATGGGAAAAAAGTTGCTAATTTTTTGTACAAGCATTGCGAAGAGTAAACTGAGACCTGCTGTTACTAGATAAAATCCAATGACAATAGGGGCAGTCATCATGAGGTCATGTGTTGTTAGATAGGTTGTCAAATAATACATGATTAAAGGGTGGACTAGGTAAACTAAATAGGAGTGTTTGCCTAAACTGGCAAGAATAGTGTGTATGTGTTTAGGCATCTTATTTAGATTGAAGAGCATAAACAAAAATAATGTGGTCGCTACGGTATATAAGACGCCGATAGGGCTGAGTTGATGAGCTGTATTAACTGCATCTTCAGGTGTGTAGTGGGAAACATACAGTAGATAATAATAAAAGCCTAACATACCTGCTAAAGTTATGTAAAAGAAAGTTTTAATAAGTCGCTGATAACGGATGATCACTTGTTCAAAGGCTGCATATTTTACGGCGCAGACCGCACCAAATAAGAAGATAAAGAGATAATGTAACACCCAGTAGTTTAGACGGTATGATAGCAACTTACTCAGATAGACATTAGAAACATCGACTTTGAGCAGGTAACTTGAATAATAATTAAAAATGATTTGGAGTAGTAAGAGAATGCCCAAGTAAGGTCGAGGATGCTCTAGTATACGACAAACGAGGGAGCGCCATACAGGCATGAGGGCATAAAACCATAATAAGATGACTAGAAAGTAAAGTTGGCAGGACGCTAAACCAAATAAAAAATATTCATAGAGTAGAGGCCTCGTCCAGATGGATAGATCATTGCTAATGAATGTATAGTGAGCCATGTAGAATAATGACCATACAATATAGGGTAGTAAAACAGTGCGGGAACGTCTGGTCAAAAACGTCAGATAGTTTAGTTTACTTTTTAAGTCATGATTGAGAAATAACCCAAAGGCTGAGACAAAGAAAAAAATAGGTACGCTAAAACGCGTGAAAATTTCAAGTAAAGCAAAGAGATGAACATTGACCATTGGGTTACTTAATGAATAGGCACCCGTATGAATACCTACCACACCCAGCATGGATATGCCACGAATATATTCAAGAGCCATTATTTTTTGTTTGGACATGATGAAGTTCCTTTCGTTTATCAGTATACTTTATTAGGGCATAATTCGTAATTAATGGACATTATTCCTGCTTGTCTAGAGAAGAATGTCCGTTTTACGGGAGAAATCCATACTGGAAGCAGGAATATTAAACATAAATTTGAATATATAGATAAGATGCATTCAACAAAAAACATTTTATCTGGTTGATCCGTCAGAATTTGGATGGATAATCGTTTTTAGGGAGGTATGGATATGAAGTCATTGGGTTTGGTAAATGGTAATTTGGTTGATCTGAATGAAAATGTTGTACCAATGGAAGATCGTGGGCATCAATTTGGTGATGGTGTTTATGAATTCGTAAAAGTATATAATGGTAAGTGTTTTGCCCTACAACCACATTTGGAAAGGCTGTATCGTTCCTTACGCGCTATTCGAATTCCTGCTACATATACTTTCGAGGAGTTCGTTGAATTTCACGAATTATTGATTGAAAAAAGTGGCATTACAGAAGGTGGAGTTTATTTACAAATAACTCGTGGCTCGGCTCCGCGTGTACATGAATTCCCAAAACTAGTTGTACCCTGCTTGACTATGTCTATACGGCCTGCAGGTGTAGTCAACACTCACTTATGGGAAGAGGGCGTTAAAGTCATCACCATTCCAGATGAACGGTGGCTCAGATGTGATATTAAGTCTTTGAATTTGTTAGGCAATATTTTAGGTAAACAACAGGCTAAAGAAGCTGGGTGTTATGAAGGCATTATGGTACGCGATGAACATATTACAGAAGGTACGAGTAGTAATTTTTTTGTCGTCAAAGATGATGTCCTTTGGACTTATCCAGCAACCCATTTGATTCTTAAAGGTATTACGAGAACCATTGTATTGGAAAAACTGGCTAAGGAATTAGATATTACTGTTTTGGAGAAGCCTTTTACTGTGAATTTTATGAAAGGTGCGTCTGAAGCTTTTTTGTCAGGAACGAGTACTGAAATTATGCCAATAACGACTATCGATGGTATTCGGGTGGGAGATGGTACTGTTGGGGCGATTACTCGGAGTATACAGGCTGCTTATGCTCGACTCATTGATGAGGAATGTGGACGTAGGTAAAGAGGCCTTGCTTATTTCAGATGGCAGGGTTAAACCCTGCTATTTTTGCGTATATTACTAGAACGGAAGTTTCGATTGGGCTGTGGAGGATATTTTATGCGGGAGAGGTTAAGGCAGCTACCTTATTATCGGTGGCTAATTTTTGGCGTGACCGTACTAGGGACGTTTATGTCGGTGTTAGATGCTAGTATTGTTAATGTGGCTTTACCGGTAATTGCCATTAATTTAGGTGTGGAATTGGTAGCGGTGCAGTGGGTGGTATCAGCTTATTTATTAGTCGTGACTATTTTACTACCATTGTTTGGTAAAGCAGGTGATATGTATGGTCGGCGTAAAATATTTATGCTCGGGTTTATTATCTTTACCCTAGGATCCTTATTGTGTAGTATTTCTATTACAATTTGGCTTTTGGTAGGGGCGAGAGTTGTACAGGCGATTGGGGCTTCTATGTTGATGGCCAATTCGCCAGCCATTGTCAGTATAACTTTTCCAGGAAAAGAGCGGGGTAGAGCCTTGGGGATGATTGGCACGGTTGTGGCGATTGCTTCAATGAGTGGGCCAAGTTTAGGTGGAATATTAGTTGGTATTTTTAATTGGCAGTCCATTTTTTATATTAATTTGCCCATTGGTCTAGTTGCTTATTTGCTCGGTTATTTAATATTGCCAATTGAAGAAAAACATCAGCAAGGGTCATTTGACTTTTTGGGCGCTCTATTGTTTGCGGTGGGCATGACAGGTTTCTTATTAGTATTAATTAATGGGCAAGAGTGGGGTTGGGGGTCCAATATTGTAAAGGTGCTTAGTATTATGACGATTGTGCTTCTTAGTATCTTTATCTGGCATGAAGGTCAGGTAAAACATCCTATGATTGATTTATCATTATTTAAACGCTGGCCCTTTTTGGCGGGAAACATATCCGGGTTATTATCATTTATGGCCATGTTCTCCAATAATATGTTATTGCCGTTTTATTTACATTCTATCTTATTATTATCGCCTACTGAGATTGGGCTGGCGATTACGCCTTTTCCCTTATTGATGGCAGTGACTGCACCCGTCAGTGGGTATTTATCAGAGCGGATTAGTCCTGTAGTATTAACAAGCTCAGGTTTAACGATTATGATGGGCGGGTTATTGTACCTATCAACACTCGATGCCCAATCTGTTATCTGGCATGTGGTCCTTGGACAAGCTGTTATGGGGTTTGGTAATGGCATGTTTCAATCACCTAATAATAATAGTGTCTTAAGTTCAGTGCCGAATGATAAAGTGGGCCTCGCCAGTGGAATGAGTGCTTTGATGCGTAATGTAGGCATGGTAAGTGGTATTGCGGTAGCAGTATCTGTCTTTGAAAGTAAACGACAGCAGGAATTGGCTGGACTCTTCTTACCTGATCAAGCAGCGTATATTGGTGCATTTTTATCCGCTTATCATACGGCCTTAGTTTTTGGTGCTTGTTTTGCGGGCCTTGGTGCCCTTATTTCTCTGAGTAGAAAAGGGCATGCGCCTTTAAAAACATAGTGAAATAGAAGTAGTTGTGGTAATATGAATATAATAAATGTAGGAATAATAGTTGGAGGGGTGCAAGAGTGAATAAAATATGGTTGAAAATTTTCGTGGCAATGATTGGTGGCAGTATCGTCAAATCCTTTTTCCCCAATTCATTGGTATGGGTGTTAGTTGACATTGCAGTGCTTGGTATTTCTTATCTAATTTTACGTCGGGATTACACTGTGAATCTAAAAAGCAGTATGTTATTTTTAGGCGGATTAACGGCTATTTCCGTCCTTGTAGATGTAGGAATCATGAGTGATACAGTGAGTAGCCTTTTCATACTGGCCCTATTGGGTTGGATGCTCTATGAGCGGCGTAGCAGTAATAGTCCTAGACCTCCCGTAAATCGACATAAATGGCATAAATGAACATGGAACTTATTTGATGAATATACAATATAAAATATTGACGCGCACGGGGTTATTACTGGCCCTTACTTTGGTCTTTCAGTCATTGCGCTTTATTATTCCAATTCCTGTTTTTTTATCTACATTTTTGATTGGTAGTTTAGTGAATGCTTGCCTATTGGTCGCGGTAGAAACCGTAGGCATTCAACCTACTCTGCTGATTGTGTTAGTGACGCCGATGGTTGCTTACTTTCAGCAATTACTGCCACTGCCCATCTTTATTATACCAGTGGCTTTGGGCAATGCTATTTATATTAGTGTATTTTCCCTAGGTAAAAGATGGAGTTCATCATGGCTGCAAATTAGTGCCGCAGCTTCAAGCAAGATGATATTTATGTATATTGCTTTTAGTTGGTTGCTGACCTTACTTGCCATTCCGGCAAAGCTGGCTACAGGCTTAATGTTAGTGATGAGTTGGCCACAATTGATTACTGGAGTCGTTGGTGGTATTCTGGCGAGTATTATAAAAAAACGGTTACATTTGCTTCCTTGAAGTAATTGTAACCGTTTTTCTTGAGGTCAGATAAAATGGTTATCTAGTAATAAGTGGCAAAAATCTTCTTGACAATTAATATGACCAATCATATAATAAAGATATTAAACAAGAAAGTTTATTTTATTAATATCTTTCAATACGACTGGTCATTTAAATGGTTAAAAGTAGATGATTGGTATTAGTTATTGATAGTAAAATTATAATTAGTCTTGATCAAAGTAAGATTTATGAATCGTTGAAATTAAATTATTAGAAAAGAGGTAAAAAATTATGTCAAACAAAAAAGTTTTATTAGTGGTTACAAATCACGATCGTATTGATGAACAGCATGTCTCAGGTTTATGGTTGGAAGAGTTTTTGGTGCCCTACCGCGAACTAATTAAAGCTAATTGTGAGGTCACCATAGTAAGCCCCAAAGGGGGAAAGGCGCCATTAGATGGGCATTCTATTGAAGGTAGCATTGAGGGGATCGAAGAATTAACTTTACTTGATAATACAATAGCATTAAGTCAAGTAAATCCCTTAGACTATGATGGGATTTTTCTGGCTGGCGGGCATGGACCTATGTTTGATTTTCCTGTTAGTGCTGATTTGAAGATTGCGATTAGGAAGATGGCGATGGTCGGTAAAGGTATTGCTTCTGTGTGTCATGGTGTGGCGGGACTCGTTGGGGTGTTAGGTGAAAATGACCATCCATTAGTAGAAGGACGAAAAATAACCTCTTTTACTAATTCAGAAGAAGTGGCAGTAGGGCTTGAGAACTTGGTGCCTTTTATGCTGGAAAGTCGCTTACGAGAACAAGGGGGAGTCTTTTCAGCTGTAGCAGACTGGGCTCCTCATGTAGTTGTTGATGGGAATTTGATTACTGGGCAAAATCCCGCTTCTAGTAAAGTAACTGTTGCTGCCTTACTTAAATTTATTGGAGGTAAGTTATGAATGAGACAATCGAAATCATTAAAAATCATCGGTCTATCAGAAATTATTTAGATAAAGATGTACCAGATGTCATGCTGCAAGACATATTACAGGCAGCAACAGCCATGCCAACATCAATCAATGGTCAACAAATCTCGATCATCGTCATTAAGGATAAAGACAAAAAAGAAAAAATTGCTACATTAGCAAATGAACAGCCATGGATTTCACAGGCCCCCGTATTTTTAGTTTTTGTAGCTGATTTTTATAAAGCCTATTTAGCTAGTGAAAAAAATGGTACAAAAGAAATCATCCATGAAAGTATAGAAGGTACCATGGTAGGAACTTTTGATGCCGGTCTTGCTATGGGGGCGGCTATTATTGCTGCTGAATCTCTTGGACTTGGTATTGTGCCCATTGGAGCCGTTCGTAAAAATCCAGATGAAATGATTAAATTATTAAAACTTCCTCAATATACTTATCCTCTGGTAGGGTTAGTCGTAGGGTATCCTGCAGAAGGTTCTGCTCAAAAACCGCGACTTCCTCATGAAGCCCTAATACATATTGAAACCTATCACAAGGACGGTCTTGCAGCAGTGATTGATCAATATGATGATGTGATGGCCCAATACTATGGGGAACGAGGAGATAAAGAGAGTAACTGGAGTAAACAAGTAGCAAATGCCTATAAACAAGTTTATTTTCCAAAGGTATATCCTACAATGAAAAAACAAGGTTTTAAAAATGATAAATAATGATGAATTGAAAAAAGTCACGAATTTCGTGGCTTTTTTACTTTATATCATAAAAAATAGATAGAAAAGTCAACTAAGTTAAATAGAAAGGAGGACTTGATAAAAAAACAATCGAACGTATATAGAGAAGGGGGAAATTAATAGCAGGCCATATGGTTTGTCGTGGAAATGATGTATTAAAAAAAGGGGATTATTAATATGACCACAAAAAAGAATGAAGAAATTATTCCAGATCCCAGTACAGCAGGTAAAGGTTTTGCCCGTACTGAAGAGTGCCTTATCGCTCCAGAGGATTGTGGCTTACCGGAGAGAGGTTTTGGCCATACTGACTTTGGTGAACCGGATGAAGCTGTGATAAAAGATAAGAGTAAACCTGATTATAGTACTGAAGGTAAGGGTTTTGCGCGAACGGAAAAATGTAAGATATGTGCAGAAGATGCCGCCTGTCCACACCGAGGTTTTGCCTCGACTGATTTCGGCGAAAATAAATAACCATTGATTACCGATAAGGCAAAGAGATGGTTCTGTTGCTTTATCGTTAATCAATGGTCAAAAAGATGTAAAAACTGTCAGGCTATAACTGACAGTTTCTTTTTTTTTCACGGAATGATGAGCGCATACTGAATAAGTGCTGTAAGGGAAAGGGGAAAGTAGTCATCCTCCGGCATATGATATTGAGGAGGAGTTCTGTTTTTAGACTCATTCTCCCTCTGCGTAAAGAAACACTAATAATTGGTAGGAAAGGACAGATCGTATGTCGCAAAAAATTATGACAGTTTGTGGTCCTATCACACCCGAGCAACTGGGTTTTACATCCATGCATGAACACATCATTTCGGATTGTTCCATGTTTCGCAATCGGGCGAGAAAAACATGTTTTCTTCCCAGTCCTCGTGCCGTAAAACCCGATGATAAGCTGAATTTAGAAAATCGCTCGTCCCTACGGCATGACATAGCTCTATCTATTGACAATATGAGATTAGATGATGAGTCGATAATGACTGCTGAAGTCGCTGATTTTAAGGCTGGCGGTGGTGATTCAATAGTTGAGGCTAGCGCACCCGGTATTAGAAGCTCATGGGATGATTTGCGTGCCTTGCATCGAATCTCCGAACAAACTGGTGTTTATATCGTAGCTTCCACAGGGTTATATGCAGAAGATACTTGGCCAGATACTTATCGAGGTATGACACTTGATCAATATATCAATTTTCTGGGTAAAGAAATAAGCAAAGGTATTGGCGATACAGGAATCTTACCTGGTCATATTAAAGCGGCCTATGAGGTGCCTAGTCAACAACTAGATACTTATTTGCAGGCAGCAGCCTACACTGCCAGAGATACGGGATTATCGCTACAGGTACACCTAGGTCCGGACATCACGCGGGATGAGGTATGGGGAAATGTGCTACAGCCACTTTTTCGCGGCGGGTGTATTGCGGAAAGGACGATTTTATGCCATGTTCAATTGCTGATGGGTGCTCTCGCTATTGAAGAACTGGTGACTCGTCCTGGTCACGTACCCTTTGATATTAGCTTGCACCGAGAATTGCTGGACATGGGGTTTGTCCTCTCCTTCACGCCTCTCGGATTTGAAGGGGACAATGAGCCCTTGGGAATTGTTAATTATCCTGATTGGTATATTTTGTCAGGAGTCGTAGCGTTGATTCGCGATGGTTATGCAGGGCAATTAGTGATTGGGAATGATGTGTTTACAAAACTCGCTACCCGACGGGGTGGGGGCGAGGGTTATCGGCGCCTTGCCGACTACGTTGTGCCGGCATTAAAAAAGTGTGGTGTGACTGATAAAGACATCCATAAGATAACAATTGAAAATCCGGCCCGAATTTTGGCTTTTTAAGAGTTTGAGCAGTCCGTCTTGTTAGTATAGAAGTAGATTATTGGCAATAATACAAAACTCCTGTCAATTTTTATAGAAAATTGACAGGAGTTTTGTATTTGATCAAATAGAAGAGGATTTATTGAGAGTCTTGGTTTATAATACATTAAGGGGAATTTACCTATAAGAAAAGACTTCCCAAGTAGTTATAATTTTCAAAGAATAGAGGGACAGGAGAGAAGAAATTATGAATATTTATTTTTATCATACGGTTATTGGAAAAATCGGGATTGCTGAAACAGATGGTAGTATTACAAACGTATTTTTTGAAAAAGATAGGTTGCCACAGGACGTAACGGAAGCTGAAACACCTGTACTGATAGAAGCAGCACAGCAACTGAATCGATATCTTATAGGTCAATTACAAGAGTTTACACTACCTCTTTCTCCTGTTGGTACACCCTTTATGAAGTCGGTTTGGGTAGAACTTTGTCATATTCCATATGGACAAACAGCTACATATAAAGAAATCGCTCTGAAAACAGGTAATGGCAAAGCGGCCAGGGCTATTGGACTAGCCAATAATCGTAATCCTATTCCTGTTTTTATTCCTTGTCATCGTGTGATTGGCTCAAATGGTACCTTAACAGGTTATCGTGGGGGACTTGGGGTTAAAAAAATATTGCTCGATATTGAAAGGAAATAAATAATGGTCTTTTTTGAGTATGGTCAGGTAGAAATTGAACATCTGAAAAGAAAAGATAAAAAATTGGGTGCTGCCATAGACAAGATTGGTCTTATACAGCGGGAGGTTAAATCCAATGTATTTTATGCCCTTATTCAGAGTATTTTGAGCCAGCAAATATCCACTAAAGCAGCACAAACGGTATGCGCTAGAATGGATATTCTATTGCATCATGATATTACACCTCAAAGTATAAAAATTGCCGGCCAAGATGCCATAAAAGCCTGCGGAATGAGTCAGCGCAAGGCCGGTTACATAGTTGGTATTGCGGAGGCTGCTTTGACCGGGGTTGTGGACTTTACTACCCTCCATACCCTAACCGATGCTGAAATAATAATAAAATTAACAGCTCTGAATGGGGTAGGTGTTTGGACGGCTGAAATGTTGCTGATTTTCTCCTTATGCAGACCTAATATTGTCAGCTATGGGGATTTGGCCATACGCAGAGGTTTAATGAAATTATATGGATTAGAGAAACTGCCGAAAGATCTTTTCGAGAAATATATAAAACGTTATTCCCCATACGGATCAGTGGCATCCCTCTATCTGTGGGCCTTATCGGTAGAATAGTATCTGACTCAAGGGGGGGCCAGCGAGTTGATCATTGGGAAGCGTTATAGGGCAAGAAAATATTTTTTGATTCCATTGTAAATGCCAACGGCAACCTTTTTGTCAAAACCAGGATTGATAAGCAATTTCTCTTCGTTAGAATTAGAAATGAAAGCTGCTTCCGTTAATATAGAGGGCATATTTGTATATTTGAGAACGTAATAGTCGTTTGGTTGAAAGCCACGATCATATAACTTCAGTTGACTCACCATGTTGCTCTGTACTAAATTGGCTAGGGAATCATTACTGCCTGGATAAAAATACGTTGCTGTACCATTTACGGATGGTACAGATGCGTCGGCGTGAATACTGATAAATAAGTCGGCGTGAGCCTGATTGGCGATATCGACACGTGCTTGTAATTCATCACAATCCGAAGCCCCATCATAGGCAACATCTCGATCTGATGTTCGTGTCATGATGACTCGAGCTCCTTGGGCAGACAGTAACTTACTTAGATCACGGGCAATGGCCAATGTAACATTTTTTTCTGCAACATTGTTAGGACCGATGGCACCCGTATCACTACCACCATGACCAGGGTCAACAACAATGATTTTGTTTTTGAGGGAATGACTTTGCCCATCATAAGGAGCAGCACTTACGAGGGCTGGTGTAGTTATCATCAATAATAATGATAGGATGAGTGGCATTAATAGTTGCTTTTTCATTTATCTATTTATCCTTATTAATTTTATAGTTTTTAACGGGCGATACTCGAATTATACTGTAGACGAGCTCCTTTCAGCAAACGTAATATTTACCATTGATGACCACGCTTAATATTTCTTTACCATACGACTCAACAACGCTAAAACTATTCTAGTTAAAATAATACAAAACTTTAACATCGAGGTGAATAAATAATGCTTAAAATAAACAAATACAAATCCCCCTGGTTCTTAATGATAAGTTCGGCAGCAATTTTGATGATCACCATGGGAGTACGCCAATCAACGGGACTTTTTCTCTTACCGATTGATACATCTACTGGCTTGGGGATTGTTTCCATTAGTTTTGCCTTCGCGGTAGGACAGTTTTTTTGGGGGTTAGCCCAACCAATCTTTGGTATAATTGCCGATAAAAAAGGTTCCTATCATGTGCTCGTAACGGGTGCTCTTTTTTTAGCAGGGGGATTGGCTCTAACGCCCTTGGCGACTTCAGAATGGTCCCTTACTTTGACCATGGGAGTGTTAAGTGCAGTGGGGGCAGGTGCTGGAAGCTTTTCAATTCTGATTGGCTCCACGGCGCAGCAACTATCGCAGGAACGTCGTGCCTTTGCTGCCGGGTTTATCAACGCCGGCGGCTCTTTCGGTCAGTTCATATTCGCACCTTTATTGCAGGCTATCATTGGTGGATTTGGTTGGGTTACGGCAATTATGACCATGGCTGCAACGTCACTACTAACAATTCCTCTTGCTAAATCCCTGTGCGGTGATGATGTACCTGGAGGCCATGCTGAAACGGCTACAGATTCTATAGGTTTACGACAGCAAATAAAGCAGGCCATGGTTAATCTAAGCTATCTGTGTTTGCATGCGGGCTTTTTCACTTGTGGCTTTCATATTGCATTTTTGGTTACCCACTTGCCGGGTGAGGTTGCATTGTGTGGTCACTCGGCCAATGTATCGGCAGTTTCCTTAGCTCTCATCGGCTTGTTCAATATTGGAGGGAGCTTATGTGCCGGAATGCTAGGTTCCCGGTATCGGATGAAATATATATTGGCTGTTATGTATGGCAGTCGTGCTGTTATGATTGGGCTTTATCTTCTTGCTCCTAAGACGATCCTTACATTCTATGTGTTTGCTGGTGGTTTAGGTTTCACCTGGCTTGCAACAGTGCCGCCAACAGCTGGTCTCGTGGGGAAACTTTTTGGGACTCGTTACTTGGCTACCCTTTTTGGACTGACACTTCTGACTCATCAAATTGGAGGATTTTTAGGTGCATGGCTAGGAGGACTGGTTATGGCCCATGATGGCAATTATCAGTGGATGTGGTATGCAGACATGTTACTAGCGCTCCTCGCAGCAGTGGTTAATCTTCCAATTCGCGAGGAAAAAATCGCTTAAAAAGTTCATCTGAGCTAAGAAAAAAAATCTATCAATTCGCACTAGAGAAGAGAAAAACTGCGCACAATAGCTATAGTAAATGTATTGTGGTACAATCCTAAAGATGATCATTACAAGCATATGAGACTCAAATCATCCTCATGATATTAAATTTTACGATAGATGGAGGCCAACATGGACGATCAAGAACGACAACAAGAATCCATACGATTAGAGGAAACCCTTGCACAAGTAAAACAACAACTGGCAGTCAGTGAAGGACTTTGTGTGGTCAAAGAGTCTGAGCTAAAGGAGACTTTGTTAAACTATTGGGAGAAATGTGGCAGTGATGAGGCACAACTAGTAGAAACAGCCAATCGTCAACGAGCACTTTCTACCATCACTCATAGCACGCCCTTAGCCCTAAGGAAAATGCTAAAGTCTCCTTATTTTGGACGCATTGACTTTGTGGAAGAGGAGGAAGGGCGACAAGAGTTAAAAGCCGAGCAAATCTATGTAGGCATCTCTACATTAAGACATGAAGAAACGGATGAATTTCTCATCTATGATTGGCGTGCCCCTATATCCAGTATGTTTTATGATTGTGGACTGGGGAAGGCTTCATATCAGTGCTCCGTGGGAACAATTAGGGGTGAAATAAGGTTAAAGCGTCAATATAAAATAATAAATGGTCTTATCCAGTATATGTTTAATGCTGACCTTAAAATTGATGATGAAGTTTTACAAGAGATACTGGGGAAAAGTGTTGATGATAAAATGCACACCATCGTCAATAGTATTCAGCGTGAGCAAAACCAAATCATTCGTAACGGTAGCCATCGAGCATTGTTCGTAGAAGGGCCAGCAGGTAGTGGTAAAACTTCGGTAGCATTGCACCGCATTGCTTTTCTACTCTATCGGGATCGAGATATTCTCAATGAAAAAAACGTTCTCATTCTTTCACCCAATCATTTGTTTAGTGATTATATTTCAAATGTCCTACCCGAGATGGGGGAAGAAAATGTTCTGCAGAAGACTTTTCATGATTGTGTCTCGGAGTCCATACAACATCTTTCAATAAAATTTGAAACGCGCACTTTTCATTTGGAAAGTGTATTGTCAAATGGAAGCAGCCCGGAACATGCGTTGCGTGCAGAGAATATCCGTTTTAAATCATCGGGGAATTTTGAACAGATCATGCAGGAATATATAGACTGGATGCAAACAAGCCTAGTGAATGATTATCCGGGGATTGAGTTTCGTGGTCAAATCATATTCAGAAAACAGGAGTGGCGACAGTATTACTTGGATAATTACTCCAATATGCCAGTGCTCACCCGGCTAGAAAAAATAAAAAAAATCATTGAAATCAGAATGCGTCCTTTGCTGAATGCTATCCGTAAGGAAAAAGAAGCTGAAATTATCGCCAGCGAGGAAGAGGTTGATGAAAATGTCATCAAAGCCTTGGCTCGCATGGCGGCTCGGGAAGAATTTAGCTCATTTTATGAAAAAATCGATAAACTGACGAATATAAACCTCTTATCAGAGTATCGACGTTTATTTAAAGGAGCATGGCTGTTTACTCGGTCATCAATAAAGACGGCTTTTCCTAAGGAGTGGCCGGCCATTCAGCAACAAACCTTAACTTTTCTCAATAATGGGATACTTCCCTACGAAGATATTCCCAACTTCGTTTATTTTCAAGGCACACTGCAAGGTTTTCCAATCAATCGGGATATAAAACATTTGATCATTGATGAAGCCCAAGATTATACAACACTGCAATTTAAAATCCTTGTCATTTTATTTCCAAATTCTACGTGGACTGTGGTGGGCGATCCGGCTCAATCTGTGCATCCTTTTCTTGGCACGGCAAGTTTTAAGGATATGAGTACAATTATCGGTAGGGAAAAATCCATTGCCTTTCGTCTTACCCGTAGTTATCGCTCGACAAAACAAATTCAGGCTTTTTGCCAGGCCCTCCTTTCGGATCGTACCGAAGTGGAATCTGTCAACCGTTCAGGCTCTCTGCCTACGGTTACTCAAATTGAAAAAATGTCAGAGTTGATTCCTACTCTTGTCTCGACCATAAAGGATATTCTTAAAGGGGGCTGGCACTCCGTCGCCATTATTTGTAAGAATACCTATCAATCTACAAAAATTTATTCCGACCTCAAGGCCCATGTGGATCTTGCTCTTGTTATTGATGAAGATGACGCCTTTCATCAAGGCATCATTGTGATTCCTTCCTATCTAGCAAAAGGGTTAGAATTTGATGCGGTGCTCGTCATTAATGCGGATACAATTAACTACCGTCATGAACAAGAACGGCATATTCTCTATACAATTTGCACACGGACGTTGCACCATCTCAGTCTTTTTTATTTTGGAAAACCGTCCCCTTTTATCAGCGGAATGGACAAGGAACTCTATCAGACCATACCCAGTTGTCACAGTTAACAACAGGTTGAAAATCATAATGATTTCATTTTTTAACAATAGTAATTAGAATAAGGTGGTTTTTTGAATTATGGATGAACATAAAGATGATAGTACCATTTTACCAAGTGGGGAACCTCCACCGGAGCAAAATCCTCCAGAAAAAAAGAAAAGCCGGTGGGGTTGGTTTACTAGCTTTGGCGGACTTCTTCTCTTATTTAAAGCTTCAAAGATATGGATGATTATGAAGGGCCTGTTTATATTTCTTAAATTTGGTAAATTTATGACGACTGGTTTGTCAATGATGCTAATGATCATTGTATATACCTATCTCTATGGTTGGCCCTATGCCATAGGAATTGTAGTATTGTTATTTATTCATGAAATGGGACATTTGACGGCTTCCCGGAGGCTAGGAATCGATACTAGTCTGCCCATGTTTATTCCCTTTGTTGGAGCAATCATCCAGATGAAACAAGCACCCAAAGATGCCAAAACAGAATCCATCGTTGGTATTGCTGGTCCGGTGTATGGAGCCCTTGGCGCATTTGTTTGTCTAATATTAGGAGAAATCTTTGCTTCGGGACTACTCCTTGCGCTAGCTTATTTTGGTTTCTTATTAACAGTGTTTAATCTCATCCCGGCACACCCTCTTGATGGAGGGCGTATTGTGACGGCCATCTCTTTCAAGCTATGGTTTGTTGGCATTCCCATCATGGTGTTTTTTTCTCTTTATTTTTTTAATCCCATTGGTATTTTAATTTCTATTTTGGCCATAAAAAAAGCCTGGGAAGTATGGAAAGATCGTGAAAATCCCTATTATGATACGGATCAAGGTTTCCGTTTTAAAATGGGTTTTTCATATTTCTTTCTGTTTGCCTTATCAGCTTACTACACTTATAATTTACACGAAATGCTGAACAAGTAATAAAGAGGGACCATACCCTCGAAAGGATGCTGCTATGGGGTACAAAATGGTCTGTATTGACATAGATGGGACACTGTTAAACACGAAGCATCTCGTTACACAAAGGACGAAAGACATCCTATTGAAGATCCATGAACTGGGTATTCATATTGTAATAAGTACAGGACGAATGTATACGGATGCTGAATATTATTCCAACCTTATTGGTGTCAAGTCCCCCGTGATAGCGTCCAACGGAGCTGTCATAAAAGAAAAAAATAATGATAAAGTGATTTACAAGGATGTTCTGGGGGAAAAATTATCACTAGAATTATTGGAGATGTTCCATAAACATGACATACAGCCTTATTTTTGTACTCCTTATCGGTTCTATTACGGCAACATTCTATTTAAGTGTTATTATTTAGCAACTAAGCTCTTTCGCACACGAAGCAATCCCCTGGATATGGAATATGTTATTTCTTGGGATCAGTGGCGGGAAATATTACACAAAGAAAAAGATAATATTGTAAAATGTGAGATTATCTATCGGGACGTTACATTAATTACTGAACTACAGAAGGAATTGAAACAAAACCTTCAATTGGAAATTGTCGATTCCTCACGATATAACATTGAAATTACTCGCAAGGGAGTTTCCAAAGGGAAAGCCGTCGCCATGCTCGCTACCTTTTATAATCTGAAGCGTGAAGAAATTATAACCATTGGTGATAGTGAAAATGATCTATCAATGATCGAATATGCGGGTTTGGGTATTGCTATGGGAAATGGGACGGAGCGAGTCAAAGAAAAAGCTGATTACGTCACAGATTCTAATGACAATGAGGGGGTCGCTAACGCTCTCAATAAGTTTATTTTAAACAATAGATTCTGAAGTTCTGAAAAGGAGATAACCAATGAATAAACACTCCATTTATGGATTAACATTTGATCAACTGGTGGCATGGCTTATTCCATATGGACATAAAAAGTCTAGGGCCTTACAAGTCTGGCATTGGCTGTATCGGAATCGGGTAACTAACTTTTCAGAAATGATTGATGTCAATACAGAGTGTATTCAATTATTAACCGATCATTTTATTCTTCAAACGTTAACTGAGCACTTACGGCAAGAATCAGCTGATGGAACGGTTAAATTTTTATTCAAGTTGACCGATGGGAATCTGATTGAAACCGTATTAATGAAACATAAATTTGGTTTGTCTGTTTGCGTTACCACTCAAGTCGGCTGTAACATTGGCTGTAGCTTTTGTGCCAGTGGATTGTTAAGTAAAAGTCGGGATTTATCTGGTGGAGAAATTGTGGAGCAAATTATGAAAGTCCAATCATATCTCGACCAAGAGAAACAAGGCGAAATAGTGAGTCATGTTGTCGTGATGGGGATTGGTGAACCCTTTGATAATTTTGAAAATATAGTAGACGTTTTGCTGATTATCAAGGATGATAAGGGATTGGCCATTGCTGGGCGACGTATTACCGTATCAACGAGCGGTCTGGCAGATAAAATTTATAAATTTGCCGATCTCAATTTACAGGTAAATCTAGCCATCTCATTGCATGCACCTAATAATGAACTTCGCACCCAAATCATGAAAATAAATCGTGCATTTCCCATTGAAGAAATACTGAAAGCTGTTCATTACTATTTGGGAAAAACAAAACGGAAAATTACTCTAGAATATATTTTGCTAAAAGATGTGAATGACAGTCGTGGTCATGCTCGAGAACTGGCTGATCTGATTGGGGATATAAAACAGCGGGTAAATGTTAACTTAATTCCCTATAATCCAGTGGATGAATATAGCCAATATCAACGGAGTCCACGTGAATGCATGTTGGAATTTTATGATACCCTGAAGAAACATGGTATTAATTGCAGTATTCGTCTTGAGCATGGGACAGATATTGATGCTGCTTGTGGACAATTGCGCAGCAAACAAATCAAAGAAGCTACAGGTAGAGGAGAGGAAGCATAATTTGTTATCACAAACAACAATAGAAAATGTCCTGTTTGCCGCTGTGGAAACGGGCGGCGATTTTGCCGAGATTTTTGTGGAAGATAAAACCAGCAGTTCCTTAACAATGATTGGCGGTATAGTGGAAAAAGCTGTCTCTGGTCGAGATTTTGGCGTGGGTATTCGTATTTTTAAAGGATTTTTTTCTGTTTATGCCTATACGAATGATGCCAGTGAAGATAATTTAATCAAAGTTGCTCGTAGTGCGGCTGGAGCCATAACCGGGCAAGTACAGGGTTCTGTTATGGATTTACGCAAAAGTACCATAAACAATGCCCATGAGATAAAAATCATGCCTAATGATGTTAGTAAAAAAGATAAGATCAACTGGATGCGTAGGGCCCACGTTGCTGCCATGGGTTATGATCCAGTGGTCACTCAGACGAATATTATTTTTTTTGATTACGTGCAACATGTTTTAATTGCCAACACGGAAGGCCTTTTTGCCACGGATATCCGTAGTCGAAATCGCTTGGCTATTAATGCCATGGCCACAGATGGATCAGCAAAGGAAACTGGCTTTATTGGACCAGGATATTTTGGTGGACTGGAATATATGGAGAGGCTAGATATCGAAGCCCATGCCCGTGAAGCGGCCCGGAGTGCTAAGACCATACTGGGAGCCAGTTTTGCGCCTTCAGGCAAGTTTCCCGTTATTATTGATCATGGTTTTGGTGGTGTTCTCTTTCATGAGGCTTGTGGACATGGGCTGGAGGCGACAAGTGTTGCTTATAAAAACTCTGTATTTGCAGATCGACTGGGACAACTGGTAGCCTCTCCTCTTGTCACAGCCTATGATGATGGGACAATGACAAATACCTGGGGTTCTTTAAATCTTGATGATGAGGGAATGGCAACTAAAAAAAACTTATTGATAAAGAATGGAATATTAAAAGGGTATCTGATTGATCGACTAGGTAGTCGTAGAATGGGAATGGCTGCCACAGGCTCTGGGCGGCGTGAATCCTACCGGTATGCTCCTACCTCTAGAATGAATAATACATACATCGCTGCGGGAAAATCTACACCGGAAGAGATGATTGCTAGCACCGAGTTTGGGATATTTGCCAAATTCATGGGCGGTGGTTCGGTAAACCCTGCCACTGGGGATTATAATTTTAATGTGCGGGAAGGTTATGTCATTCGTCAAGGTAAAATCGCCGAAGCAATAAAAGGAGCAACCCTCATTGGTAATGGCCTAGAGACCTTACAAAAAATAGATAGGGTCGGCAATAACCTAAAACATGAAATTGGCATGTGTGGGTCCAGTAGCGGTACTGTTCCCGTTACGGTAGGTCAACCTATGCTAAGAGTATCAGAACTTACTGTGGGGGGAAGAAAGGAGGCATAACCAATGGAACTACAAGACTTTCAACGAAAGCTTTTTGCGAAAGGCAAGGAGCTTGGTTTTGGTGACATGGAGATTTTTTATTCTGCGACCAAGTCGACCACGGTCAATGTTTTGGATCATGAAGTTAAAAGTTATGCTATTGCCGAACAAGGTGGTGTTTCTTTCCGCGGCTTGTATAAAAACAATATGGGGTATTCTTATACGGAAAAGATTGATGAACAATCAATTGAGTTTTTACTCGTGGAAGCCATGAATAATGCTCAGATTATGGAGATGAAGGATCAGGAAGAACTGTTTGCTGGTGCTGATCATTATGAAACATTGGATCGTTATTCGGAAACGGTAGCCGCTATAACACCCCAAGAACTCATTAGTGCAGCACTGGTTATGGAAAATACAGCACTGGCGGCTCATCCTTTAGTAAAAAGGGTTATCCAATGTGCTGTTGCAAAATCCGAAGGTGAGACAATGATAACAAATACGAAGGGGTTACATTGTTTTTCAAAATATACCAATTTATCAGCAGGTATTTACCTGATGGCCAGTGATGGAAAAAAAACAGCAACGGGTGGGGAATATAATTTTACTTTGAAGGATTTATCAAAATTGAATTTTAAAGAAATTGCTAAAACAGCGGCACAAGAAGCTGTTGGAAAATTAGATGCAGATTCCATTCAGACAGGAAATTATCCCATTATATTTCGTTATGATGCGGCGACAGAATTGATAAAAGCGTTTAGTACCAACCTTTCTGGTGAAGTTGTCGAGAAGGGCTTTTCCCGATTACAAGGCAAGTTAGGTGAAAACATCGCAGGTGTTAATATTACGATGATCGATGATCCACTTGCGGAAGATGTCCCTGGGGCAGCCGCTTTTGATGCTGAGGGTTATCCAACACGAAAAAATGAGCTCATCAAGGGCGGTAAGCTGCTAAGTTTTATGCATAATCAAAAAACAGGGAAAAAAGCTGGTATGTCATCTACAGGCCATGGGGGCAAAAGTAGCTATAGTGCACCCATATCCGTAGGGCCTCATAATCTTTATTTACAGCCAGGGAAAACATCTCTGAACGAAATGATTGCAAGCACAGAGAGAGGTATTTTTATTGTGGAGCTACAAGGTATGAATGCTGGTATTAACCCTGTTTCAGGAGATTTTTCCCTTTATGCCATAGGGTTTCTCATTGAAAAAGGGTTGCTAGGTCGTCCCATTAATCAAATTACTGTGGCAGGCAATTTATATGAGCTGTTAAATAATATCCAAGATATTGCCAATGATTTGCATAGTAAAGACACGGTATCATCACCGTCCATTAAGGTGAAGTTATTAGCAGTAGCGGGGACGTAGCTTATCGTGTGGTCCTATTTGCTCATTTGATGAGAAAAAGGAAAAGTGGTTCTAGCAATCGATGCTAGAACCACTTTTCCTAGAATAAGCTATTTTAATGTTAAGATACCCATGAGTAGTGTGCTGTTAGTTTGTAGCCAAGTACGATGACGTTTAAAATCTGGTGAGAATTTCAGCACTTCTTGCCAAAAAAGGGAGGAATGGTTGGGGACGCGTAAATGGCAAAGTTCATGAATGACTAAATAATCAATGACCTCTGGTGGAGCCATGACGATCCGCCAATTGTAGTTAAGATTGCCTCTTGAAGAGCAGCTGCCCCAACGAGTTTTTTGGTCTTTAAGGGTGATATGCTGAGGTTGTACCATGATCTTAGTTGCCCACAAGGACGTTTTTTCGAATAAGATCTTGTGAGCATTAGTTAAGTACCATTGTTTTAGCAGTGACTCTGCTAAAACAATGGTTTGTGCAGTTGGAGGCATGTCTATAATAATTTGATCATCCTGCAAGTCAACAGTGGGGCGAGAGTCGTGATTGGTAGTGAAGACAAGGATATGGGGCTCTCCCAAATACAATACTGTAGCACCATGGGTGATTGATTTGTTGATGGGATTTGCCATAGTATTGGATAAATGTAAAATTTGTTTTACAATCCAATTGGATTTTTCATGTAATATTTTTTCAATCGTGGCATTGGGGAATTTGTTTGGGGCGGTAATTTGCAGGTGACTACTCGTCAGTATTTTTACTTGGATGGTTTTACGGTTTTTTTGATAGATAACATGATAGGTTAGTTGATAGCTAGCTAATGTAATAGTATTCATAGGAGGAAGATTAGGCAGGAAGACGGTTAAATCCTGCTAGGTGCATAAAAAAAGTTCCCAATGTAAAATTGGAAACTTAGAAGTTAAATGGTGCCGAAGGCCGGACTCGAACCGGCACGTGGAGTACACGTCTGATTTTGAGTCAGGTGCGTCTGCCAATTCCGCCACTTCGGCATACTTGAGAACAAGGCGTTCTCTGACTTTTCAAATGATACCATAATAAAATATTATTGTCAAGTTTAATGTGGAATGAAAAAAGACCTGAGCAATTTGCCAAGTCTTATTATTTACTGGTGCCGAAGGCCGGACTCGAACCGGCACGTGGAGTACACGTCTGATTTTGAGTCAGGTGCGTCTGCCAATTCCGCCACTTCGGCACATATAGGCTGTTTGATAAGCAAGGTTTGCTTACCAGACAAGTAGTATAATAACATATAAATAATAATATTGTCAACTAAAAATATATGATCTTTAGTTTTGCATAACCTTATGAGTGTAGGGAATAATTGTAACGTAGGTTTGAAAAGGGAGGAATGTAGAATATGGTAATGAAAATGGGGCAACTGCCAATAAAGAAAATTCTCATCAATAGTCACACTGCTTATGATGAGGGGGAATTTGAGTTTGTGATCGATTGTGAATCCGTTTATTTTAATGCATTATATGATAATGATGGTAAGCTACAATGTGTTGATCAGTATTTTTATACAGACAATCGATCACATGAGGATATTGACAGCGCTACTGAAGAACAAGAACTTCTAAATGTGGATGCTATTGATTTCCCTGTAAAAAGTTATTTGTTGGCGAAACAAGAACAAGGTAAGGAATGGTTACGTTTTCACGCGGTGGTTCCTAAAGAAGTTGACGCTGATTATTTTCAACAAAAATATCTGGGTGAATAATCAAAAAGGTGTATTTTAGACGGAAAAGAGGTGGTTTTATCAACCGTCTCTTTTCCGTCTAAAATATTTCTAAAAGAAATAATATGTAAAAATATGAAAAAAGAGTAAAAATAGAATTAAAATGTAAATAAATGGTAATCAATGTAAGGGATTAGCGTGTTTTTCTTTCTAAGGATAAATGTTATGTCGAAAAGACTAAGTAAGAAAGTCAGTTAAATCAATGAGTAATGGATAGGAAGAACAATGTTCGACAGTGGTGGATGATGTTCATTCGAATTATGTCGCATTTTTACGAATGAAATGTGGTCTAATTTAGCAGGAAATACAAAATTTTACAAGAATAATATCTATCACCTTACTAAATTAAAGTAACGAAAGGAGATAGGTAAAAATGCACTTATTAGAAACTTCTCAGAATAATTTGTTATATTTAACGAGAGAAGATGATTATAAAGAATGTTTTGATTCGACGACGAATGGTATTATACATCTTGATAGTGGAATGCGAATGAAAAATTTAAATCGAGAAGCTGAACGGATTTGCAGTGTCGGGCGTGCTGCATCGTTAGGGAAAACAGTTGATGTGGTTTTTAAAAAACATGGTGAACATTTTTTAAAGATATTTGATCTTTCAGAGTATGAAGATGTTAAAACTGTTAATCTTAAACTAAAGCTTAATGAACAGTTTATTTATATTAATGTAGATACCCTAAGGCTTTTAGATTCATCAGGTGAAGTCAATGGAATGATTGTTATTTTACAGGATGTATCAGCCGTAAGGGCGGCGATAAAGCAAATACAGACAACTCAGATGCTCATGTCATTAGGCGAGCTTGCTGCCGGGGTGGCTCACCATGTACGTACGCCTTTAACCACGATTAGTGGCTATCTGCAAATTATGCTGGGGCGACTTCAAAATGATCAATATACTGTGCGTCGTGAAGTGTTAGAAACGTTGCTCGATGAAGTATCGTATATTAATGGCGTTGTTAAAGAACTTATTTTGTTTGCTAAACCGCCCATTCAAAAACAGCCAGGGGTTGGAATTAACCGGTTGTTAGAAGAAGCGTTGCTCCTGACTTTTAAACAAATCGATGGAGAAAAAATCACCATTAACAAGCAGTTAGCCAAAGAACTTCCCATCATTACTGCTGATAATAATCTAATAAAACAGGCCGTCGTAAATATTATGCAAAATGCCATAGAGTCTATGGCTAAAGAAGGTATATTGACCATAAAGTCGTGGCTGAATGTTGATTTGAGCATGTTGGTCATAGCCATACATGATACAGGTGCAGGAGTAACTTCTGAAATATTACCCCGAGTATTTGAACCTTTTTATACAACAAAATCCGATCGTATGGGATTGGGATTACCCATTGCCAACCGTATTATTGCGGAGCATGGTGGATTTATTAATATTATCCCTAGTGAAACATGTGGTACAAGAGTACATATTTATTTACCAATTATTGATGACCGTATGAGCCGATTAGCAGTTGTTCATCAGCAAATTTTAAATTTGCAATAAGATGGTAATAGGAAAGACTTGGCCTCGCCTTAGGTCAAGTCTTTTCTATTACCATCTTTTAAGGTTTTACAGCTCAACATGGACAAAGAAAGGAATTGCCCTTTGTCATACTCATGTAGTATTCTTCATATATATTGATTGTTGTGTAAATTTTATATAAAGAAGGTATGTTTATGCTATTTTTTTTGAAAAAAGTACTATATTTGCTCATATTATTAATGTTTTCAACAACAAGCGTGTATGGTGAAATGAAAGATGTTACTTCGCCAGGCGTTATTATTAATATTCCTAGTCGTATGCTGGAATTATATTCGGGCAATACTTTGATAAAGGAGTATCCTATCACTGTTGGTAAACCGTCAACACCGACGCCCCTTGGCAGTTTTACAATTATTAATAAGGAGATAAATCCTATTTGGATGCCGCCGGGGTGTGACTATATTGTATTATCAGGGCCCAATAACCCATTGGGGTACCGGTGGATTGGTTTCTTAGACTTATATGGCATTCATGGAACCAATGCACCTTGGGCCATTGGCCAGGCGGTATCCAATGGCTGTATTCGTATGCAGGAAGAAAATGTTGAGGAATTGTTTGAAATTGTAAAATATGGTACGCCAGTCAGAGTAACATATGATAGAATTAAGGTGAAGGTTGATAATCAAGGACAGGCTACAGTGGGAGTCTATCCTGATGTTTATAATCGTAAAAAAGTTACCTTGGGAGAAGTGAATGATAAACTAGCTGAATCTGGTCTCAAGGGGCTGGCGAGTGAAAAATTCCTTATTCAAGTGATTGAGGAAGCCGCTGATAAGCAGGTGCCCTTTGTTAAGTTGAAGAATATAAAGGTGAATGAGATATTATTGACTGAACGGGCCGTAACTGTTGACAGTACTAACTATATACCAGTTTGGGCGATTGCCGTGGCATTTAAAAGTAATATCGTCTGGGATGAGACAACCCAAATGGTATGGCAAGGTAAACGTGTGACGAAGGGGATAGTGAAAGGTGATACCCTATATATTAATGAAGAAAGTATCCCTCAATTGTTTGGTGCCCAATACACTTCCAAAGAAATTGATCATGTATTGGAAATTAATTCGTTAACGATGATGATTAATGGTAAACTATTTGGCAAAGATTTAGAAGTGATTGAAGGCATCTTAGCAGTGCCTGCCATTACCCTCTCAGATTACTTAGGGAAAAAAGTCATGTATGATACAGTCAATAACGTTTTTATGATACAGGGGCAAAAAGTGCCAGTTACGTTGATTAACGATCAGCCCTATATGCAAATAACAAAAATCAATGAATATTTTAAGGCCGATATATTTTTAAATGAACAAACACATAAACTTGAAATAAATGATCCGGGGCAATAAAGGGACAAAAGCCATAGAATGTCTTTATAGTAATAAAAAAACCTATTTTTTAAACAATATAAAGGTATTCTACATTTTTTAGCAAAATATAATAAGGTTAAATATATTTTGAAGGTGGTGGGCACATGCCCCTTAGATTTGTAATTGTTGATGGCAGTAGTTTGGTGCATAGAGGATTTTATGCTTTACCACTATTAACTACTGCAGGTGGATTATATACTAATGCTGTATACGGTTTTACGACAATGATGATAAAATTATTAGGTGAGCTTAAGCCTGATTTAATCGTCGTAGCTTTTGATAAAGGTAAGATTACTTTTCGCAATGAATTATATACTGCGTATAAAGGGCATCGCAAACCGACACCTGGGGAATTATCTCAGCAATTCCCACTGGTGAAGGAAGTGGTGCAGGCTCTAGGGATTACGGCAATAGAGCAAGCCGGATATGAAGCGGATGATATTATCGGTACCTTAGCGACAAAGGCGGGAAAAGTGGGTCATCAAGTGATGATTGTCACTGGTGATCGGGATGCGTTGCAACTTATTTCACCTAACATACAAGTTATGTTAACTAAAAAAGGCATTTCAGATATGGATGTTTATGATAACCAAGCTTTTGAAGCTAAATATGGAGTTACACCTCAGCAACAGATTGACTTAAAGGGTCTTATGGGAGACTCCTCTGATAATATTCCTGGAGTACCTGGTATTGGCGAAAAAACGGCAATGAAACTCATTATTGAATATGGCAGCATTGAAAAACTACTTGAAAACATTGACAATGTATCTGGCAAAAAAAATCAAGAGAACCTACGCAATCATCAAGAAATTGCTTTATTATCGAAAAAGCTAGCAACGATTGTCTGTGATATGCCAATTGATTTTGTAGCCGAGGAGTTTACGTTTCAACCTGATGGCGAAAAAATGAAGGAACTATGCGTTAAATTTGAGTTTAAAAGTTTATTAAATAAAATTGGTAATTTATTTCCAGGAAATAAAGAAGTAGTTTTAGAGGAACCTGAATTATTGCCTCAGGTTGAGGTCCTAACCAGTTATGAGGAAATTTCTGAAGTTGTTAAGCAGGTGCGGCAGGCAGGTCTATTAGAATTTCATGCAATTGTTATTGGTAAACTACCTGATATCACGATGCAAGGTGTAGGGATTATGGCTGGGGGAAAGACAGTTTATATTCCTGCGGAGGCCGAAGGCTTTGGCGATATGCTAGTGCTATTTGCTGATAAAGCTGTGATGAAAGTGACTCATGATGCTAAAATAATCTATAATGCTTGCGAAAAAATGGGGATTACGTTACAAGGACTAGTTTTTGACACGGTGTTGGCTGCTTATTTATTAGATCCCACGGCTAATGATTATTCTCTTATGATGCTCAGAAAACAGTACCTTGGACAAGTTAGTAATAATCTACTGGACAAAAAACACAATGATCCGGTTTTTGCGGTGTGGGCAGCTCAGACCATTCATCGTATTCATCCTGGACTGAGGCAAGGTTTAGTGGACAATGAGCTTAACCAATTATTCGATGAAGTAGAACTTCCTTTAGTAGGCGTTTTAGCGATGGTAGAAAATTATGGAATTAAGGTCGATGCTGAAAAATTAGCAGTCATGTCAGATGAACTTGGAGCTAAGATTGAAATATTGCTTACTGAAATTTATCAGTGTGCTGGAGAGAAGTTTAATGTAAATTCCCCTAAACAATTGGGCGTTGTCTTATTTGAAAAGTTAAATCTTCCAGTCAGTAAAAAAACTAAAACTGGATATTCCACTGATGCTGAAGTATTGGAAAAATTAACAGGACAGCATGATATTATTGATAAGTTATTAGAATATCGAATATTGACTAAATTGAAGTCAACATATTTAGATGGATTAGCTGCTTTAATTTGCCCGAGCACTGGTCGTATTCATACGACTTTTAATCAGATGGTTACTGCTACGGGACGGCTCAGTAGTTCTGAACCTAATCTGCAGAATATACCTATACGGACTGAAGCGGGTAGGAAAATCCGCGAGTTATTCGTGCCTGGTAAGGGTTATGATTATATTATGTCGGCTGATTATTCCCAGATTGAGCTTAGAATATTGGCTGATATGTCCGGTGACGCTAATTTGATAGAATCTTTCGCACAGCACCAGGATGTTCATACTCGTACCGCTGCGGAGGTATTTGAGGTACCCATGTCGGAGGTGACGGCGGAGCTTCGTTCTCGGGCTAAGGCTGTAAATTTCGGCATTGTATATGGTATCAGTGATTATGGATTATCGCGAGATATTGGTGTTAGCCGTAAAGAAGCGGGTCAGTATATTGCTAACTACTTTATCAAATATCATGGCGTTAAAGAATTTATTGATGCCGTCGTCAAAGAGGCTCATCGCCAAGGATATGTTACTACCTTGTTTGGACGGAGACGCTACTTGCCTGATATCAATAACAGTAATTTTAATTTACGCTCTTTTGCCGAACGTACGGCAATGAACACTCCCATACAAGGGACGGCAGCTGATATTATTAAAAAAGCTATGATTGATGTATTTCATGTGTTGCGCAGGGAAAAACTGCAGAGTCGTATTTTGCTACAGGTGCATGATGAATTAATTTTAGAAGTGCCTGCCGATGAAGTTGAACAAGTTAGAAAAATAGTTAAGCAAGCAATGGAGCAAAGTGCTGAATTGCAAGTGCCCTTAGTTGTAGATGTAAAAATCGGAAAAAATTGGGCTACAGCAAAGTAGTAGGAATCCAGGAGGTTATTATGCCAGAAATGCCAGAAGTGGAAACGATTAGACGTTCGCTTATTAATAAAGTATCTGGACGCAAGATTGAAGAAGTTGAATTTTTATTGTCCCGATTGGTTAAGTGGCCTTCAGCTGGCGAATTTCAGGCTGTACTTACAAGTAAAACCATTGTCAATCTAACCAGGCGGGGGAAATATTTATTATTTCATTTAGATAATGGTCAGATCATGGTCGTACATCTTAGGATGACAGGACGGCTCAGTTATATTGTGCCTAGTATGGCAATGGATAAATTCACGCGTATCATCTTTAAGTTCGATAATGGTGATCGGCTACTCTATGCGGATTCACGGACATTAGGAACATTATATCTCCTAGCGCCAGACGAGTTATGGCGTATTTCAGGATTGGCAAATATGGGGCCTGAGCCCTTGTCAGCGGAATTCTCGTTGCATTATTTCGCCGAGATGTTGAAAAAACGTCATGGCAACATTAAGGCCGTACTACTCAATCAAAAATATATAGGCGGTTTGGGTAATATCTATGTGGATGAAAGTATGGCGATTGCTGGTATTCATCCTGAGCGCATTGCAAGCAGTTTGACTAGCTGTGAGATGGAGCTACTCTTTCATGCTATTAATAAAGTAATAGAAGATGGTATAACACATGGCGGTACTACTTTTCGTGATTATCGTGATGGAAGTGGCAAGAGTGGTAGTCATCAGCATCATCTCGCCGTATATGGACGTAAGGCAGCCCCTTGTTTTACTTGCGGAACGCCAATTGTCTGGAAGTCAATCGCTGGTCGCGGTACACATTTTTGCCCAGATTGTCAAAAATAGCCCTGCAAATGGGCGCATATAAATAGGCTCGTGGAGGAAGTTAGATGTATATCATTGGGTTAACAGGTGGTATAGCCAGTGGCAAAAGTACGGTGAGTGCCATGTTAGCTGAGCTTGGAGCTTATATAATTGATGCAGACGAGATTGCTAGGGCCATCGTTATGCCAAATCAGCCTGCTTGGCATGATATTGTGGCTCAGTTCGGGAAAGGAATTTTACTACCTGACGGTGCAATCAATCGCAAAGCTTTGGGTGAAAAAATATTTAAAGATAAATTAGAACGTATCTGCTTAGAAAAAATAACTCATCATTATATAGAAGATCAGGTGAAAAAAGATCTTGAATCAGCTGAGGTTCTCGGCAAGAGTATTGTTGTCCTTGATGTGCCCCTGCTTTTTGAAACAAGCTGGCACAAGAGGGTCGATGAGATATGGGTGGTTTATGTCAAGGAAGAAGTTCAGGTAGCTAGGCTCATGGCTCGTAACAACTTAACATATGAGCAGGCTATGGATAGAATTAACGCTCAAATGGATTTGGAAGAAAAAGCGAAATTGGCTAATGTAGTCATTGATAATAATTTGGAAATTGAATGTGCCAGGTTGCAAGTAGTGGCAGCATGGGGGAAGTTGTGATACAGTTGGCCTTAAATAGTAACTATAACGGAGTGATTTGTTTTGCATAGTGTTACCCGGATGAAAGTCTTATTGAGTATGATAATAGTGATAGTGGCTACTATCTATGGAATATATACCAGTGATTGGTTTCAAAAAAAATATCTATATCCTTTTCCTTATAGTGAAATAGTGTATCGCGTTGCCCTTGAGAAAGATATTGATCCGTTTTTAGTTGCTGGTGTGATTCGGACTGAAAGTAAGTTTAATGCTCAAGCACGGTCGCCGAAAGGTGCGTTAGGATTAATGCAGATGATGCCAGAAACGGCAAAATGGGTAGCGGATCAGATGGATTTTCCCACTAATTTCGATATAAGTCATTTGGAAAATCCTGAAGTCAATATTCGTATGGGAACTTGGTACTTGTCCTCGCTGAAAAAAGAGTTTAAAGGCAATGAGGTGCTTTTATTAGCCGCTTATAATGGTGGCAGAGGTAATGTGAAACAGTGGATGGGGCGATACGAGTGGACAATGTCCTTTTCTGACGTTGGGAAAATTCCTTTTCTGGAAACAAGGGAATATGTGAGTAGAGTTTTATCGAGTAAAAAACGTTATCAAGAATTATATGGCAGGTGAGGAGAGAATCGTTTTGCAGAATAGACATAGTCTTGTAGGGTGTATACTATTGATAGGGATGCTGCTAGTGAGTGGTTGTAGCTCCAAATCAGTGCCAAATCAGAGTCCGGTAAAACGTGAAATTAAGCCAGGGGGGCAATTGGTCTATGGCAGCCTTCAAGAACCTGATACCTTGAATCCCTTGCTATCCGATTTGTTAGCCACGGCTGAAGTGAGTAGTCTTATTTTTAGTGGACTTGTCGCAACAAATGATAAGGGTGCTTGGATGCCTGATCTGGCGGTGGAAGTTCCTACCTTGCAAAATGGTAGCATGAGCCAAGATGGCTTGACTGTAACCTATAAACTTCGTCAAGGTGTTACGTGGCATGACGGTAGTCCTTTTACGGCGGATGATGTTAAATTTACTTGGCAGGTCATCATGAATTCTAAAATAAATATAGTGTCTCGGGACGGGTATGATAAAATAAAAGCAATTGATGTTCCTGATAAATATACAGTTGTTGTAAAGTTTAAAGAATATTATCCAGCCTACTTGAAATTGTTTAGTGCTATTTTGCCTAAACATATTTTGGGTGCAGTTGATGATGTCAATAAAGCGGCATTTAATCGTTCGCCAATCGGGACTGGCCCCTTTAAATTTAAGGAATGGCGATTAGCTGAGTCGGTTGTGCTAGAAAAAAATTCTGCCTATTTCCGTGGCAAACCAAATCTTGATACCATTATCTATAAAGTGATACCTGACAGTAATATTATGCTCATCCAATTAAAAGCAGGTGAAGTTGATATTGTTAGCAATGTTGCTTTCTCTCAGCTTGATCAAATTAAAGACATTGCTGGTATACAAGCGGTTATTACTCCGAATATGATTTGGGAACACTTGGATTTTAATTTGGATAATGCTTTGTTTCAGGATGTGCGGGTTCGTCAGGCTATTGCCTTAGGGATAGACAAGCAGGCTCTTATTGCCAATGTTATTAAAGGTGCAGCCACTCCAGCCTTTAGCGATCAATCATCACTATCTTGGGGATATAATCCAGAAACAAAACAGGACATTCGTGATGTGAATGCTGCTCGTGAACTATTGGTACAAGCAGGATGGAAACTAGGGGATGATGGGATCTTCGTGAAAGATGGAAGTAAGTTAGCCTTTTCCCTGGCTTTTCCCACTGGGAATCGATCACGGGAGGTTGTTGCCAGTGTAATAGGGCAACAATTGAAAGAGGTGGGGATTGCAGTCGAAATAATGCCGATTGATCCTAAGAAGTTTTTTGACGAGGTATTAAAAAAACGGGGATTTGAAACGGTGATGTACGCTTGGGTAGCTGGGATTGACCCTGATAATTTAAGCTTGTGGCATTCTAAGAAGATTCCTGGTCGAAGTAATGGCTATGAAGGGCAAAATTATCCAGGATGGCGTAATGCTGAGATTGATGCCTTGACGGAGCGGGGAGCACGGACTGTCAATATTGAAGGGCGTAAAACCATATATTTTCGCATTCAGGATATCATCGCTCAAGAGTATCCAGTAGTGCCTTTGTATTTCAGAAGTAATATTGATGCCGTCAAAAGTACAGTCGTAAACTTTCATGCTAATTCTACGTCATCAGGTAATCTTTGGAATGCATGGCAATGGGGATTTGCAGCCAAAGAAGGTTAAAAAAGAATAGACTAAGCTATATTACATAAAAAGCTTGACGATAACTTAATGTTGTGATAATATGAATAATGTCGCTGATGAGCAGTGATATGCGGTCGTGGCGGAATGGCAGACGCGCTAGATTCAGGTTCTAGTGAGGGCAACTTCGTGGAGGTTCGACTCCTCTCGACCGCACCAATATTTTTCACCCTCAAAAACTATGGTAGCATAGTTATAAATGCGGTAGTGGCGGAACGGCAGACGCGTCAGCTTGAGGGGCTGGTGGAGGCAACTCTGTGGAGGTTCAAATCCTCTCTACCGCACCATCTTAGTAATGATAAGGCTTATGAGCATTGTGCTTGTAGGTCTTTTTTGTCGTCTATGAAAGAATAACGATGGGTTTCTTGTATACCCAGAGGGAAAATTCTCTTGCACAAACGGGAATTTATATATCTATGTAAATTTTTTGGTTGTGAGATGGCTCACAACCATTTTTTATTTACGAAAAACGATGCCCGCCAAAAGCAGAACTTAAGCATGGGATGAAATCGCATCACCTTATAATGATTTCCATTGGTAGTGAAATTGGTACTGGGATATTTGATTTGTATTGCGGCCGACTTTAACGCAGCCCTAAAAGAAACAAAAGGAAGCTAACTATTCTGCGGTGGTTCCATTGCCGAGATACATTTTTCAGTCCATTAAAAAAG
>Ga0209123_1000478_pt1 | contig 51699 bp, 46 predicted proteins | sample BarGraIncu00431A_FD_184500 | JGI IMG/M metagenome (GOLD analysis project Ga0209123, IMG submission 184500) | Arctic peat soil microbial communities from Barrow, Alaska, USA - Barrow Graham LP Incubations 004-31A (SPAdes) (version 2) | ecosystem: Environmental > Terrestrial > Soil > Wetlands >... | reverse complement strand
TCTGCATTCCCATGTATGTCATCATTGAGATGGCGGCCATAAGTACAAACATAAATACTGCTACATAAAGATTTCTGGTAAACCCTGCCGGTACAGGAAGAGCGTAGCTTGCAACCATCCACATGATGCCCACGAGCATCAGCCCGATCGCAGACGATATCATTACTGAAAACTTCCTGTCAAATTTCTCAATGAGTTCATCAGCATAAAATGGTTTGATGTTCGGATGCTTTTTAGTAAAAGAATCATGCCCAAGCCCGGCAGTGATGAATGTCATGATGCTTGCAATAACAAACACCATGAGGCCCATGGCTGCGATGGGTCCGGAAATGCCGGCACCCATCATCGCCAGTAGTACGGTGACGCCCAGAAAGAGCATGCCGACACCAGCCGTAACAGCCCTGCTGAAGCTATTCATATGCCGGTCATAATCTTCCGTATCCTCGCTGCATGTATTTTCTGCGTCGCCGCGCAGAAGCGTATCCAATGTACAGGAAAACATTCCGCACATCTGAAGAAGCTTATCCATTTCAGGATATGTCGTATTTGACTCCCATTTGGAAATCGACTGCCTGGATACCTCAAGTTTCTCTGCAAGCTGTTCCTGTGTAATGCTGTTTTTCCTGCGGTAAAATTGTAGATTCTCTCCAAAACTCATATTCATATCCTCATCCGCTTTCTTTTATTATTCTAGCATGTTGTTTCAATCGATCGATGACATCATTTTGCCTGAGCAGCCATGTAATCTCTATAAAGATCATGTTGCTTTTAAAGAAAACCGTGTAAAGTTCGAGTTGCATTTGCTGAAAAGATCTATTTTGGGTGTAATTCGGCAAACAATATTTGTTATCTTTTCAATGTAACAATCTTTACAGCAGCATTCACGGATGCTATAATCATCATAATACTAAAATATATCGGAGGTAGTTTATATGAAATACAGATGTCCCGTTTGCGGTTATATTCACAATGGCAGTTCTGCACCTGACAAGTGCCCCCAGTGCGGTGCACCAGGTGAAAAGTTTCAAAAGGTTGATGAAGAAGAAATGGTATGGGCAGCTGAGCATATTGTCGGCGTTGCCAGGGATGCTGATCCCCGTATCGTAGAGGGTCTTCGGATGAACTTCACCGGCGAGTGCACCGAAGTCGGTATGTATTTGGCGATGTCACGCGCAGCCGACAGGCAGGGATACCCGGAAGTAGCTGAGGCATATAAGCGTATAGCATTTGAAGAAGCAGAACACGCCGCACGTTTTGCAGAAATGCTTGGGGAAGTTGTTTCCGCAGACACCAGGACGAACCTTACTGTCCGCGTCGATGCCGAGTATGGCGCAACCATGGGCAAAGTGGAAATTGCAACCCTGGCCAAACAACTCGGGCTTGATGCAATCCATGATTCCGTTCACGAGATGGCACGCGACGAAGCACGTCACGGCAAAGCTTTCAAGGGTCTTCTGGAGAGATACTTCAAATGATCACGGTATTTCACAGTTCAGCCTGTCTTGTGCCTGTTACATGCTTCCGCTGAACCTGAAGCATATTTTGTGCCAAATAAAAGAGAGTATCCCCGGCAGGCATTCGGAGGTACTCTCTTTTTTGTAAACATATCAGTAAGTTATCCATTAAGCGGTACAGTATGTGAAATAACCAGTTCGAAGGTATCCGGATTATAGTCCCATATTTCCAGGTACAAACTTTTTCTGTTGTAAAAATATCCGGTATGTGTCTGTGCACTGTAGTTGCCCGTCTCGGTTTTCGAAAGCAGGCGCAGTATTTCGCGGATTGATTTTTCCAGCAGGTATTTACTTCCGGCATCGACCTCAAAGGAGGGATAGAATCGTATCTGATGATCCGCAAAATGTGCAGCAGCCTTAACCGGTGTGGTTTCGTCCGTAGCTTTTTCCAGCAGGGAAAGAGCGTGACTTTTGTCCGTATGGTTAACTGCCGCAATCTGTAGTACCGGAAGAATCAGCTTGTCCCAAAGGCCCTGATTGTACACATCAATACTCATTGAAAACCAATCGGCTGTCATTTTTTGATCCTCACAGGTCCCGTCGTACCAATTTTCATTTTCCGTCGGAAGATCAAGGGTACTTACAAATACATCTTTTTGACCGCCGCCCTTCCGGAAGCAGGCCGCTACGGCAGGGTCGATGTCACAGTGAAGAAAGCCTTTCATCTCAATGCCGTTCCAGAAGGAAGCCTCGCTCCCTTCAAGGAAATACCAGAAATCGAGTGTTTTCCCACAGATATCATCGAGGCTGATCTCAATGGAATACTCTTCCTTGCGGTCCATCCACAGCATTCTTTCGTCCCACAGGACATCAGGAGGATCTTCAAAACGCTGGTGGCGTGTCTTATAAAGCATCCCGCCAGATGCTGATTTGACAGCAAGTGAAAAGTCAGCCGTTTTATCGAGGTTTATGCATCCATACTCATTGAAGGAAAAGATCAGATTATGAATTTGCTCTTCAAGTTCCTTACTTTCAGATGAATCCAGGGCATCCGGTCTTATCCTGATCTGAAGTTCAACCGTAAAAAGCTGATCGGCATAATCGTCCAGGCACTGTCGTTCCTCTTCGTTCATTCTGGGAATAAAAGCATTAGAATGTGACAACATGGTGCTCATCTCCCTTCATCTTCAAACTAAAAGCATTGCCTTTAGGCCCTTGGATGTTAGAACAAGTAACCACCAAACCGAAATATTCCATGACGGGGTCAAACGAAAAGCAGTGTTACTATCAAGTAAACCGGTTATGGACTTTATATAATTATTCTGACAATAGCAGACAGTCAATTCTCTTTCTATTATATCTCATATTCATGCCGCAAGTAAATTACTTCAAATATTCCACAGCGGCTCTTTCAATGGCAAGGCCCTGCGTATAACGTATCAGGAATGCATTGAAGCCCGCAGCGTCTTTTGGATCCGGATCCATACGGGATCCGAGCTGCCCGGCAAATACACTCTTGTTAAGGAAAGTATCGAGTGCCTCCCCAGCTGTTTTGTTACTCATAAAAGCCGCCAGAAGCGCAATACCCCAGGCTCCGCCTTCGCCGGCCGTTTCCATGATGGAGATCGGTACATTGGTGGCTGCTGCCATAATTTTCTGTCCGACTTCCTTTGTTTTGAAGAAACCGCCGTGGCCCCTGATTTCATCAACCTGAACCGATTCCTTTTCAAAAAGAATATTCAGTCCGGTTCTCAGTGCGCCTAGCGATGTGAATAAATTAACGCGCATGAAATTGCTCAGAGTAAAACTGCTTCCCGGTAAACGTGCAAACAGCGGCCGTCCTTCTTCAAATCCCGTGATATGTTCACCGGAAAGATATCCGTACGACAGCAGCCCCCCGCAGTCGGGATCGCCCTTGAGTGCTTCGCCAAGGAGTGTATCATAGAGTTTTCCTTTGGAAATATCGACACCGACAGCTTTGATCGCTTCACCGAAGAGGCCGATCCATGCGTCATAGTTTGAAGTACAGTTGTTTGAATGGACCATAGCGACAAGATGACCATCCGGTGTCGTCACCTGATCAATTTCAGGATATGCTTTGGACAAGTCCTTTTCGAGAACAACCATGGCAAAAACAGATGTGCCGGCTGATACATTGCCGGTTCTGACAGCTATGCTGTTCGTTGCAACCATACCTGTCCCTGCATCGCCTTCGGGCGGGCAAAACGGAATCCCTGCCTGTATTATGCCTGAGGCATCGAGAAGTCCGGCACCTTCTTTGGTAAGAAAGCCGGCTTCTTCTCCCGCGACGAGTACTTCCGGCAGAATACTCCCAAGTGTCCAGGGGAATTTGTATCCTTCAATATAATGGTCGAATTTCGAGATCATCTCCGTATTGAATGCCTTTGTACCCAAGTCAATCGGGAACATGCCGGAAGCTTCCCCTGCGCCGAGCACTTTACGTCCAGTCAGTTTCCAGTGGATGTATCCGGCCAAAGTTGTGGCGTATGCGATTTCCGGCACATGCGATTCTTTACCCAGGATGGCCTGGTAAAGATGGGCGATACTCCATCTCTGCGGAATCGGGTAATTAAAAAGCCCGGTCAATTCCCTGGAAGCCTGCCCGGTAAAATTATTCCGCCATGTGCGGAAAGGTGTCAGCAAATTATCATCCTTGTCAAAAACCATATACCCGTGCATCATGCCGCTGATACCGATTGACTGTGTCGACTTCATGACGATTCCATATTTGTCCTTTACGTTCTCTGTCATGGAATGGAAACTGCCCTGCAGGCCTTTCCAGATATCCTCGACGCTGTATATCCAGATATTATCAATGCAGCTGCTCTCCCAGTCATAACTTCCCGAGGCGATCGGCGTATAATCCTCGCCGATCAAAACAGTTTTAATTCGAGTTGATCCCAGTTCAATTCCAACAGATGTTCTCCCGCTTTCAATGGACTTCCGGATATCAAAAGATTCAGCGCTCATATGCATTCTCCTTCTAAAAAGATTCGTATACTCGTTACAATTGTAGCGTAATATCTATGAATCCTCCAGTCTTTTTCATGTCAACTTAACGCCCTGCGTACTTGATTTTGCGCGAAAAGTATAGGTTGTACGTTTTAATACGCCCGGGAAAGCGCCTCCCCGGAGAGTTGTATGATTTGATGAACCGATTATTCTTGACTGCAAACGAAGGGAAACCGGATACTACTCCCACCTGAATACTTTAATGGATACCGCGGTGCAAACAATGAAAATCTTCTGCCTCTGGCCGCCGGATAATTTCCTTAGCCCCTCGAGGCACTCAATCGCTGACGTTTTACCGGCTCCGTTCGGTCCGATAATACCAAAGATTTCGCCTTTTTTCACATCAAATGAAATGCTGTCAACTGCAACCAGGTCTTTATAGGTAATGGTAAGGTTGGTTACTTCAATCATTTAATAACCCTCCCATATATCAATGTATTATACTATAGATTTTATACGTATCATTACAGCAAAAAAATACAAACAATCAGTAACATTTGATCCGCAGGATGCCAGTTTTCAGCGTCAAACGCATCCATTAAAAGAATACGCTGCCAAAATACATACTTTATTTGTGGTATCGTGCAAATAATGCTATGCTTATGTACGTTTCATGCCGTACCCGCAAGTCGATGATTGTGAAATCATGATAACCTGCGGATCAGGGCATACGGAATAATCGAAAATCAAATAACGAGTTTGACCAAGAGTAGGTCAAAGAGGAGAATGAACATGGCTGACAAAACAATTGTATGCAAAGACTGTGGATCTAGCTTTACTTTTACAGAAACTGAACAGGACTTCTATAGAGAAAAGGGGTTTGTAAACGAGCCTCAGAGATGTCCGGGATGCAGAGCGGCAAAAAAGAAGTCAAGAGGAGCCCCCGGTGTCAGAGAAGATCGTGAAATGTTCCCGACCATCTGCGCAGAATGCGGCAAAGAAACAACTGTTCCTTTCAAGCCCAATCCTGATAAGCCTGTCTACTGCAAGGATTGCTACAAGCTTCACAGCAATAGATAATCTGTCTTACGGCAGGTTCATGTAAACCTGTGCATTTATGCACGCAAAATCAGACGCCGCTAAAGCTGTGTAAACAGAAGTAGCGGCGTTTTTGCTGCCCATGTTGATCACTCCTTCTGTGCACAGATCAGAGCAGCCAATATGTAAATTAATTTTTATATTTCTATTATATAGCTATTTCTTCTTCGGTGAATACACATATCCTTTTTCGATCTTTTTCTCAAGGTCAAGAATATGCGTATCAATCATTTTTTTGAATGTATCTTCCGTGACTGTTTCACCGGATTGTGTTTTGTATTTGATCGGCTTGTAGTAAGAAGTCTTTTTTGCATTCGCAAGAACATTCATCGCTGATGTAAGCTGGTTCCTTTTTACGTGAATCGATGAGATGCGGCAGTAAGACGCCGGATCAAACGGTGTCAGTTCAAGTTCTTTACTGTAACTGGCCAGTGCCTGCCTGAAGGAATGCCCGACTTCATATGCCTTACCCAGATAGGAATACATTTCTGCGAGATGCTGTTTCTTCTCCTCTTCGGGAAAAAATGCCTTACTGCCCCGAAAATGGCGGGCGTTCCTGTATGCTTCTTCGCATGGCGGATTTGCCAGATATAGTTCAAGGGATTCAATTGCTTTTTCCTTGTTATCCGCCCTGGAACGCGTATGGGCAACCGCGCTGATATATCTTTGTCTGGATGTTTCCGGCACGCCGCACAGCTCAATCACTTTATCCAATACGGATTGCCGCGTAGGACATTTCTTCAGGATTTTCACAATTTGCTTATCCATTTTCGATCCCGTGGATGCCGGCTGTACTGACGGCACTTTAGCCGCGAGCAAAGCCTCCGCCAGATCAATATCGGCATTCCTCTTCTTTTCCGGATTTGACAGAAGGCTCAATATGCCCATAAATTGGTTCTCCTTACTTGGATACATCGTTAAGGAAGCGCTATACAGTGTTTGAGTAAAACCGATATATCCAGAATATGCTATCATATACGTGGGATGCAAGGGAAGGCATCCGGATAAACTTCTTTTAAGCTACGGACATCTCGAGCCGGATGAAATTGATAAAAGCGTATTACTTCTCAAAAAGCTTCCGGAGGAATGATTTTTAAAATATGTTATGATTAACGCAGACAGGGGGAATCATATTATCTTTTGTGGCGATCCTGATGCTCAACGGCGGCTGTACCGGAGGCCATATAATATGTGGAGACTTTATAAAAGCAATATGAAAATGCTGAAAACAAATTTCGGCGCACTCGTGTGGTTTGAATTTCTTTATAAGCTACTTGCTGCCGTGTCTTTGTATCCCCTTATTCTTTTTCTTCTGAATTTTTCCATTGAAAGAGCAGGGCTGAACTACCTGACAAATACCAATCTTCAGGAATTTCTCGGAAAACCTTTATCAATTGCAATAATTGTCTTCATTGTGACTGTGGTTGTCATATACTCACTTTTTGAGCTCGTTGTGCTGACGATTTGTTATGAGATGAGCCACAACGGTGAAAAAACAAATGTCATTACCCTGATAATTACCGGAATAAAGCGTCTTTGGCGAGTCCTTCGGCCTGAAAGTATCTTTTTATTTCTTCTCGTACTGGCTGCAGCGGTCCTCTTTGATCTTCCCTTTACCTCCTCGCTCGTTTCTATGACCGCCCTTTCGGATTATATGAGCCTTTTTTGGGGGAACCATCATTTCTTCTACATTGCAGCAATCATAGTCGAAATAATCATACTTTATCTGATCAGCTTCTCTCTTTTCAGTGTTCATTATCTGATCATTGAAAACAGGAAGTTTACCGACTCCCTTAAGGCAAGCAGGAATCTTGTAAGGGGTGAGACGATACAAAACGCATTCCATATAGCTGTCTGGTTTCTTTTGCTGTTCACAGTTCTGGCTGCCGTGTATGCCTGCTTTACTATAGCGGCTGCATATACAGTCAAATTTGTATGGCCGCCTGACGCACAGGTCGCCGCATTTCTTTCAGCTGCCCGCATCATCACACAGGTAATGACAATAATCATCTATGCCGTCTTCACTCCGCTCGCATATTTAATGATCAGCAGTATTTTTTATGCGCAGAAAGAAAGCCGGAAAGAACCTCTGGTATCGGTCATACACCCCCGGTCCGGTAAAAAAATGAATAAGTGGCTGGCCGCTTTACTGGCACTGGTTCTTATAGTAAGTGTTGTCCTGAATTTTAATGTCATAAATCTGTCGCTGCAGAGCAGCGTTTTACGAAATATTCAGCTGGTACGCATTCCTACCATTACCGCACATCGGGGGAGTTCCGTCGAAGCTCCTGAAAACACACTGTCCGCCATTCAAAAGGCTGCGGATGAACTGGCTGATTATGCAGAAATAGATGTCCGTGCAACGAAGGACAATGTTGTTGTACTGCTCCATGACGACAGCTTGAAAAGAACCACCGGAGTTGATAAAAAAATATGGGATATTACGTATGAAGAAACACAGAAGCTCGATGTGGGAAGCTGGCTTTCCGATAAATATTTTGAAGAGAGAATTCCAACCCTTGATGAAATCATAAAATTTTCCGATGGTAAAATCATGCTGAACATCGAAATAAAAACATCAGAATATAATCCGAATCTGGAGGAGTCCGTCATAAAAATTATACAGGACAATCATTTCGAGGATAAATGCATCATTTCCACCTTCAGTTATCCTGTCCTTGCCCGAATTAAGGCCATGGATCCGGACATACGGACGGGTATTATTATGAACGTGGCATTTGCCGACTATTTGAACCTGTCCAACGTAGATTTTTACAGCCTGAACGCGCAGTTTCTGACCCGTGATCAAGTTGAAAAGCTCCACATTCTTGGTTATGAGGTGTATGCATGGAACGTAGTGAACTCCATGACAGCGAAGCGGGTCATGAATATGGGTGTTGACAGTATTATTACATCAGATACCCTCATGTCCAAAGAAATTGTTTACACAGCCAGCGCCAACTGGCTTGTCCTGAAGGTCACGGAATTCGTATTCGGAAAAACGGATGTAGCGCAAAGCAGCATAACAAGTTTCTTTCTTCCATACTGGTAAGCATCAAAAAATTATTCTAAAGGATGGCTTCCCCCGGATATACGCTGTTACCGTCAAAATATTAAAACAAAATAAAAAAAACGGAAACTGACAATCTTCATTGCAAGTTCCGTTCTCTGGGCAGGTCAATTCATTTATTCAGATTCAAATACCTGATCAATCTAAAATTGATTATTAAGCCAGGTCCACCAGGTATTCCTTGTTCTCTTTTGCGATAACAAATAGCTGGACATCAAGAGCTGTCATGAGCTTACGCACGGATGACTCGGTTTTGTGGTAACTTTCATGCTGTTCCTGGTCACGAAAGACGATTACACCGGAACGAAGCGGCTTTTTGATATCGAGTTCAAAATCATTTTTCAGTTTTTCTGCATCGACCATCCTGAAAAATGTATAGGCCTCCAGAACACAGCGTAAAAGAGTCTCATCGCTGTCGTATTTTTTTACTTCAAGAAGCCAGATTTCATTTTCAGTTTCCGAAAGCAAGTCGATTTTCCCGACATGTTTGTCGGTGCGGGCATTCTTAAGAGGCGTCTGGTAATCGATAATCCGGCCGATATGCTCATATTCGTTGCCAAACATGCCCAGCGCAATGCGTTCTTCCGCACGGTTGGATTCCGGATTCTCCGTGACTCCGTCATGACCCTTCGTTTTGTAAGTGGTTGTCCTTGTCAGTACCTGTATGCCGGCTAACGCTTCCGAATTGGCAAGAAGATACTCAGCAATATCCTCGCCGTATGCAAGGCCTTTCGTCTTACCGATACCTTTTTCAAATCCCTGATAATTAATAAAAGCCTGCTGATAGAATGTGCTCATTTCCTGTGAAGCTGTCTGCATCTTTTCCAACATTTGTTCGTGTGTATATGCCATTTTTTCTCCTTAGGGCGCGATTGGATTCAGCGTCTCGATATCATATATATCATCTTCATTTCATGAAAAAGAATCTAATCACCTTTTTAACCCGCGCTAAAGATTACACTTTACCTGCGTGTTCATGTGAAGTGATGCTGTCCCTCTCTATTCTATCATAATCCGGAGGTCTTTTCCCTGTGTTGCAATGAATTGCGTCATTCAGCCGATATCAGGTACCGGATATTGTCAGCGGGTTCCGAGAAAATGGATCATAATGTTATTCAGGGAAATGAATAGGCAATATTTTGAGCAGACATTCAAGGTATTATACGGTACTCTTAATAAATAACAATTCATTCTAAGAAATCATGCAAAGACGAGGGGAAATTAATGATGCGTATTCTGATAGATGCCGACGGGTGTCCTGTTGTTGATATAGCAGTCCGGATGGCCCGCCAAAACAGCGTTGAGTGTATAATCATATGCGATACGTCGCATGTTTTTGAGAAAGAAGGTGCTTCGACGGTTATGGTCTCAAAGGGACCTGACAGCGTGGATTTTGCACTGGTGAACATGGTGCAGACCGGCGATATCGTTATCACGCAGGATTATGGTCTTGCAGCGATGTGTCTTGCCCGAAAAGGAATTGCAGTGAGCCAGAACGGGATGATTTATGACGATTCAAATATCGATGCACTTCTGTTTTCACGTTATTCCGCCAAGAAAATCCGCAGTTCCGGCGGTAGGATCAAGGGTCCATCCAAAAGGACGGCCCTTCTTGACAGGCAGTTTGAGGAAGTACTTTCACGATTACTCAAGGAAGAATGAAGGCAGACAATTTAATTTATACCAGGCTATCCGGAAGACAATCGCCGGAAAAGTCGTCGATTCTGCAAGGCCCGGCCAACCCCAATTCATAATTGCAAAATTTATCTATCATTTTCTACTTTTTTACTGCAAATTTGCAGGAATTTATTGTTGACTTTCATTTCCGCCCGTGATATAGTGTTTTCAATACAGCAGAGGCGCTGAGTCTGAACAGACTTAGGCGCCTTTTATTTTGAAACAATCTGATTGTTTTGATCTATATTTCATTTGACATTAAGCAAAGTTGCTTAGATCGGTTTTCCGATCCGGGCAATTTTGCTTTTTGCATATAAAAACCAAGGGGAAGGAGGTAACAGCATGAAGAATCAAGAATATAAGCCGGAAGTTGACAGCACGAAGATCGCATCCATTACCATGCTTTTCATTACTGCCATTGCAATCATTTTATTAGGTGCCGCTTTCAGCGTCTACAGTATTGTAAACAACATCAGCTTTACTGTTATGAGTTCCCAGATTCACGGTATGGTTTTTGGAGCAGTCATTGTATTCCTTGGAGTAAGGTATTTGCTGTCTGTTCAAAGATTGAAAGCAGAGGTCTATAAGGGTACGTCAAGATTTTCCTGGAGCAACTTTAAAACTGAAAAGGTACGTAAAACTCAGCCAAACCGCAGGTAAACAGCAACCGACTGAATTTTAAGAAGAGGTGATGTTATGAAAAACAAAAAGAAGTATTTGGGAATAATTCTGGTAGCTGTGATTATCGTTGCCGTTATCATGGGTATCGGGTACGCACTTAAGGGGGATTCCTCTGCGGCTGACTCGACGGGAGCTGCTTATACAGCACTTACCGGCAGCGAAACGCTTACTGGTGTAGCAACAACAGCAAACAAAGGTTCTTTGGGAGCCAACTATACATGGGTAATGATCTGCGCATTTATGGTCTTCTTCTTCCAGTGCGGATTCGCTATGGTTGAGACCGGTTTCTGCCGGGCTAAGAATGCCGCCCATACAATGACAATGAACTTCATGGTTTTCCTGGTCGGCGCCATCGGCTACTTCCTTGTTGGATTTGCCTTGCAGATGGGTGGTTCCGGCGGTGCAGCAGGCCTTGGATCGGGCGGCGGCGCACTCAACGCATTGGTTTCCGTTCCGGGCTTCGGCGGCGTTATGGGCTACAAGGGCTTCGGACTTATGGGTACATATGATGCAGGCATTTATGCGCTGTTCTTTTTCCAGATGGTATTTATGGATACAACTGTTACCATTCCGACCGGCGCTATGGCCGAGCGTGTAAAATACTCCGCTATGGTAATCACATCATTCTTCATCTCAATGTTCTTATATCCGTTTTTTGGAAACTGGGTATGGGGCGGCGGCTGGATGGCAACCCTCGGCAAGAACTTCGGCATCGGACACGGTGTAGTTGACTTCGCAGGTTCTGCAGTTGTCCACTCCATGGGTGGTATGATCGCCTTGGCCGGTGCCATTGTCCTCGGACCCAGAATCGGTAAATTCAAGAAGGACGGCACAGCCCGTGCCTTTCCCGGACATAATATCCCAATGGCCATCATTGGTACAATTATCCTGTTCTTCTGCTGGTTCTCATTCAATGCCGGTTCCACACTGAACTCTTCCGACTTCAGACTATCTGTTGTTGCAACAAATACGATGATCGCCGGTGCAATCGGCGGCCTGGTTGCCATGGGTTATATGTGGATCAAGTTCGGCAAACCCGACCCTTCGATGACGGCAAACGGAGCCCTTGCAGGACTCGTCGCAATCACAGCGCCCTGTGCATTTGTTAACGGAATCTCCGCACTGATCATCGGAATTGTCGCAGGTTTTCTGGTTTGTCTGGCTGTTCCGTTTGTCGAAAACAAGTTGAAACTGGATGATCCTGTCGGTGCTATTTCCGTACATGGAGCGAACGGGTTCTGGGGTGTAATTTCACTTGGTCTGTTTGCAGACGGTTCCTACGGCGATGGATTCAATGGTGTTGCAGGCGGCGTCAAAGGGTTATTCTTCGGCGATGCCTCACAGCTCCTTGCACAGTTTGTTGCAATCGCAGTTCTTCTGGTCTGGGGCTTCGGAGTGTCCTTTGTATTCTTCAAGGCTCTTGACAAAATCTGGGGTCTGCGTGCTGCTCCTGAGGACGAACTCGAAGGCCTTGATGTTCCTGAAATGGGCGTCCTTGCCTATCCTGACAGCCAGCTCACCCGTTCGGAACTTGATTATGATTCGGCTGATAATGCACCGATCAAGCAGCTCGAAAGATTCAAGGACTATATTGCCTCAAAGAAATTCGTACAGCTGCCTGAAAACCCAGTCTCTGTTGACCGGGCGGTACCTGTCGAACTCCTCTCTGCTCCGGCTGTAACCATGGCTTCTGATGTGAAGATCACAAAGATCGATATCATCATCAAGCAGAGCAAATTTGAAATTCTGAAGGAAGCAATGAATGAAATCGGCATTACTGGAATGACCGTGACTCAGGTTCTTGGCTGCGGCGTCCAGAAAGGCAAGCATGAATTCTATCGTGGTGTTGAGACGGAAATCAATCTGCTTCCCAAAGTCCAGGTTGAAATCGTGGTAGCAAAGGTTCCTGTCAGAAAAGTAATTGAAACTGCTAAAAAGGTTCTTTATACAGGACACATCGGCGACGGCAAGATCTTTGTCTATAACGTTGAGAATGTCGTAAAGGTACGTACCGGTGAAGAAGGTTATGATGCCCTGCAGGATGTCGAATAATACTGCGGCAGGTCGAACGAAGCCGACTTGCTTCCCTTGCTGAAAAGAGTCTTTGAGCCATCTGATCCAATCCAAAAAGTACTGCAGGCACACCATTATTTGGTGTACCTGCAGTGTTTGTTTTAACTTACAAAATAGTCAGGTCTTTATACGTTCTTTCTCTTTCTCTGCCTGCCGAGGACAAGGGCAACAATCAGGAAAGCCGCTGCAAAGCAGAGCTGTATCAGCATTCCCGTATAGATTACTTTTGTGTCTGTCCATAAGAAGGATGAAAGTGCAGAAATGTCCTGAATGGCCGTCACATACCAGAATGTCGGTGTGAAGCTGGCTATGTATTTGACTGTGTCGCCAAGAAGGGACAGCGGCACAAATACACCGCTGATAAAACTGGTGCCAAGGGCAACTACGTTGGCAACTGAGTGTTGGGCACCGGGTCCTTTTATCAGTTGCCCCAGGAGAAAACTCAGGCTCAGGGCTGTTATTGAAAATACGAAGGCATTGGCGATCATCAGCATCATTCTTTTGTCCGTAACGGGTGTGCCCGTAATCAGGACACTGATCAGAACCATGAGGGCCCATACTACGACCGCAAAACAAAGATTGCCCAAAAGAAGTTCAAGGTTAATCCGTGTGGCCGGAGTCGGGGCACACTGCATTCGCTTTTTAAGGTCCCCATTGGAAAACACCTGCATGATCGACGACACAGCAAGAATCATAATCGAAAGAAGTGAGTAAGGCAGGTAACTGAAAAAAGCTGCTGCCTTTGATAAGGAATCCTTCGGTGCGGTGCTGGTCCAGATAATATCGGTCTCTTTTTGCAGGTCTTTGCTGACAAGGGAGGCGGTTTCTTTAAGTGCTGCTTCGTCCGAAGATACTATACCCCGGGCCTTCACATAAAGGTTGAACTCGCCAAGGTATTTTTCGATCAGCATATCAAGCTGGACACTTGCCTGGGAGTTGGGTGCAGCCTGCTTTCCAAGGGTCAGTTTGTGGGTGCCCGAGAGGAAATCTTCTGAGAATCCCTTTGGAATTGTAATGATGTAAGATGCATCATCATAGAAAAGAGCATCCTGAATGGCTTCCTCGTCTTTTCCTGCGGGAACGACGACGCTCTTTGCGGATAGATAATCCAGAAGTCCGTCTGTCAGCGGAGTAGCGCCGTCCCGGTTGATAATCATAATACGGCTTTTAACCTCCGCATATGAATTTGTCGCCGACCCGTTTCCGTACATGGCAAGAATCAGGGCAAAAAGCATGAAAACACCAATGTAAATCGACAGCATTGGGAGGTTGCTTTTAATAATTTTGAAATAGACTTTAAATACTTTCATATTGCTGCCTCCTCATGATCAGGTAAACTAAAATATAAAACAGCAGGGCAAAGGCAAACAGGAGCCCTACATTCAGGAAGTACCTGTTATACGTGTTGTAGTAGTAGAGGGCATAGAACGAATCCGCGATAAGATTTGCAGGATTGATATAGGAAAGGATGGGGAATTGTTTGGTCGAGATGTATTTCATGCCTGCGACCATGAGTCCGGCGAGAAAAGACATGGCCATCGAGATTGATATGATAAGGCCCGTTTTGATGCCTTCCCCTTTTTTTGTTGCCGCTCCGATAAATGCGCCCAATGATACGCCTGCGCAGCAGCCGGCAAACGAGGCCAGGAGTATGTATCCGACCTGATTCCCAAAATCAATCTTCAGCACAAAAGCCATATATGCCACAAGAAGCAGGATAGAAAGATATTGGACAAGCGTTGCAGCACACAGGGAATAACCAAAGATCTTAAGCTTATGTACGGGAGCCAGATTGATTCTTGCCGCCTGTGCAGACTGGTTTGCCTGAATTGCCGTAACTTCCTTGGATCCCATGAACGCCCCGTACAGGCATGTCATGGCAATAAGTGCGTAATAGTAAGTAAGAACATCGTTCGGCTTGTTTCTGTTCGTATTTGCATCCGAGATATAAGTTATATTCTCGGACAGGATACCGGATATCCTGACGGCAGATGCAGGATCGCTGGAAATGATATTTCCGACGGATGATGATGTCTGAAGATACCAGTCCATGAATTCTTTCATGATTGTCTGATCCATACCTGTTGTCCTGATGGAAAGGTGGAGTGTATTGTCCTCCAGGATGAACCCGGCGATCTGCTTATCCGCAAGTGCCGCGGAGGCGGCTTCTTTCGTATCATACATAGTAACGTTAAAGAGAGGGTTATTATCTTCAGAAACGGATGCAATATGCGAGCGCAGCATGGCGTCGTCCTGATATTCCTTCGTATTTACAATTCCTATTTTTATTGTGTTGTAATCTGCGATATTCTCAAGATTGGAAAAAGCCATTGCAAAGAAGGAAACCAGGATGATCGGAAATGCCAGTGTCCAGAAAATTGTCTGCACGTCGCGAACCGTACTTTTCAGGCGGTATGAAAATATATGCCAGAACATTTCTCATTCCTCCTCTATTAGTCCCTTAACTCTTTGCCGGTTATTTCAAGGAATACGTCATTAAGAGTCGGAAGTTCGCAGAACACACGGCCTACCTGTATACCTCTGTCATGAATGGCGGAAAGTATGCTTCCAAGGCCGTTATGCCCTCTTTCCGTAGTAATCAGAAGATTATTATTCTGTGTTGAAACCGATGCAATGAACGGCAGTTCCTGTACCCATTCGACATGATCCTTCGGATTACTGCCCAGAAATTCTATAGTAATCTTCTCGCCGACTCGTATCATACCCTTGAGGTCTTCTTTCGTACCCATCGCAATGATCCGGCCTTTGTCCATGATACCGATGCGTGTACAGATCTGCTCGACTTCTTCCATATAGTGGGAAGTATAAATTACTGTCGCCCCCTGCTGGTTTAAGCGGATTATTCCTTCGAGGATATTGTTCCTGCTCTGCGGGTCGACTGCAACCGTAGGCTCGTCGAGTATGATAAGTTTCGGCTTATGGGCAATCCCGCAGGCGATGTTAAGGCGCCGCAGAAGTCCGCCGCTCAGTTTTTTCGGGCGGAATTTGATGAAATCCCTCAGGCCTACAAAATCAATGGCCTCTTCAACAAGAGCCTCCCTGATTTCTTTTTCCGGAACATAAAGCCCGCAGAAATAATCAATATTCTCGTAGACGGTCAGTTCATCAATGACGGCTACATTCTGCATGACGATACCGATATCCCTTTTGAGATCGTACGAGCTTGGCGTCATTTTTTTGCCGAAAACTTCAATCTCCCCTTTGTCAAAACTCAGGAGTGACAAAATACAGTTGATCGCTGTTGTCTTACCTGATCCGTTCGGACCGAGAAGTCCAAATATTTCGCCTTCTTTCACTTCCAGCTGGAAGTGGTCGAGAGCGATAAGATCTCCGTAACGTTTTACTAAATTAGAAACCTTGACTACCATACATCCTCCTATTGCAGACTTTCCGGTCTGCTCAACAATTATTTCCCTGCCTGTTTCTATTGTAAAGAACCACTACATACTATCCAAGTGACAAAGCTCCATACTTGCTATGACAAATGTCATGTGTATTTTTGCATGCCTGCCATGATAAAATAACAAAGTACAAAGACAGCCTTTCAGGAAAGGATTTACTGATGACTTCACTTCTTGATAAATTGATTGTATTTACGTTGTGTGCAACTCTATATCTGACAAATACAAGGGATGCGTACGCTGTAGTTCTTGTCCTGGCCGCTATTATTTTTGCGGCTTTGGAAAGTTATGCCGACGGACACATATATCATATATCCATTTTTTTTGTATTTCTTATTTTCTGTCTCTTTGTTCCGAATGCCGCCTTTTTTCTCCCGCTTTTCGTCTATGATATTTGCTGCACAAAATGGCAGTGGTTTATCGCAGCGACGGTCATACCTGTGTCACATTTCCTTTCCGGAATGCAGTTCCTCTCATTTGTTCTTTTATTGTCTTTCATTTTTCTGTCCTGCATTCTCAGGTACAGGACAATCATTTCCGAAAAAAAGCAAATTGATAACAACCGTCTGCGTGATGAAATTACAGAAAAGCAGCTGCAGCTTGAGAAAGCCAACAGGGATCTTCTTGAAAAGCAGGATTATGAGGTGCATCTGGCCACACTTAAGAAAAGAAACCGGATCGCAGGGGAGCTGCATGACAGCATCGGACATGTGCTTACAAGCTCCCTGCTCCAGACAGGTGCATTACTGGCAACATGTAAGGATGAATCTGCAAAGGAAAACCTGACCATCCTGCAGAACTCGCTTTCCGCAGGCATGGACGAGGTCCGGGCAAGTATACACAACCTGCATGATGATTCCTTTGATTTGTACGACGAAATTGACGCCTGTATAAAAAAGTTTACTTTTTGCCCCGTTGCCCTGCGATATAACGTGGATACACCGCCTGACAAGAAAATCAGGTATGCTTTCCTGTCCATTCTCAAGGAAAGCCTTGCCAATACAGCACGTCATTCCAGCGCCACAGAAGTCCATATTGTAGTATTTGAGCACCCTGCTCTTTACCAGCTGATCATTCGTGACAACGGCTCCAGGAAATCCGGGGAATCAGTCAGTTCTATCAACAATATTCCGGTACACAATGACGCGGAAGGCATGGGCCTGCCCGGTATCCGGCAGCGCGTTGAAAACCTGGGCGGAAACGTCGTTTTCCGGCAGAATAACGGATTTGAAGTCTTTGTATCCGTGCCGAAAGATTTTAGTAATTCAGATGTTCAAGGAGAATTTATGGTGCATTTATCTGGGGGGAAAGTATGAAAGTCATAATTATTGACGACGACCCGCTGGTTTCGCAGGCACTCAAAACCATTTTGCAGTCTGATCCGGAAGTGTCTGTTGCCGCTGTCGGAAATGACGGGGATGTCGCGCTTGCCCTGTACAGGGAACATCAGCCCGATGTTCTTCTGATGGATATCCGCATGAGAAATGTCATGGGAATCACCGCCGGTCAAAGTGTTCTTTCCGTTTATCCCGATGCACGGATCCTTTTCCTCACCACGTTCTCGGATGACGATTACATTATCAAAGCTCTCCGTATGGGCGCTAAAGGATACCTGCTCAAGCAGAAATTCGAAAGTATCGTACCCTCCCTGAAGGCTGTCATGGCCGGGCAGAATGTTTTCGGGGAAGATATCATTGCACGCCTTCCTCACTTTATGGAACCCAAACCAAAAGAAATGATGAACCTTTCCTCGTTCGGTATTACGGCAAAGGAACTGACTATACTGGCACTGATTGCTGACGGATGCAGCAACCGTGAGATTGCCGACCAGCAGTTTATCAGCGAGGGTACTGTCAGGAATGCAATAAGCGTACTACTAGAAAAGCTGCACCTGAAAAGCAGGACACAGCTTGCGATATTCTATCTTAAAAACGGTATTGAAAAATAATTTTTCAAGTAATCCCTGTGTCAAATATGGCATGGCGGTTACTTCGAGTAATTCTGCAAAAACTGACGTGTCCTCTCATGCTCCGATGAGAAAACAGCCTGCGGAGTTCCTTCTTCGATAATAACACCCTGGTCCATAAAGATAATCCGGTCAGATAACTCTGCTGCAAAAGCCATTTCATGCGTAACTATGACCATTGTCATGTGATCGGCCGCAAGTGAACGGATAACCTTCAATACTTCCCCTGTAAGTTCCGGATCAAGCGCGGAAGTCGGTTCATCAAAGAAAATCATCCGTGGGTTCATCGCAAGAGCCCTGGCAATGGCCACGCGCTGCTGCTGGCCGCCGGAAAGCTGGTACGGAAAGGCAGATTCCTTATCCGAAAGGCCAAGCTTTTTCAGTAGTTCCCGGGCCGTGTTTTCTGCCTCTTCCCTGCTTGTCTTTAAAACCTGTATCGGCGCTTCTGTGATATTTTTCAATATACTGTAATGCGGAAACAAATGAAAACTCTGGAATACAAGGCCGATGGAAAGCCGAATCGCCTTCAAAGCCTCTTTATCCGAATATACTGCACGCCCTTTATCATCGTTATGGCAAAGCACCTGCCCGCAGACACGGATGTCTCCGCTTTCGGCACGCTCCAGTTGATTGACCACACGCAGAAGGGTTGATTTCCCTGACCCGGAAGGGCCTATCACAGATACAACTTCTCCGCTCGATACGGATAAGGACATATCCTTAAGTACATCGAGTTTACCGAAGCTTTTACTGACATGTGATACGCTTAGTATTTCATCTGTTGGCATGAAAAAGTACTCCTTAAAGGTATCAGCCCTTATAATAATTTAATTTTTTCTCGACACGCGAGTAAAATGCGGCGACAACACTATTCATGATCAGGTAAAAAAGACCTGCAACCGCAAAAGGAATGACGGAAGAATAGGTGGCCTTCAGGCTTCCTGCATTCCTGAAAAGTTCAGTGACGCCGATTATCGATGCCAATGCCGTATCTTTTACCAGAGTCATACTTTCTCCGGCAACAGTGGGAATGATTCTCTTTACAACCTGGGGTACAGTGATCCGGATAAAAGTCTGAAACTGGGAAAGTCCCAATACATATGCCGCTTCCTGCTGTCCGACCGGGATGGATTCGATGCCGCCCCTGAAAATCTCGGCAAAATATGCCGCATAATTAATGGTAAAGCTAAAAACGGCCACCATAAAACGGTCCACACCAAAACCGAGAACCAGCGGGGGAAAATACATGAAAAACATCAGCTGAAGAATGAGCGGCGTACCTCTCATGATAAGAAGGTAGAATTTGACAGGAAGCTGGACTGCCTTGAATTTGATCATGCGCAGCCTTGCCACCAGGAGACCCAGCGGCAAGGACAGCACGATCGTCAGAAAGAATAATTCAACCGCCTTAACCGTTCCGTCAAGAAGAAACGAAATCATCGAAGAATAGTTAATAGCGGAGAGCATTACAGAATAGTTCATAAATCTTTCTTGATCCTTTGCGGATTACTTGATTACGGTAACATCCTTACCGAACCATGTGTTGGAAATCTTAGCAAGAGTACCGTCAGCTGCCATTGCCTTAAGCTGGTTGTTGACTTCATCGCGGAGTGTCTGATCGGCAAGCCTGAAGCCGACGCCGTACTGTTCATCTGCCAGGGATTCGTCAAGGATCTTATAATCCTTGGCATTCTGGGTGATATAGTATGCAGCCACGATCTCATCCATCAGAATTGCATCGGATGTCTTTCCTTCAAGCTCCATAAATGCCGTGACATTATCAGAGAGTTCTACAACCGACTTCAAAGAGGATTTGAAGCTGGCATTTGAGGCCAAAGCATCAGCCGCACTGGAACCTGCCTGAAGGCAGAGAGTTTTCCCGGCCATGTCAGCAAGTGTTTTTATGTTGGAATCCCCGCGGACAATAACAACCTGTCGGTTCTGCATATAAGCATCGGTAAAATTGACTTCTGCTTTTCTTTCTTCAGATATTGAAAAACCATTCCAGATACAGTCAATGTTTCCGGAATTGAGTTCCAGAATATTAGACGACCAGTCAATGGGCTGCAGCTTAAGGGTAATGCCCATGCGCTTGGTAACTTCCTTGGCAAGATCAATGTCAAAACCGACAATTTCATTCTTATCGTTCAGGAAACCCATAGGAGGGAAAGCAGAATCAAGGCCGAGGACAAGAACCCCCGCTGACTTTACTTTTGCTAATGAGTCATCAGAAGCAGCGGCTTTTGTACTTTCTGTAACAGCAGAAGTATTATCTGTTTTGGTTGCTGCCGCTGTAGGTTCTGCTGTCGTTACTGATGTTTTGGCTGCTGTTGAGCAGCCTGCCATAAGGATGGAGCCGGTCAGAAGCATGGTTAAAATCAGAGCTATTCCCTTTTTAAGTCTCATAAAATCCTCCTGCTGTTATCTGTACCATATAAAATCAAACTTGTTTTCTCATGTACCACTTTAGCATTGTAAAGCATCATCCGTCGTTGGTAAAGGGGATGGGCAAGAAAATCGTCACGACAATTAAAGATTATGGTATTATACTTAACGTAAATACTGCACACTACGAGGGAGAAATTCATGAATGTGGCCATTTTTACGGATACCTATTTCCCGGACATAAATGGAGTGGCATCTTCCGTTTTTACACTCTCTGAAGAACTCAAAAAGCGCGGACATAATGTATATGTTTTTACAGTATCGGAACCTCGCTCAGAGCTCAAAAAAATGAGACTGGAAGCTTCTGTCTATCGGTTTCCAAGTATTCCGATTGTCTTCATCAAGCCTAAACGCGCCGCATATCCTTTCTCCATCAGGTTATTCCGTCTGATAAAAAAATTCAAAATTGATATAATTCATACGCAAAGCGAATTCTTCATGGGTTTTATGGGTATGAGTGCATCAACCTCATTCCGCATCCCAATCGTTCATACCTATCACACCATGCTGGAAGATTATACGCATTATATTGCGCACGGCAAACTGGCAACACCGGCGATGGCCCGTCAATACAGTAAAACTTTCTGTAATTTTGCGGCATCGATTATTGTTCCAACTGAGAAAGTTGCCGTTGCACTTCGTGAATACGGCGTCAAAAAGCCTATCTATGTGATTCCAACCGGCATCAACCTGGTGCCTTTCAACAAGCAGAATCATCCAAGGGAAGAAGTTCTTGCACTCAAGCAGCGGTTGAATATCAATCCGTCCTGGCCGATCATCCTCTGTCTGGGGAGAATAGCCAAAGAAAAAAGCGTTGATATCGGAATTCTGCAGATGCCCGCAATAGTCAGGCTGATTCCTGATGCACGTCTTCTGATCATTGGTTCGGGCCCGGAAACTGATAATTTAAAAGAACTGGCTGATTCGCTTCATATCTCCGATCATGTAATCTTTGTTGGTGCGGCGCCTTATTTGGAGATAGGTTCTTATTATCAGCTTGGCGATGTATTCCTTTGCAGTTCCATCACCGAGACACAGGGATTGACCTATTATGAAGCGATGGCCGCCGGCATTCCCATCGTAGCACGCAGGGACGAGTGTATAAAAAAGATTCTAAGGGATCGTGTGGATGGCCGGCTCTTTGATTCACCTGATGAGCTTCCCGGTATCATATACGATGTACTGACGGATCATACTGCATCAGAAATGTATGCCCAAAATGCATACTGCGCAGTCGAAGCCTATTCCTCCACTGCTTTTGGTGAGCGTGTTGAAGATGTGTATATACATACAATTGATCGAAAACGCGTCAGGATGGGTCAAAAGAAAGATTCAATCGTCAGGACACCAATTCCCGGTGCATTACGTCATATTAGGCTTGTAATGCTGCATCCAGGCAGTCAGAAGAAGCGAGATAAAAAGCACCGCCATCACAATTGATAACAGAAGCAGCATGTCTGTCGGCATACTTTCTGTTTTAAGTTTGTCAAAATAACGGTAGAAGATTCCAAAGAAGGCCCATACAGCCGTTAAAGCAAACACAAAGTCCCTGTACCTGAAAAGGATAAACTCTACAAAAAGGAAAAGTCCGATAATGATAACAATCGTCCACGCTGTCTCAGATATTCCGGCAAGATTCGGGGCAGACTGTTTTAACATTCCCATGAAGTTGATTGTCATGGCAATCGAAATCCAGGCCAGATATGCGCTGAACGGGGCTTGTGCCAAAAAGCTTTCCCTGAAGGTCCTGACTTCTTTCTTTAAACGCAGATATGCAAACAGCAGGACGACCCACAAAGTAAAAATCAGGGCGAAGCATAAAATAATATAGTCATAGTGCCAGGCAATAATCCAGCCAATATTTGCAGCACTTGAAATGATGAAAAAAGCACTGACAGCATGAACGATATCCGGATTATCACCAACGCCTTTTTTAAGGAAAAGTCCGTTCTGGAATAGGATGAAAAGTAAAAGCCATGTATAAATAATACCCCATATCACAAAAGTAAAGCCTGGAGGCGTCAGCATTGTGTCATGCTGCGCAGATATTTCTGCTGTCGTAACCTTGTTTAAAGGTATCACCTCAGCATATATATTCACTGCAACCATAAGTAAAAAGAAAATTGTATTAAAAACTCGGAGTCCCTGGGCTTCCTTTCTCCGGAACATTTTTCTCCTCCTTTACTTTTGCTTAATTAGCTTCATTACGATATATCATAATGTGTAAGCAACTTTGTTTATAGGCTTTATTATATCACTTCTTATATTATTGGTGATATAAACGGCCGCAAAAACAGCACATCCTCCTAAAAAGAATGTGCTGTCCTTATTCCTATGTCCACTGCAGGCAGTTATTTCTTAGCTGCTTTTAGTTTTTTCTCAGCCGCTTCAGGCTGAAAGATGAATATTACCTGACGTAGTTCTTACATTCAAATGATTCTGATCTGATTCTCCGAACTGACCGCTGGCATGATTTTTGTCATCAGCAAAACTCATGGGGAAATTGGCCGTGACATCTCCGCTCGTACAGTTGGCTTCTATTACGTAAGAAGTTCCCTTTTCGAGCGCAACATCAACATTGCCTGAGCTTGTCCTGGCAGAGAAGTCGCCCGTCGATCCGGCAATCGTAATATCTATATTGCCGGAACTGCAGGACGCACTTCCGCTTCCGGAAAACGAGGATATGGTAACATTACCGGATGTCATGGAAATCTGGTCGTTTCCGGCAAGGTTGTCAATACGGATATCACCGGAAATGGTTCCGATATTACCGTCGCCGGTCAATGCTGATGCTTTCAGATTGCCTGAGGTCATTGAAATATTAATATTTTTTGCTTCAATATTCCCCAGCGTAATATTGCCTGATGTGCAGCCAACCGAAAAATCGGGGCATACAATATCCTCAAGGTTTACGTCTCCGGAAGTCAGCTGGCTCTTGAATGAAGTAAGATTGTACACCCCTGAAATCGAAAGGTTACCCGATGAATTTTCGATGTCAATACTGTCTGCATAGCTCTGCGGCAGCGAGATCTCAAGGATTTTCGGGGTAAAGTTCCAATTAAAGAAAAAGAACTGGTGTGCTTCATTTTGTACGATACTAAGCTCACCGTTGTTTACAGTCACCGTAAGATCAGGTTTCTCCTTAAGGGATTCCGGGCCGCGGTAACTGATATTGATTTCATCGGATACAGACGGTGTGATAACGACGTCGGTACTGGAAAGATCCAAAGAAACAGCAGTTATCCCGTTTACTTTTTCCGACTGCTGTAATAGCTCTATCTGTTTTTCATTATTCATGAAGCGGGGAAAGTTCACTTTCCCGAAAGTGAACATAATTATAACCGTAACAAGAAAAGCGATGATCACAAGCCATAGGACCAACTGAACAATTTTAAGAGTTTTCATGGTTCTCATCCTTTCAATTCAAAAACAAGCTTGATTACACCTTCTATGAATACACCGATAATAAAGATAATCCAGGAATAGGCCCACGCTGCGAACATGAAGCTGAAAGCCAGATAGATCACAACAATCAGCGGCCATAGAACGGCAGAAATTGATTTCATCAACCTCTTCTTTTCACTGCTTTCACTTTTCCACTGTTTGAATTCCTCGACGATTGTTTCGTCTTCCTTCACATATTTCGGTCTGGTCATTCCATTGTAAATCAACAGCCCGGTCGCTACGGCAATAAACACAAACATCATAATGGGACCGGCATTATAAAGATGCAGGACCGAGTCGAAAAAGATAACGGCTCCCGGAGACAGAATGAAAAGTCCGACGGCGATCGCTGTAAGTACCGCACTCTTCTTCTTGTCCTCTGTCGAATAATGACTGTTAAATGCTGACTCATTCTGTATCTGACGAACAAGCTCGGAAATATCACCGATTCCTGCGATTACCGTGCTGTACGCATCATCCGGTGTAAATCCCCCGGCAATCAGGTCATCATACTTACTGTTTAGATTCGCCAGTAATTCTTCCTTTAAATCAAGTACCTTGCGTGTCTGAGGCGCTCCCTGGAAAAGGCTGTTCACGTGCGTCTTAATCCTTTCGTTCATTGTTCTTCCTCCTTAAGTAATTGATCAATGATCTCCTTAGTCTCTTCCCAATCCAGTTTATTTTTTTTATAAACCTGACGCCCCAGGGCTGTAACGGAATAATACCTGCGTCTGGCTCCTGTTGTCTCATCACCCCAGTACGAGGCAATCATACCCGCTTCTTCCAACCTGCGAAAGGCTGAATATAGGGTCGCTTCTTTTAGTTCATACCGGTTGGCAGTTTTTTCCTGGATTGATTTATTGATCTCATATCCATAACTGTCCCGATGCAGCAAATGGGTCAGGATGATCGTATCCGTATGTCCGCGAAGCAGATCCGATGTTATTGACATAATGCATTCTCCTTTCACAGTATTATTATTTCTTATGTAGATTTTATTTCGATATACTGTGTCTGTCAAGGTACTTTTGAAAAAAATTTATGAAAATATGATAAAATATTGGAAAAAGAGGAGGAAATCATGCAAAAGGAAGATTTTACACCCGATTTATTCACCAGCCGAAAGTATTCCTGGGACGGGAAAGTATCTTTTTCGGCGTGAAAATGGCTACTCCCTATTGTCACTGCACGGAGATCCTGAGCGTATCGGTTTACCGCCGGAGTCTTCTGGATGATCCGCAAATTCAAGGGCTCAAGTACTTTCGTATGGGATATGGACGATGAAGTCGGCTGCATAATATATGAGCCGCTCAATCCCGATGGGCACGGCGTCAATTAAATCAGCCGGCCGGAAATACAATACTTGCCAGGAAAATCAGAACCGGCAATGTAACAATCATCAGCAGCAGGCTTAGCATAACTGTGCGGGAGGCAAATTCGGGAGCACAGTCATATTGTTCTGCAAATATAACATTCATTGTTCCGCAGGGCAGCGCCGTCATCAGAACACAGACGGACGCTGTTACCGACGTAACTGAAAAAAGCTTCATCGCCAGCAGCATAAGGAGGGGGAAAGCGAGCAGTCGTATGCCCGATACCAGGTATGAGTATTTGTCCCTGATAATGTCCAGAAGAGGAATACCGGCAAGGCTTCCACCCATAATAATCATGGAAATCGGAACGTTCATTGCACCAATATCCGCAATGGGGGATGACAGAATGACCGGGAATCGAAATGGGGAAACAAAAATCAGTATGCTGGCGATGGATGCAATCGTTACCGGGTTTTTCAGAATGGATTTGAAGTCGAATCCGCCTTGTCCTCTCAGCATATTTATTCCGTAAGTATTCATGAATAAGTTGTACAGCAGATTGAATACAACGGCCATCAGAAGTCCCTGCTCACCGAACAGTGCACTCATGACAGGTAATCCGACAAATCCGGTATTGGCGAAAACAGTCATCGTAACAAAAATTTTCCGTTCCTTATCAGGAAGAGAAAGTGTTTTGCTCAGGAAGGTCATACTGACAAGTCCCACGACATAAAAAATCGTGGCCGCAGCGGCTGCTATGAGCATGCCGTAAAAAAGATCCCTGCTGTATGCATAGTTGGCTGACGATAAAATGGCCAGCGGCAGAACTGCCTTCAGGAGGATATTGGAGAGTCCTTTCTGAAGGCTCTCCGAAACAATATTCAGTTTTCTCAAAAGATATCCAAGTGCGATCATTAACCCGATTTTTGTGATCACGGTAAAGATGATATCAAACGACATTTCGTACCAAATCCTTCTTTATTTATTATGCATTCTGTCAGTCTGTCAGTCTGCGGTACAGGCTGTTAAGTTCCCGCAGCCAGTTTGTATCCATGGAATCAATACCTTCCTGTGATATGCGGAACACCCAGTTTCCGGTGGGCGTTCCCGGAGTATTCATGCGGGCATCCTTTCCATAACCGACAAGGTCCTGTATTGGCGCCATCACAAGGTCGGCATGGGACTGCCAAACCTGACGGAGCATTGCGCGGCAGGAAAGACTTGCCGATCCGCCCTGTTTCCAGTCGATATCAAGCGCATTGCAGTATTGCAGTGCAAAATTCCGGTCGTCCGGTGATGCTTCATATAGCCATCCCAGCATAGTATTGTTATCATGTGTGCCTGTATATGCGACAGAGTTTTTCTCATAATTATGCGGCAGATGTGTGCTGTCAGCATTCGGGTCAAATCCGAACTGGAGGACATGCATGCCGGGAAAGCCTGTCTCTGCAAGGAATTCCCTGACTGCATCATCAATTTCGCCCAAATCTTCGGCAATAATCTGGGAGTTCGGGAAAATCTGTGCCACTTTACGGAAAAGATCCATTCCCGGACCTTTCTCCCACCTTCCATTTTGAGCTGTGGACTCATGGGCGTCTACGCTCCAGTATGAACAGAATCCCCGGAAATGATCTATTCTTATTTTATCAAAAAGCATAAAATTAGCAGCAAGCCGCTGCATCCACCATGTATATCCTTCTTTTGCATGCTCATCCCAATCATAAAGCGGATTGCCCCAGAGCTGGCCGTCCACGCAGAAATAATCCGGAGGGACACCTGCAATACACGAAAAAACATGATCCGGCTTCATTTGGAACAGATGGTTGTTTGACCAGACATCTGCACTGTCCGCTGAAACATATATCGGGATATCCCCGATAATGGAAATACCAATCGAATTGATTCGCTCCTTGGTCCTGGTCCACTGCCGGAAAAATTCATACTGGACGAAGCAATAGTAGAAATATTCGCTGTGGTATTTGGTTCGAATCTCATCAAGGGCTTCGGCTTCATGCATCCGAAGCTTTGGATTCTCCCACTCCCACCAGGACTTTCCGTCTTCGAGGCTTCTGATTGTCTCATACAGGGCAACATCATCAAGCCAGGGACTTACAAGACAAAACAATTCCGTTTCTTTAATAATTTCTTCGCTTATGTTCAGATAGGCTTTGCGTAAAAGTAGGTTCCGGTTCTGTTGAATCCAGAGAAAATCAACTTTATCGACCGGTCCGCTGTATTTCGCCTCTTCAAGATCGCTGTCCGAAATCAGATTCTCCTCGCGAAGCTGCCGTGGGTCAATAAAATATATATTACCTGCGAAAGCAGAGTAGCTCTGATAGGGGGAATCACCCATTCCGGGATGAGAAAACGGCAGCACCTGCCAATAAGAGAAACCGGCCGCCCTGAGCTGCCCGGCAACTGCTGCAGCCTCATCCCCGAAGCACCCGGTTCCAAAAGGTCCCGGCAGGGATGAGATATGAAGAAGGACCCCGCTTGCTCTGGCCATATTCAGACATCCTCGACATTTCGGATATAAATCAGTGTCACAAGAGGGTTCTTCTCATTGATGCGTTCTTCGCACTCGATTCCTTCAATGGAGCGGATCATCTGGGACAGCTTGGCAAACCCGAAATTTCTTGAATCAAAGGATGGTTTCTTTTTGAGGACCAGATTCCCGACAGCACCAAGGAAAGCCCAGCCGTTATCGTCCGCAAGATCCGCAATGGAGCTTTCAATCAAACTGACCGTAGCCTTGTCAACAGGCCCGATCGAGCGTGAGGAAGCCTGAGCCGCAGGCGCTTTGGACACCCTCTCATCCTGCCAGGCTGTTTTGACAGAGTAGGATTCCAGTGCATCGTGGGGAAGCGGATATTCTTCTGCAGGATTGACCCCCAGTATCTCAAGATAGATAAAGCGGTCACAGGCTGCAATAAACGGAGACGGCGTCTTCTTTTCCCCTATGCCATATACTGTCTTTCCTGCTTCACGAAGACGTGTTGCAAGCCGTGTGAAGTCACTGTCGCTGGATACCAGGCAGAAACCTGCTACTTTTTCAGAGTACAGGATATCCATAGCATCAATAATCATCGCAGAATCAGTTGCATTTTTGCCTGTTGTATAACCAAATTGCTGGATCGGCTGAAATGCAAAGTCCAGAAGCACTGATTTCCAGCTGCCAAGATTTGGTTTGGTCCAATCCCCATATATTCGTTTGATTGTAGGGTTGCCGTAGCGGGCGATCTCTTCAATCATGGGTTTGATATAGCTGGCCGAGATATTATCCGCATCGATCAGAACCGCAAGCCGGGTCTCTCCAATTTCAGACATCTTATATTTCCTCTCTTGCTTGCCACAAATACAGCAAGACTGATATAATAGTGCAGCAATTTATATGTAAACGATAAAGCACTGCAATAAACCAGAATCAACAAGAACTACTATGATTATAGCTTATTTTGAATTCCGTTCAAAGGCAGATTTTCTGCTTTGCCCTGAGATACTCAAGAAAAGCCCTGACTTTAAGGAGAAATGCACTCATGGATATCGCGGCACAGAATGAAATTAAAAGAAGACGCACTTTTGCGATCATATCTCACCCTGATGCCGGTAAAACGACGATCACCGAAAAACTGCTGCTTTACGGCGGTGCCATCCACATGGCCGGATCGGTCAAAGCCAGAAAGGCTTCCCGTCATGCGACCTCTGACTGGATGGAAATCGAAAAACAGCGCGGCATCTCCGTTACCTCCTCTGTCATGCAGTTTGAATATGACAATTACTGCATTAACATCCTTGATACACCCGGACATCAGGACTTCTCGGAAGACACCTACCGTACACTGTGCGCCGCCGATGCCGCCGTCATGCTTCTTGACGGAGCCAAGGGTGTTGAAACACAGACAATCAAGCTTTTTGCCGTCTGCAGAAAACGCGGTATTCCGATTTTCACATTCATCAACAAGATGGACCGCGCTTCCAAAAATCCTTTTGATTTGATTGACGAGCTCGAAAAAGTCCTCGGCATCCGATCTACGCCGATGAACTGGCCGATAGGCACCGACGGTGATTTCAAAGGTGTATACAGCAGAAGCGACGATCAGGTTCTCCTTTTTGATGCATCCGCAGGTGATCACGGCGCAAGTATAGTTGCCTCAAGCACCACAAGTTCCCACAGCGATGAACTGAGGAAACGTCTCGGTGCCCATTATTATGATACCCTCCGCGCAGATATTGAGCTTCTTGATATGGCAGGTGATCCCTTCGATCTCGACAAAATACTTAAGGGGGAACTCACTCCTGTCTTCTTCGGATCAGCAAGCACGAACTTCGGTGTGGAGCCCTTTCTCAAGAGCTTTCTGGCCATGGCTCCGACGCCGGTCGCGCGTCACACGGACATAGGCATCGTTTCGCCCGATGAGGATTTTTTCTCCGGTTTCATATTCAAAATCCAGGCAAACATGGACCCGAACCACCGGGACCGCATGGCGTTTCTACGCATTTGCTCCGGAAAATATGAGAAATCGATGTCTGTCAAACATGTTCGCCTGGGCAAAAAAATCACTCTTGCACAGCCGCAGCAGTTTATGGCACAGGACAGGACAATTGTTGAAGAAGCCTATGCAGGGGATATCATCGGCATTTTCGATCCGGGCATCTTCCGGATCGGCGACACCCTTACATCATCCGTCACTTCTTTCCAGTTTGAAGGAATCCCTGTCTTTCCTCCGGAATTCTTTGCCCGTGTCATGCCGCTCGATTCCATGAAGCGCAAACAGTTCCTGAAGGGCGTTGATCAGCTTTCTGAGGAAGGCGCCATCCAGCTTTATAAGCAGCCTGATATCGGAACGGAGACCTATATCATGGGTGTTGTCGGTGTCCTTCAGTTTGAAGTCCTTGAACACAGGCTCAAAAATGAGTACGGCGTCGAAATACTCCGGACCAATTTAAATTACCGTCATGCAAGATGGGCTGTCCAGAAAAATCCTGCCGAACCTATCGACCTCCGCAGGATAACTATTACGTCCACATCCCTTCTGGTACTGGACAAAGAGGACGCCCCTGTCATCCTTTTTGAATCGGAATGGGGTATTTCATGGGCACTCGAACGCAACCCCGGACTCCTCCTGGAAGATATACATGCTTAAGAACAATTAACATTCCTGAAATATATCAACATATTTCACTATATATACGTAAAAATATAAAAATTGCTCATTAAGACACAAAAAATTCATATATTTTATAGTATATACGTACCAAATATCAAAATGGCGTGTTTACTCATCTCAAAAGTTTGATACAATGGAATTGGAATTATTGGTTATTTTCTAATCCTATTTATTTGCGAGGTGAAAGATTATGCAAGAGAACATGACAAGAAGTGGAACACCCGAAGGAATGAGAGAAAATTACAAGAAGGCAACGGTCGAGATGTTGATTCTTCATCTTCTGTCTGAGAGTCCAATGTATGTATACCAGCTGATCCAGTCGTTCGAGAGCCGCAGCAAGGGTCTTTACAAAGTAGCAACCCTTTATCCTGCGATTTACAGGCTGATGAAGTTCGGTTACATCGAAGAATTCGAGAAGAAGATCTCTGAAGATAACCGTCTCAGAAGGTACTATTCCATCACTGATGCAGGAAAAGCTTATCTTGTATCTTTGAAAGAGGATTTCAGTGAACTCAACAAGGGCATCCAACTGATTATCAAAGGATAATACATTGAATCGAATCTGCCGCTTCAGATACTAAGTAAAAAGCGTAAAAGAATCCCCCGTCCGCAAATGTGCGGGCGGGGGATTTTTCATTTTACCTGCTTGTAATATGCGAAACCATGCTTATCTGGAAAGGATTTCCAGTACCTGTTTCTGCATTTCATCTTTTTCAATAAGCGTGTCATGCAGTACTTTTTTCTCCATAAGACCCAAAAGGCCGGCAGGAACAGGAAGCGAACTCTCCTCGGAAAGTTCACGTATTATGACCTCCGAAGACCTTCCCCTGCTGTATCCGCCCCCGAAAATCGCATCCAGAACGGAATCCGCAAATTTGAACGGACTTGCGGTAGAGACAAAAATTGTTTTGGTATCATCCCCTGACCTTTGGAAATACCGTCCGTATACATTGAACCCGACCGCGGTATGCGTATCGATGACATGGTCACACCGGTCATAAACTTCCCGGATCGTCTTGACGATTCCTGCTTCGTCCGCAAAGCCGCCGACAAAAACATTCTGCAAAGTCCTCAGTGTTGCCGGATCTACGGAATATGTACCCTTTTCAGACAGCTGACCCATCCATTCCAGTACTTTCGCTCCATTTTTCCCGGTTATCTCAAAGAGAAGCCTCTCGAGATTCGATGAAACCAGTATATCCATGGAAGGCGAGTTCGTCCTGTAAAAATCACGGTTGCTGTCATAAGTGCCGCTTCTGAGAAAATCGGAAAGCACTTTATTCTTATTGGATGCGCATATCAGTTTATTGATAGGGACACCCATTTTCATTGCGTACCATGCCGCAAGGATATTTCCGAAATTGCCTGTCGGTACGACGACGTTGATTGCTTCCCCGAAGGCGATTTTCTCGTCCCGCAGGAGTACGGCGTAGGATGCGACATAATAGGCAATCTGCGGGACAAGACGCCCCCAGTTTATTGAATTCGCCGAAGAAAGGATAACATCCTTTGCTTTGAGTTCTTCTTCAAATTCCGTATCCGAAAATATTTTCTTTACACCGGTCTGTGTATCGTCAAAACATCCGTTTACGGCGATTACATGGACATTATCACCCTCCGTTGTAACCATCTGGAGACGCTGTGCATCGGATACCCCCGATGAAGGATAGAATACGATTACTTCCGTTCCGGGTACGTCCTTAAAGCCTTCCAGGGCTGCTTTGCCTGTATCACCGGAAGTTGCTGTGAGAATACAGACCTTTCTCTTCTCACCTGTCTTCCTTATAGCGCCTGTCATCAGATACGGAAGAAGCTGCAGAGCCATATCTTTAAAAGCAGAGGTCGGCCCGTGCCAGAGTTCCAGTATATATTCCCGGTCATTATATTTATTGATCTGTACAAGAGGCGCCGGATCCTCACCAAATTTCTCCGGATCGTATGCCCATGTGCAGTAATCCAGAAGTTCCGAATGCGAATAGTCATCCAGGTAAAGGGAAAGAACTTCTGCGGCAATTTCTATGTAGGTCTCACCCGCCATACGCAGGAAGTCTTCTTTTGAGAGTTTCGGTATCGACTCAGGTACAAAAAGGCCGCCGTCCGGTGCAATTCCCTGTTTGATTGCCTGAGCCGATGTATATTGATAATCGGTTCCTCTTGTACTTATATATTTCATATTTTCCCTCCTGTGCCTGTCATTAACTTTCAGGCTGTATAATTTTCGTCAATATTCTAGTTTGATGCCGGAGTAGGGCTTACAGCCGCAGTTGCATCCGTGCCCGGGGCTGTCGCTGTGTCTTCCTGTGCGCCATTCGGAGCGGCAGGTACCGCTGTGGGTGTTATAGTCGGTGAAACGCCTTGTACGGGCACTGAGGACGCATTCTGTGACGTCAATGTGCTGCTTTGCGTTCCGGTCTTTGTATTTTGCCCTGCTGCCGCATCGGGCGGGAACTTCAGGGCGTAATCCGAAAGTATCCGGGAGATTTCAGGATCAGCCTTTTGGGCCTGCATTTCGGCGAGCAAATATTTAAGTTTCGATGCATCGCCGCTGTTTTCCTGATAGGAAGAGACTGCCGGAATGATAAGAAACCAGATTGCCAGACCCAAAAGGACAGCAAGCAGGACACCGGCTAAGGCAATGATCAGGATCCGGAGCTTTTCTGCCGGGGTTTTTGGAATGGAGACATCAATTTCTTCGTCCATTTTATCTGCATTGGGAGAATTTGACTGCATCATGACATCCCTGCGCTCCCTGTCGGAAGCAAGTTTTGCCTTACCGTTATTCCTGGGAACCCGCGTCAGGATCGGTGCCTGCATATGACCGCGCTCTTCCGTATCAATCTCTCTGAAAACACTGCTCCGGTTCTTTTTGGCCGGAAAGAAAGATGCCAGTATCTTTTTGCTTTCCGCCTCTTCCTCACTCTGAAAATGCCGGCGCTCCTGTGCATATTCCACGCCTGCATCCCGATAGCAAACCTGTGCCAGGTATGTCAGTTCTTCCGTCAGCAGTCCGGAGGAAACAGCATGTTCGAAGCTGGCTCCCGCACGTTTGAATTTTCCGTCGAGCGCAAGGCAGATACCGTACAGCAGAGCTGCATCTCCCCATGCGGGATATTTTGTCAGCAGCTTTTTAAGCGCGATCATGGCTATGTCCGCACTGTCTGACTGCGCATTGAATACAGCCCTGTTGAACAGCGTCAAAACCTGCTCATTCTCTTCTTTTGATAGTTGCAGATGAGCGATGTCTTTCTCCTCAAGAGGAGGGAAAGCTGCCGCTGCATTACGCCAGTCCATTATTGTTCTCCTTATATTCCTGTTAAATCCGGCAAACTATTCATGCGGACTTATTCCTTTGTGCTTCAGCGTGTCCCGTATCTGACCTGCCAGATACAGCGATCCCATACATAAAACAGGTGCGCCGTCTGCGGTCGAATCTTCAACAGCTTGTAAGCAGGCACTTTTTGCCTGTGATGAGGCAAAAATCCTACCTTGCCTATTATACATAGTCGTTTGATTCTTGTAAAATAAAGCTTCTTCCGAAAAATGATCCGATATGTATTTTTTTAATTCTTCCGCCGGAAGAGCCCTCGGATTATCCGGAGTGACACAAATAATTTCACGAAGGGAATAGGAAAGGCCTGATAAAAGAATGGTAAGAATTTGCGGATAATCCTTATCTTCCATAAACCCTAAAATGAGCCGAGGCGGGTTCATCCGGAAAATTTCCGCAAAAAGTGTATCGACTGATGTCCGAAAAGAAAGCGCCCCCTGCGGGTTGTGCCCTCCGTCGAGAATAATCAGGGGCGTCCTGCAAAGAACCTCCAGCCTGCCCTTCCAGCGTGTCAGATAAAGTCCTCTGCGGATTCCATCATCCGTGACAAATCCTGCAGCAGCACGTGCTGCAAGGGCTGCATTTTGAATCTGGTATGTTCCGATCATACAAATCCGAAGTGGCCCCTGTAAAAACGGTACCGTGAATACCTGGCCTTCCATTGTGCTTTCCACTAAAGTCAGGCAGGAAAAAGGCAGCACGGTAAGCTCTGCGCCATGTGCCCTGCATGTATCGGCAATCACTTCCAGGGCTTCCTTTGCCTGTTCTCCGGTCAGATCCGTATCATACGGGGAATAGCAGAAGACCGGGCAGTTATCTTTAATAATCCCTGCTTTTTCCCGGGCAATTTCACGTATAGTCGTGCCAAGCCTGTCCGTATGGTCGTAACCGAGGGCTGTTATTACGCAGCATACCGGATTTTTGATAATGTTTGTAGAATCAAGGCGTCCGCCGAGGCCGGTCTCCAGAACCACATATTTACAAGCCGTCTGTTCAAAATACAGAAAGGCCACAGCTGTCACCAGTTCAAATTCTGTCGGGTGCTCCTCCCCGTCTGCAATCATTTGCTCAACAGCAGCCTTAACTTTCGCGGTCAGCAAAATAAGGTCCTGAGAAGAAATCTCACCCTCTGAATCATCCTTTAAAAAGCGGTCAAGTGAGGATCTGCCGTCCAGGATGCGAATCCGTTCAGAAAATCTTTCGAGGAACGGGGATGTGTAGACCCCCGTCCGGTGTCCGTCTGCAGCAAGCATGGATGAGATATAGGATGTCACCGATCCCTTCCCGTTAGTCCCCGCAATGTGGATACAGGATAAATTGTCCTGTGGGTTTCCCAGCCTGCGCATCAGGCTTTCCATCCTGACCAGTCCAAGCTGGATGCCGAAGCGCTGCGCCGACAGGAGGAATTCCGGTATATCGGAGTTACTTTTCACCGTCTGCGTCACACTCCTCATGATCGGAAATCTCTGCTTTCCTGCCTTCTCCCTTTCGGGCGGGCCCGGATTTGTTGAAAACAAATATTTTGCTCAGTACATAATTTCCAATGACAACAAGTACTGAATTAATAAGTTTCACCAAGTATTTGTACGTGCATGTCACACCGACAACAGAAAACAGTACAACGTTCTTGTCCTTTCCAAAACCATTTTGCAGGATCAGTAATAACAGTTTAAAAGTTCCGATTTCAAATACGACAAGTGTGGCGATTCGTGATGTGACAAAGCTGAAAAACTCCTTGAGGACCGGACCTTTTGAGACAAATACAAAGGCACGGTTTGTAAAAAAGGCAAATGTTACGGCAACGATCCATGCAATCGTCAGGTTCAAAACTTCATTACCTAAAAGATCAAAATGAAAGCTTCCCAGTGTGAGAAAAACATGCCGGGCACCAAAGAGCTTGTCAAAAAGGATATAAGAGACCATATTTACCAGAGTAGTCAGTCCTCCAAAAACAAGGTAGAAGAATACCTCCCTGGCTCTTTTTTGGGAAGGATTCAGGGTAATGTCACCCCGGATAAATGATTCTATCTTCATATCAGACCCTTTTCACTTCCTTAGGGCGATTTCTGGATCGCACCTGATAGATTATGTAGGCTATCATTCCAAGTTCTGCAGCGGCCAGAACCGATACAATTACAAAAGGAATCAGAAAGCTACTGTCCTTTGCCTTTACTTCCTTATACGGGGTTAATGCACCTGTTGAAGGGCCAATTTCATAAAAAAGGCTTATTCCTGCTTCATCGGTAAGATAAAGAAGTGCTGCGTCTGTTGTATCTGAGATGTATCCCGGCACCGAAAGGCCGCCTGTTTTAACAGTTCCTGCAGAAAACCCATCCGGGACAGCCACACCTGCAGGCAGCGCTGTAACAGTCATAATCCGGGACGGAATTGTCACGGTCAGATCGGCGTCATAAATCCGGATCGAACCGTTATCCGGATTATACAAGTAGAGAGCCGGATCATTTTCACCGTCCTTCAGGTACAGGAGCATGCTCTTGAATCCATTTCCGGTAAATACCGGTACCGACGAAGTGCCGAGCATCTCCATCTGCATGGCAAACCCCGCAGGCAGTGTAAGTGTCTGCGGAATTTCAATGAATGTGTATACTTTTCCGTCACTTCCGGTAATGGATGCACCGGCCGGCACAAAATTACTTTCCCGGATTACATTGATTTTATACTCCAAAGCTGTTTTACCATCCTGCGCGGAAACCTTGACCGTAACCGTATTGTTTCCCAGGGCAAGATTTTCTTTCCCGGTTATCAGTAGTTGTGCGGAAGGGTCCGCAGCAGCTGCTGTCACATTTACAGCAGTAATATCCCGTGTCACGTGTGTTTCATATGCAAAAACAGACGGTGAAAATGCGGGCGTCAAAGCTGCACCATCTATTGAAAGTGATAATAGCGACGCTTCAGAAGAAAGAAGGCTCTGTACAGGAACAATAACCGTATTGCCGGCACTTGCCTGCAGCTGGGCAAGCGAACTGTTCTTGAATCCTCCGATACTGCCGAGCCAGAAATTGGCATCCCCTGTTGGTGCTGTGTCGATGACTTTAAAATACAGGACGCAGCAGGTAACCGTAGAATCAGACTTCATACTCGGATCAACGGGCGGCGGCAGCGGGTTTCCCGAAGCGTCCGCAGTGGGTGCTGTCTGATTTGCGCCGATAATCCCCTCGACTGTCTGGTCAACTCCAATAATGGCAATTACATTGGCAGAAGCAGAATTACTGACGGAAAATGTGGAAGGCATCGTGCTTCCTTTATCCATACCGGCAAAAGAAACATATTCAGGATCAAATTGTACCTCAATGGGGCCAAAGCGAATCAGGTTGGGAAACGAGTCAAAGTTTACATTCAGGGCGATCGTATCCCCTGCCTTAACCTTATCGGTTTTTGCATATAGATTGACATTTAATCCGGATGCCGCCTGTACCGGTATAATAACCAGCACCGGGATAAGAAAAGCAAGCGCAAGAAATGCCGGTATTATTCGAGATTTTGTCATTATGTCCTCCCTTCCCGGCTTGGGGATCCGGGTCCAGTATCTGCACAGTATTATACACACTCTTGGTGCGAACCTTCAATCATGGAGCTGGAAGAATTCCATACTGCTCCGGCATATTAAGATAAACGGGAATCAGAAACTGGAAGGAAGACGTCAGCATATCCTGGGAAAGGTAAGCCCTGTGATATCTGGTGCCCTCAGTAAATGCCATGGAAATATTCTGCGCGTACTGGTGAATAAAAAGTCCGTCTGCATTATTGATTACATCAAATTTTTGGAAATACAAGGTATTCTGTCCCAGGTCAACATAGCTTTGCGCAATCCAAAGGGCACCTCCCCGGATGGCAAGGTCCGGGGTAGTCCACGGAAGAAGCAGCGCCTGTTCCTCCGGTGTGATTATTTTGGAAGCAGAGTCAGTTCCCCACATAGCATACTTGGCGCCGTTTATCAGGGCTCCGTTTTTGACGCCAGGATTCGGCGTCGAGCCGATATTGTAAAAATTGAAGTAACCTTCATACCCGGGCAGGGTTCCCTTGGACAGCATGGAGACCCCTTTTCGTCCCATTTCCTGTATGATCCGGCTGGCAAGGAAATACGGGGATATTCCTGCATCTTTTCCCGCCTGGAGAAGGATCGCGGCGTAATCCGGATCGGCTGCTTCCAGGAAAGAGCCCTTCACCATAGCCCTGACGCCTTCTATCGTATGGATCGCCGGGTCAAAAGATAATTTTTCAAACTGGAAAATATAAACCGGGTCAAGAAAATTCCTGGGGTCAAGAAAGTAGGAAACAACTTCACTTTTAGCGGCACGCCAGGAAGCACCGTCATAAACGGGACTGTCAGGCTTGACCCAATTGGGATATGTATTCCCTTCGGCAAGGCTTTTATCCTTTAAATCCTCAGCAGCTATCAGATCGGACCAGAGTAAATTGGTCGTATACGGGACAAACTGATAAGCCGGCTGGAGATTGTGCAGGAGCCATATTCCATTCTGATAACTTAACGGGAAAAGGGAAAGTGTCGATATGTCATACCCGTCTTTATCCGCTCCGGAAAGAACATAAACAGAATATGTGTGCGTTACCTGATCAAAATCAGTTACATTTATATGAATAATATTTCTCGAAGGTGTAACTGGAACCGTTCCGTCCAAAGAGGCCGTCGAAACCACACCAGTGTCATCCACCTGTTCAATGCTGACTTTGGCGGCGTATCCCTCGACCAGGGTCAGGTTTGCGAGAATACCGGCAAGTCCGGTACTTGATACAAATCCATATACATCCTTTTTGCTGTCAAAAGCAGGATAAAAAGAAATTGCCTGTGCTCCTGACGGATCGGATAAGGAAAGGGAAGCAAGCCTGCCGTTAATCGGAAGGAATGTAAGATCCGACATGGCAAAGGTCAGCTTGTTTGCATTTAAGTCCCTGCATGTGACAGGGGTACTTTTTACCTCATCTGACACAGGCAACGCAGGAACAGGAGTCGGTACAATGCCGACATCACTGGTTACGGCAAGGTAATTTTTGTCTGCATCCATTGCAACTTCTTTGGACTGGACGCAAAGATAAGTAATCGCATCCGTTGAAATGTCCGCAGCACCTTTTTGCACACGCACGTAAAACATATTCTGGTACGTGCTGACATACGGGTCTTTTCCGTCCTGTGCAGGCAGGTCCTGATGTCTGCCCCGCAGGACCTCCGTCTGTATTCCCGGCAGGTCATTCCGGCCGATAATATTGCCGTACATATCATACAGGGTGACGGCGATGTCACCGGAAGGATTTACAAAATTAACATATGCATTTCTGTCCTGGGCATCAAGCTGATACCAGACATCCGATGTTCCGACAGGGACGGAGCCCTTTTGTACACCATCATTGATAAGCGTGAAGAAGGCCGGTACCGTTACATCTCCGCCGGTAATAATCTTCGCCCGGCCATCTGATGTCCGCATAAGCACTTTAACGGAATACTTTCCGGGCTCTTCCCGTCTTGTATCCCACAACATGGAAAAGCTCTGTGCCCCGGATGCATCCTTCATGATGGAAAGCTGTCCCGGGCGTAAATTATTGTCTATATAAAAATCCGTACGGGCCTGGTTTCCTTCAATGGAAATTGAACCGCTGACCTTTCTGACCCCGAATCCATACCCCTCACTATCCTGAATCGACTGGTCCAGCTGCACGGAAAGAACACGCGTACCGACTTTATCCGTAATCGATTCCGACAGGGGCGGCGCATAGGATTCATCCAGTCCGCGAAGAGTATTCTCAATCACATATATGCGGGAATCCGAAGCAAGAGACGCAGCAATCTTACCGGTTTTGGAATCGGTTCCGGCTTTGTCATTGCTGCCTATGCCGTAAACGGCATAGGCAAGGTCTTTTGCAAAAGCAGCGTCATCCTTACCTTCAAGAAGGTACTGTGTACCGGCAAATGAAACGCGTACAAACTCGGAAACAGTAAGTTGCCCTGACGAGATTTCCTTTTGCCAGGCAGCAGAAGGATTCACGCCGGGAACCTGCACCTGTGTCCCTGATATTTCTATTGTGCGGTCGATGATCGATTGCTCTTCCGGAGAAATTCCGACAGAAGAACCTGTCGAAAAAACTGCTGCAAGAAGCAGAGTAACCGCCGTGATTCCCGCAAGAAGCATAAAAACGGCCAACCCGAGATAGGGCATCCTGATATTATGTCCCGGCTTCTTCTCCATGGGTTTCACCTGATTTGCAGAATCTGACCCGTCCGCCCGCTTTTTCGGGTTCACCGCATTCGATGCGTTTGCCTTACTCGCTGATTTCATCTAACGTCATCCCGTACGCAGGAATAAAATGCGCAAAGAAATAGGTTACTTCCGGATAATTCAACTTCAAAATGGAAGACAAAATCGCCACTTTAGCCGATGAGAATTCGTGGTTGCCTGATTTTTCTTCTGTTATGCATTTAGTATATGCGCAGATCCGGTCAGCAGCCTTTACAAGGCGGTGTGATTCTTCTTTGATCGGATCCGACAGGTCAGGCAGGAAAAGGTCCCTGTACTCTCCGCGCAGTTGTTCCGGCAGAAGCGAGAGCAGTTTATCTGCCGCCTGTCCTTCGACATTCTTGTATGCCCTGGTAATTTCAGGATTGCGGTACTTAATCGGAGTCGGAAGATCGCCGGTAATGATTTCTGTCGCATCGTGCAGCATGGCAACACCCATTACATAAAGCGGGTCGATCGGGGGCCTTCCATTCAGGCAGATGCAATTCCTGATGACCGCAAGGGCATGTGCCACCATAGCCACATCCATACTGTGTTCTTTAATATTCTCAGTCCGGTTATTGCGCATCAGTCCCCATCGGTTAATGTACTGCATGCGGTCCAGCATGGCAAAAAACGAGTATTCAACCGGTTCGTTATTTTGTTCATCCTTTTGATTTACATCTTGATTTACATTCTGCTGCATACTTTTTCCTCACACCCAATAAATGGATTCATAACATTTGTTTGCAAATGAGTCCGTCATGCCGGCGATATAGTCCGTGACGACCTGGACAACAGGAACAGCCGGATCCGGATAGGTCAGACTGAAATCAGCCAGGCCTGCAAATACCGGATTGCCGGATGACAGAGCTTTCTGCGGATCCGAAAGGGACGACAGCATTGCATCAAATAATCCTTCCACCGTTGTCTTTACGCGAATCTCGTATTTTTTGATTTTGTCCGACTGGTAGATGCGCTGGACATTTTCTTTGAGGAGCGCCTCCATAGCCTGTCCGGATTCGTCGGACAGGATAATCCCGTCCCTGTTCAGGCTGTTATGGATGATGTCCGTTACAAGTGTGTGGATAATCTGCGAATTCGTGCCGCCCAGGGTCGAGGTTATAGCCGGAGGGATATCCTCGAATTCAAGTATGCCGGCACGTGCGGCATCTTCGATATCCCTGCCCACATAAGCAATTTTGTCTGCTATGCGGACGACGCATCCTTCAAGGGTTGCAGGCAGCTGACGGTGGCCGTTTCTATGAAGTAAAAGCGAGTCGGTTGGCTTCTTTCTGTCAGGAAATATCTTGTATTCACTGTAAGTCTCACCGCAATGAGAGACAATGCCATCCCTCACTTCAAACGACAGGTTCAAGCCTTCTCCCTTTCTTCCGCTGCGCACGGCCAGCAGATCTGCTACCCGCAGGCTCTGCGCCTCATGCTGGAAAAAAAGATTCTTATCAATATTTTTGACACACGCATCCAAGGTTTTCTCACCGGAATGCCCGAAAGGGGAATGGCCTATATCATGTCCCAGGGCAATCGCCTGGACAAGATCAAGATTCAGATTCAATGCTCTTGCGATCGTAGTCGCAATGTAATTGACGTATATAACGTGTTCAATACGGGAGCAGATGTGATCATTCTGAGGATTGAAGAAAACCTGTGTCTTATGACGGAGGCGCCTGAATGCCTGGGAATATATAATTCTCCCTGTATCCCGTTCAAAATCCGAACGCACGGTACATGGTTCTTCAGGGAATCTCCGGCCGCGGCTGTCCTTGCTGCGAAAGGCATACGGCGATAAATACTTTTCCCGGTTATCGCGCAGGAGGGACAGCAATTCCTGATCCCTCGGGTTATCCGTAGAATCCGCAGCAAAAGGAACACCGGCAAAAGTAGACGAGAATTCATCAAACAGGTTGTGTTCCTTGTCTAAATCACCCATCAGTGTCACCTCCTCATATGCAAATAATTATATCATAAAAGTATAAGCAGCCAATTTGCATCAGCATTCCGGAAGATCCCATCAGCCCTTTTCAAGCTTAGCCTGTCTGACCAGCATATTTCTTGTCGTCTTATTTTCAAAGGCGACACAAACTAGTGCATCTCCGGCAACTTTTTCCACGGACATGACGGTACCCTTTCCAAAGCGCGGATGACGGACAGGCATTCCTCTGGCAATCGTCTCCGGGGTCAGTAAATTGTCATTTGCGGCTGCAGAATTTGCCGGGGCTTGCCTGGGGGCACCAAAAACAGTCGATCCGAACGGATGAGAAGCGGCGGATGTCTGCACGGATGTTCCCGTTCCGCTACGGGTTGATTGCTGCGCGGAATGTGCGGCATATCCGTCATCTGCAAATGAACGCCTTGACACACCGATACTCTCAAGATATTCGGGATCTATCTCGCCGATAAACCGGGACGGAGGCAGCTCCTGTGTCTGTCCAAAGAGCATCCTGCTCCTTGCTGAAGTGATGTGAAGCTTTTTTCGTGCCCTGGTAATTGCCACATATGCAAGGCGCCTCTCTTCTTCGATTGCTTCCTCATTGTCCATTGACCGCGTACCCGGGAAGATTCCTTCCTCTGTACCGATCAGAAATACTACCCCGAATTCAAGTCCTTTTGCACTATGGATGGTCAGAAGCCGGACAAAGTCATCATTCGTTCCCGCATTATCACCTTCGGAATAGAGTGCGGCATTTTCAAGGTAGGCCTGCAAAAGCCCCTTCAAATCCGTATCGTATGTCATATCCGCATGGCTGAAGTCATCCGAAAGTGCATCCTCACCCAATTCCTGATCAAGATTCTCTTTTTCTTTTGCCTGGTTTTTACGGCGCGCCTCAAATTCAACGGCTTCAGAAAGCAGCTCCCTTAAATTCTCAATCCGGTCAACGGTCTCACCCTTTTTTTCTTTCTGTTCGATAATTTCCTGCATAATACCCGACTGGTCCTGTACGTACTCTATATATTCGGAAAAACTCATCGAGTCTTCGAGGATCTTCTGTCTGAATGCATCAAGCATATAGGCAAACTGCTGAAGCTTGTGCGAGACCCTGGACAGCTCGGGATACTGGGGCGCTAAGGTACACACCTGCAGGTAACTCATTTGTGATTCGGCAGCAATTTCCTTAACCCGGTCAACGGTCGTATCCCCAATCCCGCGCTTGGGCACGTTAATAATTCTGTCAAAGGCATAGTTGTCCGATGGGGACATGATCAGGCGCAGATAAGCCAGAATATCCTTGATTTCCTTCCGGTCGTAGAACCGCTGCCCGCCGTAAACACGATAAGGTATTCCCTGATCGCGGAATGCGGATTCGATTGTTCTGGAAAGGGCGTTAAGCCGGTAAAGTACTGCAATCTCACCATATTTACACTGCCTTGACCTTACGAGTTTTTGAATCTGGTCGGTCACATAATAAGCTTCCGCACCGTGGTGGTCTGCACAGTAGTATGTAATTTTTTCACCCGGATCAAACTCTGTCCAAAGCTTTTTCGCCTTGCGTCCCCGATTGTGCCGTATAACGGTATTGGCGGCTTCGAGAATATTCGAAGTCGAACGGTAATTCTGTTCAAGCTTGATCACCGCCGTATCTTTGAAATCCTTCTCGAAGTCAAGTATATTGCGGACATTGGCACCCCTGAATGAATAGATTGACTGATCATCATCTCCGACAACACATAAATTCCGGTACTTTTTGGCAAGCATAAGAATCAGTCGATACTGGGCATGGTTCGTATCCTGGTACTCATCGACAAGAATGTATTTGAACTGTTCCTGGTAAATGGCCAGAACTTCCGGATTCTGTGTAAAAAGCGTTACGGCATAGAAGAGTATGTCGTCAAAGTCCATGCCGTTGCTGGCACGAAGCTTCTCCTGATATTTACGGTAAATCACTGCTATCTTTTGCCGGCGGTAATCCGGCCCTGCCTCCTTTTCAAAATCCTCCGGGGAAAGAAGCTCGTTTTTAGCCTTACTGATCTCAGCCTGAACGGATCTGGGCACGAAAATTTTATCATTCAAATTCATCTCGGATATGCACTCTTTAATAATTTTAAGTTGATCATCCGTATCAAGAATCGCGAAATTCTTCTCAAACTGCAGCAAATCGGCGTGACGGCGCAAAATACGGGCGAACATGGAGTGAAAAGTACCCACCCACATATAGGGTGCCATATCTCCGATAAGGTCACGAATACGGTCCTTCATCTCTGCAGCCGCCTTGTTGGTGAACGTTATCGCAAGAATAGCAGACGGTCTTACCCGGCGGACCCGAACCAGATATGAAATACGGAAAGTGATAACGCGCGTTTTACCCGAACCGGCCCCTGCCAAGATTAGTAGAGGACCCTCGTCATGACAGACAGCTCTTTTTTGCTCGGGATTCAGTCCCAAAAGAAGATTCTCTTCCCAGGACCCTACGGTATTATCGTCAAAATAGTTCGTTTCGCTCAAAATGTATTCCTCCTGATTACGGTCTTATTTGCACTGGCAAGTGTGGACTATTATACCATAAAATGAGGCTGCCCCTTTGTGAGAGACAGCCTCTGTTCGCGCACCAGACGGTACCATAATATAAACGAAATACTCAATCAACCAGACAACCAGATTAACCGGATCAACCAGATTGAGTCATAGTCACCAGAACCAAACAGTGTCAAACAATGTCAAACCTTGTCAGAAGGAGTCGACCAAACAAAACAGACAACCAAAATCAACCAGAATCAACCAGAATCAGTAGGTAGGCTCGATCAGACCATAATTACCGTCCTTGCGCTTATATACAACACACACATTTCCGGTCTCGGCATCAAGGTATACCAGAAAGCTGTGTCCCAGCATTTCCATCTGTAAAACTGCATCGTCCTGGGTCATCGGAACCAGAGCAAAAGTCTTACGCTTGATGATTGTCTTCTCTTCGTGCTCATCCTCATCTTCAGCATCCTCGATATCGCTCAAATACTCCTTCATGTACGAATAATCGTGAATCTGTTTCTCAATCCTTGTCTTCTGTCTCCGGATTTGAGATTCCAGTTTATCAACGGTACGGTCTACCGCTGAAAGAATCTCTTCATCCTTGGCCTCTGCCCTGTAAATGTGATTTTCAAGCCTTAATGTGATCTCAACCCTTTTGATGTCACGCTCCGGACGAACTTTGATGGTGAAAACAGCATCCTCGCCAAAATACTTGTTGAACTTTGAAAGTTTATCTGCTATCTTCTCCTCTAGCCTCTCTCCTACGTGAATTCCGATCCCCTGTGTCGTGATTTTCATACAATCACTTCCTTCCGGCTTCTTTTCAAGAACTTCCTTCGAAGTACTTACCCTTATTATACGTAACGGGAAGAAAAAGCTCGTAACAAAGAACACTGCGAATCTATTCTGTTAGTGATATAATATTAATGTTGTGCCGACTCAGAAAATTCCATGCTGATGTCCGGTCTTCTTTCCGCCTTTACTCAACTTTTTCTCCGGCATTTTCCTGTATTGTTTCGATCGGCGCCGTCTCTTGTGAGTCAGGTGCTTTTTCTTCGCTTATATCAGTCGGGAAGGAAGAAATCTGAACGGATTCCACAGCGGGTGCTTCCGGGTTTTCAATAACAGGTACCAAGGGGATAGTTGTCGGGAGCTCAACCTGTTTATCGGAGCCTTCAGGGAATTTCGAGCCGCATGTCGAGCAAAAAGCATGCTCAAGCGGATTTTCCTTCTTGCATGTTGTGCAGAGCTTCAGCCCTTTCTCAAAAAGGATCTTCAGCTTATTGGTTTCGATGTCTGTATAAAGTGCGGTAATCGCATCACATCTGTTGTTAATGTCCTTTGATACATCTGCCGATACATCCCGATACTGACCATAATAAAGTCTTCCTATTTCATCGAAATAACGATTAATACTCGCATTCTTCTCATCTGTGGATTTCTGCAGTTGTGCAATCGTCTTCGCCTTAGGATCAAACAGTGCCATATGCATTTCCTCCTTAAGTGTCATTTTTCATTTTTAGAATAATGAAAACAGTAACATTATATCGCGAATTTATCCAAACAAAAAGGGAGGTCCTGCATAATGGCAACGCCACCTGCAGAACCCCCTCAAATATCACAGATAATACCTGCGGAAAATTATAACGCGTCTACTTTAGCCATATGTTCGATGAGCATAAGGACTTTGTTGGAATAGCCCCACTCATTGTCATACCACGAAACAAGCTTAACGAAGTTCGCGTTCAAAGCGATACCGGCATCAGCATCAAAAATGGAGGTGCGTGAATCGTGAATGAAATCAGAAGAAACGACAAGGTCTTCAGTATATCCAAGGATACCCTTGTACTGCTCAGACTCGGAAGCCTTCTTGATAACAGCCTTGATCTCGTCATAGGAAGCACCCTTCTCAATTCGGACTGTAAGGTCAACAACAGAAACGTCTGCTGTCGGAACACGGAAAGCCATGCCTGTCAGTTTGCCGTTGAGCTCAGGAATAACTTTACCGACAGCCTTAGCTGCACCGGTGGAAGAAGGGATGATATTGAAAGCTGCACCGCGGCCGCCTCTCCAGTCCTTCTTCGAAGGACCGTCAACAGTCTTCTGTGTTGCTGTTGTTGCATGAACGGTGGTCATGAGACCCTCGATGATGCCGAAGTTGTCGTTGATTACTTTAGCAAGGGGAGCAAGGCAGTTGGTCGTGCATGATGCATTCGAAACAACCTTCATTTCCTTGTTGTATTTGTCCTGGTTAACGCCCATGACGAACATCGGGGCATCAGCTGAAGGAGCAGAAATAACAACTTTCTTAGCGCCGCCGACAAGATGTGCGGATGCTTTGTCAGTTGTTGTGTAGACACCGGTGGATTCTACGATATACTCAGCGCCGACTGACTTCCAATCAATTTCAGAAGCGTTCATGCATGCAAAAACTTTGATCTTTGTTCCGTTTACGACGATGAAATCTTCACCGACTTCGATTGTACCGTCAAATACGCCATGTACGGTGTCATATCTGAGCATGTACTCCATGTACTTAGGATCGATGAAAGGGTCATTGATTCCAAGAACTTCAATATTGGGGTTCGCAACTGAAGCACGGAAAACCAAGCGTCCAATACGTCCAAATCCATTGATTCCTACTTTTACTGCCATGTTTATTCCTCCTAGTATTCCCTGCATGAGGGCTAATTCTGCTGTATAGTGCATTGCACCAGAAAGATTTTACCGCAAACGGCCATTAATTACAACAGAACACGTGTGAAACTAAGTAGAAAAAAATGTAAATTCTAAACGAAAGTTTACACATATTGAACGACAGCCCCGGCAAAATAATTTTCATTTGCCTGATTGTGCCGCTTTGTGCGCCTCAACCCTGCATATTGAAATTCCCTGACTTGCAAATTTCTGCTCAAATTCCGTGCGGATATTATTACTGTCCCACCTGCTGTTATGAAGGTCCGATGTCTGGTTGTGAAGAGTAAGACTGGAGTCGGTAAATTCCCTCAGTGAAAAATCGAACAGTGTCTTATCATCGGTTTTAAAATGGATCTCACCGTTGTTATTCAAGAGGTTCTTATAAGTATCAAGGTATTCGCGGTAAGTAAGGCGTCGTTTCGGTTTGTCCTTCCTTGACCACGGATCGCAAAAATTAATGTAGATCCTGTCGATTTCCCCCTCTTCAAAAAAGTTCTTAAGAAGTGCAGCATCCGTCCAAATGAAGAAAAGATTCCTGACACCGGCATTTGATGCTTTCTCAATCGCTGCAAGGACTACTGACTCATCTTTTTCCAGGGCGATATAGCAGATTTCAGGATACCTTTGCGCCATTTGAACAGCAAAATCACCTTTACCGCAGCCAAGTTCAAGATAAAGCTGTGCGTCCGGCGCCATACAGCACACTGCTCTCCATCGGCCGCGGTTGGCAACCGGCACAGGGAACCAGTAAGTTGAACAGGCTTTCATTCTTTGCGGGATATTCTTCTTTTTACGTGTTCTTGCCATGTATATCAGTGACCCCTTTATCTGTTCTATTTGTCTGTTATATTTATCTGTCGAGTTTGAATGCGATTTCCAGATCCTCAATCTGTGCATCGTCAATAGCAACAATTTCCCCGATATTCTTGGATGCTATGATCGCCTTGGCACTGTATTCAGCGACTTCCAGACGGTCAAAAGCATTAAGGAGGCTGTTTCCTGTAACGATAAGGCAATCATTGCTGAGCATGATAATCGGCGTCGTTTTCGAGAAAACATCTGCCGTCATTTTAGGCTGCATGAAGCTTGCTCCAAAAGGAATTTTAGGAATATTTCTCATCAGGATATAGCTTTCCGGTATTGTTTTGGAATCAAGTTTTTCAGCCGTAACTGCAAAAGCCATAACATGAGGCGGATGGGCGATGATAATCGAGTTGATGTAGGGATGTGTCTCATATATGTATTTGTGCAGAAGTGCGGAACGGCTCGGTGTCTTCCCTGCTTCCCTGCAGTTTCCTTCAATGCGCACGAGATCCTCTGCTTCCATATATTTTCTATCAGCCGAATAGGGTGTAATAATGAACGAATTGTCATCAAGCCTCTGGGAAAACGTTCCCTGCGTACTTGTGAACAGCTGCTGATCGTAGGCCCGGTGAATGAGCTCACACATTTCCCTTCTGGCGGCTCTCTCCATGCTGCTGAAAGATTCCGGTATAAATTCATCCATCTGCACGTGCTGCTTTTGGGAAGAAAGATCAATTTTTTCCTGATTTAAGCCCTTGGGTATTCCAATTCTGTGTGCATATATTTCCAGTCTCGCACAGAAATCGAGTGTCTCAAATGCCATAAAAGCTTTGAAAAGGGATTGACCTCCAACAACGACTCCGTGGTTTTCCAGGATTACCGTGTTAAAGCCCTTTGCAAAGACTTTTGCTATCTTGTCGCCAAGTTCATCGCTGCCCGGAAGTCCGTATTCGGCCATCCCGACTTCCCCGCAAACCTGATTCACATTGGGGATAAGATGCGTATCGGGAATTTTCCTGACGATACTGAAGGCGACAAGCGCAGGGGAATGTGCATGAAGGACAGCTTTTATATCGGGTCTTACCTCGTATAAGTGCTTATGAAACGGAAATTCACTGGATGGGCGGTGTATCCCTTCTATTGTTCCGTCTGCCTTCACACAAATAATATCCTTACGTGTAAGAGTACCTTTATCGATTCCGGCCGGACTGATCCACATGTCTTTGTTGTCATCCATTATCGAAAGATTTCCGCCTGACGTAGTTGTCAGGCCATATTTGTATATTCTTTCCATAATCATTACGATCTGGTCTGCCGGGTGCAGCATTTCTATATTCATATTACATTTCCTCCGCATTGTCTTTGGCATCTTATGATGCCGTCATAATATGTCGTTATCATTTTTCAAATGAAATAGAGCCGCCGGATGATTCCGGTAAGCTCAGCACGTTAATTTTACCACACGAAAAAGATATCGAGGATGGATTACCTCTGTTTTTCGGAAAATCAAGGCAAAATAAGACTGCCGGAATAATCCGGCAGCCCTTTTACTTTCAGTTTATCTGTTTGAAGCCGTTATAATCAAAACAATAATATTGTCCGACTATTTCTGCGTTCACGATTAACGCAATGGCCGTTCAAGGATATTTCATGCAGTGTCCTGACCTAATTCCGGATTAATTGCTGTGCAAGTTCAACAGCCTCAAGTGCATCTTTACAGTAATGATCCGCGCCGATTTCCCTGGCAACTTCAACGGTAAGAACAGCTCCGCCAACCATTATCGGACATATGTCCTTCTGCTCTTTAAGGCGTGTGATGGTCTTTTCCATATAATAGACCGTGGTAGTCATCAGCGCGGAAAGACCGATCATCCTTGGTTTAAATTTCAGGAAAGCCTCGACGACTTTTTCGGCGGGAACATCTTTTCCCAAATCAATGACATGGAAACCATAGCTTTCCAGAATGACGCGCACAATATTTTTGCCGATATCATGAATATCACCTTCTACAGTTGCCATAAGGATAGGGCCTTTGCCTTGCTTTTCGCTGATTGAGAAAGTCTCTTTGATAACACCGAAGGCAATTTTAGCTGTCTCGGCAGACAGTATTAACTGCGGAAGAAAAAGATGGCCGGAATCGTATTTAGTCCCTACTTCGTTCAAACCGGGAATCAGTTGTTCATTTATGATTTGCATGGAAGTACTGGTTTTGAGCATCTCCCGCGTCTTCTCTTCGATTTGTGCTTTCATTCCGGAAATTACCATTTCAGCCAATGACATATCCGGGTTGTTTGGAACCGGTTCCCGCGATGAGCCGGACTGAACCTTGCCGGTCGTTACACCAGCCGCTCCGGCAGCAATACCAGCTGCTGATGTCTGATCGGCGGCATGTCTGTTAATGTATCGAGCGCTGTCTGTGTCCTTGCAGGAAAGCACTTCATACGCATCGACCGTTGCCATCAGATCCCTGTCGAGCGGGTTCATAATCGGAAGGTCAAGCCCTGCAGACAAAGCCATAGCCATAAAAGTCTTATTGATAAGCGGGCGGTTCGGAAGGCCGAAGGAGACATTGCTGCATCCAAGGACAGTGTGGACACCAAGCTCTTTCTTAACAAGGGCAACGGCCTTCAAGGTCTCCCCCACTTCTTTCTGCTGGGCGGATGCCGTAAGGACAAGGCAGTCGATAATCACATCGGACCGGTCAATCCCATAACTTTCCGCCGTCTCAATAATCCGTTGCGCAACGGCAAGACGGTCCTTTGCCAGAAGCGGAATCCCGTCTTCATCAAGTGTCAGTCCGATAACCACACCGCCGTATTTTTTAACAATAGGGAAAACGGCTTCCATCACTTCTTTTTTCCCGTTCACTGAGTTAATGAGTGGTTTGCCGTTATATATTCTGCACGCTTTCTCTAATACAGACGGACTTGAGCTGTCTATCTGAAGCGGCAGCCGTATAATTTCCTGGATGCTTTGGATCACCTTGATCATGACAGCTGCTTCATCAATACCGGGGAGTCCGACATTAACGTCAAGCACATCCGCACCGGCCTGTTCCTGATGAATTGCCTCTAAAAGGACTTCCTCATAACGCTGGTGCAAAAGAGCATCCTTAAGTTTTTTCTTACCGGTGGGATTCAGGCGTTCACCGCATATAACCACCCTGTCTCCAAGGGTAACACATGCGCTTCCGCTGGTAACCCGGGTACGGGCAGGATTGAATCTGCGGCGGACCGTCTCCTTATCAATCAGTTTTGATGCACCGCGGATATAGGCGGGTGTGGTTCCGCAGCATCCCCCGACAGCGCTTACCCCTTCATGGACAAAGTCCCTGATAAAGCCGGCGAATTCATCA
>Ga0209123_1000477_pt1 | contig 51705 bp, 29 predicted proteins | sample BarGraIncu00431A_FD_184500 | JGI IMG/M metagenome (GOLD analysis project Ga0209123, IMG submission 184500) | Arctic peat soil microbial communities from Barrow, Alaska, USA - Barrow Graham LP Incubations 004-31A (SPAdes) (version 2) | ecosystem: Environmental > Terrestrial > Soil > Wetlands >... | reverse complement strand
GGCACCCATCGCAGGGGAAACATCTGCGTTCATCGGTTCCTTAGATTCTTTGGACATGATTCAAGACTACCTTTCTACTCTCTAATTACTCAAGGGTAGGTGTCTCAGGTCATATTGGCACGGGGGGCACTCGGGCCCAAGCAGCTTTGCAATCGACGCAAGTTCATCGGCTACGCCTATTCGCAGACCCACGTCCAGCCGCGTCGGCACATCGCACTCATTGGGATTGATTCGAACCGGTCGCCCGTCGAACTGGTGAATCACACGCTGACTGAAATGCCGTACCGAGGGGATCGACGGCCAGCAGCGTTTGACCACGTTCTTCCTGCTGCTGCCCTTTGATGGCAACCCTGGGGCCATGCATCACATCGCCGTACCAGATGGAGCCCGCGAACTCTGCCGTGAAGCTACGCTTCTCTTCAGGCAGGCTGGCAGATCCCCTCATTTGCGACAAACCGTTTTGTTGCAATAGGCGATGAACGCTGGAGCGCGACAGGCTTTGATCGGCCACGAGTCCGGCGGCCAGCCTTCCGGTAATAGAGGTCGCGTCTGTGAATGGCTCTTCCCGACCATGACCGAAAGTAGAACTCTCGCACTCGCAACTATTCATCAATAGTTTGACAACACATTCTCGAAAAACCAGAGAGCGGCAACAGCTTGACAGCACTTTGACAACGCCGTCTGTCGTTAGTTGAAAAATCATAGATTCCGAGGCGCTGTTCGCAAAAAATACTGCTACTCCTATTGTTGTTAGGTTAGGGGTAGCAACTTAGGTGCACATGAGCTGAGGCTTGGCGCAGAGTGGATTCGTGGCTATGTTTTGAGCCGAGGCAAAAATCACAGTGAAATTGATGAAGAACCATTTTTTCTATTCTTGCGACAGCATGTGCCGTCTGGATGACTTCGCCGACTGGACGCGACGCACTTTGTCGGGTTGCCGGCCATAGTCCATAGATTCAACCATTGGAGTCACCAGATGATTGCTCGACGTCAATTCATTCAATTTTTCTTGTCGACGCTGGCGACAGCGTCTGTGCCTGCTGTTTCACGTGCCTTGTCATTTGCCGACCCGACACTGCTTGCGCCTGAGCCAAAATTTGAGGTGTTGCCGTCGACACTTAAAGAAGTGCTGACCCGAGAGTCGAAATTCAAGGTCATTGGCGTCGGTGGAGGCGGCGCCAATGCTGTCCAGCACATGATCGCCAGTGGGGTGCCGGGGGTCGACTATATCTTCGCCAACACTGATATGGACGCCCTGAGGCGTTGCGATGGGCACAGAACTATTCAACTTCACAGAAAGACGCTTAGAGCCAGGACCAAACTCGACCGCTGTCGTGAAACCGCTGAATTGGCTGTGAATGACATTCGTGCTGCCATAGAAGGCGCAGATATGCTATTCATCACCGCGGGCTTGGGTGGTGTGGCCGGAACTGGTGCAGCGCCCGTGATTGCCCGCATCGCCAGAGAAATGGGAATCGCAACTGTTGGCGTGGTCACCTTGCCATTTAAGTTTGAAGGTGGACATCGCCTGAGAAAGGCTGGCGCAGGCTTAATCGACCTGCGAGCCAATGTCGACTCCTTGATCGTCGTGCCAAATGACAAATTGCTGGACGTACTGGGCGATGGCGTCACACAGGACGAAGCCTTTGGCTACATCAACGACCATATGAAAGCAATCATCGGCGGTATTGTCGAAATTACCAACGTGCCCAGCTTTGTGAACGTCGACTTTAGCGATGTGCTCACCATCATGAGCGAGCCCGGCATAACCGTCCTGGGCACTGCTACAGCGAGCGGCCCTGAGCGGGCACGATTTGCAGCCCAACAGGCGTTGGCTTGCCCGATGCAGGACAGTGCTGATTTGTCGGGTGCCAAAGGCATTCTGGTAATGATCACTGCGGCCCAAGCCACCTTGAAACTGTCAGACGTGAAATTGGCCGTGAAAACTATCCGTGCGCACAGCTCGCACGATGCGCACTTCGTATACGGTACGATTTGTGACCAAAACCTGAAAAATGAAATCCGAGTTACCGTTGTCGCTACAGGTCTGAACCTGCCGCGGGTGACGTAATGGACCGCAAGAAGCCCGTTTTTCAAGCGTTGGCGTCCAATTCCAACAAGCGCCTGAGCATGAATTCACAGTCTGAGCCGCACCCATCTCAAGGGTTCAACATGATTGGCGGATCACTTTGCTGGGTTAAAACCCTTGATCATCCAAGCTCTACCCCCAGCGCGGCAGATCATGGTGCATTGCTTTGTGGGGCTGTCGCCATCGGTATCGGAGTGGACGTCATCGTGCTGCGTTCTCCGCTTCGGTATCGGTGGTTAAACCGTGCCGTATCCATGCGAGAAATTGACCTTGCCGCCCCAATGATGGTGAATCGCTATGAACTGGACCAGTGGGAGTGGATCATGGGCAACATTGCGGACGATCCCTTGTCGCGCACGGGTGTGGCCGCCTGGCGCCTTTATCCAGACATCCGCCCCGCAATGGTCACGCAATTTGTTTGCTGTGGCAACGCGTTCTATTTGCAGTTGGACAGCAATGAGTCTCTGCATATTCGCTTGCGACCAGATCTTGACGCCACACTGGTGGTGACCCGTCAACCAGACATGTCGCCAAGTCCGGGGGCCGTCGTCATCAGTGAGCCACGACACCTCTACGGCTGGCTGCGACCTGATGGCACCTACCGCGTGTTTTGGAATTCTCTGAGCTGGATCAACGTCGATGCGGCCTGGCGCTGGGGCCGGCTCCAATTGGCACCACCGCAAAGTCAATCCCTTTTCAAAATCATCTACCAGCAAATGCTGGAACAGCACCCTGAGTTGCAGCGACGCCTTGCAGCGATTGAGCAGCCAATCCTTTGGACGGAACGCCCCGAAATTGGAATGCTAATTGACGAGGTTCGTCAGGAAACCAGACGAAGTCGTGCCAATGGCAAAGAAATAGAAGGGCTTTTCCCAGGATGCCTCCGTTATACGGTTAACTTCGGCACGCACCCAATTGTCGGCAAGGCGTAGATCGATTCAAACAGTCACCGAGACTTCACAGCGGCATCAAATGTATTAGTTTTCGACAGCCACTTTGCGAACCATGCAGACCCGTTCACCAAATCCCCTCAACCACCAGTCCAGTTGAGCGGTATCGACAACTGTCGCACGGATCTCAAACTGATTGCCTATCTCTTTGCAGGTTTGATCCGCCGACAGCGGCGACTCCAGCAGATGTCGCCCTGCACTCTTGGTAATTCTGAACGTGAGTTTTATCCGCTCCCCGTCGCCAAACCCAAACCGCCCATCATCGTCATATTTGCGTAAATCAAATTCCTTGGGACGCTCAAACTCACGGGTTGTGGCATGCGCGCTGGTAATTCGATGAAGCGCCAGACTACGCTCGTTGTCATACCCCTTGAATCGACAAACCAGATACAGGCGCGGCCCCTGCTGGGCAAGGCCGAGCGGCATGACCTCAGTCTGGGTGCTTTTCCCGGCCGAGCTTTTGTAGTCCACCTCCAGCCACCGATTGGCGTACAAGGCGTTGCTGACCTCATCAAAAACGCCAGGGCGAACTTTTGGCGGCAGCAAGGGTTGGGTTTCGCTGACCACGCGCACCTTGGACAACCATTCGCGTTCGCGCTTGGCATTGGTATGCGGACCAATATTGCTGCGTGACTGGGCAAAGAAGCTGCTCATGGACTTCATGAGGTTGGCGGGCAGCAGGTTGCGCAGGTGCTGTTCCGCGAGCGTGAGCAACAGTGACTCCTGCTCTGTCAGGCTGGGCAGGGTCATGCCCTTGGCGAGTTCCTTCCAGCGGTAGCCGTAAGGACTGGTGCGGTCATCTCGCTCAATATCAAAGTGCTGGGTCAGCATTTGAAGTTGGCGCTGGATGGTGCGCAGATCACGCGCCAAGCCTGCCTGGTTGAGCTGGGCGTGCAGTTCGTTGGCAGAAATCTTTTGACCACGCGGAATTCGGCGCAACAACTCCAGTGCAATGTGAAGGGTTTCCAGGGTGTCGGGACGTTTGGCCATGAGGCTCAAGCGATGAGTTTGAATTTTGATAGTGGCTGCATGGCGTTTCCATTTTTCTTGATCATACGAATCCTATACCTGTGTGACTGCCCTCCTTCAACGCGCATTCGCCGACGAGGGCCGTCAACAGGGCGGCGGCAGATTCAATTGGACGAAAGCGGTGCTGGCGTGCAACTGCGGCAAAGTCACCAGGTGTGAGCTTACCCAGGCGATCAAGGTGGGGGCGAAGGTCGTGTGTTGGCTCGGGCAGATCCAGGGTGGCGCACTGGCGACGCAACAGCTCCCAGGCTTGTTCGGCCTTGAGAAAGTCAAAGCGAACCTTGAGGTCAAAACGGCGCAGTGCCGCAGGGTCGAGCCCATCCATCAGGTTGGTGGAAGCGATAAAGACACCGCTGAAACTCTCCATCTGAGTCAACATCTCGTTGACCATCGTCACTTCCCAGGAGCGTTGGGCACCACGCCGGTCCTGCAAGAAGCCATCCACTTCATCGATCAGCAGCAGAGCCTGGTCCTGTTCGGCCCGGCGAAAGGCGCTGCAAATCTGCTTCTCGCTATCGCCCAGCCATTTAGACATCAGGTCAGAGCCGCGCGTCACATGCAAGGGTATTCCCAACCGTTCTGCTACCCAGCGCGCGTAGGCGGTCTTACCAGTACCAGACGGGCCATAAAGGCAGAGTCGTCCCTGGCGATTCCGAGCCAAACCGTCCGCCAAGGCCGCCAGATCGGCATCCGCCTGCAAAAAAGCAGGGGCATAGGTTTCTGGCAGCCGATTCGGGTCGTTGCGCACGATGGCCGGGTGACCCTGTGCCTCAAGGGTGTTGCCGATCAGGCGTTCGACGGCCTGCTCGCTGGCCTGAGCACCCAGCGCATCGCGAATGCTGCGCACGACCGAGGCAGCCCGCGCTGCCACTGCAGGCGCCAAAACCTCGGATTCGGCGATGCGTGCGACCGCTCGCGCATCAATTAAGTCGCCGCAGGTCTCCGTGAGGATGCGCTGGCGTTGCTGCCGAGGTGGGATAGGCAACTCAATCACCATGTCAAAGCGTCTCACAAATGCAGCGTCCAGACAGGAGATGTCGTTTGACAGCCAGAGGGTCGGAACCGAATTCTCTTCAAGAGCGCGATTGATCCAAGCCTTATGCTTCTGTGCGGTACTTTTGCCACCAAAAAAGTTACCGCCGCCTTCGAACACGTCTGCTGCCTCGTCAAAGACGATCATCACCCGGCGATCAGCCAGAATGCTCTGCGAAGCACGGTAGGCGCGCAATCGCCGTTCCGCATTGACGGCGTCCCCGTCTTCATCTTCACTGGCAACCTGAAACAGCTCACTGCCCAAAGCCATTCCCAATGCACGTGTCAGTTGTGTCTTGCCGGTTCCCGGCGCGCCATAAAGAAAAATGTTGACGCCTTTTATGCGTTGATCCAGCGCATGTTGCAGGTAAGGCCGCAGCACGCCAAGAGATGGCTCGATATGGGTGTAATCACTCAAAGTGAGTTGTGGCGGCGGACAGGGTGCCACGTGGTTGCGCAACAAATCCAACGGATCCATATCGCCGGACAGAATGTTGTCTGCAAAGGCTTCCGACAGCAACTCAAGTTTGCGGGACAGGGTATCGGCACCCATGCGCTGGCACGTAACCAAGCCGGAGCGGGCGAGCACGCCTTGCTTGGAGAGCGACTCGCGAACCTGCTCTTCGGGTAAGCCGAGCAGTACGGACAGGGCATGAATCAACTTCCCGGTGGAGACCTGTCCGAACCAATCGACAGTTTCGAGCAGCAGACCTTCGCTGTGGATCATTACTACAAATTCAAGGATGCAGACATCCGCAGCACTTAGGCCAACCAAGGTAGCAAGTCGATCCAGGTTGGTCTGCAGTGCGTGCGGCAGTGCACTGGAAAGCGACTGGTGCTCTGCTGCCTGATGCAGGCGACGTAACTCAGCGCGCGCGAGCGCGGGCTTGAAATCGTGTGCCAGTACCTCATCAGACTCGCTATCAATCCAGTGGCCAAGCCCCACTGCAATGGCTACTGAGTCGCTGTCGAAACCATGGCTCTGGATGAATTTGTGGTGCGCGCCGAGTGGCACCAGCAGGCGCAGCATCCATAGACGCAAGTCAGCCGAAACTTCGGCGCAGCTGGATCTATTGATTTTGTAGCGGCTGGGATGAAGGCGTGGCGGCATGGTCGTCTCCTGGGGTGAGGAGACAATTTTCTGCAGTGTGACGACGTAATGTGTCGTCCAAAACCGCATCGGGGCTCGTGCAGTTCATCTGTTTAGGCTCATTTCCAATACTGCTCTAATTAGAAAGATTTTTTGGTCTTGGGTTGCATCAGCTATGGAGCACAGTTTTAGGGTGCAACTTCAATTCGAAACCGACACCGGCGCCCCATTTGCTCTAAGGAAGTGATCGACTTCTTGTTGGTAACCCCAGCATGGCCACCTTGGCCGATGCGATGCCCGAGTTTGAACCCGCGTATCTGGCAAAGCGCAACCGGAACATCCCCAGGCCCAAGCCTGGCGCCCAATTGTTGCCTGTCGCACTGCGTCGCTGGGCGGTCAACAACTGGCGCGTGATACTTGCGGGCACAGACACTGGCAGCACCACTCGTGCCGGCATCCGTGTTGTCCGCAGTGTGGCGCGCGCGACAAAGATGCTTGACTGTAAGTTCGTCTGAGCGAGGTGTTGCCCGTGCCCTATCCGCATTTGGTATTCAACTTACTGCATGGACTCAATGACTTGTATCGCATGCATCGTCGTTGGGTGATCGACAACATATTTAGGAGGGCGACCAGCGCGTCAATTGGCGCCAGTTGACTGGTCAAAGCCGCGATTGTGACGCGCTGCGGGATATTCCTGCGTGTGGCATGCGAGGCGCACCGATAAGCACGCCCCTGGAGATTATATTTTGATGGGCGCAGTGCTCGCCCATATAGCGCATTGCTGCGAGAATCGTGAGGTTTTTGCGTGGGTTGATACCGCTTCGACGGGGCAATACGTTGCCTAATGTGGTTGAAAGCCTATCCGTATTGCTTAAATGAATATTAATACTGAGGACGATTGTGAAAAAACGCAACCCTATGAAACTCAATTTTGTGCGGCCTAGAGAATCCGTTCCAACGGTTGAGGTGGACATTGATAGTCTTCCGGATGGAAACGGAGGTTGCGCTGAAATTCTTCGGAGAGCTTTATCGCGCCTTGCCGCGCGAGAAGCCAAGTTAGTGGGAACGATCTACATTATGGTCGGCAGTAGCGTCAATTTTGGATCTCGAACCTATTCTGCATTTATTGGCGTTGCGGGACCAAAACTTCTTCTTCCCGCAGTTCTTGATGCATTCCAACATCTTGGGTCGGTCAGAGCTAGGTACGGCGAATATATTGATCGCGCTGATGGCCGTCTTGAGGTGCATATCCAAGATGGACTTGTATGGCTATGCGAAGACGATGCCACTTGGTACGCCGAGAGCCCTGATTCTAGAGAGCGGCCGAATGGAATTGGCGATGAATCGGTTGCTCAACCGATAGCTGCACCGGTAGATGCAATTGGTATGACAGAAGATTCCGATTTTCGGTTGACTTCGGATTCAGGCAGTTCAGAAAAACCGCATATGGCATGCAGAAAGTGTCTATTGGCGTTTGAAATTGCGGCGACTTTAGAATGCGACGATCGGTGTAGCAATTGTGGCGGAAAGCTATGTTCGGTTGGGGATGTCCGCGAAGTATTGGTTTTTTTCGAGGCCGCGAAAGGCAATTGGGAGAGAGTGTTCGAGATAATCGACGAGGACAAGTTGATTCCAAATTTGCTTGGTTGCCCAATTGATAAGTGGGGGTTCTTTCGAAACGACACATTGATGCTCATGGCTGCCGTTCAGTTGAATCTGGATAGCTGTCAAAAATTGGTTACCCGTCAAGCTAACATGGCGCTCGGTCGAGTTCACGCTGAGAACTGCCCCCCAATCGTGGAGGTTCTGCGGCTTAGGAACGGCACGCATGACAAGGAGCGGCGCGAATTAATCAAATATCTTGGAGAAACGGTTAACGAGGCGGACAAGACTCGAGGTGGGAAAACAGCATTGTTTGCTGCGAGTACAGGTAAAGCGTTTCTTGGTTGGAATATGCACAAGGGACATGTCGGCCTCGTAAAACTGCTGATATCGTTGGGCGCCGACGTGCTGCAAAAGGACGATCGGGGGAACACAGCCCTTTTCTATGCCCTCAAGGACATGAAAGCTTCAAGAACGGAGGCGAACATTGCTGTCGTAGACCTGCTGAAGGAAAAGACTATCGAAAAATTTTCGACAAAATTATTTCGAGAAGAATTTTCGTATGAATTTTCCGATAGTGGTCAGTTTGAGTATTCTCGAAAACCGTCAACAATGAGCGACGACCGGATCATGGTGGCGCCCCTCCAACAAGCGACAACCGATGCGGTGGGTATGACAAAAGGAGTGTCAAGATCCCGTCAGCGCTCTGCGAGAGCTGACGCTCACGTCTCTACCATCAGGAAGAAGATCGAGACGCACTTTGGTCTTCCCGAAGGTTGTGTGGCTTTGGTTGATGCGAAAAATAGGCCATTGAGAGGAGACGCATTGATTAGCACTGTCTGGAGGCACCATCAATAGTTGTTGCTGCATTGGAATGCTCTCACGCCAGCGTGTTAGCCGGCCAAGTCTCAAGTGCACGGGAAGGTCCGCACGCATGGCGAGCCGGTTGTAAATCGTTTGGATCGAAAGACAAAGTTTCCTGGCTAAGGTTTCTGGTGTCAAAAGCGGAGTCATGAAGGTTCAAACAGGTATGCCGTCAAAGTGCTGCCAGATGTATAGCTTGTTTTTATTCGCACACTCCAGCGCCATACAACACCGTCACCAATCTCTTCAAATTCTGTCGCCCTTCCCCGCCATTTTCCGGGCCACCCTATCTGGTCAAGGTTTTCTGACGCAGTTTCGTTGTGATGAGGTAAGAAAAACGCCCCCAGTAAAGAAAGCGTCTTTAGAGGAACCAGGTCAAAGCGAGATTGCTTAGCAGTCGAGCACAGCAGTTCATGCAACAGACGCCCGTAGCTCTGCAGAAATATCACAAATCGCGCATCCACTCTTGGGGGAGGCCGACTCGAATTTCCTTCATCACCGCCCACGCCTGTGCAATTTCAGGCTGAATCCGTTTGTCCAGTGAAGGGCCGAAACCCTCCACCTGATCGTAATAAAGGTCATCACGCTTGCCGGCCATGGCCACGCGCCTGACCGTATTCAGGTCAGGCAGGACCACCTTCGCCAGTCCTCTCAGTTCCGAGCACATGAATAACCCCGAGGGGTCAAAATCAAAGAATCCGAGCACAGGCTTGCTCAGGTGCTCGAGCGCTTGCTGCGCACTGTCTGTTTTGTAGCTCGGGTCACCACGGAAAATCACCAGAACACTTTGGCCCCTGATTTTCTCCGTCACCCAGCCGTATCTGTGCAGTTGCCGGAAGGTCTCAAAGTTTTCAACGACCATCGTGCAATCGCACTCGATCTGGCAGACTTCAGTGGGTGTAGCCACCTGGTAGCCCACGCCGAAGCCAGAGTTTCCTGAACTTTCACCCCATATCCGGAATGCCACCGAATTGGCGTGCGGCGCCAGGGTTCCGGACTTCTCCGACATCCCGCGCCTTACCATCGCATCCGCGCGATCCATGGGTCCGGACTCGATGGCCACAGGAAGCCCCAAGGCGACGAGCATCTTCCTGGCTTTTTCCGAGTCCGACGCTGTGTACTCGTAACCCCTGCCAATCCGGGCGCCAATGCAAAAGTTGAGCTCAAAGTATTCGGCCGACTCACTCTCCGCCCGACGTGAGCTGTCCAGAACCAGTTTCTGGAGAAATTTGAGTTGGACTGCTTTAAGCATCAGGCCGCCTCGAGCTCACTCACTTCCGATTCCGGCAGAGAGACCATCACGTCCTCAAAAACGTCATTGAAGATGCCACCTTGTCTTTCGGCCAGGGTGAACTCAATGTGCATGCCCATCGTGTGCAGTTGGCCGGCCGCATACAAAAGCCAGGATTCTGTGTCGATCGCGTGCGCCGCTCTTTTCTCCGGTTTCCACTGGGCAACCGACAGGAAGGTCTCATCCGACTCATACAAAGCGTCCACCAGCTCCTCAACCAGGACATCTGAGACAGTCATTTCGGCAACGATCTCCGTCACACCCGTGCTCAAGACGTACTGCGGAGTCACAGTTTCTTTCTTTTCCCAGGGATTGGGCGCCGGCTTGAGGCGTTGGATCGCATTGACGAACACTTCCTGGACAGATACACCGCTTTCAGAAACATCGACCTGGGGACGAACCTTGATCGCAAGAGGTCGCAAAAGCGCGGCATCGACCTTCTCATCGACGTTGACCTCAAACCCATTGCGTGTCGGATTCCGGATGAGCCAGAGTACCGCCTTGGAGAGGTACATCAACTCACTATCAATCTTTCTCGCAACGAACAGTCGCTTCGAGATCGTCGCCTGGACATCATTCAGCCGGGACATCCACACGCCCAGTCGAGAACGGATCCGGGTGTTCACCATGTGACGAACTGAATGCAGTCCTTTGCTGAGCGCCTCCCGATCAATCTCGATGGTGAACGCCTCCAGTTGCTCCAACTCCGCTCCCAAGTTCTTTACCCCGGTGCCGTAAAAATCGTTTTGACGCAGTTTGGCCTTCAGGGTTTCAACGTTCCCGTAGTCCGTGGAAATTTGAGTGTTGAGCAGCACCAGATTTTGAACCGTGAAGTGCACGATCTCATTGACTGTGTAACCCAGCGATTCCTCGATCGCCGCCATATCACGCAGGTCACCCGACTCCTTGATGTGCACGAGCTCACGCCACTTGGTCCGGGCGCCGCGAATCTGCTCTGAAATCCTTGTCAGCGCCTGAAATGCGCTGTACTGCGCCAGCTGCTCAGAAAGGAAACTGCGGATTCGCGGGTTGAGCTGGTACTGGCCCTCTTCAAATGGCATCAGCGCATTGATGCCCACCAGAGCGTCAATCCCAGTGTTGTACGCGGCATCACGCAGCTCCACTGTTCCGTCCACCGCATCCGAGATGACATCCCCGTGGCGATTCATGACGGCCAGGATCTGTCGAACCTGGTTGCGGGACTCTTGCCTGGCCGGGGGCTTAGTCACCGATAGGTTCCTCGGCGTCGAACAAACTGATGTCTGCCGCGGTATCTTCCTCGGTCACACCGCCTACGATGTCGGTGTTTTCCGCCAGGAAGGTCAGAACGCTCTTGAGCTGGTCGACCTTGCCCGTCGTCTGGTACATCTCTGTGTTCACGTTCACGAGCACAAGATAGCCATCATTTCGCAGGTGCTCCAGCAGTCGCTTAAGCAATTCCCTGTTGGTGAACTTGGCGCCACCGTCCCGGATGACGGTCTGCAGACCACGGAGTTGCGACTCAAGGGTTGGGCTCTCATTGATCGCCTGGTTGAGCTCCGCCAGCTGAATGTACTCACCGGGGGTCAAGGTGAACTCATCCTTGCCGCAGCGGATGATCTGCATCATCCGGTGCGCCGGGCCGTAGACATCCCGGTACCGCTGAAAATCATCTCGGATCCGAGCCGCGTCAGCAGCAGATGGCAGTTTCTGAGCCATGAAAAATGCGCCGTCGGTCCCCGATCGGGCCAGCCGCATGTCTATATCACCCAGCCACTTGTCAGCCGCTTGTTCATTGCCGGACTCAATCAGGAATTCATATTCGCGCTTGAAAGCCACTGGGCAGATGTAATTCCCATCCAACAGGGATCGGTAGGTCTGTGCTTTCATGCTGCAACCTCCGTTGCCATGAGCGGTTGGCCAAGCACCCGTTTTGGTCTAATCACATTTTTGTACACCGCAATGCTGCCTTTTCTGCCGAAGAGGTATCGATGCGCAAAGAATTCGTAGGACGCCGGCGTCAATGCAGGGGATGCGGTCACAACGTCGATCTTGTTGTCCTTGAGCATGTTCATGAGATTAGAGAAATTGTCGGAATCAAAACGCGTTACTTCATCGGTCACCCAAGGGATGTAAATCGGCTCGGTACCGCGAATGACATTGAGCATGCCCGAGAGCATGGTGATCAAGGCGATGGCAGTGATGCCTGTTGAACTCAGGTTCTCCAGTTCGCTCTCGCGATGGAAGGTTTTCACGTTGCCTTCGTCGTTGACACTGCCGGACAGGGTGATGTGTTGGCTAAGATCGATTTCCAGGGAGCCATTGGAGAGCACCGACATGAAGTCCTGCAGAACGTACGCGGCAGATGCGGAGGGCACATCCAGCGTGTATGTAGCGCGCGGCTGCTCGCGGTGTGCCCGCACAACATCATCCAGGGACTTCAATTTGTCCATGAAGTCAATTTTGGCAAAGTCGGTGACCACCGCAATCTTGAAGTCCTTGAGGCGATCAAACCCAACCACGACCCCATTGAGACCTTCTTGCAGCCGGTTGTTGAAACTCTTGACCTCGCTCTCAAACCGTTGAATTTGTTTGCGGAACTGGCTGATGTGGGACAGGATGGTGCTCAGTTCAGAATTCACCGGGCCGATGACTTCGCGACCGATGCGGTCATAGGATTGCGCCAGTCGCTGTGCCCGCTCTACCCGCGATGCATCCACCCCAAGATCTTCAAGGCAGAGGGTGATGAAGTCCTTCACAGCACTATCTTGTGCGGTGAGAGTCTGGTCCAACCGCTTGTACTTAACCTCAATGTCAGAGACCATTTTGTCGAATTCAGAGCGCAAGCCGTTGTGCCGGCCCCGCAGTTCCGCTGCCGGGGTGTCTTCAGTCATTTTGGAACCGAGAGCGGGAAAAAACTCGTGCAACGCCGCATCCAGGCGCCCCAAATCTTCAATTTCGCCTTCCAGTTTGGACAGGGCACCTGAGATATTGCGTTTATTCACTGCGTAGGCCTTCTGCGCGGCCTCAATCACGTCCGCCGTGGTCCGAACTGCTTGAGCTGCATTTGATTTCTCTGTTTCCAGCCGGTGGGCCTCCACCTGCAACCCTTCAAGGTGTGAGGGGCCGCTGGCGTTGACCCATTTCTGCCAGGCATCAACCAAAGGCCCCTTGTCGGAGATTGCCGCGATCTCCGCGACCAGACCTGACAACTCAACCCGCAGCGCGCCGAGTTTCACCACATCGACGCCTTCATCCTGGAGTTTGCTGTCGCGCGCGGCTTCGATCTGCTTCACGCGAACGACCTGCTCGGCAGCGTAGTTACGTACCTGCGCATCCACTGTAGTGTTGGCTGAATTTCTGCGCGTCAGCGCTTGCTCCCGTGCAATCCGGAACTCTTTCCCCAGCTCGCTTGTCTCTTTGGTTTGGGCTCCATGCAATCGCAGCAGCTCCGATTTCGCCGTATTCTGCTGACCAGTGGCCAAATCGAGCTTCTTCCTGGCCGCCGCCGCCGCATCCTTCCTGGCTGAATTCACCGCTTCCGCGCAATCCGTGACCTGGAGCTTCAAATAGTCCGTCTTGCCTTGCAGGACGCTTTGATTCGCTTTTGATTCTTCAAAAACCGCCGTTGCCCTGGAAAACCATGCCGAGCTCGCCTGGAACTCTTCCTGCACCAGGCGCAGACGAAACTGTGCGTTCTCCAGAGATTCAGCGCAATCGGCAATCTTTGCCTTCACGGCATCGTCATTCGTCCAATCCGGATTCTCAAGGGTTCCCAGATTGAGGGTCCATCCGTACAAGGTGCTCGCCGCCTCGTCCAGGAGGGCAGGGCTCAAATCTTTGTTCAGCAGGATATCCGGATTCAACACCCGCGCCAAATTGGTCTTCCATGAGTCATCGGAGGAATTCATCAGAGCCGCATGCAGCGAGCCCTCTGGTGGCGCGAGCGTCAGCTTGGCCGAGTCCAGGGCAGCCTGGGCACTGGCGACACTCTGTTTCTGGTTTCCTGCCGCCAATTCACACCGGTCGAACGATACCTTGGCGGCATTCAGATCGGACTGGTCAATTGAGAACTGGGCTTGCACCGCCACCAAGGCATCATTGTGTGAGTTCAGATCTCGTTGTGCGTCCTCCTGGCTCCTGAGATAACCCGGACCCACGACCGGGTTGCTGACCTCGGACTTCAGCTCCGCACTGGCCTCCGTCAGGTCGTTGAGGATGGCCTGCTGGGTATCCAGGGCCAATCGATGCCTTTCTCTCAACGCCTCAAACGTGTTGACCTCCTGCTCGGAGATGGATGAAAGCTCCGACTGGTACTGATCGTCGAACTTCTTCTTGCCCTCTTCCATTTTGAGCCTGGTCTCGGCCGCCCCGCGTTTCACGGCTTCAATTTCGGAGTCGAATTTTCGACTGATCCCGTCGGCAACACCTTTCAGGGACTCCATCTGCAATTCAGTCTGGCCTTTTTGGTCCCTTAGAAGGGGCAGACGCCCAACCTCCAAAGACCAGCGCTGCGCCTCTTCCTCGGCGTAATAGTTTTGAAGCGATCGCTCTCGGGTGTAGATCTCGCTGGCTTTTGCATGGGCCTGGTCCAATTCGGTCGACCGCACCCGAAGTTCCTTGAGGGACTCTTCCAGTGCCTGCGACTGGTGTGTGTACTGGGTTGTCAATTCGGCCAACTCATTGGCGCGGGCCCCCTTATACCCAATCAACAGGCTGGAGAGACGCTGCACGTCGGCCCGGAGCTCGCGCATGGCAATGACCTTCTCGCGGTAACGGTCCAGCATGAGGCGCAAAGCCTCAACGTCATCCTTTGCCTTCAGGGCCCGCTCGCACGCATCCCGGTTTTTCAGCCATCGCTGAATCTGTTCTTTGCCCTGGCGGACAGTCAGCTTCTGTGGTGCATTGGCTGCACCCACAAAACCGCCCATCTGGTCAAGAACCATGGTCACCGCAACGGCCGTGAAATCCTTGAAGTCAACCTTCTCCTTCACCATGGAGGACACCAACCGATCCAGATGCGGCAACTTCTTGTGGCTGAAGCTGTATTTGCGCGCGGCCGTCCGCTCTTTATCTGCGTCCTTGTTCGGCGACGGGATGTTCAGGATGATGCGCCGGTACTCTGCCGCACTAATCTTGGCGCTGATGACAAGACCCAGATTGTTCGCGGCATCCACCGTCCCCACATCATTGAGGAACACGGCGCCGCTGCCGTCGGCCAACTCCTCAATGAAGAGCTCCTGTCGAAACGGGCCTTCAATAAACCGGTACTCTGGGGCGTCGCTTCCATCTTGCCTTCGCAAGATCGACAGCCTGACGTCATCTTCGGTGTTCCCGCGCTGGTATTCAAAGACAACGGCACATTGCGGGTGGGGAAGCACAAAGCGAAGCATGTGCTCGCGCGTGCCGCCGGACTGAACAATGTGATTGGGGGAGCTGCCAAGGAAAAGCGGGATGAGCTGCAATGTGGTCGTCTTGCCGGCGCCATTCTTTCCGGTAATGGCCGCACCCTCGCGCGGATCAATTTCGGAAATGGATCCCGAGCACTCGGTGCCCGATGTTTTGGCGTTGATCAAAAGCACTCGACGCAGGCGTGAAATCACAGTAAACAACCTCCTGAATTAGCCATCTGGAGGTATCGCACTACCTCCTCCCTTTAAACCATCTTATCTGTTGCGGCCAGTCGAGGCTTGACCCAAGTGCCGACGATGAACTGACCCAAGCTAAGGATGGTCTGAACAACTCACTGCAACGTGAAGTAGCAAACCGTTAATTTTCAAATGATGGAATTCCTTGGACACGCTGGTTTTTCCTGTTCTGAAAACTGATGAGGCCCTTTCCCTGAGCCCGACGTTTAGGTCCCAACGCTGTAATTGCCACTCCTCCCTGCCAGTCAATGCCGGCAATGATCAATTACGCGTTGGGACTTCCGATCATGCTGAGCCATAGGCGCATAGCGTGAGCCTCAAAGGCTGCAATTGCATACAGCTGGAAGATATCGAAGATCAGCAAGCGAATGCCATCAAAATGAAGGTATGCGAAACCACAGCACCTTTACAGCCGAAGCGGTGGACCACTACCTCCAAACCGGTGAGCATGACCCAAACAATTGGAACTGGCCAGGTCAAAACTTCGTCGAAGCTGAAATCAACGCCCACCGCACAATGCGCGAGGCGCTGATTTCAGCGGTTCTTGAAAGGGCACCAAGGCAAGCGCAGGCGCCAACTCCACACATCAGCAATCTGGCTGCACTCACCCGCGCCAAAGTTACACCTATGGTGAATGGGCTTTTCCCGTTGATTGAACGTCCGGCAATCATGAAAGCGCTAGAAAGCTCAGTCGTTTTTCTGACCCCCGACAACATTGAGGCAACTTTGTGCGCCTCACCGTGGCTGCACACAACATGGTCGCTTGCCAATATGTATTTGCTGGAGCGCGGCGCAGAACCGTTGTCACCACAGGCACCCGCCATCGTTGGCCTCAGCCAAGAAACCACCTGTTACCTCAGCCTCGACTATCTCGACAGCCTAGAGCAGTATCCGTTTGCCGACTACCTAGTCCATGAGGCGGCCCATGTTTTCCACAATTGCAAGCGCAGCACGGTCGGCCTTGCAGAGACACGGAGTCGGGAATTTTTGCTCAATATTGACTATGCCAAGCGAGAAACCTTTGCCTACGCCTGCGAAGCCTATAGCCGCATCCTGATGCTGGCAGATTCACCGAAGGGCCGTCGAGAGGCGCTCTTGGAGCACTCTCAGCAGTCATTGCCCGCCGAAGCTGGCGTCGATCAACAGGAGTACCTCGATATTCTGGCGCAGGCCGTAGGTGCCAGGAACGGGTGGAAACGCATTCTCAAGGCCTGTGCTGCGCCGGCCCATCAAGCACAAGCCCGACACGCCTGACATCTTCAATTCACCCAACGCTTCTATTTCGATAGCTGTTTACGCAATAAATACCGGGCTCAGAGGCATTTTTTACACTGAATTTCCGAAGAAAATAACCTCATGGCCCGCCTTTGCCCCACCCTCCCCCCACGCCCTGCAATAAACGCAGGCGAATACGCTGAGCTTGATCTGCTTCAAACCCTGGAGCGCGGCTTGTCCGACGCCTACACACTTTTCCACAGCGTTGACTGGTCACGGGGAACAGGCACTCAAGAGCAGCACGGTGAAATCGACATCGTGGTGGTCAACCACGGTGGCGACGTTCTGCTGATGGAAGTCAAGGCCGGTAGCGTTGACTTCCAGCCCGGCGGCATCTTCAAAGACTATGGTGGGCATGCGAAGGACATCACCGCGCAAATCGGCCTGCAATACGGCGCCCTACGTTCAAGACTGCAAGGCGCTGGTCTGCCGGTGCATTTGAGCCACTTGCTCGTGCTGCCCCATCTGAAAGTACAGACGGAAACAGTGCAGTGGCCACGCGAACGGATCGTTGACAGCGACGACATCGGAAATATCGTCTCCCGCATCACAGAGCTACTTGGGCCAGGCCTCCAAAATGGTGACTGCCAGGAGCGTGTGATAGCTTTTTTCGAGAACCGATTTCAGGTGGTTCCAGACGTATCTGCCCTAGCAGGACGCATCCAACAGTCCGCCACGCGTATGTCCGCCGGCCTTGCCACCTGGGTGCCACGCATTGCAGCACCCTCTGGCGTGCTTCGGGTCATCGGCACTGCGGGCTCAGGCAAAACCCAGCTTGCTCTGCGCTTGTTGCGCGATGCCGATGCCGCTGGCCAAAAGGCCGCCTACATCTGCTTCAACCGAGCTTTGGCTGACCACATATCGCGGGTGGCGCCAGTGCGTACACCCGCTGAGACCTTTCATGAATTTGCACTGCGCATGGTGCGTCGCTCGGGCCAAGCCGTGGATTTCGGCCTGCCAACGGCGTTTGACACCATTGCGACCCAATGCATAGAAGCACTCGTCCAAAGTAACCCTGACCTGGACCTCATCGTTCTTGATGAAATGCAGGACATGCAGCCCGAATGGGTTCAGGGCATGTTGTCGCGCCTAAAAGGAAACGGCAAGGCCGTATTGCTGGAAGACCCTGAGCAACAGCTATACAAAGACCGGGAGGCCTTTGACATTCCGGACGCGGTGACCGTCACATCCAACGAAAATTTTCGGACGCCCCGGGCACTGGTCAAGCTGATCAACCTGCTACGCCTGACAACGACTGAGGTTGAGGCGCTCTCACCGCATGAGGGCGACATGCCTGATCCGATTGTTTATGAATCGCCAGAAAAGATCGGCCCTTGCACCGTCAGGGCTGTCGAGCGTTGCCTGCAGCGCGGTTTCAGCCTGGAAGACGTGGCTATTGTCAGCATGAGGGGCCGGGAACGATCTGAACTGCAAGGTCTGGACAAACTTGGTCCATGGTCGCTCAGTCGCTTTACCGGCCAGTTTGATGAAGGCAGTACGCCGATCTGGAAGGACGGCCAACTTCTGATTGAATCCGTTCGCCGCTTTAAGGGGCAGGCCGCTTCGGCCGTGGTGCTGACTGAATGCGATATGGCGCAACTGGACCCGATTAACCGGCGGTTGCTATTTGTGGGGCTAACACGGGCTCGGGTGCATTTGGAGTGGGTTATCTCTGGCAGCACCGCGTTGCTGCTGGAGCAAGCGCTACAGTCCTGAGTGGCCGATCAGTCAGTTTGAAGATTAACATTGGTCTTTGTCAACGTAGTTGTCTCGCCAAGCGTCAATAGGCGGAATATCAAGTTTTGGCTTCGGCAGCGCCTTGACGATCTTGCCAACATCCAGTCGGCTCAAGCCATACGCAACGGATAGGCGGTCATATTCGTCGTCGGCGAGGGTATCGGCAATCAAGTCACCGGGCACGCCCATCACCCAACATTCCGCCTTCAACCATGAGTAGCTCGACATCGACGCGAGCCCGGGTTCCAACGCTTGGTAATATTTCATCCGCACCCCTCCGCCGCACATAAAGAAGGGAATATTGGTCAAACTTTCCTTGGGTAGCAGATTATTCTTCCAGGTGCGCCACAGTGTCTTTCCCTGAACTTGAACCAGCACCCGTTGGTCGAAAAATATCTCGTCCGGCGTCTTGACATCGTGCTCAAACTTAGCCTGGATCCCTTTGAAATAGTCAAGAAAACTCTCCGGCATGGAAAGCTGTTGATCTGTAACCAGCTTGCTGGCCGCAAGGTCGTCCAAAAGATGCTGGGGTGCTTCCACTTTCGTTAACTCGTCAGTCCACCAGTTAACGCGATGGCGATGGAGATTGCTCACTCCCAGTGGCTCTACGACGGACGTATAGAACTCAAAATCCCAGCGCCCGCCTTTGCCAGGCTTAACGTGGAAAAGCGATGAGTCGACTGTCCCCGCACCGACGTCCGCCATCAGATAAATATTGGCTGCTTTTTTGTCGAAACTATTTGAGGCGACGAACCCGTAAATCTGAGCCGCAATTTCTGGAACAACTGTGATCTCCACGTCATCCTTGTTTCGTTCAGCGCCATTTATCTCGTCGATGGCACTTAGGATCAAGGAATCCGAAATGTCTGTTGATGCCCCGGCAACAGTCCATGCGGCCAGACTCAATCGCTCAAACAACCTAGACAACTCCGTCTCCAGATGTTGAGCAGCTGGCAGCCCTACAGCCAACTTCCAGACAATCCTGGTCTTCTTGTAAGCTGCACTTTGCTCAGCGAACAACCATCCACGTGCACGTTGAATGACCAGCGCCAAAAATGCAACCACACGTACTTGTAACGTCCGATCTTCCGGGTTTGCCAGCAGAGAGAGTTTGAGGTCCCGATGTGTCAAGTTGCCCATTTCGAGAGAAAAAACCTGTCCCGTTTGATATAGCCGCGAAGGCAAAAGAAATTTTTCGATTCCTTCCGTCCTGCAGAAAGGAACCGCAAACGCCTTCCCAAGGGATGAGTCACCAATCACAACCTTTACACGTGATGTGCCGAAATCCAGGCCAAGCACGACTTCGCGATCATCGTCAGTCTTACCCGTGTGGCACTGTGTCGTGCGGCCAATTGACGCAACCTTCGAAAGCAAGGGAACTGCTTTTTGATCCAGAAGGGATATTGCAAAGGTCGAGCCCTTCGATACCGTTATCGAATGGGGCGCGCGAGGCAACGGTCTTGGCTCCCGTAACGGTTGCAGCGGCGGAACGCTTGCAGGTGCAACAAGGTTTGCCGTCGGCGAGTTGGCCGTGCTGTCATTCGCGACAGCACGGCCTTGACGAAAATACTCAGAGAAGGAAAGCGGTTTCTCTTTCTCATTGATGGGTTCGCCAACAAGGTTGTGACGCGCCCTGTCAAAGGCATCCTTCATTGATTTCACCATCAAGTTTCTCCCGTTATCACAAGATTCGAATCACACCACCTGACACCGCACTGTCGTAAGCCTTCAAGTCTTCTTTGAGCCTCAGTTCGGCTATCCGGCCTTCAACCCTCTGCATCTCCTTTTTGAGCCGTCCGCGCTCGGCAGGAATCATTCGACTCCGCTTTGCGTCGCCAGACTCCGAATAACGGGCGATCAGGTCATTGGACTTGCGCTTCTTGGTATCCAGATGATGCTCAAGTGATCGAACCATCAGCTTGATTCGATCCGCATCCTCCCGCTTGTGAGCGGCCGTGAAGTCCCGAAACCGCTCTTCAAGCTCAGCCCGGCAATCATCCTGCAATGACGCGGCCCGCTGCGAGTCGATTTGACTTGCTGCACCCAACCAGTCTCGCCCCTCCAGCGCGGCCTTGTTTACCAGGTATTCCGCATCATCACCTTCTATCAACGTTCCGCCTTCCATCGCTTTGACGATGTACTCCAGCCGCTCGATGTCCCGCGACCCCGATACCGACCACCGCATAACGAAATAAACGTAAATACCCGATGATTGCCGCGTCGTCAAGTTGGCGATCAGGTCCACAGCAGACACCGGAAAGTACCCCGGACCTGCGCCCGCCGCCTTCAATCGTTCAGCGACGAACCGAACCAGCGGGTGGTCCTGCGTTACTCTTTCGACGCCAAGTTTTGGCTTACCGACCATGTTCTCGAACAGCAACGCCGGCGCTGTCGTGGAGGTGACGCCTGTCTTACCCCCTAGCCGATTTATCTGCAAGAACTCGTTGAAGTGAACCCTTCCCTCGGTCGAAAGCTCCAACTTCACCTCCATGGGGTTACCGTTCGCAGCCAGCATGCGGGTACCGGGGTACTCCCTGTCGAGAAAGTCCCTAACGTAGGCCATGAGGTCCTCGCCGCGGATGTATCGCCCGAGCTCCTTTGCGGCCTTCACTTTATTTTGAATGTAGTCCCCGTGAGCAATCAGATGGGTGGCTTCCGCTTCCAGTTGCTCTTGCTGCCGACTGTTGTTCGCTAAAGTCACGCTCGACCGATCAATGCGGTCGCGTTCCTGCTGTGGGGTCAGCTTATGCGAGAGCAGTTCGTATCCCAGTTCGCGAATCTCTTCACCCAACACGGCTTCCATGCTGCCAAGGGTCTGGCGAAAGGTGTTGAGCCGCTCGAGCAGGCGCTCGTAAACCCGATCATCCACCGTGTCCTCATACACCAAATTCCAAATCAGAATCTGACTTTCCTCTTGCCCGATACGGTCGATCCGGCCGATGCGCTGCTCGATCTTCGCCGGGTTCCAAGGCAAGTCATAGTTGACGACCAGGCTTGAAAACTGCAGGTCGACACCTTCAGACGCCACTTCTGAGGACAGCAGAATATTTGGGCCACTCGCCAATTCGAAACGTTCCAGCGCCGCCTGTTTGTCCATGCCACCATGTACCACGACAGAATCGTGACCATCGCTCATGAGCCGCTTGGCCAGGTAATGCAATGTGTTGCGATAGAAGGAAAACAACACCACCTTCTTGCCCGGATATCGCGACCAGTAGGCGCTGAGGTTCTTAACGAGAGACTTGTATTTTGTGTCGTTGTCATAGAGCGACCGATAGTCACCCACGGCGCGCGCAATCACAACCAACTCACGCAAAAGCGTCCCGAGGTTGGCTCTTTCCGGCGGGGGTTCGTCGTCGCCATAGATCTCGAATACTGTCTCCGCCATCTCGTCATTGGTACCCTGCTTGACCTTGTTTATCCAGCCCTGGCACGCTGCTGCCATGCAACTGGCCATCTGCCTCTGTGGAATAGTCAGCATGAAGCCTTCGGAAATTTCCAGTTCTTCGCAATACTCTCGTACTTTTTGGGTCACTTGTTCATAGAAATCTCGCTCCACATCTGACATGGTCGCCTTGATCACGCGTGGAAGGCGCTCTACCCTGTTCTCCTGTACGTCCCTCTTTAAGGTGCGGGTCACCGCCTTCGTAAGGGGATTGATGCGGTCGAGCCGATCGGCAATCTCGGACCGGCCGCGCGGACTTGCCAGAGTGCCATTGCTCGGCGGGTTACCCCGTAGAAATTCGAGCTGCGCATTGTCGTCAAAAAACCTTGCGGCCAATGCTTCATCGAGTGCCTCGATGAACTCGACCTGTGTTACGGTGCTATTCAGAATTCGATCGCGCAGAGCGACGATGGGAGCATTGGCCTGCAGCGACTGCACGAATGAATATTCGTATGGAAACGCATCCTCATCAAGCAGGTGAAGTAAGTTAAACAGGTCACGGTTGTGCAACTGGACGGGCGTTGCGGACAGCATCACCATGCTCTGAGTAACTGGGCGAAGTAAAGTGCCAAAGCGATGTGTCTGTGTCTCCTGGTTGCGCAGATAGTGTGCCTCGTCAATTACGACCATGTCGAGCAGCGGCTCGTCCAATTCGACTTCGTCCAAGAACCGCGCAAGCTTGGCGGCCCCTGAATTCGAAGGCTCATCCTTGTCGTTCCAACCCCTGGGTGGGCGCAAGCCCTGCACGCTGGCAATGAGCGCAAAGTTATCTTGTGGGCGCTGTCGTGCGGCCTCCAGTTTGCCGTGCAGCTCTTGAGCATCAACAATTTCGGCATGCACGCCGAAGCGATTTGCCAGTTCCATCTTCCACTTTTCTCGGAGCATCGCTGGGCATACGACTAAAAGCCTCCGCGCATCCTGACGCGCCCTTAGCTCTGTCCAGATAAGACCAGCCTCAATAGTTTTGCCCAGGCCAACCTCATCGGCAATCAAGATACCGCTGCTGGGCGAATCAAGAAACTGCAGCACCGGTTTGAACTGATAAGCAAGGAACTGCGTATTCGTCGTGTTCAAACTGTAGATCAGATTCGCCAGCTTCCCACTGAGTCGGTAATAAGTGATAGCACCACGAAGGTCTGCAACCCGGCCGTAGCGACCTCGGGCCATCAAATCGTATGCACCCAGCGCCTCCTTCTCAACCTTTTCGAGAGAACCAGCCAGCACAAACTGCTCATCACCATCCAGGAAGTGGACAAGCATGCGCAAACGATGTGGAGGGCCATCGGTCTCATTACCCAATATCCCCACTCGCCCGGGATTGGCAATCAACCTTACCTTGTCACCAGCTTGCATGGTTTCAGCCTCCAAACAGTCGCGCTACAGTCGCCTTGACAGCAGGCAAATCAAAACCAGTCGTTCCGGAACCGGTTGATCTCACGAGCATGCCATTTGGACCGCCGCCCTCTTCCTCAGGGAACACACCATTTGCCCGATACCAAACGAATTTTCTCTCCCAGCTTCGACGATAGCCTTCGTTTTCCAGCATGCCAAGATGTTCCCAGTAGATGGTTCTGCCGGAAATTTCGTCCTCAATGGTGAAGTCTGGATACCGTGTTGAACCACCCAGCGTTAATGCCTTTTCATACTCGTAGCGCTGGCCAGCGCTTGTTAGAGCCTCTGCCACCGCAAGTTCGGACATGGATCTGACTGCCACGCCTTTGCTGGTGAGATGTATCAAGCCTTCCTGCAGGAATAAGCTACCCTTCGCCTGCGGAATCTCAACCATCCGGCAATCTGACATCAAATTTGTCATGCGCCTTGCGGCTTCTGATCTAAGCGGAGATGCGAAATCTTTCAACATCGTGCGCGGGCCCTGGTGCATCACTACAACACGGTTCTGATGACGAGTGAGTGCAGTGTAGATAAGTTCACGCGAAAGAATGGGGTGCCCCTCTGGCAAAACGACGACCACCAACTTGAACTGGCTGCCCTGCGCCTTATGAATCGTCAGCGCATAGGCAAGCTCCATTGCTGCGTCACCTTCGTCCCTGAAATCGCTTCCATAGAAATCGTACGTGTAGCCCTTCTGCGAAGAAAACTCGACTTTGAGTATTTTTGGGAAACCATTGGTCTTCCACTGACCAACCGCGAGACCAATCTCGCCATTCGCGAGGTAACCCAGCGCACCCTCTTGCGGATACACACGCCTGCCATCACGCCTGTGATTGCTCAAGTTGATGACCTTGTCGCCATAGACTATGCGCTCTGCACCAAATGGCTTGGGAATGGAACGAGGGAATCTCGTCGCCAACGATACAAATCCAGCACGAAATCTTTCGTGAATAAGGCGGTTCACATCGCTCACGCCAAAGGGCATTCCGCGCAAGGGGCTGAGAATCTGCCACTGTTCAACACAGTCAACAGAACCCGGCTTCCCACTGCGAGACGCGTTGAAGTAGTCGTATTCTCCTGTGGGCACGGCACCTAAACTCTGATTGAATCCGCGCTGATCATCTGGGCCAGCAAGATTGAGTTCCTCTTCAATTACTTCCAGAAGCTTGTGCTGAAAGTCATCCGGACTCTTCCATTCGACGAACCGTATCGTCTTATGCTCGTTGTCTCCCGCAACGAAAATATCATCTTCCCCGGCCGAAGGTGGTGCCGTACTGAACCAACGCGCAAGCCGAAGGTCCGGGCGATCTGCGCCAACTTGCCGTCGCTCGATTGTCAGCTCTGCATAGCTTGTCGACACGCGCGGGAACCTAGATTCATTGTCGTGCGGGCGAAGCTTCGCAATGATGTCAACAAAAGGCCTGCCCGCGCCAATGGGTGGCAGCTGCGCTGGATCCCCAACAAAGATAAACCGCTTAACACCCTGGAGCGCATCCAACAACGCGCCCAGCATGTCCTCGGTCAGCATCGACGACTCGTCAACGATCACAGTCCCAAAGCCGCTCGCTTTGGGTCGGTCGCTCAATACATAGCGGCCTGATTTTCCGTCGTAACGCCCATGCTGATTTAGAAACTGTGCAATTGTTAAAGCCCTTGCGCCCTCACCCGCTGCGAGTTCCTGCATGCGAACCCGAGCTTTGCCGGTCGGTGCAAGCATCAAAATTGCATCGGTAGAAATGGCAGGTTGCGCGCACAGAATACCCAGCACTGTTGTTTTGCCAGCGCCGGCAGGACCCGCCAGCACGCTGAACCTCGCTTCAGCCAGCTCAATAAGTGCAGCCACCTTCTCCTGATGAGCCCGCTTATCTTCCTCATCCACGGGTGCGCCCAGCTTCGCTTGTATTGCCTTTTCCCAGTCGACCTCTACCGTATGGCGTTTACCACCTAAGCGACCCAATACATTCTTGCGAATCAACTCACCTATTTGCTTGTAGCGCACCAACTGCAGACCCGCATGCGGGTACATTGCCCCTGGTACGACATCGGGCTCCATATCTTCCAGCCTTGCCAACAGCATGTCACCTGTGACATTACAGGCGGGTCGAACTGGATAGTCCCGTACCGCCTCGACTACCTTATCGCGTGAAAGCAGACTGTGGCCCGACAGAGAAGCCCGCTCCAAAGCCGAAATTGTGAATGCACGGACTCGCCGAAGGTCTACAGCAGACTCCAGTCTCGACGGCTCGTCCAGTGGGTGTTTCAAGCGAACCGAGTCATCCGGGAATACTCCGCGGTCTACTGCCAGCAGCTTGATACCAAGCAGATCGTGGCGGCTCAGTTCATAAATCCGGTAGGGGTTGGCCAGTATCTCCTTGTCTGTCCCGAACCATCCCCGCGCGTGGCGAGATCCTTCTTCATACAGCAGTTTGGCCTGTTCGACCGTCAGTTCAAAGCGACTAATCAGTTTCAAAAATTGAAGTCGCTCCTTGGGCAGACCCTTCCATGTCGGTCCAAGTGCATTAATATCCGAACGCAATTGTGGGGGCAGCAAAGCTTTTGGGTCGCGAAAGGCGGCATCCACCTGCGGCCAGGGGTCGGAGTTGTCGCCAGCCTTCTCCTGCAGTGCATGCGCAACGAATACTCCCCGCGTCAACCCAAAGGCTGTCAGCACTGCGCCTAAACCTGGGAATGGCCCTCGAACCTTCCACAACCTCACAAGCTCGCTGTGGATCCACTCGCGCTGCCAGTCAGTGGAAATGCCCAGCTCCTCATGCATGCGCAGGAGCACGGTTTCAATTGACAGCAGAGCTGCAATAGCGCCATCGTGTGTAACCAGCTCACTACCGTATGAAAACTCGTTCCAGTGTTCCTCTGGTGCCTTAGCGACATATCGCTCAATGTCCAGCGCAAAATCTTGCTGCGCTCGAATCAGGAGTTCCGAGTAAGGCATCAGAAATCCATCCTGGCCGTTTGGCCGAATAGAGTGCTGTATGGGTCGCTCCCATACCATGCCTGCGGGGCCGTCGCCCTCCCGCTTGTACTCGATGAGTTTGCCAATTTGCTTGATACGGCCAGCACCCATGAGAATACGGCTCGTGCCCTCTACAAACGGCACGTGTTTTGCATAGAAAAAACACAACGAGTCTTCTTGACGCAGGTGGCCCGCAAAACCCTCCAGAAGTGCTGTTTGGTTTGCAGACTCATGCACCCAATTGGATTCGTAACCGAGATCGGGCTCACGGGCGGCATCGCAGTCCAGATCCAGCGAGTCGGCGTAGTAGTCCAGGTTTTCCCTCATTAGCCAAAGAAACGGCACGATTCCAGCCGAGTAAGCTGGGTAGCGTTGAGGGGTCGGGCGAAAGTGACCGTAATTCTTTGGGTTCTGAATCGCCAGTGCATGGCGCTTGATATGGTCTAGCTCCATCGGAGCCATAAACATGCCTCGCTCATGCACACACGCAGGCCAATCTTCTATGGAAATCTCATCCAGACGCTTGCCCGCAAACTTGATCTCTTGGGTATCAACCTTTGAGCCTGCGATACCTTTCAGCTTCGAACAGGCACCATTTAAATGTGGTGCGCGACACACCACACCGGCCCAACCTGAATCGTGCCACGGCACGCGGATCGACACATGACGCAATGGAAAATTATTCAATTTGTCTCCTTGTCGATCCAATTTTTTGACCTGCACTACAGACGCCCCCTCGAAATGCGGTTCGCTGGAGTCATCTGGTGAATAAGTGAGTCATACTCACCCCGAGCTCCTCCCAGTGCAACCGCCATGCGTTCGCGTGCAGCACCAAATAAGTTGAGCTCCCCATCAGGCTCAGCCTCTGTAATGACAACCGGCAAATGTTTCCCGTCTAGTAAAAACGGCTTCTCGACGGCCTTACGAATGAAATCGATGGACGCGCCACCCCCTGCCATCACAAGTTCCAACTCTCGGATGTAGTGTGTTCTGGCATCCATAAAGCCAACGATTGTTTTGCTGCTTCGTTGCACTGCCGCTTCGAAAGCAGTCCGGATATCGCGCGCCATCACTTTCGCCTCGGGATGACTCTGCACGTCTTCCAGTCGGAGATTGACACCGAGTTCCTGGATGTATCCATCCTGAAAGAGCGTTTCTTTGATCTGCCGAATCCGCGCTTTCACGTCTTGAACCGCTGCCGCGTCGGACCGCTTTGCGCGCGATTGCAGCACGTCCAGCACGATTTCATCGACAACGTTGCCAGCCTTGAATACACTAATAGGCTCGCCTAAGGGATACAACTTGCCGCGTACGGCTGACGCAGAATCTGGTGCCACCGCCTGAAACAGTCCAATGTCCGTGGTACCTGCACCCACGTCAACAACGGCGCAGACCCTTCTCACGTTTTCTGCTGATGGCAGCAGTTCAACGGCGGCGGCAACTGGTTCCACTACATCGACCGATGATTGAACCGGTGTGCCTGGATTGCGAGTGTGGGCTTCAAGCTGCGAGACTGTCACCGTTGCCCAGTCGCGATCAAAGACCATACGCTGGGTCTGGGCGCAAATTCGGCCTATTGCGGCATTGGCGGCGTCTGCAATATCGGACGGCCAGACGGGGTGTGCGATACGAACTTCAATCTGTCGCAATGTTGCATCGCCGACATCCATGACCTTGATACAAGCGTGCAAGGCATTGGCCAAAAGTCCGGCCAGAAGGTTCTCGCGGGTAAGCGCAAGTCCCGGAACGGCCTGGCGGCCCAAACTCTGAGGTTCCCGCAACCAAAGCTTAGGACTCTGTTCATACAGAAGCGAGGTTGGCGACTCCAGTCGCGCAGTAATCGCTCTTTCTCCGAAGCGGACGTATCGACCTTGTTCGTCGATGTGGATTTCACTACGAATCGACGCATCGTCCAAGCGAGACCGCACCACGCGACCAATGTCCAGTGGTTTGAGTTTGCCGCTTGGCATTCGCCGCACAGCCCGTATCGAACTCGTTCCAAAGTCTATGCACAGTACGCCGCTCATTTTCTTCTCCCTGAATCATGTTGTTTTCGCCAATTGCCACGGTCTACGCCGCAGTTACCAGTGTTTGAACCAATGTACGCATCGAACCATCGACGCGCCGCGCCACTACCCCTGCTCGCAATACCTTCACTTTGATCGGAGAAGTTTCACCTGGGTTAGCCAAGTGATGTGACAAAGGGTCGTAGCTCACCAATTCACCGACAACACCTTGGCGCTCCACGTTCACCGTACCAGCCGCCCTATTGAGCATCAAGCTGAGCGAGGATGCCCGGGCCGGGTCTGGAAGATCCGCCACAAAGGCATCCCAAGCCGGAAGCAAGCTGGAAAATGCAGACTCTGCGGAATAGCTTTGGTCCGCCACCTCGCTGGCTGAAGACGCACTTGCCAACAAACTGCTCAACGCTGGCTCCACAACGGCGGCAAGCTTGATTTGCTTCTGAAAATCCGGGTAAACTGCCGTCCACATCGGAAGCAGCAGCCGGCACTGCTCTGTGGCCACGGCACCATATCGACGCACAGAATCGCCAGCAAGAGACAAGGTCGCAAGCGACGCTGCAGCAACGCTCCCGGGCGGCTGCTTCTTTATCGCCTTGATTGCCATGGACAACTGCATCAGCGCGTTCAACATCACGGGATGCAAAAGCAACGCTGGCATACCTTGCCAAGCCAGTTCATAAACAGAAAAACCAGCCAGTAACAACGAGACCGATGACTTTTCGTCTTCGCTAAATCGGCTAGTCGTACTGATGATTGCCCGTATCATGGTACTCAAGGCCTCCGCCACTTTGTCCGCCGGAATTACGTCTGTAAGTCGCAGCAACTTGGGGGCGTCTTTTAGCATCGAGATGGCACGCCCGCTATCGGCGCAACTCGCAAGAAACCCCGCATAGGTTTCGACCACAAAGGTTGCCCAGTCGGGCGCTGCAGTACGGGCCCACCGCAAAAGTTCAGGCAACAGTTCAGATGCCAGCGCAGGGCTAGCCAATGCCTGTTCGATATAAGTTAACGCCCACGGGGAATTGACCTTTGATAGTGCCAAGACAGCGGCGCGTTGTTCGTCCAGGTGCGTTAGTGTTTGCACTGGCAGTGGAGGCGTTTTGGCCCAACGTGTCAATTTAAGAGACTTCTTCTTGGCCTCTTTGACACCTATTGCAGCAGCCAAACCGACAAGCGCCACGATCAACAAAGCCCTGGCTTCGTCTGCCTCTTGTGGAAACTGCACCGCCAACAACGACACCATTCGGCCCGCTTCCTCTTGCCATTCTTCTAGTTTTGGCGTCGGGTTGTTCAGCAGCTCACGCAAGCGAGGTGCCGGCTGCAATGGCATATCTTGATATTCTGGCGTGGGGGATTGCTCTGTAGTAGTCATGGGTGGCAGCTATAGCGGAACTGATTCAATTTGAAGGCATCACAAATTTGCACATGGATGGCATTGGTTTGATCTGGGTAAAACGTCGTACTTTTTTTAAACTCAAAAAAGTGAAGTCCCCAATTGCCCGGCCACATTGGCCCAGAGCTCCTTGATCAACTTGCGCTCGGCACTGGCCAGCGCACGGTCCCGCAGGTCTTTCAACGGATACCAGCGGTTGTCGTGGTCACGGTAAAACACCCGTTCATAAATGCTGCCCGTATGAGCTTTACGCCAAGGTTCAAAGATTTCTGACAGGCGAGTAAAAGCGTAGTTGAGGCTATCCACGGACTCCAAGCCGGGCACATCAGGCAGATCTACCATGCCCGACTCAATGGCACGAGGCTCCATACCCTCCAGCACTAGCGATAGTCCGCCCTTTTCAACCTCTTTCCTGCGCTGTGCCTCCGTGGGGCCCCCTAGATGGATGGACACAAAGCGGGTATCCACACTGATCTTGGCTGTGTGGTCATGCTGGGTTTCGTCATGAGGAAGCAGGAATTTCCTAAGAGTTGCGTCCAACTCTGTCTTGACGGTCAACGCCACTCGCAGTTCAGTACCAGGGGGCAATACAGCCACTTGGCGCTTCTCTGTTAGCACCTTCAGGAACTTTTTGTCTGTAAAATATATTTGGTCAAGGTGCAGTTCACCTTGAGCGCCCTCCTTCACCTTGACAGGCCCGCCGTAGAGCAGCTCCCACTGGCCATCCACCAGCTTGACGGGTACGCGAATGATTTTTTTGCTGAGTGGCATAAATTCACAATACCCCAGGTTCATTGGCAAACACATGATCAGCGACTGAGTGGTGAAGTTCTTGCATCAATTACAAGTCCAGTCTAAGCAGACGATCCTGCGCAGGTGACCCGCGCAGAGTTTCACGGAGCCATGGAGTGATTTGAAACTCATCGGGCGGCTGCGTTGTCGTTGTCACGATGTACTGAAACAAAGCTTGCCCGGGTGCCTCTAAACCTCTGGCCAGTGCGAACAGGCGGTGGTATACGCTCAAACCCAAATCGGCTTCTCGCGGGCTATCGTGCACCAGAAATGCCGGAAGTCGAGTGCCGCCTTCAATGCTCATACACATCACGGCCAGATCGAATGCAATCACCTTGAGCGAATCGATCGCCGCAGTTGAACGCTCACCGCCCAGTTCCACGATTAATTTCAACCCATTGCCATCAAGAGAGATTTTCCCCTGAGCCACAGTCCCGACCATCTCGCGGATGACACCATTAAATATCCGCGACAGGCGGTCGAACACTGAACGCTGGGCTTCCCGAAACGCGCCTGTTAATTCGCGCTTCTCATCCACATCCATTCCGTGTGTGCTCGCTTGGGCCTGTTCAGTCTCCAACTCGCTCAACATCTGTTCGAGTCGCTTCACATCGTCAATAACCCTGCGCGTCTTGAACCACGCGCCAGAACGGGAATCATGAACACGCTGAACCGTGCGGACTTGGGCATACAGGGCATCCCTTGCAACGCGTGCTGGTGACAAAACGTGCAACGTTGCATCGACGGTGCCATTTGTTTCCTTATAGCGGCGTTCTTCTGCGGCAATCTCCGCGGCATGGCACTTACGTCTGTCCTGTACAGCCTGGAAATCCGGCAGTTTGTGTGACATCCCACAGCCCTCTGCCAAAGCCCGGTCTATGGGCACTTCGCAAACAGGGCAGATGGGGGTCGTGGATTTGGCAACCTGCGCAGAGAGGCCCGGCATCTCTCCCTTCATTCGTCGCACCAGCGAAGCAATTTCAGGAAGCTGAGCCTGCGCTACAGCAAGCCTTTGCTCCAGACCAGCGACGTACTGACGCTGTTCGTCGTACTCGCCACGAAGCGCGTCAAGGTTGCCAGCATCGTCGACCGCCTGAACCTTGGCCGCTCGCGCCAGATTCTGCGTCGCCGCCTTGCGCAAAACCTCTATGGCCAGCCTTCCCTCAGGGAGTGCGGCCAAATCCAGCCCCACTGAGCCCGCGATTTCAGCGCGTAGCCGATCGCTCTCCCATTTCCGACGCGCGACATCCTGGCTTGATGTTTTCTGGCGCTCTTCCAGTGCAGCGATTTCGGCGCGCAACTGCAACTCTTCCGCGACGATGGCACCGACGAAGGCACGCAGTGCATCCAAATGCTTTGCCGCCGACAGCGAGCGTGTCGGGGATCCCGAATCGGAGTCTGCGGATCGCCACTCCAGCACACGATTGAAACGGCACTCTTGGTCGCGCGTGAGCCATGCCAGTGCAACGCGCCAGGCGTCGAATTGATGTTCCCCTGGAACCAGCGACGCAACACCTGAAGTTAGGACTTGGTGCTCAATGGCCTCTAACAAGGGATCCATCCCTGTAGCCTGGATGCTCCCCGCCAGCAAGTCCTCCGGCAATGCATTGGGAACAGCGTAGTGAAGCCGCCCCACACCGAGTGGCCTTAACACACCCCACAACTCACCATCCAGCAACACCTCAGCAGATACCCAACCTTCAGGAAAAGCCGTGGCGATCCGCGTTCGCTGCTCGTCCGGGGCATAGCGACTCTCGCCCAGGCAAAACCTTAGAAGGCGACAAAACAGCGTTTTGCCGCTGCCGTGACCCAGATAGCCGGCTTCATCACTGGTCGATTGATCACCGGGGTCTGGTGACCAGATGATATTGAGGCCCGGACGCATCTCGATGTCTCGAATACGCGTGCCTGAGTCACTCCAGATCGTGAGCCGACGTACCCAGAGCCGAGGCTGTGTGCGGCCAGCCTCCGGCTGAACCCGCAGAGCGGCATGTCCGAACAGGTCAGGCTGCCTTGGCATCGACAAACCCCTGGAACTCAACGGGCAATGCTTGCAACAGTGTGTCAGGACCGCGAGCCCGGAGAAGGTGAACAACCATACCCGCGCGGCCATCTGGCCAACCAGATGTGTCGTACTCGGCCAAGCCAACACCAGGACCCCAAGTTCTGGCCACCGCATCCTCGATCAACGCACCGCTGCCCCGAAGTTGAATAACGGCACTACCCCAGGCTCCATCGGCATTCGGCCTGAACTGCGCCACGCCTGACGGCAAAGCCCGGCCTTCATCTCCAATCAGTCGCAACCATTGGGCCGCCTCATCCGCCGCCAGTAACGGCACAACAAGTCCCGGCTCCATGCACATGAGCGCAATCAGCCGCACCTCGCGCATTGGTGTCGGCCCCCCAAGCTTCTTGAGCACAGCTGCCAAGCTGGCCAGTTCGTCATTTGATCGGTCGCTGCTAAACCTGGCAAATGCACCATCTGGCAACGGAGTCAAATCGACCGCTGAAATCGCTGTTGACACAGCTTCGTTCGGTTCGTGCGTAGCAAGATCGGTTTCAAAAAGTGGCAAGAGATCCAGCGCCGGCGACTCGACCGCACGCCTGCGGCCTTTAGGCTTGGACATCGGTAAGGCAGCTGCCTCCGCTTTGGCCCGTTCGTGGTTCAGCGTAAGCAGGCGTTTGAGCACGTCCTTTCTTGCGGCTGGGCTGATGGTGTAGCGGACACGGTCGTTTTCTGGCAGTGTTTCGACTTCAACGAAGTCGTGATCCAGAGCGAGATCGGTCCAGCCGTAGGCGTCGCGCACGGCGGTATCGAGTTGCACATGCAGGCGGCGCAGTTCGAGAAGACCCTCAAAGCCTGCCTGCGCCACAGCGTCCGACTTCTTGCTGACCTTGGCCACCATCGCTGGATTCAGGTCGTGGGTGTGAAAGAGGTTGTAGATGTCGGTGAGGCCGAGCCACAGTTCGCGCATTAGCGCAAGGCGGTGTTCGTGGTAACGCTCGCCGACAGTGGACAGTTGGGCTTGCTCAGACTTCCAGAGGTCACCAGGGAATGCGAAGGTTTCAAAACAGTCCGACGGCGAATATCGAAGTCGCGTTTCTAGGGCTCCGCTGTACTTACGGGCCCAGACCTCGTGCACTGTGGATTGAACTACGGCGAAGAGGTCCCAGCGTTCCGTGGTGAAAATATAAAGAGCATCAGAAAACACGCGGTTAACGGGCGACACAGAGAAGTTCAGATACTTCGTGGTGCGCGCGGCGATGAAGCAGCGATTGACACCCTGGAGCGCCGTGGTCAGCCCCGGTCGGTGTTCCGCATACACCCACCAAACTTCACGGTTTCGTTGCCTATTTTGTGTAGCGCGATATGGCTTCACCATTTCTTCAACGATACGGAAAGGTTCTTCGTACTCTGCGGCGCGCTCTATCGGCCAGTTGAAGAAATTGATGATGCTTCGACCAGGCTTCTGGTCGGGCTCGTTGTTAAGTTCCTGACCGTTAATGACGGGAAATAAGACCGCCGAGTTTTTTGAGTCCATGGCACGAAGCCGATCTGCACCGGCGTGGCTAAGCAAAAAGCCATCGCCGAGAAAAATTGAACCCTGGAAAATTCTGTCCTGGTTGACGCGCAACACATTAGCGTTACCTGCGTCGGCTACATCATCCAAGAATGCACTAATAGTCGGCACAACGCGACCATCCAGAACACGCGAACCAGTCCAAGTCCCCTTATGAATTGAAAGGATAGAAATGACGAGATTAGCCCGCCCAGGCCATTTGATCCCTCTCACCGCATAGTTAATCTCGCCACCATTCGAGAGTAAATACTCCAACCCATCCTTACGAATGTCGCCATCCTTGATTGAGTTCGTCGTTATAAACGCCGTAAATCCTCCAGGGCGCAACAGACTGAAGGTACGTCGAACGAAGTAAACGACCAAGTCGCTCAGGCCTGCTGGCTCGAACTGCCACTTGACGTAGTGGCAAAAGGGGTGCCCGTAACTACCACTCAGGTCTTGCCCACCTAGATATGGGGGATTCCCGAGAATGCAGTCAAACCCACCTCGCCCCATCACTTCCGGAAATGCCAGGAACCAGTGAAAGAACCGCTTGCGCTCGCCAATCGCCCAGGCCAACGCGGTACCTTGCCCTTGAGGCTTACGTTCACCCCTCCAGTAACGCCGGAACTCCTCCTCGGTGACATGTTGCCCAAGTTGATTGGCTTCCTTGGGGATATAAAACTGTGCGATTGGTATGGCAGCCAGTTGCTCCATCAGCACTGCATCTTCCGACTGGGTTAAGTCCAGAAAACGCTGTTTCTTGGTCTCAATCTGGTCGGGCGTGTGCTCCGGCAGCTCGTCCAGCGCGTGCCATCCCTTCAACGTCTCTTTGAACTGGCGCTCTATCTCTGGAGAGAACTTGAGTGAAGTTTGACCTGCGCGTTCAGCCTTGTTGCGTTTGCGCAGCGCGGCGGCAATTTCCTTGTCGTCTCCAGGCATCGTCGTGAAAGCTTCGTCAGGTACACCACGTTCAATGTCCTCGCGCCGCGCATAGCCCACGATGGCATTGCCGCACTTGATGTGGTGGTCCAAAAAGTTCAACGGTTCGCCTGGGTTGTGGGCCTCCAACCAAAGCGCCACTTTGCAAAGTTCTACCGCCAGTGGGTTCAGGTCTACACCATAGATGCAGTGGCGGATGACGTCGCGGATGGCAGCACGGAAGGCGCTGGGTGAAGGCTGGTCTTCGCCAGTGCGGACGATGGCCAGCTCTGTGGCTATGCGACGCGCGGCGGCCAACAGAATATGACCAGATCCGCACGCAACGTCCACCACGCGCAAGTCCAGCAGCGCTTGGGTTGGGTCTTTTTCCTTGAGCGTCTGAGCAATGAGGTGGTCGAGTGAATGTTTTATGAGCGGCTGCACAAACTCATCGGGCGTGTAATGCGAGCCCGTGATCGCGCGCTCGTCTCCCTTACGGAAGTGGAATTCAGTTCGAGGGCCATCGTGAGTAAACGCAGGCTCGAACTCCAGCAAACCTTCGTAGACAGAGCCGAACTCCTCTACGTTGAGCGCACCGTAGTTGACGCGGATGAGCTGGCCGTTGTCGGGGTGGGTGTAAAGGTTGAGCGCGCGCAACGCCGTGAGCAGCACGTCGTTGCCCAGTGTGCAGCGGGCGAACGCGCCAATGGCCTGCGGACTGAAGAGGTCGCCAGCAAGTGGGGCCAAGCCTATTTTCGCGCCGGGTCCGCCAGCCTCGAACAGGCGGAAGGTGCCCAGCAGCGCGGGCCAGATATCCGTGTGACGGCGGTCAGCCAGGTGGCGCTTTTCGCTCAGACGGCGCAGGCGCATCAGGCTGTAGAACTGTTCATACAGGTTGCGGTGCCTAGGGTTGGCATTGGCGGGAAAGACCAGGCCACGCTCCTCGATCACCATCAGGAAAAGCAAGCGGTAGATCAGGCGTAACAGGTGCTTGTAGAACTCACCGTCGCTCAGGCGTCCACCTGCAATTTCCAGCCGCAGCGCTTCGTTGTTCGGGTGCTGCAGAAAACCGTTGGCCAAACCCAAAATAGCCTGCTCTACAGCCTTGCTGAGGCCTTCGCGAATACGGGAACCCGCGTCGAGGGAATCCTGGTGGTAGCGCTCGATCCAGCTCTGAGCCGTTTCGTCACGGTTGACTGGCAGGCGTGAGGCGTGCAGAAGCCGATAAAGCAGAGCAAAGTCAGCAAACAGGCCGTCAGTGAAAATGCGATCAAGGTCAAACTCAAGGTATGTGAGCTTGATCAGGCGCGAACTGTCACGCAGCAGGCGCAGCACGCGGCCATTGGTGACCAGGCCGTAGAGTTCTTCCGAGAGGTTCAGATACTCCTGAACCATTGCATGGGCAGACATGCGTAACGCACCGCCGCGTTGCTCGGACTTTCGATCCAGGCCCGCCGGTTCACGGTAGCCGGTGATGTGGACGACCGTTTGCCCCCGGTTTGCAACGCGGTGCGACAGTGGGTAGCTCTTGCCATTGGCATCGCTGCCTAACGTAGCACTTTTGGCCTGATATTCAAGCTGGTAGCCCATCAGGCCGAGCAGTGGCAATACCCATTGCTGGCGCGTCTCTGTGGTGGCGGGGCTGTCTGGCCGCAAAGAATCGAGCTTGCGCTGAAAGATGCGCCAGTAGTCTTGCGCGTCGGCCCAAGCACGGGCGATCTCATCCTTGACCTTGTTGGTGCCATCTAAACCGAAATCGGCCGGACGTTGACCTGCCAGATCGTCAAGACGATCGAGGATGTCGGGCGAAAGGATTGCGCCTTCAATGCGAATGCTGGAGTAGATCATGGCGCTGCCTCCGGCAGCAGGACATACACCCCAAGCAAATCCATTGGCAGTACCGGGTATACGACCTGAAAGCGCTGCTTTTCCATCAACGCACTGAAGCGCTCATGTGCGTCCACCAGGCGCTTGGACTGATGCTCAGCCACTTGCTCAAAAGCCTCACCAAGCTGGGCAAGCAGAGTGAGTTCATTTTCCAGAAAGCTTGCACGGGCTTGTGGCGACAGGTCAGATGACGCAGTGGCTTCGGATATCAGCGCCTTCGCAGTGAGATGATCCAGATACTCACGCTGTTGGGGCGCTCCACGCCAGCCCCACAGGAGCATTTCTTCGGCCACGATTTGTTGGTGACTTTTGGATTGCTCGATGACGTTACGGCAACGAAAAAGCATCAAGGTGGTCTTGGTTTGCACTGCCCGCGTACGGATGACTGCAGCCCGGGCTGCGCGCTTGTCTTGCCGGTTGACGGTATTGGCCATGACCACCTGGCACAGCTGCTCCACGAAGCGGTGGTTGCGCCCAATGTAGTGAAAGCCCTCAGGCGTAGGAGAGTAGAAACTGATCTGCAGTATTTCCCCTTCGGGAAGTAGTTCTCGCAATTGTGCGGGCATGTTGGCGGTGACCACCCGGTAGCCCTTGCCTTGCGGCACGGTTTGCACGCCCATCAGGTTGTTGAGAACACTGGTCACGAAAGACTCCACGGCCTTGGGGTCGCCAATGGCTTCGTCAACTTCACGCAGGTCAGCCTCTACCTCGTGCGCCTTGATGGCATGCTGGGCAAAAATGCTGCGCGACGCCTTTTCGCGGGCGGCGGCTTCGTCCAGCTTGTAGGTGATGCTGGCCTTGGCGGTTGCGGCTTCTTCAAAGTCAGTGAAGTCGAACAGAAGGCCCTGTGACGATTGTTCCGTGCTAATCGCCCGCTTGGGGTTGAGGAGCAGCGCCTGGGTAATGGTGTCGATGATACTTTGAGAGTCCTCTGGGAAGGGCACGTTGATACCGGTGGCGCGCTTGATTTCCTTTACCTTGCGCAGAAGGACGTCCAGCACCACACCATCGATAGGGTTGTCGGCTCCGTAAAGCATGCACGCCTTGACGACAGGCGCCGTCTGGCCGAAGCGGTCGACACGGCCCTCGCGTTGTTCGAGCCGGTTCGGGTTCCATGGCAAGTCGTAGTGCAAAACAGCAGTGAACTGATCCTGCAGGTTGATCCCCTCGCTGAGGCAGTCGGTGGCGATCAGAACCCGCAGCTTGGAGCGCCCCATTTCCTCAATGCGTTGCCTGCGCAGCTCGTCGGGGAGTTCGCTGGTGATGACCTGAATGTCCAGCTTGGGGAATTTCTTGCGCAACGCGGGAGTTAAGAATTCGCCCACGTATTGAGCGGTGGCGATGTAGCGACAGAACACTACGGGGCAAAAGCCCTCGCTTAGCCAGTCGGCAATCTGCCGTTCAGTGGTCGCAAGTTTCTGGTCGTGTGTGTTGCCTGCCAGGTCGCCGAGGCGCTGCGCGAAGTCGCGCAACTGGCGGCGCTGGTGTTCTGACCAGTCTGCACGTTCCACCACCTGCGTGGGCGCGTTGTCGCCTTCAAAGCCGAACTCCGTGTCACCTACGGGGTTGGGCAGATCTTCTTGCTCAGCCGTGGTCTCGTCGTCTGCAGCGGCTTTGGCCAGGGCCGACATGCGGGTGTTGAGCATCTCAGCGCCCGCAGCGGGGCTGGACATCACGCCGCGCAGTAAGGCAAGAGCGGTCCAATACTGCACTCGCTGCTCCCGCTTGCCCATGGCTGGGGCAATGAGCTTGCGGGAAAAGTCGATGAGCTCGTTGAACAGCGCCGCATAACGCGGGGCCAACGGGTAATTCAGCTCAAACGCGTCGCGCTGGGGAAACGGAGTGTCCTCACCCAACCATTTTTCCACGTCACCTCGCTTGCGCTGAACAAAGTGCTTGGCCAACTCTTTGCGCTGCGCCTGGCTGGCTGAAGGTAAATCAAGGGTTTCGAATTCGGGTTGAATAAGACCGAGAAGCGACTGAAACTCCTCAGGCTTACCGCTGTGCGGAGTGGCGGTTAGCAGAATGAGTTGCTGGTTCGGTTTTTGTGCAATGCGGCTTACTAGGTGATAGCGCTGCTGCTGGCTGGCCGATGCACCAGCTGGCCGAGCACAAGTGTGGGCCTCATCAACGATGACCAGTTCTGGGCATTGCTCGATAAAAACATCACGTCGGACATCAGATTTAATAAAGTCGATGCTAATAACCTGATACGGGTAATAGTCGTAGACGCTGGTGTCGCCATGAATCTGACGATCCAGCCGCGCTTGGGTGTTGGAGCGGATGATGACTGCTTCAATATCGAGCTTGCTTCGAATTTCAGCCTGCCATTGCTCGCATAGGTGCGGCAGGCAGATCACGGCAAAACGTTTGATTTTGCGGCGCTCTATGAGTTCTCTGATGATCAAGAGTGATTCAATCGTTTTGCCGACACCCACGTCGTCAGCGATCAAAAGCCGGGTGGGCTCCTCCCGCAGGGCCATGATGAGTGGAACCATCTGGTAGGACCGGGGACGAAACGATAACTTTGCCAGGCAACGAAACGGGCCAGCGCCATTGCGAAACGCTAGCCGCGCGGCATCGTAAAGTACGCGAGCCGTAGAAAAGTCACCGAGGTCTTCAGACGTTGGAGGGGCGAATCGCGCGTCTGATGGCTGCTCGCCGCCAAGCGGAAGGTACAGACCCGTGATCTCGTCGTCAGAACCGCCCAGAGGCCTGAGTACCAGAAGTTCTTCGTCATCAGAGGGGAGTACGACCCAATCGCGCCCGCGCAGGGACACCAGTTTTCCGGGTTGGAGTGAGACGCTCATCGGACCTTCTTGAAAATGTCGGGACGCGCCGCGACCTTGGCGGCGAGGTCATCCTTGTAGTGGTAAACCCAGACTTCATCACCTTTGGCAAGAATGGCTTGACGCTTGGTGGCATCTTCTTCCTGCAAAACGGGATCGTCATGCGGCGTTCCATCGCAAAAAATCCAGATACGCGGCTCGTAGTAGAAGTCTGGCTGCACATACAGGCCGTCTACCCGCTTTTGTGCCGAATCAGGCAGGCGCAGACCGTGACCGTACAAGTGCTCGATGAATTTGCGCTCGGTGGATGAACTGGGGTCGAGGTGCTTGAGCATGCTGCTGTACTGATCGTCATAACTGGCGTAACCGGAGCTGGCCTGAATCTCAATAGTGCATACAGACAGTTTGGACAGCGCGTCCTGGATCAGATGGCGGTCGATGATCTGGTGATCCCGCTGGTTGTAATAGCTGAGCAAGTCATCGTAAGACGCGGGCCCCAGGTACTTAGCATCGTCAAAACGGCACAACTCCCTGGCCCGGGTGACCACGGTTTGGAAAGCATTTACGTCTTCAACGAAGCGCGAGAGGATGCCAAGGCTGCCTTCAGCGGCTTCATAAAGCAAAATGTTGGGTGCCTTGGCATCACCGATGGCGATTACACCGATCTCACTGGATTCGATCTGAAATACCTGCTCAATCGCCCGCTTGAGTGCGTACTGCAGTGTGATCACACCATCTGCTTTAAGGCCTAGTGGCTGGATCGGGACGATATACAGAGCGTCAGCTAGATTGGACGTCCAGAGCTTAACGCGACGAAATTCCTCCCGTGAAGGAGTATCCTCTTCTGGCATTGAGCTGCGCCACTCGCCCGTGGTCATGCCTATGGGGAATCCGTCGGACTGTTGCGCGCGCCATTTCTCGTTGACGTGCACCAGCCGCGCTGCGGGCACGTAAATGAGGTTGAGCAGCGGCTCGCCGCCAGCCCTGATCGCAGCGCGCTTGACCCGGTCTGTGCTACCACCATCAATGCTGAAGTAAGTTTGGATTGAAAAGCCTCGGGAGCTGCGCTCTTCTTCCTCGCACGAGATGCGATCCACTTCCTCAGCCCGCGACTCGGTCATCTCCATCAGGTCATGGATGTGCAGCTTGTTGGCGTTGTCTGACAGGCTCACACCGGAGAATGGACAGATTTCGAGCTGAAGCTGTTCGCCGGTCAGGAAGTAGCCGGCCTTGGTGCTGATCTTTGCCTCCATGAGGACAGAGTCTGCGTCTTGCACAACCAGTTGAGAAACACGGTACTTGCGACCGTTGTGATAAATAATGTTCAGGGGGCCAAACTCCCTGAGCGCAATGGATCGAGGACGCGAGACGAACTCGCCGGAGGTGTCAGCCGTGGGCAGGAACACGCGCAGTGGCAGACGCGTAAAGTTGTACCCCGGCAGGAAACCCTCAGAAGCCAGATATCGATAGGGATAAAACTCGGATAGCTCTGACGAGCCGCCCGCCTGGTTGCGTAAGAGATCCAGTTGACGAGTGGCCTGGTCCTGGCTGCGCTTGTATTTGCGGTACTCGTCGCTACCGAGGCTGAGCGTGCCGCTCTGGATCTTTTGTGTGGCTTTATCCAGCGTAGTTCGTGCCGAACGGTAGAGCGACCGCCAGCGGTCTATCGATTTGTCCAGATGTTCGGGAAGGCTGGTGAGCGTCTGCTCGATCCAAGTGTCATTGAACCAGTGGCCAGCCCGAGCTTCCAGATCGCCTGCGATGTCTTTAATGGCTCTTTGAAACGTGGCTCGCAAACGGCTACGACTTTCGAGATTGAGTTGAAGGCCCGCATGCACTGAGGGCAGCAACGGCAGTTCACGCTGGTCTTCGTCAATGAATCGTGTGACTGAAGGACGATTGCCCGCGCTATTTTCAAGCCCTGGAAGGCCCAACTCTGAGACCGCCAAGGCATTGAGGTGGGTCTGAAGCAGCTCACGGTTCGCCAAGTCAAGCCGAGGTGGCTGCACTGCGCCAGCGACCAGGTCTTGCTGGTGCTGGAAGTAGTGTCGGTCGTGCGGCGAATAGGTGGAGCAGTACGTGAAAATCAGAGCGCCTTGGCCGCTACGACCCGCACGGCCAGCACGTTGTGCGTAGTTGGCAGGGTTTGGAGGGGCGTTGCGCATGTGAACGACGCTCAAGCCTCCTATATCGATCCCTAGCTCCATTGTTGGAGAGCAGTACAGGGCGCTTATCGATTGGCTTCTGATGCGTGGGTCATCCAAAATTTTCTTGTCTTGGTCCAGATACCAATCAGCCCGGAAGCGATCTTCCCGGTCGCGACGTTCTTCGACACCGAGCTGACCTGTATGGTCCTCAGCGCGCAAGCGTTTGGCGCGTGCGAAATCCCGCTTGTAAAGGTCCTGAAAAAACAGATTGGGTCGAGGCGCTTGGCTCTTGTAGCTGCGCCGTTTGATCAGGTCGGCCTTTACTGTCTTTAGGTCACCTACTCGCCAGACGAGCTTTTCAATACGCAAACGATAAAGCGTTACGTTTTCGTTCGTTTCCCCCTTGGCTCCCTGAGACACTAGGTAGTCGCCACCTTCAAGCTTCTTCATAAGGAGCTTGATGAAGTCACGGTAGTGCTCCCCGCGGAGATCAACATCAATTCCCTGTTGTTTAACAAATAGCTTGATGAACTTGCCCAATCCGCTTGCAGGCCCCATGCTTTTCGAGGAAACCTTGGCACTGCGATGGAGTGCATCCAAACGCATGTAAAACGGTTCCCGAATGCTCTCGTTCGGGTCGAGGGTCCATGGGGCCCTGAGCCGTTCGCGGAACAGCTTCTCGTTTTCGCGAATCTTGGCCTGAGTCAGGTAGTTTTCACTATGAATTGCATATTCAAGCCGAAAGAAGTCAAGGATCGTTGCAATGAACCCGGCACGGTCCTCGTGGGAGAGCTCGTCCAGTACGGGCACCTTGTCCCAATACCGGTCGTTCTGCGCGACCTCAGTGAGATCTGAGTAACCAATGTCAAGCAGCGCACACTGTTCGAGATTGGGCAACACGATTCGCCAGCTGCGGCGCAGGTCAGCGAGCGCACGGTATAGCAGATAACTCTGAAATGCTTCGTCGTAGCTTCTGCGGACATGGGCAAGCTCAGGCACTTCATTTCGGTTGCCATATTCCAGGAAAGGTAATCCGAGGGCGTTAAACACCGCCAAACCTAGACGCTCGAAGGAGAGACCGGTGCCGCCGGCCTGTGCCAACGCCTGGTAAATGCCCGCCCGCAACCGAACCACCTCGACAAAGTCATTGAAATGCCCTGCCTGTAGCGCGGCATCCTGCCTATTGTCGGTAAAACTGATTAGCTTTTGATCGCGAACCGCATAGCCTGCATCGCTTAGCCTATTAAGAATCGAAAACGTGGTGATGGTAGTGGAGGTGCTGCGCCCTTCACTTCCAAGCTTGGTGAGCTTGGTACCTTCATTGGTCTTGGTGTCGTAAAAGACCCCTGAAGTCGGGTCAAACAGAAGCGGTGCCTTCATGAACCAGCCCCACCACTTCATCGGCTTAGTGTCAGAACAATTTCCGTTTTCGTCAAAGCCAAGCCTGATTGGAAAAAAGGGGCGTTTGCGACTGTCCGGTGCAGTGCGATTGCGATTGAGCCACGAGTCAGGAAGGAATGCCAAATCGTCGCGATCATCCCAGATGTCTTCGCCAACGATCAGATAGCCGTCTTGGCCGCCTTCGTCTTCCTCAGACGAATCTCGAAACTCGCGCGGTTCCAGGTGATGGCCCACTCGGGTAACGCAAATAAACGCATGACCGCTTGCGCGACTGAAGACGTTGGGAAAGATAGGTTTTTTCGCAAGTTCGTCGGCTTTGAATACACCAGGCTCCAGGGTGATGAAACGATTTTCATCCTGGTCAAGTGTTGTGTAAACCGAGCCGGTCTGTGAAATGAACTGGTGCAACTTAAAAGGCAAGACGGTGTAGCGTTGCCCTTCGTTTTGTAGCTTCTGATTGACTTGGCTAATCCAAAGGAGGAGATGGTCGATGGCGGTCTGCGCTTCTTCCTGATCAATCGCAGCATCCTCCGCCAACGCTGAAACAACGTCAGAAATCTTGCTGGGAAGGCCGCGAATTAGGTCACCTTCTGACATTCGCAACGCAATGCGGTTTTCAAGCCATTTTCCAAGAGGATGCTGCTTGAGCGCATCGAAGCCCGCATCAGCATCAACTCCGGAAAGTACAGAAGTTCGGAGTGCCGCAGCATCTGGAACCGCTGGCCCGTCAGCCAGCGAACGAGAGAGCGACTCCGAAATGATCTGATCCGCTGCGAACTGGCGACCGAACAAGGTTGTCGCCACATTGGCAATCTGGGCTTTTTGCTCTACTACGGTCCGACCGGATGCGATGGTTGCGGACGTACCGATGTAAACAGCTGCGCGAGCGCACTGCGCTTGAATCCGTCTTATCAGCAATGCAACATCGGCGCCCTGCCGTCCACGATATGTATGCAGCTCGTCAAAGACCAGGAAGGCAAGGTTGCTGTAAATACTGTCACGAATTGACCGCTCCGCCGCGCGCGTGAGCAGAAGTTCCAACATCATGTAATTGGTCAAAATAACATTCGGCGGACGTTCCCGCATCGCTTCCCGGACTGCTTGGCTTTCCTGGCCTGTGTATTGGCCGAACGAAATCGGAAATTCCTTACCCGTGTTCTTTTTGTAGTTTTCTTCATACCGCTTGAATTCCTCGAATTGCGAGTTAATCAAGGCGTTCATGGGATACACAATGACCGCGCGGATGCCCTCAGCCTGAGGACGATTCAACAAATCGTGGAAAATAGTTCCGATATAGGTGAGCGACTTGCCAGAACCGGTGCCGGAGGTCACGATGAAGTCACGTCCGACGGTACCAAGCTTGATTGCCTCCAGTTGATGTCTGTAAAGCGAATAGCCTTTCAGGATATCTGACATGGCCGGATGCAGAATGCCGTCCGCGGCAGCCTGCGCAACCGTCCCAGCCGACTCGAAAGCTGGATTGAACTGAAGCAACGGCTCTGGCCACAGTCGGCCTTCATCCAATTTTTCCTCTACGCTGGCCCGAATTACAGGGTCGTAAATGTTGAGGAAGCTACGAATGTAGCTGGCGTAATCTGTAATGACTTGCTTGTGTGTTCCAAGAACATTCATTTCTTACCTATCCCATCCAAATCTGATCGAAACTGTTCGCAAACAAAAGATCGAAAACAACTTTCACTGAACAATTGAGGTCAGACATACTTGGCTGCAGCCTCCAAAAAGCCCTTTTGCACTTTAGACCGCAGCCCCGAAGGTGCCAGCACCTGAACATCGGCCCCGAAACGCATGATGTCGCCAATCAACTCTCGGTCGTCCGAATATGGAAAAGACAGTAAATAACTGCCATCCGCCCCGGTGCTGGTTTCCTGTTGCGGATGCCAAATCTCACCTGCCACCCAGCGCGCCCGTTCCGGCGTGAACTTGAGCGTGACCCAGCCAATGGGCGCACCACCAAAGATGCCGTATCCGGCGCCAACCACTTCATCTATGCGCTTGGCCGCCACCTCTTTTGCCACTACATCCAGCACTTCCAGCCGTTTCACCGCGTCGATGCTGAAGCTGCGCAGGTCGTCGCGCAGGTGACACCAGGCGTCGAGATACCAGTTGTCGCGGTAGTGCACAAGGCGAAGTGGCGATAACTCGCGCTCAGTCGTGATGCCGTTTTGACGATTGAAGTGCCAGACCCTGATCCGTTTACGTGCCAGAGTGGCGGCGGCTAGCGCCTCAAATGATTTGGCAATGACCGTGCGTTTGCCAGCATGCACGATGCGAATGCGTTTGGCCACGTCTTGACTGGCCAAGCCGTGCTTGTCCATCAACTGAGTGAGTCGCTCTTGCAGAGGACGCAGCTTGGTACCGAGTAAGCCGGGCTGGAGTTGCTCAAGTAGTTGCTGGATGGTGACCAGTGCCAGGATTTCACTCTGGCTGAACCACAGACCCGGCAACTCGCTCTCAGTGTGCTTGGGGTCCAGCGTATAACCGCCCATGTCACTGTTGAATTCAATCGGTACATGCAGCTGGTCGCGAAGCTTGGCAATGTCGCGATTAAGGGTGGCTCGTGAGATTTCCAGAGTGGCCATCAGGTCTGCTGCCGAGATGGCACTGCGCCCGCTCAGCAAACTCTTGTACCGATACAACCTGACAACTTCACTCACGTCTTACCGTCCCTGCTTTTCTACTGATTTTTTCTGTATCTTAAACCCTGCAGCTCGGGCATTTCAACTCAGGTGCACCACATTAAGTTTGTCCCCAAAAACAGACTGCGCTACGGGCACCAAATGCTCATGGTGGCTCAAGAAAATGACCTGCGTCGATTCAGACAGCTTGGCCAGCGCTTGAAGTCCTGACCTGGCACGACCGTCATCGTAATTGATGAACAGATCGTCAGCGATAAAAGGCAGGGGAATGGTCTGCTCAAGATGAAGCTCCAGTGCTGCCAGGCGCAGTGCCAGGTAGAGCTGGTCACGGGTGCCCTCGCTCATGCCCTCAATCTCCACCAGTTCACCGGTAGCGCGTTGCCCGGAGAGTTTCAGAGGCTCGCTCTCGTAATCGACCACCAGCTTGCTGAAGCCGCCTTGCGTCAACCCCATAAAAACCTCACTGGCGCGCGCCAGCATGGGACCCTGCTTGGTTTCGCGAAACTTTTCAATAGACCAGCGCAGCAGCTTGGCGGCCGTGTAGACCTTGATATATCGCTCCAGGGCGTTTGCCATTTTGGCCAAAGCCTCTTGACGCTGTGACTCCGCACGGGCCGCCTCGCTCTGCCCGGCAATCTTCTGCAGCACCGCCTCGGCCGAAGTCAACTCACCAGAAAACTTGTTTTGCTGGCCGACCACTTCGTCGGTCTGGCGTTTGATGTCGTCCAGGCTGCTTGAAATTGCATTGACATCGGTGGCGGCGAATTCGGTTGCCAGTGCGTCGCGGTCCAGTCCATCGCCCGCGCTCAGCAAGAGCTTGACGGACTGATCCATCTCGCTCGTCAAGCTGCGCAGGCGGTCGGAGTTGGCGGCTGCTAGGCGCAAATCATCGTTATTGGCCGTTCCAGACAGGCGCAGCAGGGGTTCCAGGCTGGCTTTGGCCTCGGCGATCTTGGTGCTGGCGGTGTTGGCCTGTGCTGTGGCTTTGTCCAACTCTGTCTTTAAGCGAGCAAGTTCCTGCGCGGCAGCTGCATGCTGCTTAAGTTGCTCGTCAAGGCCCAAGGAAATCTGGGTCGCAGGCTCAGCCGCAAGATCCGGGGCAATGCTTGCTGCCAACGCCTGGGCGACGGTGGCAAAGCTGTCCAGGTCGCGGCGCATCATGTCGATGCGGGTGCCGCGGGTTTCCCTGATCTTTTGGAGTTGCTGGTGCATGTGCTCGAATTGCGCCAAAGCGGCCGCAACCGTGCCAATATGGGTATCGGGCGGCAAGTGGGCCAGCGCCAGGTTCTTTTCCAAATCGGCCTGCCAAGCCGTCAAGGCAGTTTGCGCTTGCACCACACGGTTGGTCAAATCGGGCATGGCCACTGCTGCACGGCTCTTCTGGGTGGCAAGGGTGCTGCGCCGTTCTTGTGCGCGAGTGGTGGCAGTCACCAACTCATCGGCCAACAGGATTAGGGCTGAAAGCTTCAGGTTTTGTGCGTCAGGCTTGATGGCTTGTATGGCCAGCAACAGATCGGCTTTGGTGTCCGCAACGGTCAATGCGGCATCCCTCTGCGCTGACTGTGCTTCCGTCAGTGCCCCGGCGGCCGATAGAACTCGCTCGCGGGCAGCGCGCCATTCATTCATCCTCAGTAATGGCATACCAGGCAGGCCCACTGAGGTGACGCGTTCATCCCAGGTCTGGTCAAGCTGGGTCAGTTGCACTGCATTGGCCTGTTCGCGGGTGGACAGGTCAGCCCTTTGCTGTTGCAAGCGCTGTAGGCGGTCAAGCCGGCCTTGCAGCTCGGTTTCTTCTTGTGCCTTGTCATGGCGTTTGTCGGACAGGCCATCCACCTTGGCCACGGCCTGTTCATAGCCGGGGGCGGCATCCATGAGCGTCACCGTGCCAACCTTGATCGCCTGCCAGGCGGCGTCCCGTTGGCTGCGTCCCTGGGTTACGTCGTCCAGCGTGACCGGTTGGTGGGTGGCTTTGTATTGCGAAATCTCCAGCTGCAGGACTTCAATTTCGGCCAGAGTCTCGGCGCTGCGCTCGCGGGTCGTTGCGGCTGTCAATGCCAGGTCGGCTCCAAGTTTGACCAGCGTATTGGTTTCATCCAGTGTCGGTGGCAGCAACTGGCGCAAGCTGTCCAAACCCGAGTTCCAGCTACCCAACTCAAGCTCAGTCGCCTCCAGGTCGCGCTGCAGTCGCCCAATTTGGGTCTCCAGCCGCTTCTCTTGCGCAGCGACATCACCGAGCGACCGGGCAGAGGCCAGGGCGTCGATCCTCGCGACGGGGATATCGGTATCAGGCAGCAACGCAATTTCGGCGTCGATGGTTTTGATTTCTTCTTCTCGGCTGCGCAATGCGTCTTGCGCCGCTGACAGCGCTTGGGCAAGCGCTTCATGCCGGCGAACCAGGCTGTCCATATTGGAGCGCACCAGGCTGCCGGGCAGGCGTTTGCTTACCTCCTCTTCCGTCTCAACGGGCCAACCCAACTGAAGAGCAGCTTCCTGCACGTCTTGCCACAGCACCCGGATTTCACCTTCGCGCTTGGCAATATCGGTCTCGAAATTGCGCAATTGCTGGCGGGAGGCAGACAGGGCCTCAATATCTGCGGTGCGGGCCAGGATGGTTGCATCGGGCTGGAGCGCTGCAATTTTCTCGGTCAGCTCGGTGGTTTGAGCCTGAAACAAGATGAACGACGTGTTGGCGATGGCACCTTCATGCTCGGCATGAGCCAGCTGCTCTGCGGCGTTGACTGGCAGGACGATCACCGAGCCCAGCTCAGCCAATTGGCGCTCGATCATGCCCAGTGTGGTCAGCATGGGCGCGATGCGGCGCACCCTTTCCAATTGAACACGTTCTTGGTCCAGCTTGCCATAGCTCTTCTGCGCTGCCTTCAATTTTTCAGTAATGCTTTCAACGGCGCTGCTGGCGTCTTGCCAGTCTTTGGTGCGCACGGTGGTTTGCTTGAGTGCTGCCTCCGCTTGCTCCAGCTCACTGGCGGCAATGTAATACTCACGTTTGTCCGACCTGCGCGGTGCCCACAGTCCGTCAGCCTCTTGCTCCAACTGGTCGCGAATGGTGCCCAGACTGCCAATGCCGGAAGCCGCCTGAAACAGGATTTGGCCGACGTCATTGGAGGCGCTCAAAATCTCCTGCCCACCTTTGACCAGCCGCTCGTGGTTCAAGCCGAACATTTGGTCAAAGAATGTACGCTCGATCTGCCCCAGGTATGGGGTCAATGCGTTGTCTGGCAGCGCTGCGCCGCCGGCCGTTTGCAACGTTTTGGTTCTGGCTTTGGTACGGATGAAATCGAGAGTGCTATCGCCATGCTCAATCAGGGCGCCCAGACGCATCTCGTTGTACACATGGAGAAAGTTGTAGCGTGAACGGGTCTCAATGCCGAACAGAAGGTCTTGTATGGCGCTGCGCAGCGTGGATTTACCGGCCTCGTTGGGTCCCACAATCAGGTGAAAGTCCTGAGCTGCACCGGGCAGAGAAACCCTGGTATCGGTGAATTTGCCGTAACGCAGGAGGTCAAGTCGTGTAATGCGCATGATGGCCTTAGTTCGATGTTGACAGATAAGCCAACAGGCCGGGCGTCACGGACTTGACGATATCCACCACGTTGCCGCGGCGTATGGCGTCGAGTTCCGGTACCGACTTGATCAACTCCATGGGTGCCTTCTCAACCATGGGGCGCAAGTCATCCATCAGGGACTTCAGAAAGTCTACATCGACCGGCGCATCCGCCAGGAGGCGTTGCAAGTCGGCAATGGCGTCCGAGCGCAGTGCCAGTTGGCTCATGTCGGTCAGGGGCTCGGTCTCAAGTCGGACCTTTTCCACCCACAGACGGTCAATGCCCTGCCCGGCCGCCTGGCCCAATATCTCTTCGCGCAGTTGAGACTCCAAGCCAAATAGTTCGCCATGCGCGGAGGTTTTGCCCTTGATGCAGACGCGCACCGACAAATAGATTTTGTCGGGCGTTTCAGTCACCAGTCGCTCGAATGCCTGACCTACCAGACTGACGACCTCAGACATCGTGCTGGCTGCACTGGCGTCGACAGCAACAACGTGCCAGCGCAACAAATCGACCAGCAGGCGCTCTACCGATTGAATGCCGGACTCGTCCGCCGTGACCAGCACCGCGCCGCGTGCGCCAGTTTCGCGAATATGGCGGCCCTGCAGGTTGCCAGGAAACACCACCCAAGGGGACTTCTGAATGATGGCATGCTCGTGCACATGGCCCAGCGCCCAGTAGTCGTAACCCTTTGCCGTGAGTTCAGCTACGGAACAGGGCGCATAGTTGGCGTGGGCGGCATAGCCTTCCAATGCCGTGTGCAGTAAACCGATATTGAGCCAACCAGCGACTGCAGCCGGGTAACTGCTGGCCAGGTTCTCCACGGTAGCCGCTTCTTTGTAGCTGCGCCCGTGCAGGGCTACTTTCAACGCTTCAAGGTGAAAGGTGCTGGCCTTGCGCGAATCGAACTGGTGCACGTTGGCGGGCAGCATGAGCTTTTTAGTCATCTCGCTATCGGCATCGTGGTTGCCAAACAGCAGATAGACCGGAATGCCGACCTTGTTGAGGCGACCCATTTCGCGGCAGAAAAAATGCCCGGTGTTGTAGTCCTTCCAGGTGCCATCGTACAAATCACCAGAGATGACCATGAAGTCCACGGCCTCCTCCATGGCTGCATCGACCAACTTTGTGAAGGCATCGCGTGTGACCGTGCGCAGCAGATCGGCCGGGGCGTCCTTGTAGGCAGCGAGTCCCGATAAGGGGCTGTCGAGGTGGATATCGGCGGTGTGGATGAATTTCAAAAAATGTCTCCTCTTATTGGATGCGCACATTGAAAATGCTTGGGTACGGCCAGGCTTTGTCTGACTCTTATGAGTGGGGATCATGCGGCATGATTGTGGGAATGAAAGCCAGACTGGCACCGTCAGTCGAAATAAATGCCGTTTCGCTGGCTGAGCCGCCACTTTCGATATTAGCGATGGCTTGCCGGATGGCGTCAGCAGATTTCAATGGGCTGGTCAGGTGCACCCGCAGCATGACTTCCAGAGCGCCACCTTGGGCGGAGATGGTTGACTTGTGCGGGGGCGGAAGAATTGTGGGCTGGGTCATGACTTTCCCTTTTTTGGTAATGGCATGGCAGGGATGATGGAGAAACGGCGGTGAGCGATCCATCGCGAGATAAGAAGTTTGCACTCAGCGAGGCTCGTAACGTGCTACTGCGGGCCTGTTCAGAAACTCAGCAAATTGGACGGGTTTTCTGTTTCACCAGGCTCACCTGGCGAGCTTGTGAGTCGCCTCCCTACGATATTGGCCCCGTCCCCTGATGCCGCAGGAACGCCGGGACTTGGCTCTCACGGTTGGAGCCTTTGGTAGAGCAGCCAGCCAATACAACCTGCTGTCGCGACGTGAGATTTTCGGACTCTCCTTGGACGCCGCCAAGCACGAGCTTGCCACCATGTTGCAAGCCGTGAAAGGCTGGATAAAATTTTTTGACGAGAAGGGCGTGGAGCACGGGAGCGTGGAAATACCGGAGCAAGCGATCCTGCTGCCCCTTCGTTCTACCAGGAAGAACCGCATCAAGCCCTCCGCTGAGGTCATTCAGCCTTCGAGTTGCAAGCGCAAGCCACTGGCGCGCTGAGATTGCCGCTCGATCGCTCGGGTCAACAAGCCGTCTTGTCCCTCGATCAAGGTAAAACTTTCCCGGGCGCGGGTGATGCCGGTGTAAACCAGCTCCCGGG
>Ga0209123_1000476_pt1 | contig 51725 bp, 56 predicted proteins | sample BarGraIncu00431A_FD_184500 | JGI IMG/M metagenome (GOLD analysis project Ga0209123, IMG submission 184500) | Arctic peat soil microbial communities from Barrow, Alaska, USA - Barrow Graham LP Incubations 004-31A (SPAdes) (version 2) | ecosystem: Environmental > Terrestrial > Soil > Wetlands >... | reverse complement strand
GCGTCTTCTGCACCAGCCTGCGGACTCTCCCACGCGCTGACATGAAAGCGGGTCCGCTCGCGCGTTCCCGCAGGTAGATCGATGGTGCCCCCGGCAGGATTCGAACCTGCGGCACATGGTTTAGGAAACCATTGCTCTATCCCCTGAGCTACGAGGGCGTTTCGTGCATAATGCCTGTTCAAGGTGCCAATAGCCTCTGCCCGTCAAACTCGCTCGTAGCCTTGCGTAGCAGGTTGGTAGCAAGTTGGTAGCAGTGAGCGCTTTGGATTATCCCACGAGCCTGCGCGCATGGCCATTCGCGACAACTACAGTATGGACGCTTGTTGCTCGGCAGCGAACGCCCCATCCATCCTTCTGAGGTTGTCCTCTAAGGCGCTTGGGACGTATCGGCTGTAGGTCTGGTACGTGAACGCCGCAGAATGATGCCCCATCCACTTGCTGACGGTGTTCACGTCCACATGCGCTTCGGCGAGGCAAATGACACAGAAACAATGTCGCCACTGGTGGATGTTGACGATCATCTGCTCCTCGGCGAAAGGCATCTTCACCCAGGCTTTGTCTGCCGATTCCGACACGTACTGATCCCATGCTCGCGTCAGCGCCTTCTTATACTTCTTGCTGAAATCGCTGGGACTTCCCCAAAGGCCCCACCCGCTGCCCGTATCCCGCCGTTGTGGATTCGGTCTCGGGAACAAGAGGTCATGCGGCGTCTCGTTCTGCCGCATTGGCATCGCCCATTGCCACAGCGACGCGAACGCGGCGTCAGTCATCGGGATAGTCCGGCTGCTGAAGCGACTCTTCGGGTGAGGGAACCTTGTGTTCTCATCGGCGGTGTTGATGTTCCATCCCCATTGGCGCGAGACGTCGATGCTCTTCGTCTTGGGATCCAAATCGCGCACACGTAAGCCGCATAGTTCGGACATGCGCAGCCCCGAATGCAGTGCGCAGCCGAGGAAGTGGTACCAGTAGTCCGCTTCCATCCGGTCGATCTCGTCCGCCGGGTCTTGCGACATCTTGAGCAGGATTCCGAGAATCTGGTTGGCGGCTTCGTGCGAAAGCATCACGCGGAGGGACTCCTTGGGCCTAGCGGGCAACTGGTTGGCCTTGAGTTCTGGTTTGTAGGGGTGAGCGTTCGCCGCGATGTAGCCTTCATCCACCGCTACATTGAATACCTGTCGCAGGATCTGAGCGGTCTTGCGGCGGTAGTTCGCGCTTCTGGGTATGCGCTCACCAGTCTTCTCATCGACGGTGAACTCGAAATCCTTGTTGAACCGCAGGGCGTCAGACTGCCTGATGCTGTTCAGCGGGCGGGACCCAAAATACTCGGAATCCGTCAGCCGCTTGCAGATGGTCTTGTAGCCGGTTCGTGTCTTGGGGGATGCCCGAAGTAGCGGACTCTCTATGAACACGTCTTCCACGAACTTCTTGAACGGAATTGTGCCCTTGGTGTGGGCAACAAGAGGCTCCCCATGCTTCAGAGCGTCCGAAGCGACTTCAATCGCAGCCTGAGCGTCACGCAGTCGATCAAACGTCCCAAGGGACAGGCGCTGACCTGTCTCGGGGTCTTTGATTTGTGCTGTGTACTTGCCGTTCTTTCGCTTGGTGATGCTCATGTTGGGGCTCTCGGACTGGGAGGCGGATGGGCACTAGAGCATGAACCTCTGATGCTACCGACCCATTCTAGCCCGTGGCGTTGGCTGTCTGCGAAGAGGTCTCCCGAGCCACTGCGCAATGCGGGTCGCTGATGCCGGCGGCGAGCACATTCGGGACCAGCGACATTGCCGCGGAGCGGTTGGAATCCGGTACTGCCTGGCCAAGGTTTCGTTGCGAGCAGATGGTACGGCCCGGGGCGTTCGTCGACGAAACTCACTCATAGAGCGCGCTGTCCTGCACAAACACAGTGGGCACAACTCAGGAAGTGCCCTTTGGAGTTACATATGTAATCGTATGGGGCGCTTCTGCTCTGCCGCTCAAGATTGTGGACAGTGCACCCACAGCGGGCACGCGCCGCACTTTGGCTTGGCGCCGCAGATCGTCGTTCCGAGGGCGAAGGCGCCATCGACGAGATAGGGTGCGCTTGGAGAGAGGCGGCGGGCAGCTTCGATTGCGAGACGCGGCTCCGCTCGCTTGATTAAGCCGAGTCTGAACAGCACGCGACACACGTGCAGGTCGGGGGTCACATCGAGCGCCGCCCGGTCTCCACGTACATCGCCAGCCCAGTCCAGCAAGATGATCCTGAGGGCAAGCCGGGCGAGCTTCTGACCGTATCCGGGCAGCGCCTCCAGCCTCGCCAGGACGGTCGCGACATCCTGACTCAAGTAGAGGTTGCGAGCGTCTCCCGCGTACATGTCGGCAACGTCGTGCGCGGTGCCGCTCATCGCTGCAGCGATTCGCCCGGGCAGACGATGTCCGCACGGTGGCTGTCGAATCACCGTCTCAAGTTCAGCCACCGAGAGGCTGGTGCACATTTCGACTGGGTCGCTGAACCCGGTTCTGGCCAGCATCGTGCGAGGCAGCGCCCATGCTCGCTCGTAGGCGATCATTCGATTACCGCACAGCGCAATGATGGTGTAGTTGGCCTCTCCACGACTAGGTGGTTCAGGTTCGCGGACCATTTCTTCGAAAAGTCCAGCAAGAACGCTGACGATTTCGTGCTCCCTCGACGGATGTGGCATCAGATCCACCCCTCGCAGAGCGCTCGACATGTCTGATTGCATACGCAACTCGTGCATCCCAAGTGGGCGTCACAAACCGCATCGCTAAGAAACTGCAATGCGTGCCATACCTCGACCGGATGGGCATCTAGGGCTGTGCGCGTGGCCGATCGCAGATGATCGAACCCGAACAGACCCTCGCCGAAATGGACCAACCCGAGCTTCACCGCCACCCCCGTTGCCCCACCCGTGGGAGTGGCTCGTATGTCCAAGTTCGCGCAGTCCATCAGGTACTGGCTCTGGCAGGGGTCCCCAGGCAACAGGTGCTGTACCGCGCTCCGAACCTCAGCGTCCGAGCCAGATGACAAGGCGGTTGTCGCATCGCCGCCGGTGCGAATCAGGTGTCGGATGAGTCGCGAGACGGTGCGTTTCGCTTCTGACAGCGGAATGTCGATGCCGATCATGCTCATACACATGGCTTCGCGTGCAATCTCGATGTCGCAGTCAATGTCGGTGAGCCGCTCGACCTCCGACAGCGCGCAGAGGGCGTCAACAACCGGAAGAAGATGGGTGGCGCCGAGGTAGGTGGGCGATCGCGAGAGTGCAATCGCCAAGACGGCCCGGCTGGCGCGCTCGGGGTTGGGGTCGGCCCAATCTATTTGAATGCGAGGGGGAGCTGGGACTGCGGTGCGCCACTGCGCGACCGCTGCGTGGATGGCCGTGTCGAGGTTCGACTTCGCGGTAGCCTCCGACGTTCCCGGTGATGCGTGACCGGCATCCTACCTCTAGGCCTGGCTCGACATCCAGTGTCTGCGACGGTAGTGGGGGTGAGGCTGAGAGCCGAATGAATGAAGGCAAAGTGCAGGTGCGGTTCAAGCACCTCGTCGAGTGGGGGCGTGGCAGTGAGAAACAGCCCCTCAGTGTGAGTGAAGAGACGATTACTGTCACCGTGGATTCATAGCTGGTGTAAACAGCCATCTAGCTGCGGTTTTGTGTGCCGTGACGCGAGGGCGCCCGAGACACGGGTGAGCGGTGACAAGAAACATCGTCGATTGAGTTGCTTCGCCCAGATCTCGAGCTATCTTTCCTGGTGAAAGCACGGCTCGAGAGGGATGCGCGTCATGGAAGAGGGAATGCGGCTGGGTCTGGATCCGAGTGTCTATACGCATGCGGCGGTTCCGTCACGGAGATCCGCGATGTCGGATCGGCCTCGGCATGAACTCTCGGCTCTGATGTCGAGCGACTGGGACGTCGGTCTTGCCTGCGTTCTTGCAACACTGGGCATCGTGCCCCAGGCCGCGTTGCATCGATTTCTCGCCTCGGTATCGCCGGCGGCCCAGGGTACGGGTTGCGACGGTTGGCTTGCGCAAATTGCTGAGCGCTACGGTGTCTCGTTCGACTCATCGCAGTTGTTCGCTCTGAGCAGCGAGAAGGCGATCTACAACAAGATCCGACGCAGATGTTGCGGGCCTGGCACATTTCGTTCGCTACCGTTTCTCAATGGCGTTGCCACCGAGAGTACGGAGTATGTGCGAGGGCTGCATGCGGCCTGGTGCTTGTCGCCAATGGGAGCTTCTGCCCTGCGGGCGTTATCGAGTCGCGAACCGACGCCAAGTCCACGCGAGTACTCATTCCCGACGAGTCCCGCCGGATACTCGACGGCGAACATGATTCATGACGGTCAGCTCGCGACGATCTTGATGAGCCTTCTCGTCGACTTCGCCCGCAGAACGCAGGCGAGCGAGGGTTCGTGGGACGTGGTGGACATCTTCGGTTCGGGCGAGCAGTTCGGTACCGGTGGCACCGCCATGTTCCCGGACGCTGTGATCAAAGTCCTGGCCGATGGCGAGCAGGTGACTCTGATCGTTGAGAACGACAGTGGGGCTATGGCTGAGGGGCGGATTCAGGGGAAAGCCACCGCCTACTTGCGCTACATGTGTTCCGGTAGCGCCATCTTCTCGTGGTCACATCCGTGGCTGGTGTTCGCGTGTCCGGAGCGCAAGGTTGCTCTTCACGAGCGCGCCATCACAAGTGCCTATGAGGAGACCGGGCTGCTGAAGCGTGCGGATGCAGGGAACCTCGGTCGAATTGCCGTCATTACGCATGAAGACATTGGTGCCCAAGGCATGTCGGAGTCAGTCTATGCGCCCTACTCGCCTAAGCAACGCGCATTCCTCGAACGCAGGTATCCCATCAGCGCCTTGGCGTGGTGCGCGGAGAGGGGTTCGTCGCATCTGGGCTGGCGGCATGCAGACGATGCGGCATAGGCGTCGAGAAGCCGCAGCTCAGCCCCAGCCCAGACACCGCGTGTCCAGCGGCATGTGCTCCCGATGGTCCTCCGCGCGGGTCCAGGCCTGCAATCCTGACCCGCTATTTTCGGCCACCAGATCCCAGTCTTTCGCGCCAGAGCGCTCCGCAACAACCACTCATGAGAGCCGCCTCTCCAGCGACATGACAGCCCGCGCACCAATGGCTCTCGTCCTGTCCCTCAACCGCGGGGCAGGACGGGTACCGGTTGCGGTTTCCGCAGAGCTTCCACGCAACCTTATCGGTGACCACGAGGGCGTCGATCAATGCATTGTCCTCGTCCCGGTCACAGAACTGCGCCACGTACTCGGTGATCACATCCGTGCCATGGGCGATGACGCGTTGAATCAGGCGATCGGCTTCGTGCGCTATCTTCCATTCGTCCATCAGGCACCGCCCGGCCCTGGTGAAGACTCTCTGCGCGGGGCCAGGCGCTCAGTGTCATCATCAGCGCACTCACCGTCCAACCGGCGCACCTGAATGGCTCGGTCGGTATGTGACTCCAGCTCGCCTGGCACAGCCCGACCCTGGTTTGCTTCGGAGCGCCGGTGTCGTTCGGCGCAAATGACTCGCCACACGGTCTGGCTCACAGGGTCGTGTCCGAGCACGCCGATGCCATCAAGGCATTCGAGCGGTTGCGCAAGGTCGCGCAGGCTGAAGGCATCGAGGCGAACCATCTCGTCCCAAGGCGCATAGATCTCGCGTAGCAGTTCGTCCGTGAATGTAGCCGGATCAGCAGCGTAGAGGTTGTGGTGCCGCACCAGTGCCAGAGTGCTCATGGCAATGTCGTGGACGAAGCTCGTGCTCGCCTTGCCGTCAGCCACGTATTGCAGCGCAGATTCCACGATCGGGCCGCCCATGGCAGCAAGCGCGCGGGTCGCTTGGTATGTGAGGTAGAGGGAACCGCCTTTCTCGGCAACGTCGATCAGCGCAATTACCGCCGCTTCGTCACGAACGAGACCGATGACGTTGCCGAATACGAAGGCGGCAGGTAGCGGTGCTTCCAGATACGTCGCCACCGCGTAGTCGACCGACGGTATTCCGAAGGCGGCCGCGTCTCGCATCGCATCTACCAACCGGTCTTCGCTACCTTCGAAGACGCAGTTGTCGAGGCGCTCGAATGCCGTCGCCGCTCTCTCATGCGCGTTGAACGGACGAGGCGGAGGCGGTTCGGGCGCGAACATGATGACGGCATCGACGCCGTCTCCCGAAAGACCGACAGGCGCGGCAGCCGGTGGATTCTCAAGTAGGGCACGAGCGTCCTTTGCACTACACGCAAGGGCGGTGGTGCACGAAACGCTGCCGTCGGTGTGCGCGGTCGGAAGAACAACGAGCCCCGGCCCCGGAATCAGAATGCGTCCTCTCCCGACCTGTCCCGACGTTGCGGCAGCTCTGGCGTGGCCGCACGCTGCACACCACCCGAACCCAATTCGAGACCGGGATGTTCTCGACAATGCGAGCCCTGGGGCCTCATCGATTCGAGGTTTGCCCGCGGCGTCGAGATTGAGAGCGTGCACGGTCAGCAGATGAGTGTGCGCAGACCACGCTTCGAGTGTCTTGTTGGTGAGGCTGAACCGGTTCATCTCGATGACGGCTCCGCCAACCAGATGGGCAATTCCACCCGAGTGGTCTTGCTCTTGGTCCCACGTGACGGTCACAAGGGTGTCCGGGACGGTCATCGAGATTGCTTCGGCGAGACACAGCTGAGGCCTGCGCATGGACATCCAGCTAGCACGAACAGTCCCATCGTCCTGCCGCTCGAGCGAGTCAATCAGGCAGCTCGCCATGGTCGGGCAGTTGCGGCAGTGCGACTCAACCTCGATGAAGTCATCGCACGTGCCCGCGAACGTTGCAATATGGTTTACCCACGTATCCATCACAGATCGCCGCCTAGGCCCGCGGCGCTGCAGTCTTCGAGAGGGCGGAGTGTGCGGAGGCGCGGACATCCCTGGCATGGGGAGTCGCAGGGATCTTCGCTGACGAAGATCTCTGTACAGTCCACCTCCCAGTCGCCAGGCCCGTCGTCGTCATACTCAATCAGGTACGTTTCGGCGAGCTGCGCCTCTGCCGTCCAGCTCACCCGCTCGTGACCATTCCGATCGTCATCGTGCGTTGGGCTTCCGGCAAGGAAGACCGCGCATCCCCGCTGATGTTGCCACACGTCTACCCACTCGAAGACGACCGGGCTTTCGGGGCAGAGCGTCGAAAGAGCCCGAGCCAGGCAGCAGGGGGCCTCCCATGCAGCCATGAAGTAGACACACACATTACTGTCTGTGGCGTCGCGCTCGAACCAGATGTCCCTGATGTTCAGGGGTTCGAGGCACCGTTCATACATGAGCGTGGCGTCTGTGAAGTCGTCGGAGGTTCCAGTGAAGGTTATGGACGTCGAAATCCAATTAGGCATGGTGTCCACCCCCACGGACGATCGCCACGGTCGCGATCGCGTCGGCATTGTCGGCCGATCCAGAAGCAGACGGCCGGCCGGAATCGAGTTCACTGAATGCGCATCTGTCGAACGCACGCACGTAGGTCTCGATCTCGTGGGTGAATGCCGATCGGATGGCCGAGAGCACCGTCGCGGGCGATACGTTCAACTCGGTGGACAGAGCCTCCACGCTGGTTGCCCGACCATACCGAGGTCGTCGAGGACGGTGCATGACGTGGAACTGCACGAATCCTTCCCGGTCGAGTTCCAAAGACACGGCGACGGCACGTTTTGGAGCGTTGCCCGGCTTCGCACCGGCTTCTCGGGACAAGCCGTCGAGTTTCACCTCGAGACAACCACCGAGATCGTCATAGGGATCCCACGTCAGCTTCGCGGTGTGTGTGTCGAACTCTCTGATCATGTCGGCGAGCACTTCGTCAGGGTTTGGCGGCCGAGTGGCCCCCTGATTGCGGCACGCCTCGCAGCGCTTCGAGGATGCAAGCCCGAGGGTGACCGCGCATGTGTCCACGGTTTCGCTGCGATCGGGGCAGTGCCGCCAAGAAACGCGTGCGACCATCGTTCGAACAGTGCGCTGGCTGTTCTCGTCCAGGTCTATGGGCTCGAGAACGTAGGGGGCAGCATGGTCGCTGATCGCGTCAGCGAGAGTATCCGCCAGGTCGATGGTCTCTTCGCGGCTGACGGGCTCACCGCGTCGAAGCGCCGACACTGCTTCTTCGACCAGGTCTTGTGGCGAAATCGAGCGAAAGACATCGTGCTCGAAGCGATGCTCTTCTGCGGTCAGACGCTCGGTGTATGCGCCGAAAGGATCCTCTTCGTCGTCGTAGGCGAGCTCGTACTCCCGCCAAATACCGGAGTCGGCTGACCACTCCGTCCTGCTTTTGTCGTACCGGCTTGAGTACTCGATCAAGTGACCATTGCGAAATGAGGCAGTTCCCATGATTGCGAACATCGGCTCAAAGAAGGCGAGCTCTACGGCCGTGTTTGCCACGAGCAATGAGATGTCATACGCAATGTCCCAGCGCTCGGCGTAGCGGTCATAGTGCGTGACGAGAATGGCCCCGTCCCTGTGACGTTCGACTGTCGCGTAGCCCTCGCCGCGTTTGCTGTTCTGCTCGTCGCACATGTGCAGTACGCGCCTGTACGCAGACGCGTCGCCGGCGAGCTCGATGATGTGAGAGACATAGTTGGCCATTTCTAGAGCTCACCGCCAACGGAATCCCCCAGAAGCGCAGGTCGCCTTATCGACTCGGCGTTTGTGCTGGGCGAAGTCGGCACGGCATCGCCGATCTCACCCCTCGCTAATGGAACATCGTTCACACCCATGGCAAACACCCTTCTGTTTACGACTGACCAGACATATCTGGTAAGTCGGACTTGATACTTTGGACGCATGTGGTATTATTCAGTTGTACGGAACAGGAAATTCTGGTCGTCAGTCGTGCATTAGAGCACCATATAGGCCAGGAAATGGCGGCAAAGTAAGAAAAGACTAGCACGTTTGCGAGTTGGTGTCAAGAAAAATAATGGCGCATGTTGATGATTTACATTGCGAGGAGTGACCATGGCCGACTACATCCTCAAAACCATGGACGAGAAGCGTCGGCGCGGAAGGCCTAGCGCCTTCTATCGGACGATTCTTGTTGAGTTTCTTGCGAGTCCGGATTCGCGCGCGCGGGTGATCGCCACGGGGAAGAACGACCTGGCTGTCACCGAAGGGTTGCGGATCGCGAAGCGAAACAGCGTCCTCTTCGATCCCATAACAGTGGGAAGAGTCGGCAGCGACATCGTTCTGTCCAAGGATGGGGACTACTGGGAGAGCACCCGGCGCAAGAGATAGTCAGTTGGGGGGGGATTGCCAAGGTCTGTCTTGCCGCGGCCGGACAACGACCGCTTGCAAATGCCGCTCGGACTTCAGAAATCTAACGCCCGAGGCTCTTTGGTGCATGCGGCGGTACATTGAGCCACCGCCGTACCTTCAGAACCTTCTACACAGCAATCCGGGAAACGCGGGCAGTGGCACCGAAAGTCGCGGCGGCGGGAATCTCCAAGGTGCTACTTGTCCGTTTCAACTCCCGAGTTTGCTCCTCAAGTGAAAGACCGAGATCGTGGCGAACCGAAGAAGGTCTTCTTCGGGCTGTTCGTCGCGCTCTTGCGGAAGCGTGGATTCAATCAGCCGCAGAATGTTCTTAGCCAACTACGCGGTTGACCTTGCTCGCGTTCTTCTGCCCCGAAATGATGTCCAGCTTCCGCGCTGACCGTCCCTCGCGCGCGCGCGCGAAGTAGTTCAAACGTATCCAGGCTCTTGAACGCATTCCAGGATGCAAATCTCAAAGAGGCGGTTCTATCTAGTCCGGCTCTGGATTGCATTCCAGGTCGGGAATCTCAAAGAGTGAGGCGCAGGCGAAGAATCGGTGAATGCCGATTTCTGAGCCATAGCCGAACGACGGTCATCACCTCAGAATGACTGCCAACGGACCGACTCAAGAAATGAACCAAGTACTTATTAGCACTGACCGCTGACTTATAGGACGCGATGGGTGCTATGGTATGGCAACACCAAACACCGATTGGAAAGCCGCCATGGGCACAGTCTTGAAGGTTATCGGCTACACATTTCAACCCGACGATGAACAGAATCAGCGTCTTCTTCACTTGGTGAGTCGCTACGCTGAGTTGTGCGATCGGCTCGCCGACACTCGAAGGGCGAACCCCGCATTCACTTTTCCCAGTGAGTTGAAGGCTGTTGGTGAGAAGCAACTGGCCGAAGAGTTTAGCGACATCCCCAAGCGCTACTTCAATATCGCGAGCACGCCGGTCATGCGCAAACTGCGCCGCAGCCCTGACTACGAGTTCGTCCAAGAGTATGACTACATGCCAGTCGACTTGGATTCGAGCACGGTGTCGATCACGCTACTACCTCACCGCAAGATCACTGACGAACCTGTTCTGCACATAAGTATTGGGGCTGATAGTGGACGGCGCGTCATCATCCCTTGTGAGTACGAGCTGCGTCTGGACGACGATCCTGCGGACGATGCGGGCTCCGCGCGGCTCTACTACTTCCACCACTACAACACATGGGAAGTTCGCGTAACCGCCAATGTGGATGAAGAACGGGTTCTGGCTGCAGAGATCGCCCAGAAGCGGGCGTGCGGAATGTGCGACGGCTAAGCGCCAGCTTCGGATCCTTCATATGCACCAAGTATCACGAGACTGCGAAGCCCCGCATCGAAGCCGGGCTTCTTGGTTGGTCCGGGTCGAGTCCGGCGCCCGACAGTTCTGCATGTCAAACTCCATTGCCAAGCGTCGGAATCGATGGTACCTGGGTCCCGACGGACGAATGTCATGTTCGCTGTGAACATGACCGCAGGCATAAGCCCTGCTAAACGACTCGCCGTCAACCGATATCAACCGATTCGGGGTGGTCACGGTGGCGATTGTCGAGCGTCAACTGGCGTCGGGTGAGACCGTCTTCTGGGTCGTGGTAGCGGTCGGGAGCCATCGCAAATGGTTTCGCGCCACAGATCGTCGCGCCGCCGAACACCTGCACGAAGAACTGCGCGTGCGTGCCAGAAGGAACGACCTTCCGACGGCGGACGACCGGATTCCCATCGGGAAGTTCGCACGAACCTGGATTCACGAGGGGTGTGCGCACCTTAAGCCGGCGACACTGCGAACCTACGAGTCCCGTCTGTTCGGCCACCTGCTGCCCGCGCTGGGGGAACACACGAGGCTGCGCGATGCCCTCACAGTCGCTCGTCTCCACCAGATCGCGGCGCTGTGGCGGCAGCAAGGGCTGAGCGAGAGCAATATCGGTAACAACATGACGGTGCTCAGCGCGATGTGCCATTGGGCGGTGGATCTGGGCTATCTCACCGCGAACCCAGCACACCGCGTTCGCGTGAAGACACCGCCGCACCGCGAGGCCCACCGGGTTCTGGAACCATCCGCCTTGTCGGCTCTTGTCCAGCGCACACCGAAAGAGCACCGCTCACTGATGGTGCTGCTCTGCGCCACCGGGATGAGACCACAGTCCGAAGCCGCGGGGCTTCGGTGGCAGAACATCGACTGGCACAGGCGAGTCATCCGGCTGGACTTCTCGATGTCAGCCGGCACACGGACAGATCGCCCAAAGAACGGGCGGCATCGCGAGGTTCCGATGTCCCCTGCAGTTGTTGCAGCGCTGACCGAACAGCGGGCGAAGCGGCTTCCGGGGGAACTCGTCTTTCCGTCGAAGACGGGCAAGAACATGAACATGAGCCACTGGAAACGCGACGTCTTCATTCCGAGCGCGCATCGGGCGGGCATAGCTACTGAGGGCCTTCGGATCTACGACATCAGGCACTCGGTCATAACTCAGATGGTCAACGCGGGTGTGCCGATACCAGTGATTGCAGACGTGTGCGGGACTTCTCGGCAACTTGTGCTGGACACCTACGCAGGAGTCTTTGCGGGCGACAACCAGAGAGCGCTCGATGCTCTGAGCGCAGGAATGTTCGACGGGACTGGTTCGCCTGTCTTGTCGGCGGTTGAGATAATGAAAGCGCAATATCGATCTGCGCAGCCAGCGACTGTCGTGTCCTAGGCCTTGCGTTTTGCCAGCCGTTTGTCCCTATTCACACGGCAAGTTCAAGTTAGGAGTGCAACACCCGCGCTCGCGCCCACTCAATCTGCACACAGCACTGCGCAGGGGTCCGGAATTCGAACTCCTTTCGCGGTCGTGAGTTGAGTTTCACTGGGATCTCATCGCAGTCCGTTTGGACGATCCGAGTCATATTCCAACTCCAGTATCGCGGATCGAGTACTCCCGCTCGTGCATCTTCTTGAGCAGTTCAACGTCGACCATCCCAAGCACTCGCTTTCTCCCGCGCCGCCGTGGAGTGCCCCGGATCCGGGACGCAGCCTTCGAGGGGACAGGCGTCAGTGGGGCGGTCAACTCTTAGGCTATCGAACGCATCCGATTGGAGGATGGCTTACTTTGCCAGCCAATCGTCATCAGTGAACGCATCTTCCGACTCGAGGTTGAGATGCTTCTCCGCCAAGTCGAGAACATGCTGCGCACGCTTGGCGACGGTGGAGGTCGGCGTCTTCTCCCAGCCGCCGACTGCGGAATCCTGAAGCTGTATGGCGAGGCGCACCTGCGCATCAGTCAGCAGCTCAGACGCTGTCCCCCAGCGGGCAATCTCTCGATACACGCTGGAGGAATACCCCATCACTCGGGCGATGTTCCCAAGGTCCGCCATCGTGGGAGCGGCCTTCACCCGACGTGCCGACTGCACCTCATCGAATGCGTCGACGCTTTCAACCGGCAGCTGCTCGACCATCTCAGGCAGCCCCTGTGCAGTGTCCACTGGGAGATCGCGCACGCTCTCCCAGCAGGCTTCCTTCTTGCACCACTCGGTGACGTTCCTGCCCGCCGATGAGGCGATGATTGCCTCGTACACGTCGTGGGACCAGCTGCGCAGCATTTCCCGAAGCTCGGAGCTCACCTGCTGCCGCACCCAGATGCTCCCAAGGTTGAGCTTGCCCTGCGTTTTGCTCGCCAGGAGCGCAATCACGTAGCTGACGACATTTGCGCGGTAGGCCGGGTAGCCCTCATCGCGGACGATCTTCTCGGTTTCCTTGTTTAGGATTGCAAGCGCAACAAGGTCTCTGAAGTACGCGTCGTCGGGCAGCCAGTTCTTGCCGTGCGTCCTCTTCAAATCGTCCATGTAGCGGACGAAGTTCTTCTGTCCGCCAAGACTCACCACATGTGGAGCCCCGGCGTACGAGGCCATGTACTTCGCGAAGTCCGTCTTTGTGAACTTCTGCGATGCGGGCATGATCCGCTCGAATTCCTTGCGCTTCGCGTCGGTCGTCCCGTATCGATTCTTGGCGGTCTGGTACGACCCACGCGCTCTCTCGTAGAACCAGCGACTCTGCTCACCTGGGACCCAGATGCTGTTGGCTAGCTGCTCGAGTTTCACATGGAAGGGATCGTTCGCACTGAAGTCCGCCTCGTTCACCTTGTTCTGAGAGTTCGCATACAGGGAGATCTTGTGCACCAAGTCATCGACGTCCAAGTCCCTCTTGCGACTGACAACGGTGATCTTGGCTTGGACGAGAACGTCTGAGATGTTGGCGCGGTCGGACTTGCACGCGCGATGGATCGAGGCCATTGTCTGGCCACCGTTCACCACCTGAAGTCCGGTCATCTTGCTGATCACAAGCGTCCCATCGGGCAAGTGTTCTGTCTCGACTTGGTCTGCCGTCGCGGAAATCCCGTTGTTGTACGGGAGGAACATCGACGGCTCCGTTCTCAGAGTCTCGCGGATGCCCTTGTTCACCTTACCGGTGGCCTGCAGAAACGCCCTGACGTTGAGTTCCAACAGTCTTGATCCGTACTCGTCGTACAGGTCATGCAGCACCTTGCCAGGGAGCACAGCCAAGTACACGTCGTAGGCTGGGTTCACCGAATCGGCCTTTACGCATGAGACCGGGCCTCCTGCGTCCTCCCGCATATCGATGACGATTGGCTCGTGTTCCGCGCCTGATTGGACGATGCGATGCAGGCGAGTCAGATCGACGACCTCGAGTCTGAAGGAGAGACCTCCCGAAGCCCTGATGAGCTTGACTTGGCGGGCCAGCGCATCGCGTGACTTGCGCGGCAGGACCTTGTCGCTCAGGACGAAGATTCGCAGTCGTTTCAGAACAGCGGCATGAGCATGTATCTCAGTCAGCATGTCGAATGCTTCAGAAGACTCTTCGAATGATTGGAAATCGCCGGAGTGCGCAATCCCGAAGAGCCTCATGCAGCGTCGCACCGCATCAGCGGCGTCTGCGGCAGTGAGCGATTCAGCTTCGTCGGAACCCGAGTACACCGTGTAGAAGAGGTCCACGCGGCCATCATCTTCAGAGATGTAGTAGCCGTTCGCCTTCACGGTCCCTGCGGGAGCCGGCAACTGCTTTTCGATGAAACAGACTTGGCCGTCGTCCGCTACGCCGGCATCAGCCAGATACTCAATCATCAGCTGTGTGAAGGCGTTCTCCTTGAAATCCGCATCGCCTGAATCGCCATTGACGCCGGCCGCACGCTCAAGCACGTCGGAGATGATCCCTCGTCGGAAGTCACGAAACTGTGTATCACCTAAGACCGTCATTCAGGCGCCCTTCCAAGAAGTCGGCGAACACGATCCGCGAATCAGTCTCGAAAGGCGAGAGTGCTGCGACATCGATCTGGTATTTCACGCCGCCGACGCCATTGGGCAGGTCAGCGACCGTAAGCCGCGGAAACTCGCCCTCGACTCCGAAAGTGCGCATGTGTCGAACCGCGTACCCGGTCGACGCGTACTGATTGGCGTGCGCCTCTAGGTAGCCGGCAGCTGCAATCCGGCCCATGAACTCGACGGCTGCCGCGACATCTTCGCTCGCGAGCATCGCCCGCGTGGTATCCACGAGGTCGGGAAGCGTGAGTGCGCCATTTTCAACCCTGTCGAGCTCGAGGAGCACGAGCGAAATCCGAGTCAGCATCGCATCATCCAGCTGCTTAACGTTGCTGATTGTCACCACCAGCGAAGGATTGGCAGACGTCGTCTTGATCTCTAGTGCCCTGTCGTGCCACTGGAAGTCTTGGTTCGCCCCGGCAGGACCGGACCACGATTTCACACAGTCCGCGGCACCGTAGGGCGCGAGCATTTCGCGCAACACCCACACCTCGCCGAAGAGCCCCTGTTGTTCGTCGGTCGACATACCGACGAGTCCCCTTTTGCTGAAGAAGTCGCTCCAGTGTCGCAGGCGTTGGAGGAATGCCGATAATGCGGCCTTCGGTGACTCAGCCGCATCGAGGACGCTCAGCAGATCGTCGGATACGAGGGTGAAGAGATCGCCAGAGTCTGCGTCCGCTAGCGAGAGTGTGTACCGGACGCCATTTGAGCTGTTCCTCCCAATAAGCTCAGCGTCGATTGCCAACCCCCTGCTCCTGAATGGGTCGACCGAGATGACGGCAGAACTCGCCAACTCAAGCTGGAGGACGGGCGTCGCCCCCGGGCGCCGCAAGCCGACAAAGACGTCAAGCGGGGAGGTATCGCACACCCGCAGGCGCTGAACCCCCTCTTCGACGGCCGGAAGCTTCTCGAGCTCTCGAAGCGCTGCGGAGGTCCTACTCATCATCTGCCCCATTCCTCCTCTGCACCGTGTTCACTTTGTAATCCTTCGCGGGCGTCTTCTTGGAGGCAGGGAAGCTGATTGCGAAGCCAACCAGCGAATGCGACGTATCGTCGGTGCGGTCACGATCATGACTTGCGTTGCCGCTAAAGCCGACACGAGCAGGATCGAGCGGGTAAATGAGCAAAAGGCCTCGCTTCGCGCTCCGGGCATTCCTGAGGTCGATTCCGCCCGGGTCAACCTCGTCCGTCAGCGCCCGGAGTCTGATCGCTGCTTTCCTCCGAGCTTCCTTGATTTCGTCATCCGTCATCCCGATTGCCTCGTCGCCGGGGCTCACCAAGGCGCGTATGGCGAGGCTGTCTCCTGTTCGTCCGCCGCCCGTCTCGCGAACTGTCAGGCCCACCTGATGGTTGGCAATCGTGCCACTGTCTCCGCTGGTGTTCGAGATGATTGCAACCGTCCACAGCGTGAGCTCATCAAGCGCTGCCATCCGGCGTATGTAGTCAACGAGACGAGACGATTGGATCTTAGAAGCGTCCTTGTGCGTTTCGTAGGTCTCAAGAAATGCGATCACGTCGGAGGACTTCGCGTTCTGCCAGATCAAGTTGTCAGGATTCTTCAGCGTGCGACCCTTCAGGGTCGTGCGCCGCGGAAGCGGCTCGCCCAATGAATCCGCCAAGAGCTCGACCGCACGGAGGTTCCCGATTGTTGTTTCGACATCCGGGGCGAAGACGACCGTCTGCGCGATGGTCCCGCCGAAGTTGAGCCTCTGCGATTCTGCTGACCGCATCTTCGATGGCGATGTCACCAAGAGCGTCGGATGACTCAGAACCTTGAGACCGTACGCTTCCGGAGTGGACTTCGTGGCTTCCATAACCGCGAATTCCCGCCGCAGCTCCTCGCTCGCCTCCGTAATGTGGACGAAGTCCTCTTCGAGGTTGCGCGGAAGGAAGAGCCTGCACAGGTCCACGTATCCCGGCCTATAGCCAAACCAGCGGCCCATCTGCATCAACGTGTCGTACTGACGTGAAGACCGAAGGAAGTAGCTGACGGTCAGGCCCTCGAGCGTCAGGCCCCGCGACAGCTTGTCTCCGCCGATAGCGATGACCTTGAGCCCCCGCTCCCGGTGCTTCTCATACTCGAGCGCGTCCGTTGCGAGGCCGTTGACCTCGTAGACCTCAATGCTGTTCACGAGCGGAAGAATGTGCGGCTCGACTTCGCTCCATGTAAGCGGTTCGATTTGTGCGTCTCGGTACTTCAAGTCCCGCATGACGGTCGTCGTCGTCGGAGTGAAGTCGCTTTCCCAGAGTCTCTTCAGCTCCAGTCGGACGGCATCAGATGCCGATCCGGTTCCGCGATTCAGCGGCCGCCGAATCTGGTTCAAGTAGCTCCGAACTTGCGACCGCACGTGATGCTGGACCTCAACGAAACGCGTGACGTGAACCAGCATGGAATGGTGTTCTTTGCCCTGACCTCTGGCTGCGCGGGCAGCGCCCGAGAGGATGAAGCTCAGCACCGCTGTTTCGAGGCTGGGAGGCGCCTCGTTCTCATTGCTGAAACGCGGTATGAGGGTCTGCTTGTGCTTCGGAGTGACCCAATGCTCGCCCTCATCGTTGCGCCTTGTCAGCGGGAGCGCCTTCACGGTCTCGAAGCCTGAACCGTCGTCAGGATCAAGGCCGAAGACCGTGGCGGGGCCAACGTAGTTGTCCGGAGCCTCCAGCCCAACCATGAAGCTGCGGGGGAAGAGGTCGGGACCTTCTTCGGCAGTGGTTCCCTTGTCATGAATGAAGATGTTGGCAAACGGTGTTGCGGTATAGCCGACGTAGCAGCTCCTGTCGAATGAGTACAGCAACTTGCGAATGAGGCTATTGGTTCTTGCCGGATCATGCTCGAGATCCGGATTTCCGTATGCGTCGACGGGACCCTTCTTGGTGTCGATCGAGGCGTGGTCAGCCTCGTCATCGATCACCAAGATCGGGATATTCGGGATGTAGACCCTGCCTGTGTCTGGGTCGACAACGGTGGGGAGCGAACGAACCCACTTGACCAAGTTGTTCAGCACACTGACGTTCTTCTTGACGACGAATAGCAGCGGCACCTTCCCAATGGAGATGCGCACACTCTCCGCGTTGCTCTTCTTGAAGTCGCCCTTTTGCTTGCGTGTCGTTATCGTGTCTGCCGGCAGCTGAGGTCGGTTCTTGCCCACTCCAACGCCTGGCCGGCCTTCGTCAGCACCGCTCTCCCAGCCGAGGAAACCTTCGTCCAGTCGAATCTGCGTTTGGCTGCGGAGGTTGTCATGCATTCCTGCAAGCACCACTACCAGCTTGTATCCGACGTCGCAGGCTCTGTTGATCAAGCCCGTATAGTGGCCGGTCTTGCCCGACTGCACCTGGCCGACTACCAGCCCCCGCGTATCCCAAGAGCCGCTTCGCGCCGGGTCCTCAAGCAGTCCCAGAACCAACTTCGTGGAGTCAACCAGCGCTCCGACGCTGGAGTCCGGAATGCGCCCTTCGAGGTATTCCTCGTATCTGTCCCAGAAGGCCCATGTGGTCTTCTCGATGCGATCGCCGTCAAGCCAGTCGATGTGGTCCTTGGCCCGGAGAACGCGCGGCGCGCCGACCAGTGACGGGAACTCCGTCTCCAGTTCCCTCTGCAGCCGATTTCGCTCGGATGCATCAAGCACAACGCCCGCTTGTCGTTCCACCAAGTCGCATGCGGCCTCCACATGCAACGCGATATCCGAGGGCTTGGCCTGTCCCGGCGAAAGTGCTCTGAGCAACTGCGATGCGACCTTCTTGGCCAAGGCGTATGCGTCAGTCACTGCTCACCCGCTTCTGAGGCCACCGCGTCTGCGATGGGACCGAATATCTCCATGCCTCTGAGCCGATTGTGAGCCTGCTCGCGCGTAAGGCCCTGATTCTCAACCATGGCTCGGAACAGAGTACGTGCAACGTCCGCGACTTCTTCGTCAGGGGAGAACTCATACGGGGCTGCCGGCATGTCGGGCTGTTCGGCCATGTCGATCCATATTCGCTGGACCGGGACGGTCTCTTCCAAGATGCTGAGTAGCGCCTTCAGGTCGTCGGGCGACGACAAGGCGGATTTCGCTCGAACAACGAGCGGATGAAGACGGTCAATCCGATACGCGGGATGGCCGTCGATCTTCACGGCCCTCCAAATGGCTGAGATATCCTCGGCCTTCGTGCGGTGGCCGATCGCTCCGCGATGTGAGAATACGTTCTTCGCCTTCGAGCGGACTTGGAGTCCCAAGCTCTTGAGCCACTCGCGTATTTCGGCTGGCGGCCGTGCATCGGATTTCTTCACATCAAGGTGCCATGCGAGATCCATGGTGTTCGGAATGTCCACGCGCAGCCTAGCAAGCTTGTAGTGTTCCTCGCGCGTCCAAGGCCGATCTTGGCCCAAGCCAAGCCAGCTGCCTGCCACGACCAGTCGGTTGTTCCGGTAGATGTAGAAACCCTGTCGCGCATTCCAGCCCTCGTGTCCGCCGCCTGAGTGATGTTCTTCGGCGGTGAGCCTCGAATGGTGCGGGAGCACGAATCCTCGAACGCTGATCGTTCCGTCAGCCAGTTTGGTCGAATCCTCCGGGGTACAGAAGGTAGCCGGATGGGATTCCATGAATGGATCCCACGGATCGATGGTTTGAGGTCCCGAACCGCAGTCGATGCTGATGACGAGTGGCGGCTTCGCACCAGAGAGGTACCGATGGAAGACCATCGACAAGTGGCCTTCCACAAGGTCGACCATCTCCAAGAATCGGTCTTGCGCCTTCTGATTGTCCGCCCGGCACTCTCCGACCATGCGGTCGAGACCCTCCCAGAGGACAACCGTCCCCGATGCATGGCGGTCCAGCGAGCGGGTCTTTGCCGTCGACTCATCCGAAAGCTGCGTCAGCAGTCGCCACTTGTTGGTATGTCTGACATAGTCGAGATCCCAGCATCGTGATGAGACAGCGCCGCCCAGCGGCCTGGAGACTACGCTCAGCCGTCGGCACTGAGAAAACGAGGCGGTCTTCAGTCCCAAGCCGAACCGGCCCAAGTCTTCAGGCCGCCGAGTCTCGAGCGGCCCCATGGTTCCGGGCCTCATCGCCTCGGTCAGGCGATCCGCATTCATTCCGTCGCCGTCGTCGGTGACCGAAACCCAAGAGCTGGTGCCGTCCCACCAGAACACAACATTGACGTGTCTGGCGTGGGCGGCGATGCAGTTGTCTACTAAGTCCGCAATCGCCGTTTGGGGGCTGTACCCGACGGCTCGTAAGGACTCGATCATCGCGCTAGCGTTGGGAACCGCCTCGACGTACTCTTCTTCGACCACGTGTCCCCCAATATATTGTGGTTTACACACACCACTTGCCCCCGTGAGCCATGGTAACCTGGGGCGACGACACCAGCCGGAACGCCGGCAGGCGATTGGCGCCAGACTCAGCGGGGGGCACTCCTGGACGCAACGACCACCCCGATTCCGGTAGTTGACCTGTTCGCCGGCCCGGGTGGCCTCGGCGAAGGCTTCAGCTCGCTCCGCGACGCCAGCGGGAGGTCGCTATTCCGCATCGTCGTGTCCATCGAGAAGGACCCATTCGCTCACAGAACACTCGAATTGCGGGCTCTCTATCGTCAGTTCGCTCCGGGCGAGGTCCCCGAAGACTACTTCAAGTACATCGCATCCCCTTCCAAGGACGCTCGCGATCGATTGTTCGCCTCTCACAAGGACGAAGCCGACAGGGCCCGCGAGGAAGCATTGCACCTTGAGTTGTCCGAAGCCAACGCTGCCACGGTTCTCGACAAGGTCAGGAAGCGATTGGACGGCGCGAAGGAATGGGTGCTAATCGGCGGCCCTCCGTGCCAAGCGTATTCAATCGTCGGACGGTCACGCAGGGCGAAAGAGGACCGAGAGATCTTCAATGCGGATCCCCGGCACACCCTGTACAGGTACTACTTGGACCTTATCCGCGAGCTGAAGCCGACGGTCTTCGTGATGGAGAACGTAAAGGGGCTTCTCTCCGCGAAGATAGGCGATATGAAGGTGTTCGACCGCATTCGCGATGATCTCTCGTGTCCCAACGGTACCGAGGAGTACGCCGTCGAGTCATTGGTCGTGCCGTCGCCGGACGGTGATTGGCGACGGTTGAGCCCTACCGACTATGTCATCCATTCAGAGGACTACGGTGTTCCGCAGACACGCCATAGGGTTATCTTGCTGGGTTCGCCGGTTGGCATGGAGCGCCGGGCGGAACAGCTGAAGCCGGCTGCCCAAGACGTGAGCGTCCGAGACGTCATCTCGGACTTGAGTCCATTGTCCGGGCTTCTCTCGACACGGGGCGGATTGCCAGCCTCAGGCGCTCGCATGACTGCGCTCCAACGTACGACAGGGCTGTTGGGCGACGACATCCCGCAGGCCATCCGCGACCGCGTAGGCGGCGCGGTTGGGCGCATGGCGGCAGGCGCCATGACGACGCCGCTTGGGGTTCACGTGCGCAACCCCCTCTCCACGTGGTACGGCTCAGCCGACGCGGTCCGTCCTCCGAATCATGAGGCTCGGTCCCACATGGCAGGTGATCTTCAGCGGTACCTCTTCTGCGCTTCGTTCGCCGCCGTGAAGCGTCGCTCTCCCGTGCTGAGCGAGTTTCCCTCCGCGCTGCTGCCAGCCCACAAGAACATCGAGCAGGGCCAGAAGCACGGTCATTTCGCAGATCGATTCCGCGTCCAAGTGGCCAATCGGCCGGCGAAGACCGTCACTTCGCACATCGCAAAGGATGGCCACTACTACATTCACCCCGATCCGATACAGTGTCGAAGTCTCTCGGTGCGCGAGGCAGCGCGAATCCAGACGTTCCCCGATGACTACTTCTTTGAGGGCAATCGTACGCAGCAGTACCACCAAGTCGGCAACGCTGTTCCGCCTTACTTGGCTTACCAAATCGCCGCAGTCGTCGCGCGTCTCATGGAGACCGAGGAGCCGGACGAGATTCGTCCGGACTTCGACGATGCCTGACAATCTGGATTCCAAGCGACGCAGCGCCCACATGGCTCGCATCCGTAGCAAGAACACTGCTCCTGAATTGCGCGTCCGCTCGGCGCTGCACCGACTGGGCTACCGCTTTCGGGTCCACGTCGTCGCCCTGCCTGGAACACCGGACATCGTGCTGCCGAAGCACTCCACAGTTATTCTTGTCCATGGATGCTTCTGGCACAGACATCCGGGCTGCGACCGAAGCTACTCACCCAAGACGCGGTCGGAGTTCTGGGAGCAGAAGTTCGCCACTAACGTTCAGCGCGACCGCCGTGTAATGGAGGAACTTGCGGCCGAAGGGTGGCGAGTCATCGTCATCTGGGAGTGCGAGACCAAAGACCCCCTCCAGTTGGAGAACAGGCTGCGTGACTTCTTCGTGGCGGATCGGTAGACCTTGAGAAGCCAGCGGTTCACACGCCGTGCTTCATGACGAGCGCCTTGTCGCCTCCGATGACTTGGACGATTGCAAGTCCGAGGCGGCCAGCCTTCAACTCGCGGCATTGATTCAGACTCAAGACGTCCTGCGGGCGGCGAATCCGATAGTCACGAGTGACTACCACACGAACGGGCTTCATCTCCGCCGGCAGCCGTGCGCGAACGGAGCCAGTGTCGACCACCTCTGAACCAGGGTACTGCGACGCGATCGCTCCAGTCGCTCGATCTAGGATATCGATGCCTTCGGCAAGCGGAGACTCACCTTCGCCCTCAGTTGAGATCGTCAGGGCACGGCCTTCGATAATGAAGCCGCCGATCAGAGCCCTGTCGTCGCCATGCGAAAGCCACCAGATCCCGGTGATTGCACGAGTCGCGGGTTCGGGCGTGCCGTCATCATGCTGGTCGTAGTCGGCGCTGCTGACGGCCAGCCTCACGAATGGAACTTCCAGTGCCTTGATGAGGATGGCGGCAAGGATGTCGGTGTCAACGTTCATTGAGCCGTCAGCGGCGATGGGCGCGAGATCGTCCAGTTGTCCTTGCTTGAGCGCTATGAGCACCCGACACCCCTTCTACTGCAGCCCATCGTGATGGTCGGACCGTCCACTCCGAGGGCTGAGGTCAGCATCCCGCCGCGACGATGAACGGCTCCGCCCTGTCGGCAGCTTCCTCAGGCGTCCCCATGATGTCGGTGAACGGGAACTCACCGTACTCGGTACCCTCTTCCCCGAACCACTGTCGCCGAGTGTAGATACCGAGCGCATCGTCGGAAATGACCACGACAGCGTCACCTCCGCATTCAACGACTACGGCATTGCACCCGCCGCCAAGCTCCCTCTCATGCGTCACGGCCGCAAGTGGGTGACGGATGCCGACGATGCGTGCCACTTCGGCGTTCCATGTCATGTAGGCATTGTCGCTCATCGTGATTCCCCCGCCTTGGGCTTGTGCAGTGCGCACCTCCTGAGCATCCGAGATGCTTCCGTCGCTCGATTCTATCCCGCAGTGGCCCCAGCAGTGAATGAGGAGGGCGCTCTATCTCCGAGGGGCTTTGGTGAGCACTCCGAGGCGATAACGGGAGAAACCGATGCTACCAGCGGCCCAGCAAGGCGCTCGCATAGACCAGACGCCCTGCGTTGGCGGATGATGGCCACGGGGGAGTGTTGTGTTGCCCGGGTGGGTACATCGTGACATCCCTGTCGAACGTGTCGTCGTTCATGCGCCTCTGGAGGAGAACCTCAGATGCTTGAAGGCTTGGTAGCGTACCCATCGCATCCCGCATCAGTCGGAGCGACGATCGAGATCGCGCTGGGCAAGCTCCATTCCGCGGGACGGTGCCTGGCGCTGAAGAGCTGGAAAGAGGCGGACGTCCCAGGAAGGTTCATCGGGACAACTGTCCTAGAGGAGATAGACGCAGGCAACATCCTCATCGCGGACGTTACGTACTTGAACTTCAACGTGGTCTTCGAGATAGGCTATGCGATTGGTCGCGGGAAGCGGGCATTTCTAGTCAAGAACGCCGCGCTGGTTGACGATGCGGACTTCGGACGCGTAGGAGTCTTCGACACGATTGGATACCAGCTCTACCAAGACCCGGCCCAGCTTGCCCAAGTCCTTGGTGAAGTGAAGGATCTTGCATCGCCAATTCCGTTCGACGTTCACAAGACAAACACCGCAGCGCCCGTCTATCTCGTCCTACCCTCCATTCAGGGCGAGTTCGAGACTCGCCTTGTCGCTCGAGTGAAGAAGAGGGCGCGTCTCTTCTACCGATCCTTCGATCCTGCGGAGAGCGGCCGCCTCGCTGCCCCTGACGCCGTTGAGAACGTTGCCAGTTCGCTTGGGATCATCATTCCGTTGCTACCTGAGGAATACAAAGAAGCCAAGGTCCACAACCTCCGGGCGGCGTTCGTTGCTGGGCTGGCTCAGGGAATGGAGAAGCCCATCCTGCTCCTCCAGTCGGGGGATACCCCGGTGCCGCTAGACGTGCGTGATCTGGTCAAGCGCTTCCACACGCTTGACCAGATTGACGGCTATGTTGCGGACTTTGCGGCCGAGGTAACGGCCCTCCTGCAGTCAGTGCAACCAGTCGATGTCGAAGAGCCGGCTACTCTTCTGGCCCGCATAAACCTTGGGGCGACGTCCGCCGAGAATGAGTTCCGCGTACTCGGTCACTACTACCTGCAGACAGATGAGTTCAGCCAAGCTCTTCGCGGGGATGCGCAGGTTGTCCTGGGTCGCAAGGGCGCGGGGAAAACCGCTCTCTTCTTCCAACTCCGCGATCGTCTTCGGTCCGAGAAGACGAACGTCGTGCTCGACCTGAAGCCGGAGGGCTTTCAGCTCCTCAAGTTCAAGGAACAGGTTCTCGACTATCTCGAAGAGGGAACTCGCACCCACACCGTCACTGCTTTTTGGGAGTACCTTCTGTTGCTCGAGGTCTGCCACAAGTGTCTGCAGAATGACTACATCCGTCACACTCGGGACCACGAGTTGTTTGCTCCCTACGAGGAGTTGGCCGCCGCGTACAGTTCGGACGAGTACGTGGCGGAAGGGGATTTCGCCGAGCGGATGCTGAGGCTCACCCAACGTATTTCGGACGACTTCGCTGCGCACCGGAACTCGGAAGGCTCGCTCCGGGAGCGCCTGAACAGCGGGCAGATTACCGAACTGCTGCACAAGCACGATGTTGCGTCCCTTCGAACGCACCTTGTGAACTACATGAAGCACAAGGAGGAGCTGTGGATTCTCTTTGACAACTTGGACAAGGGGTGGCCTGCTCATGGTGTCAAGCCTGATGATGTACTGACCCTCCGGTGTCTTCTGGACGCGATGGGGAAAGTGGAGAAGGAGTTCGCCCGCGCTGGAGTGTTCGCGAAGGGCATCGTATTCATTCGCAATGACGTCTACGAACACCTTGTTGGAGCTACCGCCGACAGAGGGAAGGTGAGCCATGTCGTGGTCGACTGGACTGACCCCGAGTTGCTCCTCGAGCTCCTGCGTCGACGCTTTGTCGCCACAGACGGCCTGAGTCGCGATCTGGCTTTTGACCAAATCTGGAGGCAAATCTGCGTCAGCCACATCCGCGGGGAGGAGAGCTCCCACTACCTGATTGAACGCAGTCTGATGAGGCCGCGCTGGTTGATTGAACTCCTCCGCGGTTGCAGGACGCACGCTGTCAACCTCGGTCATACGCTCATCCAGGTACAGGATATCGATGAGGGCGAGGCCCAGTACTCAACCAAGCTGGTCAACGACATCAGCTATGAATTGCAGGACGTCTGCCCCGAAGCTGGCGATGTCCTCTACGAGATGCTCGAGTTGCCGAGTGAATTCCCCGAGGCGACTGTCGAGGAGATTCTGCGGAAGGTGCCCGACGACGGGGCCAAGGCCCGCGTCCTCGATCTTCTGCTGTGGTACGGCATCCTCGGCTTCCGCCGTTCAGAAGAGGAGCCGGCGTTCATCTACACCCTCGGCTACGACATGAAACGGCTGAGGGCGCTGGTGGAGAAGCGCAAGGGAGCGGGACTTGTCTATGTCGTCAATCCCGCATTCTGGAAGGGGCTCGAGATCAAGCTGTGATTGGGACGATGGAGCCCCGCTTCGGCTGGCGATATTTCAGCGGCACTATGCGGCAGTCTCTTCGCGACGCAGAGGCACGATGGTCGCCGGTGCTCGATGCAATCGAGGTAGCTGACACGCTCGTTGGACGCCTCGTCGCTCGTGAGACAAGTTACGTATCGGAGCGGCCGCAGGACTACGTCGCGTGCGTTTTGATCGTTCGGTGCTTCCGTTTGGCTGTTCCAGCGATCTATGTTGCACTCTCCGGCTTCGCCGACTCATCCCCCAATATGTACCGGACTGTCTGGGAGATCACGGTGCGTCTCCTGGACATGGCCGCGAATCCGTACGCCGGGTCGCTCGGATACTTGCTTGCCGGTGCGAGTGAAGAGCTGTCGGTGGCGAAGTCCGAGCGAGATCATCGGGCAACCGAAGGCCTTCCGGCGTCAGAGGCACTCGAGCTGAACATCAAGGACTTCGAGGCACGCCACAAGGAACTCCAGAACCTCGCACTCGCTCGCGATCTCGATCCCGTTCGAATCGAAAGACGCTACGGGCGGCTCAACTTCCGCGAGACGTGCAAGCGACTCGGAATCGAGAACGCCTACTTGGTGAACTACGCGTTCGCCTCTGGATACGCTCATGAGAAGAACATCGCTACTGGCGACTTCTCGGCACTTGGGGACGGCGAGCGGCAGTTCGAGCTCGGGCCTGTCCTTGATTCGCGCATAGAGGCGGTTGCGGACACGCTGCGCTATCTGTTCATCGCCATTCAAGGCGCAGCATCCTTGCTCGATGATCAGGTGGCAGTCGAGCAGGCGGAAGCTGAGCTTCGCCGCCTTGAGGGGCTGGCAGATTGGCCGGTTGTCCCGGATGCTTCCGCGTAAGCTCAAGTTTGAACTGCACCACTTAGCCTTCTTGCGCTCGCGCCTACTTGGCTTGCACCTAGCACTCCTCAGGGGGTCCTGAATCCCGGTCGCTTCCTCGGCTGTGAGCTGAGCTTGGCGGCGCCCCCTCTCTTGCTCTGGGTTCGGTTGGTGGCTTCGGCTGCTCTCTTCTAGGCCAAGCTCGGGTGATGAGGAACAAGAGAGTTGTCTCCGGCTGCTTCGGCTCTTGCCCCGAGGTGGCGATGGGAGGCACCCACCATCCACGCACTCCCCCGACGCGTTGCGCTGCTACAGGGCGGTGTCGTTCCGGAGGCGTAGACTCCGCAGCGGGGAGTGTGCTCGTCAGGGGATGGGGGAATCGCATGAATCGTCGCGCTTTGGTTTCTGTGGTGCTGGGCTGCTTGCTGGTTCCGATACTGGCGGGCTGCACGCGCACGGTGCAGGGTCGTGTCGTGGGCCGCACATCGAGTGAGCCGATGGTCGGCGCGTTGGTGACCATCTCCGGCGAAAGCACTCGGACGGATGCTGCCGGCGCATTCCTGCTCACTGGAATCGGCGGTGAGACGGCGAAGGGGGCTGTGGTCGCCAGCGGTTTCCCGGAGACCTCATTCGACGTGGATCTCAGCAAGGGGGATGCGAGTTCCACAGTGCAGGTCACAGATGCGGTCGTGTCGGTCAGCCTCAAGGAGAGGGCGGTCGAACCGGCGGAGATCACGAGCGCGACCATCACACTCGGAGGTCGACCGGTGGTCACCGGACAGCCGCTGAAGAACCTGGCACCGGGGAAGTACACGCTCGCGGTCGCAGCCGCGAATCACGAGCCGTACTCCGCCGAGGTCGCACTCGCACCCGGCGAGAACTCCCTCGTCGCGACAATCAGCCTCACTCCGCTTGCGACGTATAAGCGGTTCTACGCCGCCGGGCAGTTCCACCGCGACAGCACCGCCTACAAGTACGTCCATCCTGATGAGCGCAAGAAGCTGTCATTGAAGGCTTGGAAGAAGTGGTCGTCAGGGACAGAGGATCTCAGCATCAAATGGGGCGGGGTGCGCGTGCTCGCGAAGTGGAAGTCCCCGGTGACGAAGAAGACCTATCAGAACGTTGCCGAGATTGACCGCACCAACAAGTGGCAGGTCACAGGTAGGCAGTACTCCGACTTCGGCAAGATCTACACGGACAACTTCAGTCAGCACTGGGCGAATCTGAACGGCATCTGGTACATCCTGCACAAGGCCATTCCCTAGCGTGTCAACCTGCAAAACAGAGCCGGCACTCGCGCAGAGGAGCTCGGCGTGATACTCACCGCGCCGTGTCAGCGCTGATCTGCATAATCGTGAGGATAGATTATCCCCGGGTCGGGGACGGGTGACTACCTACACAGGAAAGCCCATCCTGCGATGCGGGACTTGGAGAGGATCGTCATTCCGCAGAAGCGCTGCTAGCCCGATCGAGGAACAGGGGGTCCAAAATGGGGGTTCTTCTCACACTCGAGCCGAAACTGGTCGAGTTCTCCATCGAAGAGCGTGATGCGTGGAGAGCCGGTGAGCGATCCGACTGCATTGACCCGTACTGCGCAGGCACTGCGGGCGGACGGGGCAGCACCACGGGTTTCGGCGAGTACATGGTCGGCAAGTATTGGCAGCGGCAGGGCTACCGCTGGGTTCACCACGACTTCGACATCTTCGGTGGCAACATCGATCACAAGTACCCATCCCAGGCGATCCTCGAGAATGCGCTTGCTGGCCGGCTCGCTCAGTTCAAGACGCTGGTCAACAGTCTCCGGCCCTTCCAAGAAGGGGGACATGCGCCCGTCGAACAGGCCGATCTCCTGATCTACAAGCCAGGCACGACGGAGATCCGCTTCGCTGAGTGCAAGCGAGCCGACACCCACGACAAGGTCAATGGACGCCAAGCGCTGGGCCTGTTCCTCATCGCGTCGCAGTTGCAGGTTCCGGTCGACGTGTTCCTCGTGGCCGAGAAGGGGACCCGCACTGAGCCGCTCGAGCCCATCAGATTCGTCTACGGCGAACACGGCGTGAGAATCGCGGGCTAGGATATGGAGCAAGGAAGCAGCTGGGTCGAGAAGAACCGCTCCGGATTGGTCTCCGCGCTGATCAAGGCGACGCGGATGCGGAAGACGAACCACGCGCTGTACTTCTGTGCGCTGCTGCTACTCGGTGGACAGAACAAGTGGTATATCAGCCGGCGGGTGTGCATCATGTCCTGCGAAGACGGGCAGGACGACGTGCTGATGAAGTACGTGAGCCTGTCGCACGCGTTGCCGGACCGAGACAAGTCCATCGAAAGCATCATGAACGCCGTGCTGGCGATCTGCCTGCGCCCGAACTGGTGGGGCAACGGCTATGGCAAGGAGATGATGCGCGGCTGCCTTCGCGAAGAGGAGATCGACCTCTCGGCGTACACAACCGAAGAACAGCTGGTCGCGCTGATGGGGGAATCACTGTTCGCAACAGGAGGCGTGTCGGCTTGGACGGTCAGCTCGGCTGCCAAGGCCCGACTCCAGGATGAGTTCGGCTGGTCCCTCCAAGATGTGCACGAGTGGTTACTCAAGCAGTTCGAGAAGTACGCTACCGAACCGTGGCAGGAAGACCTGATTACGACGTTCAGGCGGACGACGCCCGACATCATCAAGTTCGGCGACGAGAACTGGAACTACGTCGCTCGCTACCTTTTCGCGGTCGGTCGGAACCCCGAGACCTGGCCCCTGGAGCAGCTGGAAGCCGAGGTAGCTAAGCACGGTGGAGTGGCCGCCCGGATTCGGGAGGTTGCGGCTGAGAAGCTGGGCAGTGGCGAGGTCGTGATACCGCCCTGGGCCTACGACGGTGTGCACGCAAGCAGCAGGGCGCACTACGGTTGGGCCGACAAGAGGTTCCCCGGCACACTGCAGGGGTTCGACAACTGTCTCAAGATGGTCGAGGCGTACGGGAGGCTGGACCCGAGGGACCAGGGGATCCTCGATGGGTGCCAAGTCCCGGACGAAGGGCTAGCGCTCTGCAACGAGTTCTTGGATGAGATCCGACTATGAGGTCGCTAGCGACATGCATTACTGAGGTCTCGCTTGGAACCCGGCGCAGGCGGGCCAGCACAGGTGTCCGGCAGACTCGCTGCGCCCGCAGCTGATGCCCAACACGTTGGGCGCAAACCGTTCTCGGGAGGTTGAGTGGCTACCATCTCCGGCACGCAGTTCGCCAACCGCCTCATAGCGGACCTCGCACCACTCGCATCGGTGGACCACGAGTCGGGCAGGGTTTCTTTTTCTGGAGGAGGCCAATTCGACGAGCAGCGCATGCTTCTCTTCGACCTGATCAAGTTCGGCGGACAGATCCCCAATGAAGATGCCATGGCAATTGCCCGTGATGCGATGTTTGCTGCGGCAGCCACCTCGCCAGGGCTGACTTTGGCTGGGTTCGTTGGCGAGGTCACGCGACTTGAGCGCGAGTACCTGTCACGGCGGCCCAGCCGACATGTGTTCCTGACGCAGATTTCGATCGACGCGAAAGCCAGTCTCCCTCGCATGCTGCAAGATGGCGTGACAATCAGTTTCCCTCCGAGTGTTCCGAAGCGCTTTCTCGAAACGCGGCAGCAGGTTCTTGATCATGCGGCGCACAGCCTGTATGTGGATCCGCCCAAGAGGTATCGGTGGCTTCGAGCGAGCGTGTCCGCCAAGAGCTTCATTGCTGCCGGAGACAGTGCGCTCGAGGCCATCGAGTTCCGGGTTGCGCTCCTCAATCTCGGAGTCAACAGGCAGACAGGCATCAGATGGTCGTCGGGGAAACGCGCGCCGGTGAATTCGATTGCGCTTGCGCCACTACACACGCTGCATCGGCCGAGCGGTGCTCTGTCATCGGAAACTTGGTGGTACGAGCCCAACTACGTGGCGCCCTTGGACCTGGAGAGTCGCAAGATCACTAGTGCCATCGAGTTCAGCGAATCGGCCATCTCGCGGCTACGCCGACTACCCTATGCTGGCGACTTCAAGGACTGGGTTCGCTACTATGGCCGCGCGCTTGGGGAGTCAGATTGGGCGGTGTCGTTCATCCTGCTGTGGCAAGCCCTCGAATCCGCAACTGGCACTTCGCGGGCCAAGTACGAATCCACAGTGCGGCGCGCCTCGTTTCTATTTGACGATGTCGAATACAGCAAGCAAGTGTTAGACAGCCTCCGCAATTGTCGAAACGAGATTGTGCACGCGCAGAATGACCCGACGGGTCTGGAGACGCGTCTCTACATGCTCAAGCGATATGTTGAGGCGGTCTTGGTGTTTCATCTGCGTCACGCGAGCGACTTTGACACCGTAGATGAAGCAGGTCAGTTCCTAGACTTGCCCGCAAGTACGAAAGAACTCGGCAAGCGCCTACGGTTGATCGAGAAGGCGGCGAACTTCAGGGGACTCTAGCCAATCTGGCGTGTCCAGTAAGTTGGAGTTCTAGGGTGTCAACGAAAGCGGGCCAACTCCAGTTACTCGGGATGGTGCCCCGTCGATTGCCCGATTCGACCCGGACGCCACTTCTTCAGTCGGCATCGCGAAGGAAGACCTCTTCGAACACGCTCGGGTCTTCGATGACCGTCGCTCTCGTTGATGACCATCGATTTCCCTTAGCCCACCTCGCGATGGACTTGAGACTTCGAGCGTCGCGATTGCTCCAGGCCTCTGCCTTCTTGCCGGTTCGAGTAGCGAACTCGGCCGCGACCTTTCGAGCAATTTGGCACTGTCCATCGGGAACTCTGAACAGCATCCACTCGCTGTCGAGCCCACTCGGATGTATGCGAAGGTACATGTCTCACGGCCTTTCAATCTTCTCTCAGCCCCCGATCGGTCCGATTGCCAGGAAGACTACTACGCGAAATCGGCCGTGCAAGGTGACCAAGTGAGCGGGGTGGCTGGCGGAACGCAAAGAATCGCATTCGACTGGCTCAAGTGATTCTCCACAATGCTCACTTGAGGCGGTGGTTGCACCACCGTGGCGAGACGCGCAGCTCTTCACTTACCTCAGAGTGTTCCGAGGGCATGCCCTGAGTTATGCGCTGCCAGCGCCGTCGACTGCGAAGGTTCGGGGAAGCCGACATGGGGATCCCATCGGTGTGTCGAGAGGTGGCAGCGCTGTGGTTACAGCGCCCAGAACACCACTTCTGAACTGCTGTTTCGCGACGCGCAGAAGCGCGCCTTCTTCGGTAGGTAGGGGTCCCATGTACCACGAGGGCGCTCAGACATCCAGTCTTTCGCGGCTCGGCAGCGCCCGTTTGCAGGAATATGGCGGATTCGCTTGCGCGACCGATTTCGCGAGGTAGGCTTCCGAGCGCAACCGAGCCAAAGGGAATGACGATGAAAGAGAACGAATGCACCAACGGAACGAAACCAGATCAAGATGGGGCGCTCCCGAATGTGGTCGCGGGCGAAGATCCAGCCGATGACCGACAGGTTCATTTGCTGGGTTCGTTCGAACCGCAACGGCGAGGTGCGATGTTTCTCATGTTCACAGGCCGCTGGTCTTGGTCCGACGGCTACTCGATCGACACCAAGTTTCAGTGGACAGAGGACTATCGGCTGCCCGAGGGCTTTGTGGATATCTCGATCTACGTGGTCGACGACCTGGGGTGCTTGGCCATCGGCTTCTATCCCACATTGCTGGTCTTCTACAGCGGCGGTTCTTCCGGTTCGCTTGCCACGCTGGCGGGCGCGGTGCAGCCGCGAGACTACATGGAGCATGAAGTGAACTTGGAGCCGTGCGCGACGGCTTCTGGCGCAGAGTTCGCGAAGCGCGGACTGTCCGTGTTCTTCCCTGAACTGCCGGACTGGTGAGGCGACGATACGTCGGGCTGGCGCTCGGTTGTGCGACTTCTTCCGCGAATAGGGGACCCATGCACCACCTCGTGCTCGGAGATATCAAGCGCTGGCGATAACGCTTGAGTCGCGAATCAAGAAATGTCGCACATGCCCTTGCGCCGCCGATTTCGCGAGGTAGGCTTCCCAGCGCAACCGGGTCAAAGGAAACAACGATGGACGAAGACGAGTACGCGAGGAGCACGGCGTTTGCCCTAGCAAGTGAGGAATCGGGCGCTCGACGAAACGGGTCCGTAGACACGCGCCGAGTACACCTTCTGGGATCCTTCGAGCCGCAGAGCGGCGGTTTGATGTTCCTGACGTTCACTGGAAACTGGTCGTGGTACGACGGGGCGATGGTGTCTCGCGCATTCTCTTGCACGGCCGGATACAGGCTTCCGGACGGATTCGAGATGGCGGCTATCTACGCCGTTTGTGACGAACACTTCCCGAGTCCGCTGGCATTCTTCCCGACGATTTGCGCCACTCCTACAGCAGGTGGCGGCGCGGGTTCCGAGTACCTAACCGTCTTGGACGATTTTGAGTTCCAGAGAGATTGGCTGGAGTATCACATCGACTGGAAACCGTGCGCGACGGCTTCTGGCGCAGAGTTCGCGAAGCGCGGACTGTCGGTGTTCTTCCCTGAATTGCCAGATTGGTGAGGAGAAGACGCGGCGGGCTGCGGTTCGATGCTGCGAGCACGCGAGGTCGCGGGGGCATTGCCTGCTGCGTCATGTGAACAGATTCCTAGAACGGGATGTCGTCCTCGAGCGCAGCCTCGTCTGCTTCGGCCAAGGCTACACTCACGTCCACGTTGCCTAGGGCAATCAGCCCCTCAAGACGTGCAAATAGTTCGTCGAATGTGACTACTTCAACATCGTGAAGAGTGTTCCGAAACACCTCGAAGGACTCGAGGGCGGCCCCGTCGAGTCCCGCAACACAGCCGACCAGTAGCGCACAACGAGGATTGAAGGCATGGAAGTCCTCGCCGCTCTTCGAGCGCAGGGCACTGACTTCCGAAATGAAGTTCTGTCTCTGCAGACAAACCTGCGCCACGCCGCCCGTTACTTCATCGCCGATCAGGCAGACCGTGTTCTTGCGGTACCAAGCCCGCACGAGTTTCGCACCCGGGGTCTTGATCTCGATCAGCAACGCGTTGTTCGTGAGGCTGTTCTTGTACAGGTAGTCGGTGATCTGACCTTCTGCATTCTTGTATGTCTTACCGCCGACGTAGGCTTTGTCCTTCATGAAGACCACTGGCTGGGCGAATATCTGGGCGAGTATCCAGGGTCGGGTGGTGAAGAACTTCTGCCAGAATTCCTCGCTGTCGTTGTCCTTGTTCTGATCCCATGCGACGAGCGCCTCGCCGATCTCAGCAAGTCGTGCGGCCCGACTCACGTTGGCCAAAGCGTCGCTCGAAAGCGAAGCGAATCTCTTTGCCAGACCAACGGCATCGTCGTCCTGAGCCAGCCGCTGCACTACCAGCGCCGCAACAGCCGCACCATCTTCAGTCTGGAGGATGGCGGCAGCAGCCTCATCGTTTCCGAGCGCATCTCTGAGCAGGGCAAGGTCGGTGACCTCGACCTCGCAGGTGAAGGTTCCATTGGGAATGCCGTGTAGGCGGTGGGCTTCGCGATAGGCGGCGATGACCTCGGTTAGTTCCTTGGTCGTAGCCGAGTCCATCTTGATCTTGACCGCTGTCCCGGCTTTCACCGCGCTTAGTTTCATCGAATCGCAGTCCACCCACACATCGCTGGCGGTCTTGCGCTGGTAGTAAAGGGCACCGCGAACAGAAGCCGAGTTGTCACTCTTGTTGTTCACGATCTCAGGTACGTACACCCGTCGGCGATTCCCGTCAGGCGACAGCGAAATGACTTCCTCTTGCCCTTTGCCGACGAACCCGTTGCCAGTAATTGTTACTGTGCGCCGCATTGAATCCCCCGATCCTCACACGGAGGATATCGCGCAGCGTGACTTGGTGCAGAAACGGTTCAAGCCGCCGCATCGCTCACGCTGCCGTCGCCCAGATTGAGGCGAACGGTGCGACCTCGTCGTCGGTGTTCTACAGTGGGCTAGGGGAGAGCCGCATCCTGTGGGGGCAGCGCGGCTCTCGGGGATTCAGTCCGGTGCGACCGATTCCGCTGAGATTCGCCCGCAGAAGAGGAGCCGACATCGTGCAAGAGAAAGAAACCATAGCGGTGGTGTTCGATTTCGACGACACACTTGCGCCCGACAGCACTTCGTCGTTCTTGGACAGTTGCGGCATCGACGTGAAGTCGTTCTGGGCTGACGACGTACAACCTCTGTTGGACGCCGGCTGGGACCCGGTTCCCGCATATCTGTACATGATGGTTCAGAAGTCGAATGCGTCCATTCCCGGGATGCCGATTACGAGAGAAGGGCTTGTCGCGTGGGGAAAGCAGATCTCGCCGTACCCCGGCGCGACGACGATCTTCAACCGGCTGCGGCGCACGGCGAGCAGCATCGATTCCCGCATCAACGTGGAGTTCTACCTAATCAGCAGCGGGATTGGCGAGATCCTGAGAGCGACTCGCATTGGGCAGCAGTTCAACGACATCTGGGCGTGCGACTTCTTGTATGACGAGGCCGGCGGCATTGTGTTTCCGAAGAACGTTGTGAGCTTCACCGACAAGACCCGTTACCTGTTCCAGATCTCGAAGGGTCTAGTCGGTCCTGCATACAAAGGGAAGCCGTTCGACGTGAACCGGAAGGTTTCTTCAGCCGACTTACGGATACCGTTCGACCAGATTGTGTACGTCGGGGATGGCTACACGGACATTCCGTGCTTCTCCTTGGTGCGGAAGGAGCGCGGGGTCGCCATCGGCGTTTACGACCGTGCTGACCACGATCGCTGGGGAAGGGCCTGGGGCTTCGTAGCAGAAGACCGAGTTTCGAACCTCGCGGCCGCTGACTACTCATCGAAGAGTGCTCTCGCGGATTCCTTGACCATGGCCGTCGAGCGGATGAGCAATCAGATCGTGCTGCGCAGAATGACATACCAGGGCTAGTAAGGACGCAGCGAGACTGCCGCCGATGTCAGAGCCGCCAACTATGATTGGCTCATGACAAACGACAGTTCAATCAAGGTAGAAGTTCATGGGAAAGACATCTCGCCCGAAGCGGCAGATTCCTTTCGCCACAACGCTGCGGAGATCAACAAGATCTTCGCGAACCTAGCCGAGGAATTCGGCGTTCCTTGGTGCGAAGTCACGTTCATCTTGGCTGAAGACTACGCGGCAAAGGTCGCCGAGATTGAAGCGGCTATCGGCAGTCCGTTCGCCCAGAATGTGAGCACAGATCGTGTTGGGGGAGTCGCACGCGCCAAGGCGATCAGCATGGATGATGATTCGGCTCAATGGTGCCTCGTGTTTGACCCCTTCTACCTCGTCAGCGAAGACACCGACCCTCTGGTGATCTTGGGCGATCGATATGTGTTTCTCTTGACGATGTGCCATGAGGTAGCGCATGTGCTCATCGGGCGAACCCGTGCGGAATGCGGCTTTTCGAGAGAGATCGATCGTCCGTCCAAGACCGCCTGTGGTAAGGCTCGCAATTTCGCCATGGCTGCCCTCGAAGAGTACCGAGCGGATGCGCTCGCGAGTGCGGTTCTTGGTCTGGTTCTTCCCGAGGCAGCGCAGCGCGAGGGCGAAAGCCCGCGTCGATTCACGAGTCACGACCTGCATGGCGACAGTTATGGCGAAGGGCTTGTTCTGGCGCTGTCGGGTCCCCTGGTCTCAGCGATGTGCGAGGCGGTTGCGGACTTCAGGTCGGACGTGTGCGGACTGAACGACGCTGTGGTGAAAGTGTGGGAGTTGAGCAGTGCGACGCTCACCCTGTTCGGGCACGCTCAGGCAATTGCCGACGAGGGGGGCCGAGCAGACGCGCTCAGAGAGTCCCTCGCAGGCTTGAATAACGTAGCCGACAGCATCGCTCGGGCTTGGGCAGCGATTGTGGAACCAATCAGATCCTCGGGTGTGATGTTCACGTTGGATCAGGCGCTCACGATCGAGCGTGCTCTCGCCAAGACTGGCGAGCGGGCGGTTCTTCGCCTTTGGGAGGAACTCGGTATTGAATGTTCTGACACAGGCGATGGCATTTGGGTTGAGCCGGTTCTCTAGATCGGTAGGCGGCGCTTCGATTTGCCTAGAGCGCAGAATCAGGTTCGGCGATCTGCGGCGATGAGCGACGCTCCCCGGGGTCGAACAGGCCGCCGTCCGTCAGCCAATACTCAGCCCCATCAATGCGAGTCGTGAAGTACCGCAGTCCGTCCAGAGTACCGCCAGCGACTTGCTCCGGAATCGCCCCGTTCGCGATCTTGCAGAGGAAGTACGCACTGGCGGTTTCGTGGATGCTTGGCAGTCGGTCCATGAGCGAGATGGTATCGGGTGCGCCCAGCCGTAGTCCAACCAGTTTCTAACCGTCCCACTACACAGATTCTTTGATCCATGACGGTAGCAAGTTGGTAGCACGAAGCCGGCAATGGGGGACTCTGAAGGCAACATAACCGCAGGTCAAATACATAGAACAAATCACACTACTGGAGTGTTCTTGACTTAGGAAACCATTGCTCTATCCCCTGAGCTACGAGGGCGTTTCGTGCGTTTCCGCTGGTAGATGGCCTACGCGGTGTCGGTCTCTTGATCCGACGTCGTCGACGAGTGGCCGCCATTTGTCACGGGATGTTCGTCGAGCAGTGGTCCGGCGACTTTGTCAGCTGCCGACCGACTGTCCGATGGTATCAGATGAGAATACGTATTCAGGGTGAGGCCCGCGTCCGCGTGACCGAGCATCTGCTGCAGGACCTTGACGTTCATCCCGACGGACAGCGCACGACTTGCGAACGTGTGTCGTAGTAGACCGGGAGGGACGGGCTCGGCGCGCCCCCTGAGCTACCCGTTGCATGCTGGCGAGGAGTGATAAACAAACGCGTGGGGTGGGTACGCTCCCTTTCAGGGAGGGGGCATAGAATCATGCGAGTCTCAACGAGAACGACACGCTTCGCGCTCCTGCTCGGACTGCTTGCCACGCTGGTGATCGCGATCCCCGCGGTGGCCATGGCGATCGAGGCGCCCGTGCTCCTCGGGACGACCTCCAGCTTCGCCGTCTTGGCCGGATCAGGCATCACCGTCGCGGGCCCCGTCAACTCGACCACGATCTGGGGCGACATCGGTACGTTCCCGACGACGTCGATGACGGGCTTGGGCAATCTCGTACTCCACGGAACGAACCAAGACGGGAACACGCTCACGCAGGGCGCCAAGAACGACCTGATCACCGCATACAACGATGCGGCCGGCAGGACCGGCGGGACCGCGATCGCCGGGAACGAACTCGCCGACAGGACTCTTACGGCCGGCGTGTATACCGCGGGACCCGGGGTGCTCTATCTGTCGTCGGGGACCCTGACGCTCGACGCCCAGCACAACCCCGACGCGGTCTTCATCTTCCAGGCCACCAGCGGCCTCACCATCGCGTCGGGCACGAACATCGAGCTTATCAACGACGCCCGGTTCTGCCGGGTCTTCTGGGTGGTCCCGAGCGACGCGACGCTGCAGACCGGCTCGCACTTCGTCGGTCACCTGTTCGCGATGAACTCCATCTTCGTGTTGACCGGCGCGACGATCGACGGGCAGCTGCTCGCGCGGAACGGCGCGGTCACTTTGGACAACAACACCATCACGAACGGGATATGCGCCTCTGAGAGCCCGGCCAGCCTTCATGTGATCAAGCACGTGGTCAATGACAGCGGCCGCACGTCAGTGGCCGGTTCCTTCAGCGTGCACATCAAGACCACCGGCGGTGCGGACGTTCCGCTCAGTCCGGCGGCGGGCGTGGAAGCACCGGGGATCACCTACACGCTGGATCCCGGCACCTACGTCGTCAGCGAAGGCACCCATACCGGCTACACCGTGAGCTACAGCGGCGACAGCGACTCCGGCGGCAGGATCACGCTGGCCGCCGGCGAGGACGCGACGGTCACGATCACCAACAACGACACTGCTCCGGGGTCGAGCTCAGGGACCGTGACCGGTGGGAAGATCCCCAAGACGTCCACCCCTCTCTATGATGTGCTGTTGCTGGGCGTCGTCTTGATCCTCGTGGGGGCCGTCGGCCTCGGGATCACAAGGCGTCGCGCCTAGCGCGGGCTCACTTTGAACAAGCGTCCCATCATTGTCGCCCTATCCCTGGGAGCGCTGCTCTCAGGGATAGGCTGTCTTTCGTGGGCGGCGTACGGCATCTGGTCGCAGTCCGATCAGCAGCTCGAGGCCGCGCCGGCGGTCCGCACCGCTTCCGTCGAACCATCCGCCGCTCCGGGCCCGGCTGCTGTCGTGTCGTACCCGGTTCGTCCGATGAAGGGCGACGGTGTCGGGACACTGAAGATTCCCGCTCTGAACCGGACGTTGCCGGTGATCGAGGGTACCGATGCGAAGCAGCTCGCCAAGGGGGTTGGGCATTACGCCGGAAGCGTCCTCCCCGGGGAAGTGGACAACTGCATCCTGTCCGGACATCGCGACACGGTGTTCCGCCGGCTCAACGAGGTGAAGATCGGGGACCCGCTGGTCGTGCAGACCTCGGCTGGCACGTTCACCTACACGGTGAGGAGCACGCGGATAGTCCACGCGAACGACGAGACGGTGATCATGCCGACCGACCATGCGGTCCTTACGCTGACCACGTGCTACCCGTTCAACTACATCGGAAGCGCTCCGGACCGATACGTCATCTCGGCGGACCTGGTGGCCGGCGGGTAGGGGCGGTTCCCGCGCAACGACCGAATCGATTCCCGCCCTACTGCACCGATATCAGCGAGTCCGTGGGTGCGTAGGCGTCGGTCATCACTGGCACGTCGCTCACTTCGACCATGTGCGTGTACAGGTCGGCGCCCATGTTCGCGAGGACCGCGCAATCCTGCATCGACGCGGCGTATCCGTCGCGGTTCCCCACAAGCGAGGTCGGCAGCTCGCCTGTCTCAGCCGCTCCCGCAGGAGACAGGCTCGTGATCCCCCGCATCGCGGTCGATGCGGGGATCTCCGAGGGGAATATCGATGCGGCGCTGGACTCTGGCGTGTACCACTACCCGGAGACCGCCGCGCCGGGAGAAGCGGGCAACGCCGTCATTGCGGGGCATCGCTTGCGTCGTGCCTTCACCTTGCTCCATGTCCTGAAGAAGGGCGACCCGGTGATCGTCTACTGGCATGGGCGGGAGTATGACTACCGCGTGATGGTGGTGTTCGAGGTCGACCCATCGGACACCGCGATCCTCGAGCGCGGCTCGCAGGAATTGCTGACTCTGTACACGTGCCTGCCGAGGACTGTCGGCGACAGGCGCACCGTAGTCATCGCCGAGCCCGCGCTGCGGTAGCGCACCTCCGGGAAGCCACACGCGGCGCATCGCGCACCTGAGGGCCCTGAGCCTCGACCTGAACGCATCCCGCGTCACCTCACCGCTCGTCGGGCCCGGTCGCCGCTGTTCGTCCTCGGTGGCCCGCTCCTCGTCCTTGGACATCCGATGTCACCCTGATCCTCCGCGAGCATGGAGTCACTCAGCAGCCGTGTGTCCACCCGGCTGCATCGGGCTCATCCAAGGGAGCGAGGAGATGTCCCCTGTCGCGTGTGCGTAGGACCTACTGAGATCGTCCGCGTGTATTCGGGACGCACCGTGCTGTTCGCGGGTGCGTCGATCCGTTCGGCAATGAGAGGAAGATGGAACATGTCAGATCAATTGCTGTCGCGCCGCAAGTTCCTGGCCGGCGCCGGCGCCATTCTGGGGCTGGCCGTGATGCCTTCGGTGCTGACCAAGCCTGAGGTGGCCGAGGCTGCCGCTTCGAAGGACTTCCCGTGGTCGTACACGGCGCTCGACGCGGACAAGGTCGCGCGCAGCGCCTATGAGACGTACTACGCGTCAGGCTGCATGGAGGCCACCTGGTGGCCGATCGTCAAGGCGCTCGCCGACAGCGACCTCCCGGACGCTGCAACCACCTGGGGCACCCTCCCGAAGAACATGATGAAGTTCGGTGGCGGCGGCGTGGCCGGCTGGGGCACCCTGTGTGGCACGCTCAACGGCTCGTGCGCCATCATCGCGGCGGTCGGCGGGCCCACCAAGATCAGCGACGAGGCGATGCAGTACTACGCCGAGACTCCGCTTCCGACCAACGGTGTCGACAGGTCGATGCGCGCGGGCGGCTGGACTCCCGCGGGCCCGAACGTCCCCGTGGACGGCCCTCTCGTCAACGTCCCCACTTCCACAGCCAACTCGCAGCTCTGCCACGCGTCACTCTCGCAGTGGACGATGACGACGGGATCTGCGGACGGGACGCGTCAGCAGAAGGACCGCTGCGGCAAGGCGTGCTACGACATGGTCTTCAAGACCGTGACCATGTTGAATGCCTGGAAGGCCAGCGGGGCTCTGCCGGCCGGGACGCTCGATGCCAGTATCGCCGCGTGTCAGACCGCATGTCATACGACCCCGATCGCCAAGGGCAAGATGGCTTGCGACTCATGCCACGACGAGACCCCGACGCACGCGACCTCTGCCAAGTAGGCGGTGCGTCGTTTCCGACAGACTCAGCTTCCCGGACCAGCTAAGCCGACCCGCATATGGGTCTTGGTCCGGAACACACTTGGAGGTGTGCACACAGTGATAAGAGCAAGTCGCTCCATATTCGTTGCCGTCGCGGTCGCGTGTCTTCTCGGCGCTTCCGCCACGATCGCCACGGCGCAGCCCACCCGCACCACGCCGTGCCTCGGTGCCTGCCACGCTGCCGGTGCCGGCGCGACCGTCGAGGCCAGCCTGGTCTCCACAAGCGCTACCACCGCCACGTACGACCTGACGATGACCGGCGCCGCCGGCTCCGCGTGGGCGCTGTTCGACGGATCGACCAAGGTCAAGGGCGCCACGACGACGTCCGACACGTTCACCGTCGATCTCGGCAAGACCTACGACATCTTCGCCGTGAACAATGTCTCTCCGTTCAACTCCGCCACGACCTCGGTCAGCCCGGCCGCTCCTGTGGTCGAGCCGCCGACCGCCTCGCTCGATGAGCTGGTCCCGCCGGTCACCACGTCGGACGCCAAGGGCTCCTACGTCGGCACCGCGATTGTGAAGTTGACGGCCACTGACGTGGCCGGGCAGGGCGTCTCCTACATCTACTACAGCATCGACGGTGCGCGCACGCATCTGTTCACGGTCGGCGTGCTCGCGCAGACCTCTGTGACCGTCGCCGCCCCCCTTGTAGGAACCGGTAGTCACACGATCACCTTCTGGGCGCAGGACAAGGCCGGCAACGTCGAGGCCCAGAACTCCGCGGTCTTCACCGTGGCAGCGCCTCCCGTGGCCGCGAAGACCGCAACGAGCCTGACGATGTCCATCAGTAAGAACCACGCCAAGCTCCGCGTCGGCTACGTCCTGAGTGGTTCGATCAGCCCGGCCTTCGCCGGTGCCCCGATCGTCATCACCTACAGGCGCCCGGGCTCCCGCACGTGGAGGACCTGGACGACCGTGCAGACCAACGCCTCCGGCGATTTCAGGATCGGCACCCGTGCGTACCACCTGGGTACGTACACCTACCGCGTGACGTTCCCCGGCGACGCCACCCATGGTGTGGCCCGCTACGTCTACGATACGATCCACATCATCCGTTAGGCAGCCTCCGTCAGACGCAGAACGATGTCTGACGTGCACACAGAGGGCCCCGGTGTACGTGATCCGGGGCCCTCTGTGTGTCTGGCGACACCCGCAGCCGCGCAGCCGTATGGCGGGCGGTCGTCTGATCGCCTTGACCGCCGGGGAGCCGGGAGCCTAGGCTCAATGGGCTCGCTGACGTGCGCGGGCGGCCTCGCGGCGTCCCGTTCGCGGACCCAAGGCGAGGAGAGGTCCGAAGAGTGAGTTCTCGCGTGTCCGATCCCGATCACACCGATCGCCCGCGCGCCGGTCGTTCGCTCTGGCTGCGCTTCGCCATCGTGTCGTCCGCTGTCATCGTCATCGCAGCCTCCCTCCTGATCACCTCGTTCTTCGTCTCGGACGGCTCGCCGATCCTGGCTTCGGCAGGGGGCACGGACTCGACGTCCGGCAAGCCGTTGACCGTCGCCCTGGCGCGGACGCCTGGCGGGTCGCTGGAGTGGCGGACCTTCGCGGTAGCCATCCATCGGATGGGGAGGGCGGTGGGACGTCCGATGCGCCTTCGCTACGTGGAGTCGAGCGCGGAGATGACGGACCTGCTGCTCAAGGGCGAGGTTGATGCGGCGTTCACGTGCACGTACTGCTATCTCCAGGTGGCCGGGAGGCCGGGAGTCGCACTCGTCGCGGCGCCCGAGATCGCGGGCCATGTGAAGGAGGCCGCGGTCCTCGTCGTACGAGAGGACTCACGATACGGATCGCTTGAGGACCTTCGAGGTCGCAACGTCGGAGTGACGGGCGCGACGTCTCTCGCGGGCAACGCATACCTCCTGTGGCTGGCGGAGCTCGAGGGCCTGGGCTCCGCGGATCCACTCGTCCTCGTACAGGCCGACTCGCAGGAGGAGAGCATCCGGGCGCTGCTCGCCGAGGAGGTGGAGGCGGTCGTGGTCAACCGGTCCCAGCTCGCGTCGTGGCGAGGAGCCGGGATTCGCGTGATCGCCACCTCCCCCGAGTTCGGGATGCCGCCGTTCGTCACGGGCCCGACGGTGGGCGCCGGGACGCGCGACCTCATGCAGAGAGCGCTGCTGACCATGCGGCCGTCCTCGGAAGTCACGCCCACTTCCATCGAGGGGTTCACCGTACCGCGTGACGCTGACTACGAGTTCGCGCGGACGCTCGCAACATACATCCGAACGGGCGGGACCGAGTGACCGCCGAGACTGCGACCGGCAAGCGCCGCGACTACATGCCCGGTCGGACCTCGCTCGGGACGCGGGTACTGGTCCTCGTCCTGGTCGGCGAGATCGTTTTCGGCCTCACCTTGGGCATCACCGTCGGCGTGTTCGCGGCCCGTGCCGCGGCCCAGCAGCGGCTCGAATACCTGGGGCAGATCAGCGCGACCGTCGCAGCCAGCCTGATGCCGATGGTGGCCGACCAGCAACGCGGCGCCATCGAGGCGCAGATCGGCAGCCTCATGGCCCTCGCGGGCCCCGGTGGTATCAGCGGTATCAGCGTGAGCGACTCCTCGGGCCGGATCGTCGCGCAGTCGCACGACGGCACCATCGGCGTCGCGACCGCTTCTGCGGGTGACTTCCTCGGCATGCTGACGGGGACGCAGGTCATCGAGGAGCCGGTCGTCGTCGACGGGCTCGAGGTCGGGCGGGTGCGGATCCGGTTCGATGCCCCCGACCTGCGCGACATCTTGGGGATGCCGATCCTCGCCTCCCTGATCGTCGTCCTCGCGGTCGCATTAGTGTCGGTCCCCTGGACGGCATGGCTGCTGCTCAGGAACTTGATCGACCCCATCGCCGAGCTCCGCGACGGTGCCATCGCGATCGCTCAGGGCCGGCGGGACGTCAGGCTCTACCACGGGCGCCGCGACGAGTTGGGAAGGGTCGCCGAGGCGTTCGACGACATGTCCTGCCGACTCGCGGAACAAGAAGACCGCCTCCGCGAGTCGAGCGAGGCCGTGCGACGCTCGCTGGAGCTCGAGGAGTCCGCCGGCCGGGAACTCGAACGCGTCTCGAAGATGAAGTCGGATTTCGTCGCGGTCGCGTCGCACGAACTCCGCGCCCCCATCGCGGTGATCCGGCTTTACGCGTCCATGCTCGACCACGGGGAGATGGGTCGGCTCACGAAGTCCGCACGCGAGGCTGTCGGCTCGATCCACGGCGCGGCCAATCGCCTCAACTCGATCGTTTCCGACCTCATGGACGCGGCCCTTCTCAGCCGCGGACTGATGCCGCTGTCGTTCGAGGACCTGCGCCTCGACGAGGTCACCGCGGGGGCCGTCGCCGACGGCGCGGCCATGGCCGCGCCGTCGGGCGTGCGCGTCGAGCTAGACGGGTCCGATGGGGCGGTCTGCGTGCGGGGAGACGCGGTCAGGGTCCGGCAGGTGCTCGACAACCTCATCTCGAACGCCGTGAAGTACTCCGCGGGGGCCGACCTCGTGACAGTGAGGGTCTCGACCACAGACGACCGCGCCATCGTGGAGGTGTCCGACCGGGGCCGGGGGATCGACCCCGAGAGCAGCGACGAGCTGTTCGGCCTCTTCGGCCGCCTCGACGCCGAGGACAACCGTCTCACCGCGGGTCTCGGTCTCGGCCTGGCGATCAGCGCTCGCATCGCCGACGCGCACGACGGGACGGTCGGCTACCGCGTCAACCCGGGCGGCGGGTCGATCTTCACCCTGTCGCTCCCGCTGTGCCGCGCCGAAGGAGCGCCGGGCGAGTCCCTGTTCTCGATATCGGAGGAGGCGCTGTGAGTCAGGTGCATCCCGGCCCGCGAGGGTGCGGAGGGCAGTGCAGGATCCTGCTGGTGGACGATGACGAGAGCCTGCTCCGCGGCCTCACACTCGCGCTCAAGCACGAGGGCTACTGCGTCTCCACCGCGTCCAGCGGTGCCGACGCCCTCGAGCTGATCGCCAAGAAGCATCCCCACCTGATCGTCCTCGACGTGATGATGCCGGGGATGGACGGGATGGAGGTCCTGGGCCACATCCGGGCCAACCCGGGGAGCCGCGACACGGCAGTGATGATGCTGACGGCAAAGGACTCGGACGAGGCGAAGATCGCCGGGTTCGGGCTCGGCGCGGACGACTACCTGAGCAAGGCGTTCAGTCTTGATGAGCTGCGGTGTCGTGTGGAGGCGCTCCTGCGCAGGGCCGTCGAGCGGCCGGAGACGCCGGTCGGCTCCGCTTGCATGCCTGTGACGCTCGGTACGGGAGGGGAGATGCTCGTCGATGCCGCGGAGATCTTCTTTCTCGAGGGCGTGCGCAACTACTCGTACGTGCACACCTACGACGCGCGGTTCCTGAGTCGGCTCGGCCTCGCGGCGGCCGGGAAGGTCCTGCCGATTCAGTTCCAGCGCGTCCACCGTTCCCACATCGTGAATCTCGAACACGTGCGCGCGGGCCGGTGGGCGACGAGGTCGCAGTATCGGATCCAGCTGGCGGACCACGAGGGCACGGAGCTCGCGGTGAGTCGGGGCCTCGTGTCCGACGTGCAGCACCGTATCGGGCTTCGCTGACCCGGTTCCTCGCTCTCCCGCCTTGACCGAGATACCCGTCGGGGTATACCCTTCCTTTAGACTTCGAAGTATTTCGAACTAAGGAGTGGGGAGACACTGTGTCATCGAAACGCATCGTCGCTATGCTCGGCCTCGCCGGATTCATCGTCATGGCGGACAACTGGGTCGTGTCGCCCATCCTCCCGGCGATCTCGAAGGGGGTCGGAGCCTCCACGGCGTCCGCGGGGATCCTCATCGCCGCCTACATGCTCCCTTTCGGCGTCTTCCAGTTGGTGTTCGGCCCGCTGGCCGACAGGTTCGGCAAGACGAGGGTGATCCTGGGCACGTTCACTGTGTTCGCCCTCGCGACCGCGCTCTGCGCGCTCGGCTCCACCCTGACAAGCATCGCGCTCCTGCGCGCGCTGACCGGGGTCTTCGCGGCCGCGACGATGCCCATCTCGCTCGCGCTGATAGCTGACATCGTACCGATGGAGCAGCGCCAGCAGGCGATCGGGTCGTTCATGGGCATCGCGTTCCTGGGCCAGGCGCTGTCGATGGGTATCGGAGGTGCGATCGCCTACTTCCTCGATTGGCGCGGGGTCTTCGTGACCTATGCGCTCGTCGCGGCGGTGATCGCCGTGGCGTTGTGGCGCTGGCTTCCCGACGCGGTGGGGGAGCACGAGACGCGCGACGCGCACGCTCCCGTCATCCGGCCGTACCTGGCGCTGCTCGGTCACGGCCCGAGCCTGCGCACGTACGCGATGATCTTGTTGGAGGGCGTCTTCCTTCTGGGGAGCTTCAGTTACTTGGGCGCGATCCTCGCCGACAGGTTCGATCTCACGTTCCTCGCCATCGGAGCCGTCATGACCGCGTTCGGGATCGCGGCGGTGGTGGCGGGACGCATGAGCGCCTGTGTGGCGGGACGCCTCGGCCGGGTCCGCACCGTTGCCGTCGGCCTTCTCATCGCGGCGCTCGCTGACGCGTTGGTCGTGACGGGCGCCTCCAGCCTTCTTATCACCACACTGGGAGTGTTCTTGCTCGGCTTCGGATTCATGTTGGCCCACTCGACACTCATCACCGTTGCGACGGAGTTCGCGGCACGGGCTCGCGGTACGGCGATGTCGCTGGTGACCTTCGCGTTCATGGTGGGGGGCGCGGTCGGAACCCAGTTCGGCGGGAAGATCGCCGAGGCCGGCTCCTTCCCGGTCGTATACACGGCTTACGGTGTGGGGCTGCTCGTGCTCGGTTTGCTCTCGGTGCCCGTCTTGCGGGGCGCCGATGCCGCGCCGGTCGCGAGGGAGATCTCGCCGGCGGCGTGAATACGCTGGCTTGTGGGCGTGTCGGCCGGTGTGCTTAACTGTTCGAAGATATTCGAAGTATCAGGAGGCACATGATGGACCAGACTGCGACGCGGGCCCGGCTCGACGAGGCGTTCAAGGCGCTTGCATCGGAGCACCGGCGCGAGATCATTCGGATCCTTGCCGACTCGGCTCGCGACTCCGCCAAGACGTGCTGCCGCGAGGACGAGGTTTGCGGATGCAAGCTCTCCGAACGTCTGGGGCTGGCGGCCTCGACGATCTCCCACCACATGTCGGTCCTGCGGACCGCCGGCCTGGTCGATGCTCGCAAAGAGGGCGTTTGGACGTACTACAGCCTCCGCCGTGACGCGTTGGACGCGGCGGCCGAGGAGCTCCGCACGATGTAGGCAAGGCTGCGGGCAGGCCGATGGGCCGTGCCCGCTTTCTCGGCTCTCTGAGTTCGACGAATCTCGAAGTAGCGATCGACAACCAACGTCCTAGGAGCGAATGTGATCATCAAGGTGCTCGGATCCGGATGCGCGAACTGCCACAAGCTCGAGGCGCTGGCCGTGCAGGCGGTCGGGGAGCTCGGGCTCGAGGCTGAGATCGTCAAGGTGACCGATTACCCCGCGATCATGGGTTACGGCGTCATGTCGACGCCCGCACTCGTGATCGATGAGAAGCTCGTGCTCGCGGGCCGCGTCCCGTCGTACGAAGAGGTCGTCACCATGCTGCGTCGTTCATCGACCGAGGGCGGCAACTAGCGCCGTGGACCTCTTCTACCCCCTACAGTTGCTCGCCGACTGGCTCACCTACTCCGTGCTCGGCTTGTCGAAGGCGAGCAGGCTCGGCGCGTCGGTGGACTTCTTCCTCTACGACGTGCCGAAGGTGCTCCTGCTGCTGGCGGTGGTCATCTTCTTCGTCGCGATCATCAGATCGTTCTTCTCGCCGGAGAAGACCCGGAAGCTCCTCTCTCACTCCCGGCTCTACGGCGGAAACATCGCGGCCGCGCTGCTCGGCATCGTCACGCCGTTCTGCTCGTGCTCGGCGGTCCCGCTGTTCATCGGCTTCGTCGAGAGCGGCGTCCCGCTCGGCGTGACGTTCTCGTTCCTTGTGGCGAGTCCGATGATCAACGAGATCGCGATCATCCTGCTGTTCGGTCTCTTCGGCTGGAAGATCACTGCGCTCTACATCGTTTCCGGCCTCTTTATCGCCATCACGAGCGGGATCATCATCGGCAAGCTCGGACTCGAGAGCTGGGTCGAGGAGTACGTCTACCAGATCCGCATGGGCGAGGCGGGTGAACTGCCCGAACAGACGTGGCCAGAGAAGCTCGCGTATGCGCGCGGCTACGTCAAGGAGATCGTCGGGAAGGTCTGGCCGTACGTGGTCGTCGGGATCGGGCTCGGCGCCGTGATGCACGGCTACATCCCCAACGACTTCCTCGTGAAGTACGCGGGCCCGGACAACCCCTTCGCGGTTCCGCTCGCGGTCCTCGTCGGCGTGCCGCTCTACAGCAACGCCGCCGGGGTCATCCCACTCGTGAGCGTGCTCGTCGAGAAGGGGATGGCGATGGGCACGGTGCTCGCCTTCATGATGGCGGTCGTCGGGCTGTCGCTTCCCGAGGCGATCATCTTGCGCAAGGTGCTCAAGCCCAAGCTCATCGCGGTGTACTTCGGAGTCAACGCCGTTGGGATCATCGCGATCGGTTACCTGTTCAATCTGGTGCTGCGCTAGATGCGCGGCCACGAAGCGCCCGACCGTGCGGCGCACGATCACGCGGGGCATGCACACGTGCACGCCGCGCCGGACACACTCGGCTCGAAGCTGCTCGTCGGCGTGGTCATCAACCTGTTCATCGTCGTCATCCAGGTCATCGGTGGTCTGCTCTCCAACAGTCTTGGTCTGCTGTCCGACGCCGCGCACAACATGAGTGATGTCGTGTCGCTGATCCTGAGCTACGGCGCTGACCGCATCGGGAAGCGCGCGCCCACGCCGCAGCGCACGTTCGCCTTCAGGCGTGCAGAGGTACTCGTCGCGTTCGTGAACGCCGGCGGCCTCATCGCCGTCGCGGTGTTCATCGCGTACGAGGGTGTGGTGCGCCTGCTGAACCCCGTCGAGGTCGGTGGCGTGCCGGTCATGCTGATCGCGGGTATCGGCATGATCGCAAACGCTGCCACGGCCTTCATGCTCAAGGGGCACGATGACCTCAATGCGCGCAGCGCCTTCCTGCACCTGGTGGCCGATGCCGTGACCTCGCTCGGCGTCGTCATCGGCGGCGCGCTCGTGTGGGCGTTCCACTTCAACGCCGCGGACGCCCTGGTTTCCATCGTGCTGGCGGTCTGGATGGTGAAGGAGGCGTGGGGCATCGTCCGCGAGAGCGCGAACATCCTGCTTGAAGCTGCACCGGACGAGATCGACTTCTGGGAGGTCGTCGAGGCCATGAAGGCCGTGGACGGTGTGCTCGAAGTGCACGCACTCCATGTTTGGGCCATCTCCTCGAAGGAGTTCGCCCTCTCCGCTCACATCGTGGTCGACGACGGACGCCTGTCGAACCTCACGGTGATAGTGCGCGGGGTCAAGGACATGCTCCGGGGTCGGTTCGGGATCGGACACCCGACCCTCGAGGTCGAGTGCGCGGACGGCGGGTGTGCCGGCGGAGTGTGCGCGGTCGCGGTCCAAGACGGCGAGGCCGCACTGTGAGCGCCACCGATCTCGCAATCCTGGGTGTCGCGGGTGGTCTGCTGGCGGTGTCATGGTTCGCAAGCCGCGCGAAGACGACCGCGGCCCTCAAGATCGGCTCCAAGCAGTTCGCCAACACGCTGATGTTCTTCGTAGCCATCTTCGCGGCCATCGGGTTGCTCGAGGCGCTTGTGACGCCGGCGCAGATACAATCGGTGTTGGGCTCCGGGCAGGGCGTGTTCGCGCCGCTGATGGCCGCCTTGGTCGGCGGACTCGCGGCAGGCCCTCCGGCGGCGGTCTACCCGCTCGGGAAGTACCTTCTGGCCCAGCATGCGAGCACAGCCGCCGTGGGCACCCTGCTCATCGCGTGGGTCGCCGTCGGCACGATCTCGCTTCCGGCGGAGATCCGGTTCTTCGGGGCGCGGTTCGCCTTGACGCGATGGGGAGCCACGATCGTGATGTCGGTGCTCGCCGGGCTGGCGATGGGGTGGGTGTTGTGACGCGACTCAGGAAGTGGCTCGGGCAGAACTGGCTGGTGGTGCTCGTCGCGTTCGGATATGGGTGGGCGGCCGTTCGTCGACCGGAGACCGCGATTCTCGCCCTCCGGATCGGCGCCAGGACGTTCGTCGACACCCTGCCCACGCTTGTGGCGGTCTTCGTTTTCGTGGGGCTGCTTGCGGTATGGATCGAGCAGCGGTTCATTGTCAGGCACTTGGGCGAGGGGAGTGGCCTGAAGGGCATGGCGATCGGAGCGGGGCTGGGGACGCTACTGCACGGGCCGCTCATTGGCGTGTTCCCGCTGCTGGAGGGCTTGCTGAAGAAGGGCGCCCGCCCTGCTGTCGTGATCGCCATCGTGTCGACGTGGGCCATCAAGTTGCCGATGATCCCCCTTGAACTGCAGTTGTTCGGCTGGAAGTTCACGTTGGTGCGCGAAGGTCTGCTCTTCATCTCGGCCTTCGCTCTCGCGCCGTTGATCGAGTTGGCCATCGGCAAACACTGGATCGAGCGGTTCCGAGATGCAGGCGATGCGGAGGTGGGTGCTCGATGAGCGACATGGGGACTCCCGGGAACGGGAAGCGCCAGGCAGGGTGGATCCTCGCTGCACTGATCGTATTCGCGTTCGCCGCGATCATCGTCGCCAAACAGGGGTCGAATGCCGCGGCAGAGTCGTCGGCCGCCACGTCAGCCACGCAGTCTTCTGTCGCTGCGACCACCGTGGGCGGGCCTTCCTCCTCGCATGCTGACGCGAATGCCGCGTACGAGAAGGCGCTCGCCAGCGGCAAGCCGATCTACCTGCTCTTCCACTCGCTCACCTGCGTGCCCTGCATCGAGATCTCCGCGGTCGTCGACAAGGTCATCCCTGAGTACGGGGGCAGGGTCGTCTTCGTCAATGCGATCAGCGACGACGAGCCATCGCAGCGGCTCGCTGAGAAGTTCAAGTTCCAGTACATCCCGACGTCGTTCTTCATCGATTCGAAGGGCACCGTCATCGGCTCGTTCACGGGCGCCATGGACGAGCCCGCCATGAGGGTGTACCTCGACAAGCTGGCAGCCGAGTGAGCTGGGTAGAATCGTTCGCTACGCAGCTGTCCGGCGGCGGCGTCACCGGCGTGGCCGCCTTGGGGGTCGCATTCCTCGGAGGGCTCGTGGCCGGCTTCGGGCCGTGCGTGTTGCCCATGCTGCCGGCGGTCTTCGGCTATGTCACCGGCCACGTCGCCGACGCGGAGCTGCCGCACGGATCGTCGTGGCGACGTGGGCTCGCGTTGTCCGCCACCTTCGTGCTGGGCATGGCGTTGCTGTTCGCAGGGATCGGAGCTGCCGCCGGCGCCATCGGTCACGCGATCCTCGTCGGGCCGTGGGCGTACTACGCGGTGGCGGCGATCTGCGTGGCTCTCGGCCTGCAGATGCTGGGGCTCGTCGACCTTCGGTTCGATGTCCTGAACCGCTTCCTGCCCACTAGGCGCCCCAAGGGGCGCGGGTTCGTCGGCGCGTTCGCATTCGGAGTCCTGTTCGGAATCGTCGCGTCTCCGTGCGCCACGCCGATACTCGCGGCCATCGCGACGATCGCCGCCGCCCGCGGCTCGGCGGCCCAGGGAGCGGTGCTGCTGTTCGTATTCGGGCTGGGCAAGGGCGTGCCGCTGATGTTGTTGGGCCTGGCATCCGGCTCGCTCGCGCTCATGAAATCGTTCTCCCGGGCCACGGGAGTCCTGACGAAGGTGGGCGGCGTGGCCCTGCTGGGCGCCGCGGGATACCTGCTCTGGCTCGCCTGAGCTCGTCGAAGAAGGAGGAGAGATGCACGACGTCGTGAT
>Ga0209123_1000475_pt1 | contig 51839 bp, 52 predicted proteins | sample BarGraIncu00431A_FD_184500 | JGI IMG/M metagenome (GOLD analysis project Ga0209123, IMG submission 184500) | Arctic peat soil microbial communities from Barrow, Alaska, USA - Barrow Graham LP Incubations 004-31A (SPAdes) (version 2) | ecosystem: Environmental > Terrestrial > Soil > Wetlands >... | reverse complement strand
TTTCAGAATACACTCCGGATAGGAAGAAGTGGTGAGCAGGCACCAGAGTGCAGCCTCGATTGTATCCACAACATAGCCGCTGCTTCGAATATTCTTCCTGGGAAGTGCTGTGAATCTGTCAATATTCTTCATGCGGTCATAGTACCCTATCTCTTCTGACATCTTCGGCTTATGGCTATAGTAGTCAAAAGCCGTCCCCACTCCGAAACGTATGGAATCCTTCAGATTCTCTCCGTCAATCAATCGAACTGCAACAGCAATATAGATTCCGCACGCAATCAGGCTTCTGGGATGCCGGTGCGTCAAGCCCGAAATTTTGTGAACTGTCTCCATGGCCTCATCCCTCATGACATCCACACCGAATTTCGGATAAAGATAGAAAGCAGCAGGCAGGATACGCATCAGAGAACCGTTGCCGTTGTCCGATTCCTGATCCCCTCCGCACAGAAGAGGCGCAACCCCCAGCTTATATTTGTAGAGTGAATTAACGGTCGTCCGGCCCATGTCAAAAGCATTACCGTGCGGCGTATACTCTCCCGTGTCCCCCCATTTTTGGAATTTGTCCATGATATCACAGTAATCAAGGCCATTGCACAAGCTGTCGAGAAGGCAAAGTGTCAGACTTGTATCGTCTGACCATGTTCCAAAAGGCTGGTCAAAAGTACCGTGCTCCCGGAAATCAATGACCGGGTTTCTGTCAAGATCTCCCCTGCTGACAAATTCAACAGGCACGCCCATCGCGTCGCCGACAGCCAGCCCCATGATACCGGAAGACACACAGGACTCCTGCAGCTTGCAGGAACTCCGGCAATTGTCCTTGTTTTCTTTCTGACTGATGCCTGTCGATTTATCCGTGGAGTTATCTGTATATTTGTCCCAAAGAATTTTCCGGGTCATATTATCAGCTCCTTTCGTTCGAATGTGTATGCAAACCGTATGTATCCCGTATGCATCCAATTATCTGCTATACACTGTACCGACAATGGTTCAACCACCTCTCACTTTATGACTTTATGATACAATGCAGATATTTCACAGTAAATCCTTATCCGGGAAAGGATGGACGTCAAAATGATTTTCTATTTTACAGGAACAGGAAATCCATTGTTTTTCGCTCAGAATCTTGCATCTGGGCTTGGTGACAAGTTTGCTGCGGTACCTGATGAAATGAAGCGGGGCATTCCGGATGCCGGTTATGAACTGTCGGAGAATGAGGTTCTCGGCTTTGTATATCCAGTATACGCCTGGGGACCGCCCAAAATGGTTCTTGACTTCATCTCAAGGCTTACCATTCCAGGCCGGAAGCCATATGTCTTTTCACTACGCAACTGACGACTGCACGGGGTGCGGGCTCTGCGGGCGTATCTGCACGGCCGTCAGTATAAAAGTGGGCAACAAACCGGTCTGGGGAAAAGCATGTACGCAATGCCTCGGCTGTCTCAGCCGATGCCCGGTCAGCGCCATACAATATGGCCGCGGAACAATTGCAAAAGGGCGGTATGTGCATCCCATTCTGAAAAAGGGCGGGGGATTGCAGGAGTATGCTTACTGTCAGAAATGAGTGCACATATAGAAATCTGCGCCTATGCTTTGGATATTAAATCGACTGCTCATAATCTGATTGAATTCTTCCTTATTGTAGCGCTTGAGTAAATTCATCATTCTGGTGTCAATAATTACTTTGTTCTGTGTATTTTTCAGCCAATTCAGCGCCTTGTCATAATCGGCTCTTGTGAACCAATCAACATTTGAGGTGATCTGTGATGAATTTGGCAGCCCAAGCATTGTGTAATAGTAATCTTTCTGATAGATAAACAAAGTCACATTCCTGTCATTTCCAATAGCTTTTTTGATCAGGTTAAATGAGCTGTCAATTTGTTGTGAAAATGCATCCGGATTTCTATTTTGCATGTTCAGTAAAGTCTGATCCGTTCGAACCATAAAGGGGAGTGCAAGCATAAAGGACACCAGCACCAGCAGAAGAAAAACAAATTTGAATAAACGGGTATATACGGCAAGACTTTCCGTAAATTCCGCTGATTTGTTTCTACATGTCTTTAAAATGTTGGAATAATCCGCGAGCAGCATTATAGCTATTATTATGCCAGGCCAAACAACGGAAGGAAAAACGTTGTCATGGCTTCGTCCCTGGTAGTACGAAAATATTCCGACGCCAATAACAGAAACAAAAAAATACATTGATGACCGGTTACGGGAAAACGGTATTTCTCCCTTATTGAGGCATTTCATATTCCGCAGAGAAATAATCAGGCCAATAACATAGAGAAGAATTAAAATATTCCACAAGTCGAGGCCGAGCATGGGAAGCATATTGAATCCATAATTATAGAAAATATTCTGTGCATAGAAGCATTCGGAAGCGCTTATCCATATCCCTGACCTGACATAAGTTATTGATGCAATAATCACGTAGGAAGAAAAAACAGCCAGTATGGCAAGTACGATTGTTACCGCAGCATTTTTGTATAGTTTCGGACTTTTGAAGGATTCATCGAGTGCTGTCATATACAGCAAAAGCAGGCACCATGCACCTCCTGCTACGATGCCGGTATCCAAATTCCATACGAGGGACATACAAACAAGGATATAGCCGGTGACTGTCAATATATTTTTCATGGACTTCTTTGGGGTATGCAGAAGAAGCGATCCAGTCAAAAGAATGAGTGCAGGGAATAGAATCCGGTGCGGTTGATAGGATAGATAGAATTGTTTACCGATGGACAAGGGTAAAGCAACAGCAAAAAACAGAAGCGCAAAATAGCCGATCAAAGCAATGATTTTATTCTTTATATTCATCCAGACAACCGCCAAAAAGGATGCTAATGAAATAAAGATAAGGGCTGCCATAACAACACTGAATTTGAAAATCGTAATGGATCCTGTCAGCTGTAAAAGGGGTGCGATAAAATACGGATAAAACCCATAAATATTGTGGAAATCAATGGATAAGACTTTACCGTGAAACACTTCAAAGACCGGATAATAATATGCATCAAAATTGAGAAAAGCGTCAGAATTGAGCCCATAATTATTTGTGACATATATACTTGAAACATATATTGCTGCGAGAAGGCAGATAATGAAGCACCCTGCTTCGATAATTTTAACCGATTTTTGGTGCATCCTCTGAAAATAATACAGAAACGCTAAAAGCAGCGCCGTAAATAGAACAGAAAACACCGGATGTATATATAGCAGTCCATATTGGAAAATATACGGGTTTATTATGTTTGCAAAACAAAATACAAACAATTCACAAATAAAAACAGTTGGAAGTATATAACGGGACACCTTCAAAACGGATCCTTTTATCCTGCTTTTGCTTATTATTTCAAAAATTAATGTAAAAAGCACAGGGAATAGAAACGTTGCCATAATATATCTGGCGCGTTCCGGCGCTTCCGGATTAAAGGAATCAAAAAACAGAAAAAATTTCTTAACAACAAATTCAGAATCTATTTTGTTGGGTACATATTTCAGGAAATACCCGACGATGAGAATGAATACAAATGACAAGGCCGCTGAAAAAAATGTGTTGAATATTCTTCGGTCTGATAAGGACCTCTCATCTGCTGAGGGAGTCCGCTGATCCTGACTGCAATTTTCCGGATTATTTTTGGTATTGTACTGCAAGATGTATCCCCTTTCCCTTTGCAGAATATATTCTAATTATGCCATACACATAGTCATCCATCCAGACTAACCGGAAATTCGACATGACCCGGATGCAGTAAAATAGTCTGCCGCATTCGCTATTCAGCAACTTGCGGCAGACTCTTATTTATGCGGATGATTCCTGATTAACGCGATGAATTATTTTTTTATGCCTTAGGAGTTTTGGGGGCTTCGGGGACGACGGCCGGGGTAGCCGCCGGAGCGGCCGGGGCTGCTTTTGCTGCAGCCGCTGCTTTTGCTGCAGCCGCTGCTTCTGCAATCTGTTTGTCCTGGGCAGCTTTGGCTATTTCGGAGACATTTACACCAAGTTTATCGAGCGTTATGAACTTCAGAAGAGCATCAAGCACGGTTCCTGTTCCGCCGTTGCCGGATCCGTCTGAGCCTCCGCCCATATTGACCATAGTTTTCGGAACAATATCGACCTTGGTATTCTTAATTGCATCAGAGAGCTTGTCAGTAACTTCCTGTATGATCCTGAATTCTGCTCCGCCGTATGCTTTGACCTGAGCATCAATGGCCTGCGCTTTTGCGAGACCGACATTGGATTCCTTGGAAGCTTCCGCCTCACCTTCAAGACGGATACGGGTGTTGTTAGCGCGGGCGAGGGCAACGATCTGGTTGGCTTCCTGCTCAGCTTTACTTGCAAGGGCAGCACCGGCGTTGCCTTCTATCTCGATCTGGATTTTGGATTTGGTAAGGAAGCTCTGCTGTGCAGCAGTGGCCTCGGCTTCACGAAGGGATTTCTCACTTTCGGCAGCCGACTGCTGTTTTCCGTAAGTAACCTTTTTCTCTTCTGCAATCTGTCTCTCACGAAGCTGCATCAGGATACTCTCAATCTGAACATCCCCGACTGACGGCTTCGGCGTACCGATCAGCACTTCCTCAAGCTGCAGGTTGTACTTCTGGAATTTTTCGCGCATTTCATCAACGGCTCTCTCACGGATCGCACTGCGCTCCTGAATCAGCTCGATGATCGTCTTTGTCTGGGCAACATCTTTGAAATATGCACTGACAAGGGGGTCAAGGGACTGGTTGACCAGCATGTTGATGTCGCCGAAACGCTGAATGACCCAGGGAGCCTGCTTGTAATCGATATGCATAACAACAGACAGGGGAAGTGCCGGCTCAAATGCGTCCTTGGTGATGATATCGACTTCGGTAAGATTCTCATCATACTTATGGTCGCCCATCTCCGATTTATTCCATTTGAGGATAATATTTGTCGTAGGTACAAGAACCACTTTACCGGCATCCGTGTTGAATGCATATTTGCCGGGCATAAGCGGCTTCTCAAGGACACCCTTGCAGCCGTTGGCTACAAGTTCCCCGTGATGGTAATCCGTTCCGGTCGTGTCAACGCCTTCTTTTCCGAAGAAAGAAACAACGACGCCTACAAATCCGATCGGGACAACAGTCTTCGGACGGAATTCAACAGTGGCAAACAGGCGGTTAATGTAATACGTACCGTCAATAAGCACTTGGATCTGTTTACCGCGGCGTCCGTTTTCTGCAAGGAAAGCTTCAGGATCCTGAAAGCTTGCATGTTCTTCGCCGACATACGGGGCAATGATCTCACCTTCCGGAAGGGAAAGTCCGTCATGTACTGTGACAATACCCATCATATCGGATACCTGATTGGCATTTCCCATGATAATAACCGGGCTGAATCCGTTACGGGCCAGAAGCGTCTGCTGCATGCTTGCAAGCTCTGAGCGCTCCTGCTTCGAACCTGTGAAAATTGCTTTGATATCACCCGATGTTATGACAATGAACTGGGCCAGGTTGATTGCATAGGTACCTTCCCTGATAATCCCCCTCTGCGGACCTCTCTGGCCTCCGTTTCTCAGGAATCCTATGATGTCCTGAAAGTTGTTCGCTTCCGGGACTACTTTGCCGAGCGTCTGCCTTGGCTCGAGGGGCTTGCCGTCACGGGCAAAGATATACGCGATCTGTCCCTGCGGGACTGTAATAAGCGGATATCTGTGAATCCTGTACATCAGGGCTGATTTAAAATGTATGCCTCCACGCAGAAGGTGCGGTGAATAACCCGCTTCACCGTTCAGCGCAATAATGGAATCCTTAAGGGATCCCTTGAAACTCCACCATTTTTCTATGACGGCTACTTCATTGGAATTGATAACGCGAAGGCCAAAAATCTTGAATATCAATAAATACAGAAACAGAATACCAGCAACAATGATAACAACCAATAAAATTGGATCCATATGTGTATCTCCTTCTACTTGCCATAAAAAAATCCCGTGCGGCATTGCACAATAATATTTTAAGGCTTAACGTTTTAATTGTACATTGGATTGTGCGTTTTTTTGAAAATTTAAATATCTCAAAGAAAGGCCGTAATCACACTGTATGCCCGGACAAGATCTTCATAAGATTGCTGCCCGCAATTGGCAGGGCTTGTTGACGGGAGATATCCTGCCTCCATTTTTGTATCCGGAAAACAGAGCCTGTGATATAGCTGCGAAGCTTTTCTTCCTGTGGTAAATACAGCACGGATATCAGCCCGGCTCAAAATCAATTCCAATTCATTAGGAACAGGATCACGTATTGAACTGTCGTCAGCCCCTTCAATCCGGCACGACTGCAGAACATCCCATAAAGCAATGTGATGGCGCAGCAGAAAATTCTCCTTTTCATTATTGCCGTCCGGAATTTTCTCGGAAAACACGTCGGCAAGCACACTCCAGAAACGGTTCCGGGGATGTCCGTAATAAAAGCCCTCCTGCCGTGAGCGGGGAGACGGCATTGTGCCGAGAATGAGAATACGTGACTGTTCGTCAAAAACAGCAGGCAAGGTGTGACTGATGCGTTCCGGCTTCAGGCTGCGCTTTTTCCCGCCCGGATTATTCATGTGTATGCCTATGGTGTGTATCCGGTGTATGCGGATGATTATGCCTGATTTCTTCATGCGTGTGCATATGGCTGTGCTCCCCGGTTACTTCATAATCGTGCGTGTGATTGTGGTGTCCGTCGTTATGGGAGTGTGTGTGTTCATGTATTTCACGCAGATGTACATGCATGTGGTTGTGTTTTTCGGAAATACCGAAAGCAGCACCCGTGAACATCAGGACAAGTGCCAGAAAAAACGTCCAAGTGATTTTTTCATTCAGAACCACAAAGGACAGCAGCACGCCCACAAAGGGGGCCGCAGCATAGAAAGCGCTGGTACGCGCGGCGCCTAATACCCGCTGTGCCTTCACATAGAAATAAATACTGAGCCCGTATGCCACAAAGCCCAGGGCAGCAGCCAAAATGATATAGAGAACCGCATCCGGTATTTTTCCGAAAAGAAAGGCAAGTATCAATGCTCCCGACCCTGATCCGCAGCCCTTCAAAATGACAATCTGCATCGGGTTTTTGCCCGACAGTTTTCTTGTGCAGTTATTTTCAAGCCCCCAAACGATACAGGCAAGAAGGACAAGAAGCGAGCCTGGAGAAAGTCTGACGGCGGACAAATCACCCGCAGTGAGTATCATAGATGCGAGGGTGATCAGTGTGATCGAGATCCATAGCCTTTTTCCGACCGCTTCATGGAATAACAGCATAGCCAGCAGTGCTGTAGCGGCAATTTCAAAATTCCCCAGGAGCGAAACCGAACCGGCGCTGCTGAGGCGAAGTCCCATTAAAAGAAGAATCGGGGCGGCAATGTCCAGAAGAATCATGAGGACTACATATGGGAAATCCTTCTTTTCCAGCGGCGCCTCGCTTCTTGCGGGACCCGTACGAAGTTCGACCGCCCGTACGGCCATCATTCCAACACCTGCACCCAGATAAAGGAGTGCAGCTAAAAAGAAGGTGTCCAGCTTACCTTCAAGGATTTTGGAAAACGGCACTTGTATTCCATAAAGTGCGGCTGCCAGAAGAGCATAAATAATTGCCTTCTTTTTTGTATTCAATACTATACTCCCAACTCCTTTTGAATGCGGACGATACGGGGTCTATTATATCTCTGCGTGATTATACAGGGAAGGTTCACTATGAGAGAGTAGAGGAACATAAAGAGGATGATCCTGGGCGGAGCAAAAAACCCGAATACCCAGAACGGGGTAATTGCCAGATAATGTGACAATTCGGTCCGGCAGGATTCAGTGACAATTCTTCGCAGGTCATCTTCTGAGAGGTTCAGCAGGCGTCTTTTTGTATATGTTCCAATAAGAAGTGCACCGCCCTCCGGAAGGAATTTTTTCCATTTGCGCACTTTAAAAATCTGCTGGTAAATTTTCCCGCCGTTTTCCCATTTCCGGCATCGAAAAAGAAAGGCATTCTGTGAAAAGCAGACAGGCCTTATCATTTGGCAGATCATTAATGCACCTACCTGAAATGCGGGCCAGAGGAGAAAAAAGAGTACCAGTGTGTAAAAGTCCGGAAGATAAACAACCTGCACTTTTCACCTCCGTATTCATGTTTGTGCCTTCCATATCATAGTGCGGACAAAGGCCGGGTAAAAAGGGACAAAGCAAAAAGAAGATTTGATTATCTAAATTATAAACCTAACGCACGTCCAAGACTACAGGTTAACCGCCATTCTATGACCGGTCCCTAAATAATTTTCACTTCATTTTTCTTTTCAATCCAGCATCCTTTGCAGATTTCTGATTTAGGACACAAGGGCCTCGATCAGAAGATCCATCTCATCTCTGCATGATTTACTCCCACTTGTTATTTAGCCTGCATAATAGCAGCTGCAGGGTCTTCGCCCTTAAAGAACAAAACAATCGCTCCTGCTGCTTCCCTTTGCTGCTCGCCGGGAGAAATGGAGGCAGCGTTGTCGCCCTTTTGGACGCCGTATGAGCCAAACCCCGCGTGATTTCCTCCGGGTATTTCAAGATACACTGCATCCTTTGGAGCTTTGTCCTTGCCTGACTGGAAAGAATCCATATTCAGCACACCGTCACTACTCCCGTAAAGGGAAAGAACTCGAAGCCCGGAAGACACCATGTCGCCGGAGGGATAGGCAGCCAGGAAAACAACCCCCTCCACCTTTTCCGTATTGGCAGCTGCGAAAGTGGATGCCATTACACCTCCGAGGGAATGGCCGCCTACATACCATCGGGTTATTTGGGGAAGAGACGATATCGCGCGGTCAGCGGCATTTATATCAAAGACAGCCAGCTGAAAGGGCATTTTTAAAAGGACGCAGGTAACACCCCGGTCTGCCAGGTCAGCCATCAGCGGTGCATATGCGCGATAGTCGACCTTGCCTCCCGGGTAGAATGCAAATCCTGTGCCGGTTGAATCCACCTTCGGAGTGAAGATAATCATCCCGCTCTCTTCCCGGACATCGACGGAACCGGTATCTTCCAGCGCGGCAATGGCAGTATCCTCCGGCCTTGAAAAATCCAGCGTGTAAATAAAAAAAGCTCCAAAAAGGAGTAGGATAACAGCAATAAGAATGGATACAATTTTAAACCATCTCTTCCTGTATACTTTCATAGTATGCCTCCTCAGCTCGCCATCATTTGCATATCCCCCGTTTTTAACAGTTTAACACGATTCAATATACTGGGAAAAAAGGAAATTATGGAAGCGCCAAATTTTCTATTATACTTACCTTATAGAAAACCAGGCAGGAGGGGCAGGTTATATGCAGATCGGTGCTTTTCCGGTTGCCGCCGTATTTATGAAAAAGGGCGTGAAGTTCAGCAATATACTGATATTCATCGGAGCCTGGTCAACTACCAGGATACCGATGCTCCTGTTCGAATTTTCGGCTCTCGGAGCCAAATTTGCAGTCACTCGCCTGCTTATCGACATTCCCGGAATTATTATCATCACATATCTGTTATCCAAATTTGTATCCATGGAAGAAATAAGCCGGATCTATAATAGTGCTGAAACTCCCAAATAATGCATCCAAAAGTGAATCAGCCTGAAAAGCTGATTTATTTTTAAAAACTATATTGAATTTTTTCTATATAAGGTTTACTATATAGAAAGATTTCAATGTAGTTTGACTAATAGAGAAGGCGGTGACTGATTTGGAACCAAATAATCATGCCTGTGTGCCGGTTCTTAAAGCTTTAGCGGATGAGACGCGTCTTTCCATCCTTCACATGCTGCAGGACGGAGAACTATGCGCCTGTAAAATACAGGAACATTTTGATATTTCACAGCCGACACTTTCTTACCACATGAAGATTCTGTCGCAGAGCGGCCTTGTAAAAAGCCGCAAGGACGGACTTTGGATGCGATATTCGCTGATTGCTGATAATTTTCGCGAAACACAGGATCTTCTTGCCTGTTTCAGCAGCAGCAAAGCCCGGGAATCCGGTTGTTCCTGTGCGGACCAGGAAATTTGTCCGCCTGACGAACCGGATATCCGGATATAAGGAGAAACGATAAATGATTGTATTTGAATGGCTCAATGATCAACTTCTGAAAATGCAATGGCTGTCCGACCTGGTAAAGCTTCTGGTCGGGAATGTTTTCGGACTGGACACAACCCAACGGCTGGGAGGCAGTATTCATTTCTTTATCTATGACACGATCAAGATATTCATTCTGCTGTCGGTGCTGATTTTTGTGATTTCCTATATACAGAGCTTCTTTCCGCCGGAACGTACACGTAAGATCCTCGGGCGGTTTAACGGAATTACAGCAAATATTCTGGGGGCCCTTTTAGGGACGGTAACACCATTTTGCTCCTGTTCGTCCATCCCCCTGTTTATAGGGTTTACCAATGCCGGACTTCCGCTTGGTGTGACCTTCTCCTTTCTTATTTCCTCCCCGCTGGTTGATCTTGCATCCGTACTTCTTCTCGCCAGTATTTTCAACTGGAAAATAGCACTGGCATATGTAGTGGTCGGCGTCCTTCTGGCCGTTACAGCAGGTACGATAATCAGCAAGCTTAAAATGGAAAAATATGTCGAACCCTTTGTATTCAGCAATAAAGTTCATGAGATCGCGCAATCTGAACTGACCAAAAAGGACAGGATCGATTTCTCGACGGAACAGGTGCTGGGCATAGTCAAAAAAGTATGGCTCTATATCCTGATTGGTGTAGGCATCGGCGCGGCTATCCACAATTGGATTCCCCAGGATATTATCACGGCTGTCCTCGGACAGGACAAATGGTATTCCGTACTTCTTGCGACTTTTGTAGGTGTCCCGATGTATGCTGATATTTTTGGAACGCTTCCCATCGCAGAAGCCCTCGTCGCCAAGGGCGTCGGACTTGGTACGGCTCTTTCCTTCATGATGGCCGTAACCGCCTTGTCCCTTCCCTCCATCATCATGCTGAAAAAAGTTGTCAAATCGAAGCTTCTCATCACTTTTATTGGAATTGTAACAGGCGGAATCATAATAATAGGGTATGCATTCAATGCTTTCGGTTCATTTCTGATGTAATTTCTTTCCCGGATCATTCGGGTCCGATTACAGCGCATGGCAGAAACAGTCATCCCATAGAAAACACAGGAGGATAAATCAAATGATCATTAAAATACTTGGCTCAGGATGCAAAAAATGTACGACTCTGGCAGAAAATACAAAGGAGGCTCTTGCCGATCTCGGCATGGAAGCCCAAATCATTAAAGTTACAGATTTTTCTGAAATCGCAGCATTCGGTGTAATGTCCACCCCTGCTCTTGCTATTGATGAAACTGTCGTTTCGTCCGGCAAAGTTCTCAAGGCAAATGAAATCACCGGGATCCTCGAAAGAACGAAAAGATAATATTTCAGATAAAGAATCCGAGGTAATTATATGTATGACATCAAAGGTGCAATATTTGATCTAGACGGAACCCTTCTCGATTCCCTCTCTGTCTGGGAACAGATTGATATCCGCTTCCTGGCAAAGCGCGGAATTGCAGCGACAAAAGAATACACGCAGGCAGTTACACCCCTTGGTTTCCATAAAGCTGCAGAATACACGGTTGCAAAATACGGTCTGGCCGAAAGCACGGAAGATGTCATCTGCGAATGGAACCTTATGGCACAGACGGCATATGCTTCTGAAATCAGGCTCAAGCCAAATGCACGGGAGTATCTCACTCATCTCCTGGATAAAGGAATAAAGCTCGGTGTGGCGACTGCCCTACATCAGGAAAGTATTGAATCCGTCCTTAAAAATAACGGCATTTATGATATGTTCGAATCCTTCACCATGCTTCAGGAAGTCAGCCGCGGCAAGGGATTTCCTGATATTTACCTTCTTGCGGCACAGAAGCTCGGCCTCCTGCCGGAAGAGTGCATAGTATACGAGGATATCCTGACAGCTGTTAAGGGTGCAAAATCCGGCGGTTTCCTGGTCTGCGGCGTTTATGATTCATATGCCGATCATGAGTGGGATCAAATTGTTGCCTTGTCCGATTATACGGTTAAGGATTTTGCTGAACTGATGTAGTTTTGTCAGCCAGGATTGACCGGACGCACGGGGCGGGCTTCAATACAAGGACGTCGGATCCGTTTTCTCGAGCCAGAGATCTTTAAGGACCGCAATATCGTCAGCAAATTCCCGGTCTGTCTGTGTCTCCTTTTTTTCCAGGGTTTCCAGGACTTCCAATACAAATGACGTCCCTCCAAGTTCCTTCCAGTCTGCTTCCAGTTTCGGATGAATACATGAACCGGTTGCCAGGGAAAAAGAGAACCGGTTCCTGAATCCCGCCATATCCGTGGCTGCTCCCAGAAGTGCCTTTCCCGTCACAGAATTGCGGACCGCATATATTCCGCCGACTTTTTTCTTTTCCATGTATGCGGCGGACATGTCCTTTTTTCTTTGTTTATCCATACTATCAATACCCCAGTTCCTTAAGGATACGTGACAGGGTTGAAAGACGCTCGCCGATAAGCTCATCATCTTTACTAAGGGCATCGGCAAAAAGGCGGATGTCCTCATCGATCATCGGATTATCCGTACATACGGCAACCGTCATCGCATCCCCCTGCAGACCGATGCGGTCAATTGCAGGTTTTTCAGGATCATACAGCTTCGGCAGGCGGTAACTTTCTGCAAAATACTGCTTGGCCCGACAGACCAGAATAGCAAGGTCCAGAACACGGTGAAGGGGAAGCTCCTCCGACTGACGGGACCATTTCTCTCCTGTATAACGCCATACTTTGGCAGAAATGTCGACATGCCCGCGGTCATTCCATTGGGCAAGCCCGAGGGAGAGGCCTTTGGCATCCGTATTGTAGGCCGTTCGTCCGTCAACATTACTGTAGTTTTCGGATACGATAACCGGCTTGTGTTTTAGTGTGGTTGGAATCTTCATAATAATCACCGTTGCTTTCCTGCTCCTGCATGTTTAGTTATTGAATCTAGTAATCTACTAATTTACTAATTTACTAATTTAGTAGATAATCCTATGATATCGCAAACACAAATACCTGTCAACCGGCCGGCGTTGTTTAGCCGGGACAACTTTGCTATGATTAAGGCATATATGAAAATGTACCATTGACATCAGCCACGAAAGGAGACCGATTATGAAAATTGGAGTAATGGAAAACAGACCCGAGACTTTTATGGAAGACTGGCCGGGTCAGTATGATATTTTCTCCCATATGGAATTCGCCTGCGGAGTCCCTTCCCCGATGTTTCTGGTCACAACACGCAAAGAAAATGGAAAGCCCAATGCATGTTTCCAGGCCTGGAGCTCCTTTGCAGGTGACGGCGGCGGTTTTTTTGCCGTAATGCAGGGGCTCATGCAGAGCACGCACACCTATCAGAACATCCTGCGGGAGCAGGAATTCTGCCTGAATTTCGTTCGTCCGGAATATTATGACTCCTGTATTAAGACTATCGCTACAAATGAAGAAGATGAAGATGAAATTGCTTCCGGTGGGTTTACATCAGAGCCCTGCGTGACGATAAATGCACCCCGTATACACGAAGCGTTCCTGTGTATGGAATGCACCCTTGAATTTGTTAAAGACCTTTCCGGAAATGGTCAGACTGTCATGGTCGTCGGCCGTGTAAGGCATGCATCCGTTGAGGAAGGCCATAATACTGTGGAAAATATCTGCAGCCAGAATGCATTTATGTATAATGTCCACTCTCCTAAAGATCCGCAGACGGGCTTCGGAAACACCTCGGCTGTCGGTATCCTGCAAGCAGTATAATCCCGTCCTGCTGATTATTCCGCGTTCTGTACGGCCGCGGATTGTGCTGTCACAGATATAAATACAGGGAATCAAGAAGATACTTCTGATTATATAACTGTGCGAGCCTCAATAAATAGTTTTTGCATCGGGCGGCGCCGGTATTCGTGCCCCTGATCTGCTTCAGAATCCGGAAGAACTGATTCTTCTGGCTTTCCGAAGCGGTATATTTAAAATACCCCCAGACATGGAGGGCCGCGTTTTCGATGTTTCCCGTCGATGCTTCCTGCTGCATTGCCAGTTCGATAAGCCGGTAAAATGCAAGGGCTTGATTATCACTCCTGTCTTTCAGGAGCTCACGGATCTGCAGATATATCGCGGGGGCTTTCTCCAGGATCAGATATTTGTAACGGCTCCAGTCAAGTTCAAGACGGGTCGGCCGGGAAACCGTATCCGTGCAGTTGATGCACTTAACCGCCGAGAGGTTTTTGTCTTTCACCTCAAGCATGATGTCCAGGTTTTCACCTTCAATACGATCATAAAAAGAAAGGAATTCCTCAATACGGATACTGTCGCTGTGTGCACCGGGCTTTTTGCCGGGAGCCTGCTGGGAATAGTGGATTTTCTGCCGGCCATCCTGAGGCTTCCATGTCTGGCGGCATGCACGGATCCACGAAATTTCACTTTCTGATGCCGGACATGGGTGAATGGCATGGTGAAGATTGTCAAAAACAGCCGGAGCCCCTGTTTTTCCGGATATTTCCAGTACATCGCAGATATCATATAATTTCTCGTCATTTTCAATCACAAGCCTCTGCTTAACAGATTGATCCAGCCCTTCGTATCGAGCTGCAAATCGCCTGGCTGCCTCTTTCTTTTCGCCATAGACACCTCCGATATGGAGGATAATTTTGTTTTCCGGTCCGGTGTGAAGGGAGTTGAGCAATTGAGCATGATACACAAGATCCTCCGAAGCGCGGGCATAAACCACTTCATTTGGTGAATTGAGAACAGTATACTGTCCCGGATGCATCGAGACCCGCATGTTGCCTGCACGGATTTTGTCGCCGATCCGGGTCAGCTGCGGCTCGTAGAGGTCCTTCCAGGAGAGTGCATTAACCGGACTTGATCCAAACGGAATAATGTCCGAACTTATCCGGAAAAGCCGGATACCGTTACGTGAATTGTATTCGACCTGGTTTTCCAGAACGGAAAGGTTCTGCGCAATGACTTCCTTAAGCCGGTCTTCACCTGCATTCTTCATTATGCAGCTTTTGTAATCCGTGCCCGGGACGCCAATGGTCATACAGGCAAAACCTATACACACTCGATTTCACCGCGCATATACAGTACGGCTTCACCGCCGATCTTCACTCTTTTTCCGCAGTCCATACAGGATATCCTGCCTCCGCGCAAGGACAATTGACGCGCGGTCATTTCCTTTTTGCCGAGGACTTCACTCCAGTACGGTATCAGCGTACAATGTGCGGAACCTGTCACCGGATCCTCGCTTATACCTGCATTCGGAACAAAAAACCGGGAAACAAAGTCGCAGTCGTCGCCTTTTGCTGTCACAATAACACCCATGAATTCTTTGATTCTTCCCAGCATCTGGAAATTCGGTTTCATCTTCCGGACCGTTTCTGCACTCTCCACAAGGACCATAAGATCACGGGAGGCATATGTCTCAAGTACCTTTGCGCCCAGTGCCTTTTCAAGGACTTCCGGGGCTGCGCACAGGACCGGTTTGCGGCTCGGAAAATCCATTGTAAATTCATTGCCGTCACGGCTGACTGTAAGAACTCCGCTTTGGGTATGGAAAGTCACCTGCATAATATTCGGCTCGACATAATTCATAAGGACAAAGGCGCTCCCAAGGGTAGCATGCCCGCACAGGTCGATTTCAATCTCCGGAGTAAACCACCGCAGGTCATAATAATCATCCTTTTCGACGATAAAAGCCGTCTCCGACAGATTATTTTCAAAGGCAATTTTCTGCATGACAGAAACATCAGGCCATTCATCCAGAATGCAGACACCGGCGGGATTGCCGCTGAATACCGTATCGGTAAATACATCAACCACAAAATACTTCATCGCTCTTCCTCTTTGGATTGTTGTCCTAGCCTTTCCTTGCTGCTGTCATCAGGAAAAGTGAGTACGGCAGTCCGCCGTCCTCTGTCTCTTTAATACCCTGATAAATAATTTTTGATGTAATATTCGTAAATCCCGTTTTTTCAAAAATATTTGCGAGGTCACCGGTATTGAATCCGTTGTGCCCGTCAAATCCAGTTTCCGACTTATGGAAACTTCCGTCATCCTGCGTCAGGTCAACGATGCAGATCCGGCCACCCTTATCCAAATGTGAATACAGCGTATGCAGCAGTTTTTTTGTGTCTGATATATGATGCAGGGCCATCGAAGAATAGATCAAATCATAACTGGAAGGAAGCTGTTCACCCTTTACTATATCTATCTGCAGCGCCGACATATTATGCAGCGCATAGTTCCTGATCTTGTTCTTTACTATCCGGATCATTTCCCCGGAGCTGTCGACAAGGGTCATTTCCCTCAGGACAAGGTGCAGGTTGAAGCTGACCAGGCCGGTACCGCAGCCGAACTCAAGTGCTTTATGGTATGTCTCATCCGAGATTTCCTTTTGTATTTCCTGAGCAATCATCTGTGCACGATTCATTCTGTCTTTTGTGTCCCATGTCTGGGCTAAAGCATCAAAATCCATTTGAATACCTCCTTCATCCGGCAGGGTTTACTGTTTTTTGGTTTCGGAGTTTTCTGATACGGCCTTCATTGATTTTTTGTTTTGATACATCAGTGAATCAATGTGTTCGAGAAATTCATTTGCCGTCATGCCTGATTTGCTGTCAAAAATATCATACCCTATGCTGAAGCTGATTGTATACGGGAGTTTTTCCCTGGCATTCTCAAGAAGGACATTCCGGTATATTCTCTCCACTGCCTGAACTACCTCCAGCTTTTCTGCCCGTTCCAGTATTACGACAAATTCATCGCCTCCGTACCGGCACACCATATCTTTTTTTCGGAAACTCATTTTGAGAATCCTGGCTGCGTTTATGATAGCCTGATCTCCGGCTACATGTCCGTAGAGGTCATTGATCTCCTTGAAGGAGTCCAGGTCAAGCATAATTCCAGCCGTTATCATGCCTCTGTTGGAGCTTTTTTCAAGGTCCTCCAAATAATTGTCCAATTGCCTGCGGTTATAAAGCCCCGTCAGGTAATCCGTATTAAGCTGGCCGGTCTGAATACTCATAAATACAATCTGTATGGAAATTGCCAGGCCGGCCCATATGATTGATATCCCGAAAAACAGCAGCTGAATGATCCCGGCCGCCAGAACAGGGATCATAAAAAAGATCATGGGCAGAAAATGCCTTCTCTCCATTTTTTTGTGATTACGCACGAGAACTACTGTCGTATGAACAAAATAAATCATCCATAAAAATATGGAGAAATAAAATAAATTTCCCCGGTGGTATGCGTTAGCTGTGTCATATCTAAAATAGTATCCGGTAAAGCAGCTGAGCACAGCCAGCACGGCGTTGATCGCAGCAGGAATGACCATTGGGAGAATAAGTTTCTTCGTTTTCCGTGTATTTCTATAGACCTGATAATCCACATACAAACTCCACAGGAAAAAGGGAATGGAACTGTTCACAAAATAGAGCACTGTTGCCGTTATAACTATTTCTCTTGTCACAAGCCCCGGTGCTTTGTCCAAAGTCCAGAGGATTGAATCCAGGATAAGCTGGATTGCGCTTGAAAAGAGAAGCGCTGTGAAAAGCTTCTGCCTGTAGAGGACTTTTTCCTCAAGGTGCTGCATATTAATATAGATCAGCAGCAGAATGATTAATGCAAAGAGATTAATCTCAACATAAGCAAACGTTTCTATCATGGTTTCCCTCGTTTCTGCATGTAACGCCGGGAGTGTTCTCCGTATTGTACGCCCTTATCCGGGGCTTAGGCAAATATGAAACCTTCCTGGAAGAGTCATCCGTCAGTCCTGCTCAATAGCAGTCGCTAATTCCTTTACCTGTTCCTGCGTTGTCGCCCAACTTGTACAGAACCTCACGGCACTGTGCATCTCATCTGTTTTTTCCCAGAACGAATAGGTAAAATCATCGGCGAGCCTGAGAAGCACAGCATCGGGGAGTATAGGGAACTGCTGATTTGTTTCGGACGGGATCATGAAGTGATAGCCTTTTCTCTCGCAGGCCTCTTTAATCAACTGCGCCATATCATTTGCATGGTGTGCAATGTCAAAATACAAGTCATCTTCAAAAAGTGCAAGAAACTGCAGTCCGAGAAGCCTTCCTTTTGCTAAAAGTGCGCCCTTCTGCTTCATGATATAACGGAAATCCGGTTTCAGTTCCTGCCTGCAAATCACAAGCGCCTCGCCGAATAGTGTCCCAAGCTTTGTTCCCCCTATGTAAAACGCATCGCAAAGGTCCGCGATCACCGGCAAGTCCACATCATTTTCATGTGCGCACAGCGCATATCCCAGCCGGGCGCCGTCCATGTACAAAAAGAGCTGATTCCTGCGGCAGGTTTCGCTTATTGCAGAAAGTTCAGACCGGCTGTATACGGAGCCGATTTCGGTAGGGTTGGAAATGTATACCAGCTTGGGCTGTACTGTATGCTCGTGGTTCACATCCCGGGCGTGTTCATCACATACCGCCTGGATCTGTCCGGCAGTCAATTTGCCGTTTGTTCCCGGAAGTACAAGCACTTTGTGCCCGGTTGCCTCAACTGCACCGGTCTCATGCACACTGATATGGCCGGAATCTGCAGAGATCACGCCCTGGTGCGGACGAAGCACGGCGGAGATAACAGTCAGATTTGTCTGTGTCCCCCCTGACAGAAAATGCACGTCTATATCCTGTCGGCCGCATTTATCTTTAATCAGCAGAGCCGCCTTCTGACAGTATGAATCCTCCCCGTATGTCTGGGTCTGTTCAAAATTAGTATCAATAATCTTCTGAAGTACTCTTGGATGAGCGCCTTCACTGTAATCACATTCGAAACGAATCATGTCAGGTCCTTCTTTCCGGCCCGCCTTCTAGTAGTAAACATAGGCTTCCACAGCTATTTTGCCACAATCGAAAGACAATTGGCATATGGTACTCATAGATATGTAATATTTTTTGTTTTATATTTTTTGCAATTTAATGATCACAGCGCTTCGCTTTATACAGATATTTTTTGTTCTATATAACATATAATCAATTCTGGATCACTTAGAGGGAATGGAGTTTCGGGGAAATGAAAGTTAGATTTTCATTTTCTGCATATGCAATTCCAACAAAAATATTTTGCAAATATTCATAAAAACTATTTGCTTTTTATTGCGCTAGAGTTATACTCAAAAAGCTAAGCCGTCATAATAATTCTCTTCAAGGGCGAAGTGAGTATTTAGCAAATATTTTAGTGATGGAGGATTTGTCATGTCTTTAAAAAATGAATACCTGAAAAGAGTCTATGCTAAAGTCCAGGAAAGAGACCCTAACCAACCCGAGTTTTTGCAGGCAGTCAAAGAAGTACTGGAATCTTGCCAGCCTGTTGTGGAACGCCGTCCCGAGTTTGAAAAAGAAGGAATCATCGAGAGAATGGTTGAACCGGAGCGCATGGTTATGTTCCGCGTTTCCTGGATTGACGACAAAGGCATCGTCCAGATCAACAGAGGATACCGTGTACAGTTCAACTCTGCTATCGGGCCTTACAAGGGCGGCATACGCCTGCATCCTTCCGTTAATCTTTCTATCCTGAAATTCCTCGGTTTTGAACAGTGCTTCAAGAATTCCCTGACGGGCCTTCCCATGGGCGGCGCCAAGGGCGGATCTGATTTTGACCCCAAGGGCAAGAGCGACCGTGAGGTCATGCGTTTCTGCCAGAGCTTTATGACTGAGCTTTCCAAGCACATCGGTCAGTTCCTTGATGTCCCTGCCGGTGATATCGGAACAGGCGGCCGCGAGATCGGATACATGTTCGGCCAGTACAAGAGACTTCAGAATGAATTTACCGGCGTTCTTACCGGCAAGGGCTTAAGCTTCGGCGGCTCCCTTGCACGTACGGAAGCAACCGGCTATGGTTTGTGCTATTTCGTTGACGAAATGCTCAAGGCAAAGGGTGAATCCTTTAAAGGCAAGACAGTAGCTATTTCCGGAAGCGGCAATGTTGCCATCTATGCGACAGAAAAGGCCGCACAGCTCGGCGGCAAGGTTGTTACTTTATCCGACTCCAACGGTTACATCTATGATCCTAACGGGATCAACCTTGATATCATCAAAGATCTGAAGGAAGTAAAGCGCGCCCGTATCAGCGAATACGTAAAGCTTGTCCCCGGATCAACATACACCGAAGGAAAGGGTGTCTGGTCTGTAAAATGCAACATAGCCCTTCCCTGTGCAACACAGAATGAATTGAACGAAGCAGACGCCAAGACCTTGATTGCCAACGGCTGCAAGTACGTCGGCGAAGGCGCCAATATGCCCAGCACACCCGAGGCCGTCCACCAGTTCCTTCAGAACGGTGTGTACTTTGCTCCCGGCAAGGCTGCAAATGCAGGCGGCGTAGCAACCTCCGGCCTTGAAATGTGCCAGAACTCAGCACGTCTGTCCTGGACATTTGAAGAAGTGGATGCAAGACTCAAAAAAATCATGCAGGATATTTTCGCCAACGCTTCAGCTGCTGCTGCAGAGTTTGGTGATGCAGATGACCTTGTCATGGGCGCAAATATTGCCGGTATGCTCAAAATTGCCGATGCGATGCTCAGCCAGGGTGTTGCCTATTAATTTTCCATTGTGAAAAGACAAAACAAAAACCCCTCTTTCTCCGGCAACGGGGAAAGAGGGGTTTTTCGCAGCGTCTTGAATATGCTATTCAAATATCGAAATATCCGGGTTTACCTGCACACCAGCTTTTGTGTGCCGATATCCGAATACACTACCAGGCCCTCCGTCTGCACTACTTTAATAACATCGGAAAATGCTGCGCACTCCGGCAGCATGTTTCCAAGAAGGTTCTCCTCATCCAAAATGCGTTCAGGATGGTAGATGACGTTTTTCTGCCCGTCAAAAATGGCTGCATAGAAAATACCCGTCTCGACAAGATCCTGGAAAAAATGGCTGCCATATGATAATTCCGGCATCATGCCCGTATTATTGGATGCAACTTCACATACGACCGCCATATTGCTGATTTCGGAAAAATGGACAGGTACGCCCAGACTTGGTGTGGTTGTCCCCCAGCGGCCGGGCCCGACAAGCATGACGCTTTTCCCGCGGAGGGAATTATTGATTATGCCAATTGTCCTGGCAACTTCGTACTTGTCCTGTTCACTTCTGGCCAGATAGGGTAATTCCTGTACATAGACAACATAATCGACGGGAAGACGCATATTTCCGCCCATAAAACTGCCGTCCGTCGAGAAAAAGCAGTCATTTTCATTTTCAAGCACGGGCATTTGTACCGCCATCCCCAGGCCGCGTGTCTGCAGGGGCCGGCATTGCAGCAGGTTCACTTTAAAATTACCGTTTACCCCGAAGTTTGCAGTGAATTCGATATCCACCGGGTATTCATAAACACGGGACAGCTCTGCAAGGAGGTCTTTCATAAGAGCCGGAAACTGTGATTTTTCAAGCAATTTATGGAAATCCAGTAAGTATGGGGTCTTACGGCCTGATATTCCCTTCTCTCTCATACGCCTTTGCGTCTCATAATCGATGCTTGCAAACAGCTCCTTGTCGGTCTTCATATCATTTACGATAATATCCTCAAAATACATGCTTTTCAGCCGGTTCTCCCGCAGGGAGATAACATCGACATAATGCTGTGAAAATTTCTTCAGATCTTCGTAGTTCATCATCGGGATGCGCATCGGATCATCGAGTGTCACGATCCTTGCATAATCCCCTACAGTACGGTCGACAGCCCTTGTTCCCAGCCCGAATACCAGTCGCAGCATCCCTGCTTCCATATCAACGGACTTGTCCCAGACATACAGGTTGGAGGAGTTTCCGACACCTGCAATATGCGGGAAGAATTCGTCCTGATGGTAATCGCCGGATACACGCTGGACGAGGATGGCCATTTGCTCATCCCTGTCGAAAAGGCCGCGGTTCATCCGGTAAGCCAGTGCATCAGGATTCATCGTACTGGCATAAACCGTACGGACTGCCTGCGAAAAAGCAGTGTACCGCTCGGTGGGTGTTCCCTGGTTGGCACAGAATACGCTTTCATATTTTCCGGCGAATGCATTGCCAAAATTATCTTCCAAAAGTGAACTCGAGCGTACGATTAAAGGAGACTGGCCGAAATATTCGAGCATTCTGACAAACTGTTCCTGTATGTCTTCCGGAAAAGAGCCCCCCAGAAGCTTGTCCTTTAGCTCGGGTGCCAGGGAATAATACCCCTCCCGGGTCTTTTGCACAGTACGGAGCCGCCACCAGCCGTTCTGAACAATATACGTGTAAAAAACGTCCGTTCCTATATAAAAGGAATCATGCGGCTCAACAAACGGCATGTATTTGTTTTTCCCTTTCACCTCCAGAATCTTTCTTGCAATGAGCATACCGACACTTTTACCGCCGATATATCCGCTTCCGATTTCGCGGGAAGCAATCGCAAGGACATCCTTGAGAGTGAAGTATTCCTGACATAGATGAAGCATCCTTGTTTCACTTCCCATCAGCATGGAAAGCAGAAGGTACTTGGTCTTTTTCTGCAGTTCAGTGTCAAGCTTCAGTGCCTGCTTGGCTTTGCTGAAGATGTAGTTCCAGTGATCGGGCCTGTCTTCTCCCCTGTGGATGCTCGAAAACAATTCTGCCGCTTCCGCACTTGCTGTGATGCTGACAGCTTCCTGACCCTGGATCAGATGCGGGAAAAACATAGTCGGTGAGTATCTCTGCCAGACTCTGAGGGGATGAATATATATTTTTCCTTCAACCTGATACAGGTCAAGGAGAAGCTGGGTTGTCTCCCTGATCCCGGCAATGGTACTGAATGTGTGCACGTTGCGGAAAATCGCAAAATAAGCCAGTGTATCCAGTTCATACAAATACGGGCAGGTTACTTTGAAGAAATTGCCGATAATCAGGTCTGAGTGCCAGTGCTCCAGCAGGTCGGAAAGGCAGTCGAAAACATAGAAGGCTCTTTTACCCTCCTGTGTAATAATGTTGTGAACGGTTGTCGCAAAAGTCTCAAAACCGGTACCGGGGTCAACCATATATATTTTAATATCCGGATGATCTGTAATTAGAGGCTCATGGCTGCCAAACCGCAGGTAAATAAGGTTCCTTTTGTCCTTTAGGGCCTGCTCCACGTAAGGGTCCACCATTTTTTTATAATCAGCTATGGCATCAACCTGCCAGACAACATTATCGCCGAGCCGCAGATTATCAATGACCTTGTCAAATCCTTTTATGCCAGTGCTTACTTTATCTTTTATTTCCATTATTTGCCTCCGGTTTCTGCGGTCATCCGTATGTGACAATGTTTCTTCCGCCCTGCTTGCTTTGGTACAAAAGGGAATCCGCACGCTTCAAAATACCGGTTACGGAATCTTCGTTCTTAACGATCGTGGAGCCAACGGAAATACTGACATGAAGGTCCTTATCAGAAAATACATGCCCTGACACAAGTTTGCGCATGGATTCTGAAACCATCCTGATATTTGCCTCGTTTGAACCGGCAAGTACGCCAACAAACTCATCGCCCCCGAGACGTCCGAATAAATCTGTCGAACGGGTCAGGCTTGAACATGCGGAAGCAACTATTTTGAGAACCTCATCCCCGATCTCGTGTCCATAGGTGTCATTAAAATTCTTGAAATCATCAACATCAACAAACAGGACGCCGAACGGAATTTGAAAGGACATAAACTCACTTAACTTCGACTCCAGAAACGATTCGATATATCTTCGGTTGGGGAGGCTGGTCAGTTGATCTTTTAATGCAAGTGACTTATATATTTCCACTTTTTTTAACTCTTCCTGCCTTTGGGTTGAATCCACAAACAGCTCGACGGCTCCAACTACCTTTCCATCCTCCAACAAAGAAATAGCCCTGACACTCACAGGGACGCGATGTCCGTTCTTATGACGCAGAAACACTTCGGCTTCCCTTGATACTCCGTCTTCAATTGTATTATGAAGGGGACAGCCGGCCAAACAAAGATGATTGCCCGCGGGGTCAACGTGGTCAAGTATATTGTTATAGCAGAATTTCCCGATTACATCTTCAGGAGAATAGCCAGTAATTAATTCAGCAGCCTTATTCCAGAATGAAATTTTACGTTCATTATCTACAAAATAAATACCTTCATACGTATTATCCAACATGCTTTTGTAAAAATCTTCGTGATCCATATTTCTCCATCACTTTCACTGGAAAGATTTGACCGCAGGCAAACACAGTCCTTTTTCAGGAACTGGTTTCAGTATAGTCAATATTAATATCGCTGTATAGTTTTGATACACAATTGCATCATTTATAAGGCAGAATGAGTATGGCTTCATCGTGCGTCTTTCCGAGGGCTATTTGTTCATCGTAAGTATCCGTCAGGTGCGCCCTTATTTCCTGTCCGGCTTCTTTTCGGGCTCCTTTATCATCTATCCGGCATGTCACGTCCCGGATGTATCTCTCAAACGCATCCGTTTTCATCACCGGGCACCTCCCCATCCATTACCAGGGTTACTGCAAAGACTGCTGAATTCCGAACATACATGTTCAGTCTTCAGCAGTCCCAAATCCTTTCATCTTATTATCCATTAATCCGGGTTTGTCGTGGGTTTACGGGCATCCGGCATGAGACCGGTCAGTCTCTCACAACCGCTTTTCGCATGGTCAGCCAGCTAAGAGCGCAGAATACGACGGCAATCAGCAGAAGGGAAACCACTCCAAAATAGGGGTTCCCTCCGTTTTTGAAACCGAATGCAAAGGAGACCGTGTTAATCAGTGTCTTCATGATAACACCGTTAAGGAGCATAGCATCCAGGATAGGCACAACGTTCAGAAGAATCATCGGCACACCGACAGCCACTGTAATTTTGGCTATTTTACTCATACGGTAGAAGGCAATCGTGATAAAATATCCGATTGTCATTGCAGCAAGATATAGGCACATATTGAAAATGAATCCGTCGACTTGCATCTGAAGTCCGCTTACCTGATCCATGCGTACTGCATAGATCATATCAAACAGTCCCGTGAAACCGATCCGGGAGCTGTGTGACGCAATAAGTTTGCCGATAAGCAGGATGATTTTATCGATCACCGCCATACCTGCACATACCGATAAGATAGTCATGATTCTGCCTAAGAACAGTGTCCTGCGCGAAATTCCATTCTGCATAAGCATTCTGAAAAATTCCTTGAACGAATTCAGTCCGCAGACAAAAAGGAATATGATCGAACAAATTTCCATGCCGCCGAATCCGGACTCGGTGGTAGATGAAATTATATTTCCGGAAATTGTAAATTTTGCTCCCGAGACTGTAAAACCGAATACCAGTACGCACAGAAGAATAAAATAGAAAATGGCAATGGCTCTTCTCATGTCACTCAACTGGTATATATAGGATGATTTTAGTTTCATTGTTCTTCCCCCCTCACGCGTTTGTCAGCTGGATAAACAACCGCTGCAAATCCATTTTGCTGATCTCAATGCCGGCCGGCACATCATTTCTATTAAGTGTGCCAAGAATATAAGATGTCTTTAATCCTCCGAGGCTGTCCGTTCCAAGAACATTCTTATCCGCTATGTAACCGTCGACGACCGATGCGGCACCTGTTGCCGTATACCCTTTTGACATCAGGTCATCACGCGATTCATCCCTGATGATTTTCCCGTCTTTTATGATGACGACATGGTCGATGACGCCAGCCGCTTCCTCAATGAGATGCGTGGAAATGATAATTGTGCAGGGATTCTCGCTGAATTTCTCAATCACAATCTTGTAGAACAGATCCCTGTGGTTGGCATCAAGTCCAAGTACAGGTTCATCAAGAAGAATGTATGGAGCGTTCGTCGACAGTGCCGTTATGAGTTTGAGTATCGAACTGTATCCTGTCGAGAGTGCCTTGACTTTTTTATCCGTATTGAGTTCAAAACGTTCCGCAAGCTTTGCAGCATACGCTGCATCAAAATCCGGATAGAATTCCCTCGTCCACTTGAATACGTCGCGGATTTTCATGTTTTCCGGATAATAATTCTTCTCACTCATCATGTAGATCTTCTGAAGGGCGCTGTCATTTTCCAGGGCAGTCTCGCCGTCAACAAGAACCTCTCCGCCATTTGCGAAAACCCGTCCCGTAATTACATTGAGCAGCGTTGACTTGCCGGCACCGTTTCTTCCGAGCAGCCCGTATATTTTATTCTCTTCAAAATGCACACTGACATCTTTAAGAGCCTGTACATTCCCGAAATCCTTGGATGTGTTCCTTAATTCAATGCCGTTCATTGTTTGAATCCCCTTTCTATCATACTGACAATCTCTTCCTGCGTCAGTCCCAGTTTTTTAGCTTCGCCTGCAAGCTTCGTGATATAGTTCTCAAAAAACTCTTCTTTCCTCTTCCCCCGGATCATCTTCACCGCTCCTGTACTTACAAACATACCAAGCCCTCTTTTCTTATATACAATGCCGCCGTCGACTAACAGATTTATTCCCTTCAAAGCCGTGGCCGGATTGATCTTGTAATTTACCGATATCTCCGTTGTGGATGGTATCTGTGTCTCTTCCTGAAAAGCACCGGACAAAATACCGTCTTCTATCTGTTCCGCTATCTGGAGAAAAATCGGGCGCTCATCTTCAAAATCTATCTTCAAATTAATTCCTCCTTTCTACTTCATTGGTTAGTTGCTTGTGTAACTAACTGTATCACCAGCAAACTGATTTGTAAAGGGGGTATGAAAAAATATTTTCACTTACCGGACATTTCTGAATAACTGCAGGAATCGCCGCTAAACCCAGGCATTCCCCGCATAGTTCCGCAGGAAAAACAGCAATGAAAAAAGGTCCTGTATCCGATTGCATAACGGATACAGGACCTTTTGCTGCTCTTCAAGTTCCAGGATTACTTGTCAGATCCGCTGCCGCGGGTTTCATTGCCGGGACGTTTGAGGGCTTGCGTGCCGTCACCGAGGTCCCCGCGCTCCCTCAGTTCAGCAACAATTTTCTCGTACATTTTGGTATCGATCTTAAACTTCGTCCGGTAGACGATATATCCCGCCACAATGAAGAATATCGGCAGGATAAGCATGGCGCATTTCATGATAAAAAGTCCCTGATCCGTTACATCGTTCACCGTCTTAGCATCGTTGATACCGGAAATGATAAGGGTCATACTGACAATAAACGTCCCGATTGCATTTCCGATTTTATTGATGAAAGGCTGGATGGCAAAGGTGACGCTGTCATTTCTTCTGCCTAACTTCCATTGTCCGTACTCAATCGTATCGGTAAGGAATACAAGCATCAGAAGTGATATGAAAGCCTGCCCTACGAAAAGAAGGACGCCGGCTGCTCCGATAAAAACCATGTTCATAGGTGAGAAGAAGAATAAAATATATCCCAGGATCACAAGGACCGTAGCACCCATATACAGCTGCCTGCGGGTAAATTTCTTGCTGAATAAAGGAAAAATGATAAACGATACAATTTGAGTCAATATAAGGATGACGCCGAATGGAGTATACATGTCCTGATTTTTGAAGGCATATTTGAAGAAATAAATACCAAAGCTTGTTGTGGTGCAGTAGCCGATCATGAAAAGAGCCATGGAGACCGCTGTGACAAGAAGCTGGTCATTTTTGGTAATAGCGCGGAACATATCACGCAGCGTCGCTTTCTCTTCCTTTTTGAAAACATTTTTCTGCTCCTTGACGCCAAAGAGGGTAATGCAGGTTCCGATCAGAAGGCATATAACAATTATGATTGTATAGAGCGTGAACCCTGTTTTCTCACTGCCGGTAAATTTGCCGAGTAACCCCGGTACAAAAGCAACGGTTCCGACGACGGCAGCCAAGCCTATCGAAGCACAGATTTTGGCAAATGCACCAATTTTCTCCCTGGTTTTCTGATCAACCGAGAGCTGGGGCATCATCGACCAGAAAGCGATATCGTTGGCAGTATAGAGCATCTCCCAGAAGACATAAATGGTACCGAAGACAACAAGGAAAGCTGTACCCTTTAGTCCCATATCCGTGAAAAACAGCACGGTTAAAACAGCTGTTCCGATGGCGCCGCCAAAAATCCACGGCTTGAATTTACCGAACCGGGTATTTGTGTTGTCAACGAGGAAGCCCATGAACGGATCGTTGAACCCGTCATAAAGCCTCATAACCAGCATGATGATGCTGGCCCCGACAAACGTCGAAGTGGGAAGATCGAGGATCTCTGTCAGATAATACGTCATATACATACTGTAGAGTGTATAGGTCATATCCCGTCCGATCGTTCCAAGACCAAAAGCGTATCGATTTCTTCTTGCGCCAGGTTCATTCATAGCTGCATCCTCCTCATTAACTTATCGTTTTCATGTCCATTGCCATTTCCGCAGCTTTATACGCCCCTTTATAAAGCCCTGGCAGAATCAGTGAGAATTTCCTCAAAAATAATGGAAATCGTCTCTTTCATTGCCGTCTCGTACAAAATATTATTTTGGATCAGGTTTCGCCCCGCAGTGACGCTCTTCTTTTACGGTATTCAATGATCGGCGCGTCTCCCTGGATGAGGTTCTCACCCATTTTGAGATCCGTCTTTTTGGGGATCTGCGTCAAAACCACCCGTCTGTCCTGATGCAGGATATATTTGTTGCTGATATTACTCATGCTGTTGACCATCTGCCGGAGAACAGGAATCTTCATGAATTTCTGATAGAAACGCAGGTAAATTCTGGTATTGGTTTCGTCAACCGGAGCAAAAACGGCAACAATGCGGATATCATCGCTGATGATATTCTGCCAGATATTCGGCATCTGGAACTGAAGATGGAAGAGGTTCCTGTAATTTTGGATCTCTTCCGGTTTCAAGGGTACTGTAACCCCGTCGTCCGCGACATTATTGACGTAGAAGGTCATGCAATTATCTTCCCAGGCAACAACCGGTCCGTTGACCAGGGTTTTGTTGCCGCGGCCGATTGAATTGGTATGCACAAATGGCAGGTGGACTACATCCAATTGATTTTCAATGGCCCTTGTATAATGTACAGGCCAGACTTCGGAAAAGCTGCCGTATGTGAAGCCCTGCCGCAGGTACGGGAAGAAAGGAATTTCGGGAAGTTCATCTGTAAATTTCCCGTTCCAGAGCCAGATAAAGCCATATTTCTCGACAACCCTGTACGCATGGACATGATACCGGTCGGGAACCGGCATGCTGCTTCCGTTTGCAGGTATAAGGACAACCTTGCCCGACGTATCATAGGCAAATCCGTGGAACGGGCAGCGAACGGTATCATGCTGTATTTTCCCTGCATGCAAAGCGGCACCCCGGTGGCAGCACCGGTCACAGATGCAGTTGATGCTGCCGTCCTGACTTCTCCAGAGTACGAGTTTTTCTCCAAGCCTTGTAACGCCTATCGGTTTATCGCCTTTGATTTCCCTGGCATCCAATATTCCGTACCACAGATTTTCAATCATATGACTACCCCTTACTGAACCCTAACGCATATTCAACACATGCATCCCTGTTTCCCAGATAATCTGCAAAAGTTACTTTGCACTCTATTTCCGGGAAAAAGGATAATTGTCTGTCATCTTCTATGACTTTATAATACACCGTGGAGAATCTGATTTTAAGTCCGGAATTCCTGAGCCGCAGATATTCCACTTCCCCGTAGCAATTGGGTTTGCCGCCTGTGGCCTCCCCGACAAATATTGCTGCTGTTTTATTTTTGAGGGCATAGGCATTCAGGAGGGCTGACGAGAACGTATCCCTTCCGAGAACAACAAAAATACCGCCCCTTGTGTTCAGTTTTCGATTTTCCGAAAGTTTTTCAATGAAAGATTCCAGCAGTCTGGAATCTCCTCCAAGATTATTCCGCATGTCAATAATCAGTTTTTGAACGTTATTTTGAATGATAAATTCCATAAGGTCCGAACCAAACTCCCTGACAGAAATATCCTTTCTGTCTTTGCAGCTGTTGTAATTAAAATACATAGTACTATCTGCTTCCAGGAAATGACTCCAGAAAGATTGGTCTTTGTTCTGCCTGAATAACGGAACGCAGCTTCCCGCAGGTATGTCCGGCCCCGTCATAGACCTGTGAAAGCCAAAAGACGGGCATGTGTCTGTCATTACTTTGCGGGACCTCCCGTCTGCCCCTTCGGCAGTCAATTCGACTTTGTTAAAATCATCTATTATTTTCAGGCCATACAGGGCTTCGGCGGATGAAAGGTATTTCGGCAGCTGGGCCTTTAAGAACGAAGTATTTTCCCGCGGGACAATTTCAGCAACCCTTTGCATAACGTCATGGATGGCCATTCCATTTATGTGCGTCACTTTGCTGAGTAAAAAATCTGCATACCCCGCTGTGGCGCCGACAATATATATCCCTTCTTCAAACCAGTAAAATTCAAAAGGAATGAACCTCATAGCCGGTAACATAAGGGCCGTATGTGCATCTTTTACCGAGGCAATTATTTTAGCTATATTTACGGCAATCATGAAATTGTCATATTGTTCCAGACCGCTTTTAAGTTCTTCAATTTGCTGTTCAAAATTTTTCTGTTCACATGCAAAAAACAGGTTTTTATGTCTGCGGGGCAACTCAAAAGCAAGTTGGTCTAAGTCTTCCTTCCAGTTTGCAAGCCAATTATTCGTCATTTTTCCTCCCGGCTGCCAGTCAGCAGCCTTCACTTTATCCTGTTTCATTCTAACACAGAACTGTCTTTATCATTTTTGCCTCAAAATGTTGCATAAATCCGTGCATTGCTTTAAGATTTTGTTTATCCATGAAAGAAGCTTATCCGGAGCTTTTTATCGTATGTCCGGACAGTGAGGAAACGCATCCGAATGAATGCAAAATTGTCATTTTCCAACTCCGATTTGAAAAGTCTTATTATTCCGCTGATTATCGAACAGGTACTCGCGGTCACAGTCGGCCTGGAGGACACAATTATGGTGTCTTCCGTTGGTGAAGCTGCCGTATCAGGCGTTTCACTCGTCGAAATGATAAATGTCCTTCTGATCAATCTTCTGGCTGCCCTGGCAACCGGAGGAGCAGTCGTTGTCAGCCAGTACCTCGGTGCAAGAAGGCGGGATAAGGCCTGCCTTTCGGCCAGCCAGCTCCTTTTGGTGACCGTTCTTTTTTCAACATTTGTCATGGTGATTTCCATAGTCCTGCGCGCACAGATCCTGTCTCTGTTTTTCGGGAAAATAGACGCGGATGTCATGAGCAGCGCCAATACCTATTTCTGGATTTCTGCTCTTTCTTATCCGCTTATCGGTCTGTACAATTCATGTGCGGCTTTGTTTCGTGTCATGGGCAACTCCCGTATTCCCATGTATTCGGGGTTGGTCATAAATATTCTCAACATTACCGGGAATGCCATTTTCATTTATGGCCTGCATATGGGGGTCGCCGGCGTATCTGTGTCATCCCTCATTGCACGTGCGGTCGGGGCGTTAATCCTTCTTGTCCTCATCGCAAACCCGGGCAGGGATATATATATCCAGCTCAGGAACTTCCTTCCCGATAAGGATTCGATTCGAAAAATCTTATATATCGGTATTCCGAGCGGGCTTGAAAACAGCGTATTCCAGCTTGGACGTGTTGTTGTTGTCAGCATTATTGCTTCCTTCGGGACCGTACAGATCGCAGCAAATGCCGTGGCAAACAATCTTGATTCTCTCGGATGTATTCCGGGTCAGGCTCTCAGCCTTGCAATGATAACGATAGTCGGCCGGTGCATCGGAGCATGTGATATTGAGCAGGCTAAGTATTATGCCAAAAAACTGTTGAAAATCACATATGCATTAACAATCGGTCTCAATACCGTGATCCTGATATTCCTGCCTCTGATTCTCAGTGTATATAATCTGTCGGACGAAACATTAAAGCTCGCGCTTATCCTGGTATTTATCCATAACGGAATTGCCATGCTGCTGTGGCCCATAGCCTTCACCCTTCCGAACGCCATGCGCGCCGCCAACGACGTACGGTTCACGATGGCAGTCTCTATTGTTTCCATGTGTCTTTTCCGGCTTGTTTTCAGCTATATCCTGGGAAGCGTGCTGGGATATGGCGCGATTGGCGTCTGGATCGCGATGATTATGGACTGGATCTGCCGCGCGGGATTCTTTGCGGTGAGATTTCGTTCCGGTAAATGGAAGACCAAATATATCCCGGACACGCCGGTGCATATGTAAAAATTCGGATCAGTCCTTACTGCGCCGGCGGGATGTCTGCTTTCCAAGGAATTTTCCAACCGTAACCGCATGCTTAGTGTACTATTTTATTTCGTGCAGCTCGATTGTCTGCTCCATGCCGTCAAGAGTGATAATTACAGTATAAACAGTGCCTTCCGAATACGGAAACATACCGTCTGAGTGATCGCTTTCTGAATATGAACTATTCATGCTTCTGCCCTCTTCGTGTGTCTGATCGAGAGTGCCGTTCATGCGTCCCAGGTTGTATGAAATGATCGAATGCCGGATCGACGAGAGTTCTGTCGGATCCCCCTTGAATGATATGGTCAGCAAGGTGTCATACGAACCATCATAGCCGAGAGTCCCGTCTGTTTTCGTCCATTTTCCTGCGCCTGCAATCGTATATTCCGTTGTCCATTCATTATTTTCGCCCGCATATGTATAGCTGTATGCCTCTGTATCGCCGGTATTCTTCTGGCCGTCAGGTGCATTACCGTATCTGCCTGTTACATACATAAAAACAAGCAAAGCAACACAAAAAACACTGACTGCTACAAGCACGGTAATATAGATTTTTCTGGCACGCTTACGATTGTTTTCATTCTCCTGCACCGGAAAATCATCCTGCATATAATCTCCTCATTCACAAGTATGTTGTTAATATGTTTATAAAAAATATTATATCATAATATGCAATCGGCAATTCTCCCTCTTCACTATAACGTCCGTCTGCCCGCTCATTTTGTCAGCTTTCATTGACTATTGCCTTTCCGGAATGATACAATTAATTGCACAGAGACAGGGGATTCGGTTTTATCCCTTGTCTTATGCAGACGGTAAGTTTCATGATTATCTACAACAGCGTTTCAAAGAAGATCTGGTTTTTCTTCATTGAAAGGAAGTGATTGTTGTGCTGGATGGAGCGACTCCATTTAATGAAATTTGGAGAAGAGGCGGACGGCTGAATCAGAAACGTCACGTTGATATGACGGAAGAAGAGAAAGCCCATGTGGCCAAATGCACAGGTATCAAACACGGACACCCCTGTAAAAATCCTATGTTCAGATGCTCAAAATGCGGTAATTACGGATGTGCACAGGAAGTTGCAGACAAATGCCCTGCACAGGGTTTCAAGAATGATAAGTGCCTTAACTGCGGAGTTACGGGCAGCCGTATTCCGATCATGGAAAAGGAACTTGCAGAATTCATCATTGCCTGGGATAAACAGGTAGCACTGGTCAAGGAGGAATAACGTTCTTTACTTCTCCCGGCCAAACAAATAGCAGGTCATCGACAGTGCGCCGCCCATGCAGGAATTATTGAATACAGTGACTTTGTCTTCCTGTACCGATGCTCCGAGGACATATAGCAGCGGATAAAAATGATCCGGTGTCGGGAAAGAAAGTTCCGCAGCTTTTCCCGCTGTCTCATAATGAATAACTTTCCGGTAATCTTTTGACAGAATACTTTCTTTGATATATCCGTCGAATTCATCAGCCCAGGGGTGCCCGCCTTCCATACTCCAGCTGACTCTGGAAAGATTATGGACAATATTCCCGCTTCCAAGAATTAGGACTCCCCTTTCACGCAGGGATTGCAGCTCCTGTCCGATCTGAAAGTGTTCCTGTGCGCCGGCACTTCTGTCGACACTCAGCTGAAAAACAGGAATATCGGCCGCAGGGTACATTTTGCTAAGCACGGACCATGTGCCATGGTCGAATCCCCAGCTGTTATCAATCTTAACGTCCCTTTGTATCAGGCTTTTCGTATCCTGTGCGAGTTCAGGGGCTCCCGGAGCCGGATATTGAACCTGATAAAGATCGTCGGGAAATCCGTACATATCGTATATCATACTGGGATGATCATCATCCGTAATCCGGCTCCCGTGAGTGTACCAATGTGCGGATACACAGAGAATCGCTTCCGGCTTTGGGATTTGTGCGGCAATTTGCTGCCAGGCTTTCGTATATTGATTATCTTCCACTGCATTCATCGGAGAACCGTGACCTATGAATAGTACAGGCATTCTTACCATTTCGTTTTCCTCCTGTAAATATGATCCCTGTGAATGCATGAAAAAGGACCGCCGAGGCGGTCCCTTATTTTAGAATCATTCCTGATCGCCTTTTCTTACTTCTTTGGCTTTTTAACCGGTGCGGCCGGAACTGCTGCAGGTGCCGCCTTGACTTTCTCGACAACTTTCTTCTTTTTTAATGTCTTCTTAGGATTCTTGTCGCCCATGTAATTCACCTCCTGTATTATTTTGATTCTGTGACAGTGTTATTTAATCAAATCAATTTCATTTTTCTAAAAAAACACGCTTTAAAAAGTGGCTTCTGTAATACCTGTCCGTTTGCTTAATCAGGGACTTTCACCTTCAAGTCCTCTGGAATTACTGTATCTCTAAAACAATATATTGTCAAACGTATTGTTATTCAAATCATCCGCGCACCGGCATGTCCGACATAGTCTCCCCGTTGTGTTCCGAAAAAATAACACCTTCCCGAAGGCCGGTCTCGCAGAATATAATCTTCCGGGTTTCCAGAAGGCGCAGGCACTGGATCAGCGGCACAAGGCCTGCGGAAATGATATCCGCCCGGTCTTTATTTTTTCCGAGCATGACCTGCCTCCTGCTGCTGTCCGCATCAAGCAGGTCAATATAGAGACTGTTCATATTATCACGTGTGATTTCGAATCCATGAAGGGAGGCATCATCGTCCTGGTTGTTTTTCCAGATTTTAGCGACTGCCCGGTGATTGCCGCCGACCGCGATAACCGGAAGTCCCCGTGCCTCGGAAAGCCAGGTTACCATGGAAAGCCGGGCGTGCACATGGTTAAAAAGCCGGAAAATCGCAGCTGCCGTCATATCACCCTTGTCCGTGAATTTCTCTGAAAGGACAACGGACCCGATAGGCAGGCTGACTGTCTGCCGGCATTTTCCATCACGCATCAGTATCAATTCGCAGCTGCCGCCGCCTGTATCAATAATGAGCGCATCCCGCTCCGGCATAGTATGGCGGACCGCCTGAAAATCAAAAAAAGCCTCTTCCTCCCCGGAAATAATACGGATCGGAATTCCTGTCGTCTGATATAACAATTCAGCCAGGGCAGGTCCGTTCCTGGCTCTCCGCATCGCTTCGGTCGCGACGGCCAGGACCCGTACATCCGGATATCCCGCGAGAATCCGGGAGAAATTCTGCATGGCATCCAGCGCACGCTGTATGGCCGCCGGATTAATCAGCACCTTATCGTCGCCCATGTCTTCACTCAGGCGCACCTTGTATTTGGCTTCCGCCAGAAGTTCCGGCTGTGCTGCGTCATCCAGTTTAAAAACATTGAGCCGCGTTGTGTTGGATCCCAAATCAATAACAGCCACTGTCTCCGGCATATCACGTTCCTCCTTAATTACAATGCATGCTCATCCGTTTTGGGCCAGCGGGAAACAATCCAAAGCTCGGAAAGGCCATTGTAGATGAGTCCGACCCCGATAATCCTGACAAAAGTCTCCCCGAAAAACAAGGGCGCCGCTAAAAGGGCAATTCCAAATACCAGCTTGATACAAGTCAGTACCAATGACGACTTCCAACGGCTGTTTCCGTAATCACGCAGAAGAAATGTCTTCTGAAAGTCCAGGACGCTTGAAAATACCAGAAAGAGTCCAATGACGAACGGCAGAAAGGCTGTCACGATATCGGGCCGGATCAGCATAAAAGCACCCATACCGGCAGCAATGAGCCCTACTGTCAGGTCAAAACTGAAAACAAAATAGACCTTTTTATCTGTAAAGAATTTTACAACACGCGTAACGGCGAATATCAGGATCAGGATACCCAGGCAGTAGCATACTATTTTACTTGTCAGTTCCGGCCACAATAATAGAACCAGGCCGAGCAGAATGAAAAAAATGGCGGCCAGCACCACCCCGGCAACAGAATTCAGCGTCTTTTTCATGCATTACACCCCCGAAAATTCTTGTATATATTATAGCACGGCAATTCATTCATCCGTTCAGGATTTGCTCCGCGCAAAGCACTCCGTCGACCGCCGCTGAAATGATGCCTCCGGCATATCCCGCACCTTCCCCGCACGGATAGAGTCCTTTGATTCCTTCCGCTTCAAGGCACATGCCCCTTATTATCCGGACAGGCGATGTGCTCCTTGTTTCCGCTCCTGTCAGAAGCGCATCCGGGTACAAATAGCCCGGCATCCATTCGCCCATTTCAGCAAGTCCCCTTCTCAGGGAACCGGTAATCTCCTCCGGCAGATAGGAGTCAACGGCTGCAAATTCCGTACCCGGCATATAGGATGGAAGGACCTCACCGAAAGCCCTGGAACTGCGGTGAAGGAGGAAATCTTCAAGTCTCTGCACCGGGGCCTTGTAGCCGCCGCCGCCGGTCAAAAAAGCAGCCGTCTCTATGGACCTCTGAAATTCCACTCCGGCCAGCGGATGCTCACTTAATAGATCTTTCTTTGAGACAGTAACCAGAAGAGCTGTATTTGCATTTGTATTGTTCCGCTTCCATTTACTCATGCCGTTTGTAACAAGGCCCCGTTCTTCGGAAGCAGCAGCGACCACGCTTCCTCCGGGACACATGCAGAATGTATATACCCCCCTTCCGTCGGGAAGGTGGACAACCATTTTGTAGTCGGCTGCACCGAGCCTTGGATCTTCAGCGAATCTGCCGTATTGGATTTGGTTGATCAATGACTGCGGGTGTTCAATACGCACACCGACAGCAAACGGTTTCTGCTCCATGTGAATACCGCTCTTTTCAAGATAAGAAAAGGTGTCCCGGGCACTGTGCCCGATCGCCAGTACCACATGATCCGTTGACAGCTCTGCATAGGATTCATTTTGTATATATCCTACACCGGTCACTCTGTATTCTGATTTGACCCCGCTTATATCGTTCCGGATGATTTCGGGTCAACGGTCACCGAAATGTACTTCCCCCCCGAGATTTATGATTTTCCCGATCAGGCCGCGGACAGTGCCGGCAAGGAGATCCGTACCGATATGCGGCATATTTTCAAACAGGATTTCAGAAGGGGCACCGGCATCGACCAGTTCCTGCAGAATCATCCGTTTGCGCGGATCCTTTTTACCGATTTTGAGCTTTCCGTCGGAAAAGGTTCCCGCACCGCCCGCACCAAACTGGACATTGTTGCTGGTATCAAGAACACCCGTCCTCCAGAATGCCTGTACGCTTTTCCGGCGTTCGTCAACGTCCTTTCCTCTTTCGAGTAAAATCGGCCGGGCTCCGGCCTGCGCGAGGACCAGTGCGGCAAACATACCTGCGGGACCGCAGCCGACAACAACCGGGCGCCGGTCCAACGGTTTTTTTGCTTCAGTTGATCCTGGAAATGTATAGGGCGTTATGATTTCCCTGGTAATCTTCCTGTCTTTTATTCTCCAGATGATCTCATTTTCATCGCCTTCATTACCTGTAATAAATACATGGAGTGCCGCCTTGAAGTGAATATCATCCCGGTCGGATGTATCCACCTGGCGGGACTCAATCGTTATCCTGTCAATTCTTTCCGCTTCCACACCAAGCCGCCGGGCACAAAGCGTCCTCAGCAAATTCTCATCATAGGTCAGCGGCAAGCTTACACCGGCAATTTTGATCATTTTCCGCCTCTGATATTATTCTTTTGCCCGAGAATATCCAGTAATTCCATCGGGTGATGAATGATAAACTCCGCGCCTTCCTTTTGCAGCACTTCTTCCTCACGAAATCCCCATGTCACACCCACACATATAAGCCCTGCGTTATGGGCTGTCCTGACATCCACTTCCGAATCACCGACGTAAATCGCTTCTCCGGCTTTAACCCCCAGTGCGGCCAGGGCCTGATATACGCAGTCCGGTGCGGGCTTTTTATGAATCAGCGCCGATTCCCCTATAGCCACATCAATTTTATCCCCGAAATACTCCCTGCTCAGTTCCTTGACGGCCCTGTCGAATTTATTCGACACGATGGCCGTTTTTATATTTGTTGACCGGAGGGCGTCCAGCAGTTCAGGCACACCAACATACGGGCGTGTTTTGACCTGCATATGTATCGAATAGTAATCTTTAAATGTTTGCAGGCATTCTTCGAAGTGAGGATTATCATGTCCCCCCTGTATGGAACACTCAATAAGGTTGCTGACGCCGTTGCCAACAAATCGCCGCACCTCTTCCATCGTCCTTACCGGATATCCGTATTGGGCCAGTGCATAATTCACGCCGTCCGCCAAATCCTCAAGAGTATCAAGCAGTGTGCCGTCCAAATCGAAAATGATCGTGGTAATACCTGTCATTTTTGTCCTCATTTCATGTGTTGATTTTCATAGCGGGACCGCACTCCTGCATCAGTCCGGCGGCAGTGCTTCTATCCAGCGGAAAAGCTCCTTCAGCGGCGGTGAGGATTCCGTATCTTCGAAGAACATCCCCGTGACCAGGTTCGAATGAAAGGTTTTCTCATCCCTTATGATATATTTCTCCCCGCTCCCCATATGGAAGCTGTTAATTTTATCAACGAAAAGGGTCTCGTTTTTTATTTCACTGACGGGGTCATTCTGCGAATGGATGCAAAGCACTCTGGTCTTTTCCGTGCCGTCGACCATGGAATACGGTTCGGCTTTCGTACGGTCATAGTCTTTTTCAAACAAGGCATTCAAAAGGTTCTGGGTATACAGGACGTAATCCACGCCGAAGGTTAAAATGCCGCCGATCGAGATAAAGCCCTTTATATTATCCGCCTGGACACCGTATTTTTCCTGAAGAATTTTGTCGTATGTCAAAACACCGCCCAGATGACCTCCGGCCGATGATCCTACCACGATAATATCATCGGGACGGATTCCTTTGCCGATAAGAATAATCATCGCCCTGCAAAAGCCGGCGAATACATCTTCCGCCTGTGCCGGGTATTTATTAAGCGGTGAATGACGATATCCGAGGGATATTGTGTGGTATCCCATATCCGCAAATTTCTGCCCGATAAACCTGTGTCGAATCGGAGAACCGGCAATCCAGCCTCCTCCATGTATATAAACAATGACATGCCTGCTCGGGATTTTTCCGGGTGCAAAATACAGGAAGTATTGTCCTCGTTCGATGCCGTACTCATATTTTTCAGCTGTAACCTGACTGTTGTGTGCAGCTTGCTCGAGAGTAAGTTTCGGAAGAGTAAGATATTCGCCCAGCGTTTTTTGGGACTTCAGCATAATAAATCTCCCGTCATTCCTGTACTGTTTTGTCATCCTTCAGGAAAGCACTTATATGTAGTATATTTGCTAATTGTACCGTTTTTTGCATTCGTTTGCTATCAGCACTGTTTGAAAAGAAAGGAAATTATATACCAAAGGCATTCTTTCTGCGGCTCAAAATCTGAATCATTTTAAACATTTTATTAATATACAGATCTGCATCAGCTGATAATATAATATTTGTTACAAATTATTATAGATGATATAATCCAATATAATACGCAAATATATATAATGCCGAATACATACGCAACTGACTTAAAAACGAAAACAGACCGGAGGGCTCAGCGTTTGAAAAAATATGCGGCACTATTCCATAATGAGATGTACAAACTCTGGCGCAGCAATATCATCTTCCTCTTTATGGCGGTCCTGATTATTGGTTGTTTTACTATCGTTGGTGTGATGAAAATGGTGCAAACCCCAGACATGGCATCACAGGATTACAATCCGCCGACAAATGAAGTATTTAATGAAAAGCTTAAAAGTCTCGCTGTCAAAAAGCTGCAGGATCAAATAGAAAATCTTGCTGTTATTGAAGAACAGATCGCCGCAGCCCATGGTACACCGGAGAACCCGATCGCTCCTGCGTCCTTACTGGAACAGAAAGCAGGAGCGGAAGACCAGATCGAAATGCAGCGGATCATTCTTGATCAGAAGCTGTATATCGGAAGTTTCAGCAATTTTCTTCTGCTTACAGCGGATGAAATTATCAAGGTCAAATCCGTAATCCGCTCCATGCAGAAGATGCCGGAAGAATCCCGGGGAACGTTATGGCAAAGCCGCCTTGCCTTGAAAAATCAGCTCCTCTCGGATTATTGGGAAGTGCTGGATTCCAGGCGTTTTGATAAATATATCCAAACAGAAACGGCACGCATAAATAATGACAATTCATTGCGTGCAGCAGACAAAGAAATTGCTATCGAATTCTATACAATGTGGCAAAAAAACGACCCTCGCGGCGGAGTCGGCAACATGCTTGAATTCACTGCGAAGGAAGCGACAGCGCAGGATATCGCAGGAATCATTACCGCGATGCATACAAGGCTGCAGAACCGGGCAGAATATGACGCCCCCCCTATTATCACTGTGCCCCTTAGCCCCAGTCAAAGGATTGATTTGGAGAATCGCCTGACCGTCATTACCTATCAATTCAACCATGACTTTTCAGTCAGGGAACCCGGTACGGATGGTTATGTGATTACCGCAGACACCATGTTCGGTGTTGGTATTGTAATGGTCCTCATGATGATGATGATTCTGGCAGGCAGCTCCGTCTCTTCGGAAATATCTTCCGGTACTATCAAATCACTTATTATTGCGCCCGTCATGCGCTGGAAAATATTAGCTGCCAAAATATTATCCCTGCTCACAACAAGTGTTTTAGCCGTACTTGTCCTTTACGTGTGCGGGATGATTTCCCTTGGCATCTTTTATGGATTTTCGGGAAACACTCCGTATGTTTATATCCACAACGGGGCTGCAGAATCCATGCCCATGTATCTGTATCAGCTGCTTCGCCTTCTGGTAAAATTTATTGACGTTATCGTATATATTGTTTTTGCAGTCATGCTGTCCGTCCTGACGCGCAGCACAGCTGTTGCTGTCGGTGTTTCTCTCGGGGCCTTTTTCGGCGGTACAGCGGCAGCATCCGCAATGCAGTCCCTACCGGAGAACCCGCTGCTGAAGTTCATCCCATTTATAAACATGAATCTGGAAAAGCGCATCTTCCCATTTCGCGACTTACTGTTGTCAGATACAATATGGACGGCCAATCGTGTCATTGAGCCGCAGGGATTGTTTTTCGTACCGCCCGGAATTCTTTTCTCATTATTTTATGTGGCTGTTTTCCTGTTTTGCATGGCCTGTACCGCAATGGATTCCTTCAACAGAAGGGATATATAAACAGAATTTGTTTTCTGTTATATATATTTTTCAAAAAACTATAGTTATGATATAATACCAGAAATGTAATAAGGAAGAATTCCGCGCACCCTGCATACGCGCAAACTTCCGCACAATAATTCTCAGGAGGTACTACATGGGTAAATTATTCGGAAAAATCAACCGTGGAATCATTGTAACTGTTGTTGTCCTTGTTATTGTCATAAGCTACCTGGTCATTCATTCCGCCATTCAGAAAAGTGAACTGCCGGACATTAAGGAAGTTTGTGTGACCTATGTGCAGGCTGATGCCGCGTGGCATGTCCTTCCGGAAAATTTGAGGAATGGGCAGACCGCCCCTACGGACAGTGAAATACAGAAATATGCGGACTCACTTGAGCCGGAAGTAATTGCGTATTATGCTGACAATGCGACCGTGCGGGAGAATGCCATGGCTTCTGTCATAATGAATCTGCAGGTGCCTCTCTTACAGGGGCGTACAAACACAAGTTTTGAAAACAATAATGTCAAGTTCGGTACCATAAATTTCCGGGATAATACCGTGACAGTGGATTTCACAACACAGACAGTGACCGAATATATAGATACTGCCTCCGGGTCAACTACTCCTGCACGTGTATCGGGTATCGTGAATAATCAAATCATTCTGCAAAAAGAAGGCGGCAAATGGAAAATCATTTATGCTTCTCTTTCAATGTCGGATACAGGGGGATACTAATATGGAAACCGCATTACAGATAAAGAATGTAAGCAAATCATTCGGCCGCAAAAAGGTGGTCGACAACATCTCCTTCGATGTCCGGGCCGGTGAAGTTTTCGGTTTTTTGGGTCCGAACGGCGCAGGGAAAACAACAACAATCAAGATGGTCATGGGGTTTCTCACCATGGACGAAGGCAATGTCACGATTAACGGTTATGACCGTCATAAGAATTATGAAAAGGCAATGGGCTGTCTTGGCGGCATCGTGGAAAACCCGGAAATGTACAAGGACATCAGCGGCCGCGTCAATCTTGAAATGTATGCCCGCCTGCACGAAGGGGTAACCCGTGAAAGAATTGACGAGGTTGTCGCCCTTGTCGGAATGCAGGAAAGAATTAATGACAAGGTTAAGAAGTATTCCCTTGGCATGAAGCAGCGTATCGGACTGGCTCAGGCACTTCTGCACAGGCCCAAAGTGCTCATCCTTGATGAACCGACCAACGGGCTTGATCCGGCCGGAATCCATGAACTTCGTGATATTCTTAAAAATCTTGCACATGAAGAAAACGTTGCCGTAATGGTGTCGAGCCATCTTCTTTCCGAAATGCAGATGATGTGTGACCGGGTCGGCATTATCAACAAAGGGAAGCTGATCGATGTAAAGACCATTGAAGAACTTACGTCGCTTGCATCCGGGGAAATCATCTACCGGATACAGACAAATCAAGCACAGAAAGCGGCAGAACTCCTGAAAACTTCCTACCCTGATAAAATCAAAGCAATGTCAGAAGACAGCTTTGACATAGAGATCAATAAGGATGCAGTTCCGGGTGTCATTTCTATATTGGCTGCTAACAGCATTGAGGTCTTTGGAGTAGCCAGACTCGAAACATCGCTGGAGGATGCATTTCTTCAAATCACAGGGGGAGGGCTTACAATTGAATAAGATTATTGCTTTATATAAGAACGAACTGATCAAGATTTCGAAAAAGATCAGCATCATTATCTTTATGGTTATTCTGGTACTCAGCTGCTTTGGTATCGGCGCCGTTATAAAATTTATAGAAATGCAGTCTGCCCAATTCACCAGTATTTCTTCGGATCCCAGTCAAAATCAGTTTTTCCGGGACGACCTGACAACACAGAAACAAAGTCAGGAGGCTGCGATTGCCGATTTTGACAAGCAAATCGCAAGTCTGCCTGATACACCGGAAAACCAGATGGCAATCCTGTCCCTTCAGGATCAGAAGGCAGGCGCACAGGACCAGATTGATATGATGCAGATTGAAATTGACAAAGAGATTTATGTAGGTTATCAGACCAATTTTTTGACCCAGGCCCTGCAGGACTTCACAAATCTTAAGTCGGAGATCCGTTCGTTGAAATCGACTCCTGCAGAATCGCAGGATGCGCTATGGCAGAAGACACTGGATGAGAAGAACCAGCTTCTTACTGATTATCAGAAAATATTCGATTCGAAAGATTTCAAGGCATATGTCGATATCATGGAAAGCTCCATTAAAACGGATGATTCCCTCGATGCTGACACCAAAAAAACCCGGACGGAGTACTATTCATTATGGTACCAGCTTGACCCAAGCGGCGGTATGAATGATGTGACTATGTCAAACCAGGCCCAATCCATCGCGCAAAGCGTCGGGGATATGAGGCGTTCTATTCAGGACAAAGTCGATTACACAAACTATAGTCAAAGTATGAGCCTCATGAGTCCCGTCCAAATCAGCGACATGGAGAATCGCCTGGCCGTCACGGAATACCAGATAATGCACGGAAATGTGGCAGTGAATAATGGCTTGGATATGAACGCAAGTTCATCAAGCGCCATATTCGGTTTCGGCCTCTTTATTATTGCCCTGATGATGCTTGTACTGGCAGGAGGAGCCGTCTCCCAGGAAATTTCCTCCGGTTCCATCAAATCTTTAATAATCGCCCCGGTCAAACGCTGGAAAATATTCACCGCCAAAGTAATGTCACTGCTTACCGTTGGTTTTATCGCCTTAATCGTCCTGTTCCTTTTCGGCATACTGTCGCAGGGGCTCTTCTTCGGATTCAGCAGTACGCCTTATGTGTACGCAAGTCATGGCATTGCATCTGCAATACCCAACTTACTCTACCAATTCCTCTCCCTGCTGGTAAGTTATATTGATATCATTATTTATATGGCCTTTGCATTGATGCTGTCCGTCCTGACAAGAAATACAGCTGTTGCAGTCGGATTATCCATTGCCACTTATTTTGGCGGCAGCATAGTTATGACCTTCATGATGTATCTACCCTCCTATGAATGGCTGAAGTTTATTCCTTTCGCGAACCTGAACCTGTCGGGCCGGTTCTTCCCGTTCAGTGCGATGATGCAGTCCATCACCATGTCATACTCGAGTATGCCTTTCGGAAACAGATTCTCCCTTCCGAGCCTGTCCTTCTCGCTTGTTTACCTGGCGATTTTCCTGTTCTGTATGACATATGCAGCAATGGACTCCTTCAACAGAAGGGACTTGAAGTAAACAGCCGAATTCCTGTACAAGTCATTTACCATCCATCGGATTGTGTACCGCCTGAGCAAGATAATGTATCGTTTTCCAATTGCGGACTGTCACGGGGAGTCCCAATCTCGAGATTCCGGCAGCCAGTTTGGATGCGTGAACCCCGGAGGGAAGATAAAGGAAAATTTCCTGACCTGAAAGGATACACGCTTCCTGGCCGCTCTTCATAGCATCAAGGCGTTCCATTACCCCGGGCGGCAGTATTCCGCTATACATCGCAATATGCAGGTACTCAAAAATTGCCGGGGATGAAGTGTTTTCATCCCCGGCAATTTCTTTGGCTGCCCGGGCTGCCTCCTGGACGATCGCAGAGATTTCCGGGACTGTCCTTATGATCACAGGTGATTGAAATCCGAATGAGGTCAAAACAGCCTGTTCTATCTGTGAGGCAATTTTATGTTTATCCGCCGCCGGTGAACAAAAAATGACGTTGCCGCTTTGGATATAGGTCTGCACTTCTGTAAAACCCAGATCAGAAAAAACTTTCCTTAGATCGGCCATCTTGATTCTGTTTGCAGCGGCGACGTTTATTCCCCTTAAAAATGCCAGATATACTTCCATATGCCCCCCCTGTTCGGGCGTGTTTCACACCGGTCTGAGATATTTGACCAAGAGTGCGGCAACAGCCTCGTTCTTCCCCGCATATTTTATAATTACATCCTTGAAGTCTTCTGTATCAGCGATCCAAAAAGAATACCCGGCTACATATTCCTTCATCGCTGAATCAAAAAGTTCACGCCCCATAGCCTCACGGAGCTGGTACAAAAAAATCTCACCCCGTGTATATACCGTACGGGTATACTCGGAATCGCTGCTGAATTCATTGTATGCCTTATTGACGTAGTACTGATCCTTTGCATCCTGAATACCCCCTGATTCAAGGGATGCTTCAAGTGCATCGACTTCGGCTTGAATATCTTCTTCGTCTGTAAAGGTCTCCTCATATACCAGTTCACAGAAAGACGCAAAAGACTCATCCAGCCAGGCTTCCGTGTATTGATTGTCTCCCACAAGTCCGTAAAACCACTGATGGCCTACTTCATGGACAACTACAATCCGTACAGTACCTGACTTATCATGATGGCTCTTGAGCGAGTCACTGATCATGACAATAGTGGGATATTCCATTCCGCCGGCATCGAGGTGCGTCTGTACAATATCAAGTTCCGGGTACGGATATTCACCGAAGGTTTCATTAAATACATTAACAGCATCAACCCCCGCCGCCAAAGCATCGGAACCCCAGCTATCATCGTTATTCCTGTAATAACAATTAATTGTGGTGCCGTCTGCCTGTTCACTTTTCACATCAAAGCCATCGCCCGCCACCATTGCAAAATCCCGGACCTTTGCTGCAGTGATTACCCACTTAGCCTGGTCTCCTGACTGCGAATAAATAACGGACAGGCCGCTTGATATAACCTGATATTCTTCCGGGGCATAAAGGGTGACTTTGTAATCGGATACAGTGCTGTAAAAGCACTCTCCCCACATAAAATAAGGCTCTGTACTCCACCCTCCGTTTTCGTATACCGACAGGACCGGATAGAAATTAGCCAGGTTATACACTCCGTCCTTATATCCATATCTGCTTTCAAGTTCAGGTACAAAGGCTGTAAAGCTCAGCTGAATAATCCGTGTCTGCCCTGCCTGAAGCGGAACAGAAAGGTCCGCATACACAACCGAAACATCATCCACGCTGCGTGTGAATGTCATGTCCGCATCATTTGTAAGGTCTTTCACATTTTGAATATCCGTTATGGACCCGTCGGTGTCATAGCCGCTTCCCTGCCCTTTTGCAAATAGGCTCGGATAATCCCGGAAGCACAACTCATTCCATGTATCCCCGCTGTTGTTTTGGACAACAATCGTTTCCGTACCGCCGATTGTGTTTTTTTCGTTGTCCAGAGTCAGGATCATGTAATATTTGTTGCCGTTCAAGCCGCCTTCGGCGGATGAAGGTTCTGTCACTTTTGGCTCCTGCACATTACTACTTTCTGAAGTCGAAATATCGGCGGGTTCCTGTGAAGAATTCGTCCCGGAAAAACCTGCACCGCTCTCCTTGGATGGAGCGTCCGAATCTCCCGGGGCCTGGACAGTCTGCACCGGGGTATCCGCATCAGCAGAACCGGATGCAGGAGCATCTTTACTGCAGGACGAAAGGAGAATCGACAGAACAAATATCCCTGTCAGGCACATATTCCTAATGAAGTGATGGTACATCTGTTCTCCCCCGGATTCTTTTTTCTGCTTTCTATTTGTCAGAAACAGCTTCAATTGCCGGAATTCTGTTCCTGTTTATCGAGAACCTTCTCGATAAATGTCTTTGCTACAACGGGGTCGAATTGCCTGCCTGCATGATCCATTATCTCATATTCTGCCTTTTCTCTGCTGTATGTATTCGTATAAGGCTTTCCGGACATCATTGTATCAAACGCCTCGGCAACCCCTATTATACGTGCCTGTTGGCATATCTCATCACCCTTGAGTCCTTTAGGATACCCTGACCCATCCCATTTTTCCTGATGCTGCAGCACAATATCCGCAATTCCCGAGAACTCGTTTGCAGAACTTAGTATCCTGTATCCGATCTCCGGGTGTTTCATTATTTCATACCATTCAATATTATTTAATTTTTGTGATTTTGTAAGAATACTTGCATCAATTCCAATTTTTCCGATATCATGCACAATTCCTGCGGTCTGGATTTGTTTCACAGCATCTCTGTCAAAATTCATTTTGGAAGCTATCTGTCCGCACAGATGGCCGACTTGCCTGGAGTGGCTCATTTCTCTTTTGTTTCTTAAGTAAAGAGTATCTAATATTTTAACAATTGTCCGGGATCTTATTCCAGGGCTTTCAGAGAGTTTGTCCCGATACATTTGATCCTCAGCTTTTCTGAAAATATCATGCATATTCTCAAAACTTTCCTGTTTGACTGCAAATCCGAGGGCCACGGAGAGAACAACCGTATCTGTAATGGTATTCTCTATGGCTGTATGAATTCGGGCAAGAAATTTCTGTGCTTGTTTTTCATCGGTCTGGGGCAGCAAAACAACAAACTCATCTCCGCCTATCCTCGCCAGAATATCGTCAGCCCGGCATTCCTTCCGTAAAATTTCGACGATTTTCCTGATAAGCCTGTCTCCTTCATCATGTCCAAAAGCGTCATTTGTAAGCTTTAATCCGTTAATATCGGCCATCAGAAGAGTGATAGGAAGGTTTCTTTCCACATCCAGTCTTCTCAGCTCTTCTTCATAGAATCTGCGGTTGTAAACGCCTGTCAGCGGATCACTGTAACTAAGGGTCCTGATTTCATTTTCTCTTTGCTTTTGTTCAGAATAATCGCGAAACAGGATCACCACACCGCCGACTCCGTTATTTTTCATTATAATCGGCGATGCACTTTCTTCAATCGGCCTTTCAATTCCATCCTTGGAAATCAGGATCCTGTTGTTTACGACTGTATGCTCTTTTTCCTGGTCATGAATATACTCAACAGAATATTCGTGCCTTTTTTTCGTATACTCATCCACAACCTGGAAAATCTCGTTCACGCTCCTTGATTTTGCTTCCTCCAATGTCCAGCCGGTCAGATTTTCCGCCGTCCTGTTCATAAAAACAACGTGGTTCGTACTGTCCGAAGAAATAACGCCGTCTGCCACCGATACCAGTGTTGTTTTCAGGAATTCTTTATCATTAACAAGATCATTCCGATATATGCTGCGTTCTGTTTCATCAATTGCCACGCACAAAGCAATCTTTCGACCGTTAGTACTGTAGCCAACGTAAGAAGAATAGAGATCCCATATCTTCGTTTGCCCGTTTTTAATCTTTACAGGGATATCCTCATCATTTCTTTTTAGTTGTGATTCAAAGAGAGACCCGAATATTTGCTTAACTTCTTCTTTCTTGTTTCCGAACATTTTTTCCGTAATTATTTCCAGTGTCGGAATTTCTTCGATTGTGTACCCCGTGCTTGCAGTCAAGGCTTTACTGATTAGAATGACTTCCCCGTCTTCCGTATAAAGCAGGACCGGCATGGGTGCTTCCTCTATCCAGTTAAAGGATGATAGGTTTTGCGAAAAGTCTGCATTTTTAATCATTGCCATACTTGTATCTCCGGTCATCACAAATGCCGTTCATATAACAAATTGCAAGATACGCCGCCTGCAAGATCCGTCTTCTTTTATTCATCATCCTTCTTATATCTTTTTCTTCTACGGAACAGTGAAAGTCCTCCGAATCCGCTGATGACGGCGATATAGAAGCCGAAATCATACCACCAACCGGAATTCACCACTTCATAAATCCGGATATTTCCTTTGAATATTCCAATAATAAGTGTTACCGGAGCAATCCAGCCATGCCAAACACCGGAAAAAAATCCGGCAGGATGAGTTGTTGTATAAGACATGTCACCAGGTATGCATCCTGCCAGCAAAAAAGCTGACAGGATCAGGAGAATGCTCAGAATAACTATTTTCTTTTTCATTACTGTTTCCTCTTCCCATCCATCCGTGTCATCAGAATCACAGATATTTTACCATTCCCGCCTGAGGACCTTTTCGACAAAGACTCTCGCTATTTCGGGATCGAACTGGGTTCCTGAGTTCTCTTTTATTTCCTCAACTGCACAGTCCATATTGATGACTTGCCCGTAAGGCTTGTCTGATGTCATGGAATCAAATGCGGCTGCAATTCCGATAATTCTCGCCTGTACAGAAATTTCTTCTCCCTTCAGTGCTTTAGGATACCCTTTACCATCCCATCTTTCCTGATGCTGCAGGACAAATCCGGCCATCTCCGAGAATTCATCCACGCTGTTTAGTATGCGGAAGCCGGTTTCCGGGTGCTTCATGATTTCTCGCCACTCATTGTCATCTAATTCCTCAGGTTTTTTGAGAATATCTGCATCTATCCGGATTTTACCGATATCATGCAGTATCCCTGCTGCTCTTATTTGGTTCACTTCTTCTTTATCATAGTTCATTGCAGATGCAATCTCTTCGCACAATTGTCCCACCCGTTTTGAATGGTTCAATTCCCTGTTGTCTTTCTCATAAAGGGAATTCAAAATCATGACGATTGTCCTGGTATTAATGCGATCCCTGTCAGCAAACTTCTGCCTTTTCATATCGTCTTTAGCGCTTCTGAAAACGGCCCTGATACTGTCGGATGCATCCTGTTTTACAGCAAATCCAATGGCAAGCGACATAATTCCTTTATCCGGTTTTTCATAGGCCATGGCCTCGTTGATCCGTACAGCAAACGTGCTGGCCTGTTCCGGATTGGTCTTAGGCAAGATAATAACAAACTCATCCCCGTTTATCCGCGCAATAATGTCGTCAGCCCGGCATTCTCTTTTTAGGACGGCAGAAATTCTTCGCAGCTGATCGTTACCAGCCTTATCCCCAAATGCTTCGCTTGTTAACTTCAGACCGTTGACATCAGCCAGAACGAGCGCGATCGGATAATTCCGCTCCTTGTCCAGTCTATGGATCTCTTCCAAATAGAAACTGAGAGTGTAGAGACCTGTCAGCCGGTCATGAAAAGTCAGGTAATTATGCACTTTGTTTATTCGTCTGTGTTCAGAATAACCTCTGAAAAATACTTGCGTCCGACCTGTCTTTGCATATTTTATGGATTGCCCTGCATTGCCAATGACAGGTTTGGTTATGTCTGATATCGGCCGCCTCTTTATCGAAGCCTTTTGCTGTTCATGAATACTCATAATTTAACCTCCGTCCATACTGACAATCAGGTCAGATTTGATAAGTAAATAAAACTTTACATTCTATGAATATTTTATACCTTTTCAATGAAATATCATAGTTTGTTCTACCAGTGTTACATATTTAAAAATGCCATATGATATTATGAAAATACTTAATTATTTGTTGAAAGATGAGGCACCCTATGATCATCCGGGAAATCCGAAATTTCAGCCTGTCCCAAATAGCTGACAGCGGTCAGTGTTTCCGCATGAATCGTCTTGACAGCGGGGCATACCGAATCATTGCTTTCGGAAAATATCTTGAAACCATGGATCTTGGAGACGGGAGATTCCAGTTCTCCTGCTCCTCGGATGAATATCAAAAGATTTGGTCGGAATACTTTGATCTGCATACTGATTATCTGGATATCGGATCCCTTATACCGCCGGATGACGCCTTTCTCACGGCGGCGATACGTTTCGGACGGGGGATGCGGATCCTTCGGCAGGATCCCTGGGAAACCACCGTCAGTTTCATCATTTCGCAGCGAAAAAGCATTCCCGCAATCAAGACGGCAATCGAAAACCTTTGCAGGAATTTTGGTACTCCCATGGAATGTAACGGTAATCAATACTTTGCATTTCCATCGGCTGAACAAATCGCCTGCCTTAATACGGGCGACATCGCCCGCTGTTCATTAGGCTACCGCGACAAATACGTAGCTGCAGCTGCACAGAAAGCCGCGGGAGGCGGGCTTAATTTCTCCGCTCTCCTTCAAGCCGATGAAGAAACAGCCCGGACGAAACTGAAAAGCCTTTATGGGATAGGTGATAAAGTTGCTAACTGCATACTGCTTTTCGGGCTTCACAAGATGAATGCTTTCCCGGAAGATACATGGATCAATCGAATCATAGCTTCCGAATACGGGGGATCCTTCCCCAAGGACCGGTATGCCGGATATCTGGGAATTATCCAGCAGTATATGTTTTATTATGGACGAAGCCTGGAATACCTGCAGGCAGCACCCTTAAATATCATCAGCAATACCTGATTACGGCACTTTTACTTCTGGTGTTCTTTAATAAAGGAAACGATCTGTGTTATGGCCTCATGGGCTTCCGGAATGAAAGTCTCGTAAAGCTGAAAATCATGCATCATTTCCGGCCATACGGAAAAGCAGATATCAACGCCTGCCGTACGTGCACGGGCTGCAAACCGCACCGAATCGTCAAGCAGCACCTCATGGTCGCCAACTTGAAGGAGGATGGGCGGCAAGTCCTTCATATCTGCGTAAATCGGCGAAATCAGAGGATGTGCCGGGTCATTGTCTCCAAAATAGTTCTTATAAATGGCAGAAACTTTCCTCCCTGCCCGGCCAAAAAACAGATCAACATCTGCCCGCGTCTTATATCCTGAATTCCCGATCAAATATAGGGGGGTGCGGACGAAATCCTGGACGCAGGACAGGAGGTCCGCCATGTATTCCCAAGAAGAAAAGATGAGAGCATTGATGCGCCTGAAAAAGAACGGGATGGCA
>Ga0209123_1000474_pt1 | contig 51870 bp, 39 predicted proteins | sample BarGraIncu00431A_FD_184500 | JGI IMG/M metagenome (GOLD analysis project Ga0209123, IMG submission 184500) | Arctic peat soil microbial communities from Barrow, Alaska, USA - Barrow Graham LP Incubations 004-31A (SPAdes) (version 2) | ecosystem: Environmental > Terrestrial > Soil > Wetlands >... | reverse complement strand
GATCTATCCTGAACCTATCCCATAAAGGATAACATTGGTTGTAACTGAAATCTGCCTGACATGTGCAATGGCGCCGATTACATCCATCCACTCAAGATAACCGTATCCGGAAATGGTCCCTTCCGACTCTCCGCTGTTGCGAAGATCAAAAAGAAAAACATTGTAGCCGGAACCCAGCATATCTTCAACAAGGTCAACAGTATTCAAATCAAACTGCATTTTATTTGATCCTGTATTGTGCACAAGGATAATCGTACTTTTTGGATGATCCGTTTTGAAAAACCAACCTGACAAATTCGTCTGCTTATCAAAAGAAGTGAAATTCGTCTGGGAATAGCTCGGGAGAATGTTGGACGGAATATTCGACGGTGGCTTTTTTTCTATACTCATCATTTTATTGGCTGAACTGGCCGTAATTGTTAAAAGAATAACGATTGCCGCAGCAAGAATACTTAAAACAAGCGCCATATAGACAATCATACGCGGAATACTTATACGCGCCCCCGGGTGGCGGCTGAATCCCTTTGCCATTTTTGTTATCCCTTCTTTTGACTAAAGCATTCTCTTGCGTTTCAGAATGTAGACAGCTGCCGCAGTTGCAATAATGCATCCGCTGAGCAGACCTAAAAAAGGTGCAGGCTGTCCCTTAAATCCGTCATTCCACGGCATAGTGACATTCTGGCCGAAAAAACTTGTAATAACGGTTGGCACAGACAGCACAATTGTTGCTGCAGCCATAATTTTCATAATGACATTCATGTTGTTGTTAATGATGGATGCATATGCATCCATCGTACCGTTCACGATAGAAGCATATATATCAGCCATCTCACGAGCCTGCTTATACTCGATGATAACATCTTCCAGCAAATCCTCGTCATCTTCATACTGTTTGACAACCCGCCCGCGCATAAGTTTCTCAAGAACGGATTCATTGGATTTAAGGGAAGTTGAGAAATAAATCAAAGACTTACCAAGTTCAAGATGCTTGTACAGGTCTTTATTGCTGATGGATTTTGCAAGGGCACGCTCAGAAGAATCAAGGGTCTTATCCATATACCGCAAAATACGCAGGTAATCCTTAGCCCCCGCAAGAAGAATCTGAATGGCAAAACGTGTCCTGAAATTAACTATAAAGTCACGGACGCGATTATTCGTGAACTGATCAAAAATCGGAGCATCCCGAAGGGAGATGGTGACAATATGGCGTCGCGTAATAATAATACCCAAAGGGGCCGTCTCATAGTGAACGCTTTGCCCTTCTTTGCGTACATAGGGGATATCGATAAGGATCAGGACATCTCCCGTATCGTCATCCGTATCAATACGCGGTCTTTCTTCTTCATCAAGCGGGTAACGAAGAAATTCCTGGGGGATTCCAATTATTTCCTCTACAAGATGCAATTCTTCTTCAGTCGGAGAAAACATATTGATCCAGCAGTCATCCTGGATTTTTTCAATCCGTTCCAGATGATTCACCGTCTTTCCTTTTTCAGTTTCCTGTTTAGTAATATACATTTCGATCATTGTGTTCTCCTCCTTTCCAGAATAATTTTTGTGTAAATCCTTTGGAGCACACAAAAAATCGATGCAAGTCTACATAAATCATTCCCGCATCGGCAAAGAGCATAGTAATTTTACCATTTCAAATGAATAGATACTACCCTTCTGATAAAAACAAAATGAAGCAAAAATCAGGCAATATTTGCAGGTGAAAGTCAAATTCCGGTGGAACCAAAACCGCCCTGACGATCAGTCCCTAATCCATCAAGAGTAGAAACGGTTATAAGCCGGGCATGAACAATTCCGGCAAAAACCATCTGTGCTATTTTATCACCCCGACGGATCAGATAGGCCCCGTGACGATTGTATTTCTCATCAATTGTAAGGGGTGTCAAATCATCCCGGTCGGTCGGAAGAAATGATGCGTTGTGCATGATAATGCAGATCTGGTCCCGGTATCCGGCATCAATTGTCCCCGGACTGTTAGGTATTCTGAGCATAGTCTTAAGCGATATACCGCTTCTGGGTCGGATCTGCGCTTCGTATCCTTCCGGAATTGCAGCTGATAGCCCTGTTGGTATAAGTTTTGTTTCCCCTGGCAGCAGGAGAACATCCTCCGACGAATAGACATCCATTCCTGCATCGTGCTCATGTGCATAAGAAGGCAGGACTGCAAACTGATTCAATTTCAAAACGGGCACATTGATATTGTCCGTATTTTCTATCTGCATAACAAATAAACCTCGATTCATTCTGATATTTCGGACAATATTTCATTTACAATATGTCTTCTCACATCATAAGGTTCATCCAAAAACCGCACTGTATGGGCAACCGGAATCTGTTTCTCTTTGCAGGTTTTCAAAAGATCCGAACCTGCCGGAACATGAAGCGGCCCCAGTATTTCGCTTGTACACAAACCGGCATGTGTGATAACAGGAAGATCTTTGCCTTTTACAGGTTCTGCATCATCCGGAGAAAGAATCTGCAGCGAATAACTGCGGTCCTTATCGCGGCATTTTCTGCAGTCATCCTCGTGCCTGCCGACAGCGCAGAATTCGGACTGCATCCACTCAATCCGGCCATATCGATGAAGGGACAAATAGGCCGATGCAAAACAATTTTCCGGGATTTCGGAAAGAAGCTCAATCACATTCTGATCTTTGAGTTCATATGACACAGCTACAGAAAAAGGTTTTGAAGTCAGGACTTTACAAAGGGCTTCATGATTATAAATATTTGCGGATGCATTAATCCATGCTGTCTTACCTTGACTGGAGGTATTAGATGTAACGATGCCGGCGTAAGAATCCGGGTATTCATTTTTCATGAAATCGACCGATTTTTCGATAATCGGCAAAAGTGAGTCCTTATAGGCACCCGGCAGCCAGATCAGGAATTCAGCAGAAGGCTCTTCTTCATGTAAAGCAGCCAAAGCGAGGTGAACCTGAGACTGAGACAAATCATAAACTGAAAAGCTGTAGTAATTCGCCCTGACACCAAGCTTCTGGGGAAGCAGGCGGCGCAGGTCATAATAATTCACATGAAGTATGCTGTCAGTTACCGCGTCCGGATCATCATTTCCGCAGATACAGGTTACCGGACGGGATGGCTCCTCGTTTGCTATCGGAATTGATGCTCCGGTCAGTCCGGCAGGTTGTTTTTGGAGAAGAATCGTCTGTTCAAGGGCCGAAAATCCTTCCCTGCGAATCTCGTTCACGAATGAAACCGGTGCACAAAGAACAAACGAAGAATCAATTTCAATATCCCTGACATCAAATGGGGATGATTTGGCTTTTGAAAGCTGCTCTAAAATACGATTGTGCGGCAGTTCCGGGTAAACATAATCTGAAGAAACCGTTTCAGAAGAAAAGGTGCAAGTCACAGAAGCTTCCATGCCCTTCCACATACCGTCCATAACATGCAGCATGAGCTTTACTTGTGAGGGATTCCCTTCATCATTCTCCAGATGCAGGGTGACGGGAGTCTTATACGCTGCCTTCCCGGAAAGAAGGTCCCTTGTGTAGGAGAGTTCCGACATCTGATACACGAGTGCCCCGTCAGGGATTTTTTCAATCATCTGCGGATGAAGACCCATAACAACAAGTAAGTCACCCATTTTTTCCAATTTGCCGATCGGAAAACTTGATATTTCCTGATCATTTACACGAATCGAAAGATAATCCCCGCGTATCGGCAAATCACTTACCGAAAGACGAAGTGACAGTGTGCCGGCACGTGCATTCTTTTTAACAATTATTCCCAGAAGAATACCGTATCGTCCGCTGTATTTACCGGCAGGAAGGTCTCCCTTCTTCTCTCCCTGTAAATATTGGGATGTGAAGCTGCCGCCCCTGTTGAAAGCCAGAAGAAGATGGCGTTGCATCTGAGACTGTGCATCCGTTGAGTCATTGCCTTCAAATACTTTGTCTATATATTCACGGTATGAGCGGACAACTGCTGCTACATATGCCGGTTCCCTCATCCGTCCTTCTATCTTCAACGAATGAACGCCGGCGTCCATAAGCATTTTGATGTAGGAAAGAGCACTCTGATCTTTTGTTGACAAGAGCCTTCCGGGAGCCTCTTCCGCGCCTTCATTCGAACGCAGCTCAAACAGTGTCCGGCAGGGCTGCGCGCAGAGTCCGCGGTTGCCGCTTCGCTGACCATTTCCGTTCATTGCACTGAAGAGACATAGACCGGAGTAACTTACACACATGGCCCCGTGGATAAATACTTCCGTTTCCACACCGTTTGCAGCTGCGGCAAGCGTCCTTGTCCTGATTTCTTCCATTGAAAGTTCCCTTGGCAAAACAATCCTCGATATATGATTGTCTCTGGCCCACCGTGCAGATGACTGATCATACAAATTCATTTGGGTACTGGCATGAACCGGTATTTCCGGGAACTGTTCGGCAAGCAGCTTTAAAAGACCGAGATCCTGCACAATTACAGCATCTGCACCTATTTCATGAGCTGTATGTGCAAGAGACAGGGCTCCGGATATTTCATCATCCCTGAGCAGGGTATTAAGAGTAAGATATATCCGGACACTGTGTAAGTGTGCATAGAAAATAGCATCCGGCAAGTCGTCCATAGTAAAATTCTGAGCGTTTGCGCGGGCGTTAAAGGACCCAACGCCCAGATAAACAGCATCCGCACCGTTATCAACTGCTGCATGCAGGGCTTCCATTGAACCTGCGGGTGCTAATAGTTCCGGTTTAATCATCACATGACTCCTGTTCTAAAACATCATATTCAAGTTCTTCGAGCGGTAATAGTTTCCTTTTCTCATCCGGTTCGAATTCTTCCGGCTCATCATTCTCATATGCATCTATCACCGATTGAAGGCGAAGAACTTCCTTTTTCAGTTCCCAATTGATTTCACGAAGATGCATATAATTTGCTTTGTCATTCTCCGTGTTTACAGTTACCCTGGAAAGCTGGCTCTCCAGGTCTTTTATTTGAAGGTCTTTCTGGTGAAGTTCATCAATTACATTTACAAGTGAAAGAACGGTAATACTCGTCATTGACATTCCCGGCGTGCTTCTCTGAATCTGCATGATCAGCTGATCAGCTTTTTCAGCGATTTCACGGACATATGCTTCGCCTTCTTTGTCAGGTGCAATAAGCCTGTACTGCATTCCTGCAATATGGACCGAAACACGTGAAAGCTGCCCGTTTACGGACGATTGAGGGGGATATTGAGGCCTGCGCTGTAATTGCTTATAAGGCAATGGTTTGTCCTTAGGCGCAGCTGTCGATCCTTTCTTGTCAGAGGACGGACTGCTTCCGGAAAATTGCTTATAAATACTTTTTCCACTTTCATTACCAAATGCTGCCATACGATACCCACCTTTCCTTACGTTATTATACCGTACAAACAGTACAAATAAATTTGAATATGATAAAAAAACAGGCCGTCCTTCAAAAAGACGGCCTGTATCTACCTGACTTGTATGAAACTATCCGGATCAGACAGCTGCGAAGCGTGCCTTAAGAGCTGCCAATTGGGATTTGAGCTCTTCGGGAAGACGGGGGAATTCAGCAAAATGCTTATCAATTCCTGCGATTTCTTCAGCCCATACATCCTTGTCAATAACCAGAAGATTCTCGATATCGGCTGTTGTGAAGCCGTCAAGACCTGTAAGGTCAATATCCTTGGCATATGGAACATATCCGATCGGAGTCTTCTTGGCATCTACTTCATTGTTGCAGCGCTTCAGAATCCACTCAAGTACGCGGAAGTTGTCGCCGTATCCGGGCCACATGAACTTACCGTTTTCATCAAGCTTAAACCAGTTGACGTTGAAGATCAAAGGCTTCTTCTCAATGAGTGTTCCCATACGCAGCCAATGTGCAAAATAGTCACCGGCATTGTAGCCGATGAAAGGCTTCATAGCCATCGGGTCACGACGTACTACACCGACCTGGCCGGCAGCAGCAGCTGTTGTCTCGGAGGCCATTGTTGCGCCGACAAACACACCGTGGTTCCAGTCAAATGACTGATAGACAAGCGGTGCTGTCTTGGCTCTTCTGCCGCCGAAGAGGATAGCGGAAATCGGGACGCCCTGAGGATCTTCCCATTCAGGGGAAATACAGGGGCACTGGGAAGCAGGTGTTGTAAAACGGCTGTTCGGATGAGCCGCAGCTTTCTCATTATCGCCTTTATTCCAGTCTTTCCCGAGCCAGTCTGTCATATGGTCAGGAGCCTTCACACCCATGCCGTACCACCAGACATTCTTGTCATCGGTAAGTGCAACGTTGGTGAAAATCGTATTGGTCTTTGTTGTAAGAAGGGCATTCGGGTTGGACTCCATGGATGTTCCTGGAGCAACACCGAAGAATCCGTTCTCAGGATTAATGGCATAAAGATGGCCGTCCGGGAAAGGACGCATCCAGGCAATATCGTCACCGACTGTATAAACTTTATATCCCTTTGCATAAGCAGGCGGAATCAGCATAGCCAGGTTGGTCTTTCCGCATGCAGACGGGAAAGCACCGGTAATATATTGTGTCTTGCCTGTAGCAACAGTCTCAATTCCAAGGATAAGCATATGCTCCGCCATCCAGTCCTGCTCTTTAGCAAGAACGGAAGCAATACGAAGTGCAAAGCACTTCTTTGCCAGGATAACGTTGCCGCCGTAACCGGAGTTAATGGACCAGATTGTATAGTCCTGAGGGAAATGGGCAATATAGCGCTTTTCAGCATCAATATCAGCCTTGGCGTGAAGACCCTTAACAAATTCAGCGTTATCACCGAGCTGTTTCCAGGCAATATCTCCCATACGGGTAACAATGCGCATGTTCAGAACAACATAGCGGCTGTCAGTAAGCTCAACTCCGACCTTGGACAGAGGAGAACCTGCAGGTCCCATTATGTAAGGAAGAACGTACATGGTACGGCCCTTCATACAGCCATCAAACAAAGGTGTAAGCTTCGCGTACATTTCTGCAGGATCCATCCAGTTATTGGTAGGACCGGCTTCTTCTTTTGTCTTGGAACAGATAAATGTGCGGTCTTCAACACGGGCAACGTCATTCTGGGCGGTACGGTGATAGAAGCATCCCGGGAGAAGATCTTCGTTGAGCTTGATCAGCTCTCCGGAAGCAACGCATTCCTCCTCGAGCAATTTCTTCTCCTCAAGAGAACCATTCAGCCAGACAATTTTATCAGGCCTTGTCAGTGCGGCCATTTCTTCGACCCACTTCTTAACATACTTGTTTGTTACTTCCATTTTGTCATCCATCCTTTCGCATATTTCACTTGGCGATTAACGCAGCACAATCATAATAACATTACATCTCGGTTATGTGTAGATGTTTTTGAAAATTCAAATAAAGATATTTGCAAGACTTCAATTGATTTCTTTCATTAGTTCTTTCATTTCAAGCACAAAACAATCTTTTAAGCCTGATTTATGCAAAACGAAAATCATTTGTCAGCAATTTCAGTTGATTTTTGAACGATTTCACGTGCAATGCGAATAAAATCTTCCGGATATAGCTGTTCTGCACGAATTGTAGAAATAATATTAAGCGAAAGCAAAAGTTCCTTAACCTGCTTCTTTCCGTCCGGAAAAAGCCCGCTGGAAGAAAGCGCATTTATCATGGTTTTCCTTCTCTGTGAAAAGGCTGCGGTCAAAAGGGGGAAAAGTACGCTCGGTGCCGTTTGAAGAACACCGCCTCCTGTCAGTCGGATCACTGCGGATTTGGTATGCGGGGCAGGATGAAACGAACGGGAATCAAGAAGCATAAGTTTCTCCTTTGTTCCGTAAAGACTGGAAACAATGGAAAGCGGACCATATTGTTTGCTTCCGGGTTCAGAAAAAATCCGATCACATGCATCATCCTCCACCGTAAATACCATCGTTTTTGCATCATCCCACTCTCGAAACAGTTTCATCATGATAGGGGTCATGACGTAGTATGGGATATTGGATACAACTACATATTCGTTGGTCTTTTCACCGCGCAGACTCTTTTTGGAAAGTTTAAGAAAGTCACTGCAGACAACAAGTACATTATCTTTTTCTTTGACAGTATTATGCAGAGCATCCAGAAGATGAACATCTATTTCTACAGCGTGGACAAAAGCAGCCTTATCAGCCAGTTTTTCGGTAAGTGCCCCAAGTCCCGGCCCAATTTCAAGTACATCATCGGCAGGCCCGATCCGTGCCGAATCAACAATAAAATCTGCTGCCTCATCATCCACAAGAAAATTCTGACCAAGACTGTGTGTAGGCAATATAATAAATTCTTTTATGAGATCGATACATTTTTTCTTTTCCATTATTCAAAATACCGTATTCCAGCAGTAAATATATGCTGGTCTTTCATTCCCGGAATATTCTTAGCAACAGAATCACCAAATCTTTCCGAGTGTCCCATTTTTCCGAATATGCGGCCATCCGGGCTTACTATTCCTTCAATCGCCTGCACGGATCCGTTCGGATTAAATGCAGTTTTGAGCGTCGGATGTCCCTTGTCGTCTACATATTGTGTGGCAACCTGTCCATTTTCAAAGAGCTGCGAAAGTAGTTCATCCGATGCAAAGAACCGTCCTTCCCCGTGTGAAACCGGTATCTGATGAATGTCTCCGGTTGTTGTAAGAGACAGCCACGGAGAATGATTCGACACAATTTTTGTCGTTACATATCCGGACTGATGCCTTCCGATACGGTTAAAAGTCAGTGTGGGTCCGTTTGTCTCAAGCGGCAGGATGTCTCCGTACGGAAGCAGCCCCAGCTTCATAAGGGCCTGGAAGCCGTTGCATATTCCGAGCATAAGTCCGTCACGGTTCTTAAGTAGATTGCGGACGGCTTCCGAAACATATGGATTCCTGAAAGCTGTTGCAATAAATTTTCCTGATCCTTCCGGCTCATCACCGCCTGAAAAACCACCGGGTATCATGATCAGGTTCGCATTCGAAATCCTGCGGCTCATTTCCAGAAGGGAATCCGTTATTTCTTTTGAAGTACGGTTTTTGATTACCATAACATCTGCAATTGCACCTGCTTTTTCAAAAGCAGCCGCAGAGTCATATTCACAGTTTGTTCCCGGGAAAACAGGAATAAATACGGTTGGCCGGGCGTTTGACAGCTTGCCTTTAAAATGGGGAACAGAATACGGATTCACATTCGATGTGATATGAACAAGTGGCTTCTCGTTTGTCAAAGTCGGGAAAATCGGCTCAAGTGTTGATGTAAAAGCTTTCTGCGCATCGGCAAGGGTAATCAGCTGTCCGTTCCAGGAAAGAGCTTCGCTCTGCGTAGTATGTCCCAGGTATTTTCCACCGACGGTTTCAAGCTTATCAATGGCATTCCCGTCACGTACGCTGACAAGGACATCCCCGAAAGAACGGCAAAACAGATATTCCATAGGAATGCTGTCGTCAAAAAGGAAGCCGATTCGATTTCCCATGCACATCTGGGCTGTCCTTGCTGCAATTCCGCCCTGACGGACAACAGCGCAGGAAAGAAGCTGACCACGCCTGCTTATTTCAGAAAGGGCTTTAAATACACGCAGGACATGATCTTTTTTGAATATGCCGGCAGAATCCTTGTGGAGCGATACAGCATAAAGCTTCTGGCCGGAAGATGTTATTGTGGCTGATACGATTTTATCGGCCGTTGTGGTTGCCACTGCAAAAGAAACAAGTGTCGGCGGTACTTTCAGATCATTAAAAGTTCCTGACATGCTGTCCTTTCCGCCGATCGATGCAGTTTTGTAGTCCAGCTGGGCCTGATAGGCTCCGAGCAGCGCTGCTGTCGGCTTACCCCATGATGTCTCATCCTGCATGCGTTCAAAATATTCCTGAAAGGTAAGTCTCGCTTTGAGGGGATCGCCGCCCATTGCAGCAATTTTGAGTAAAGACTCAACTACTGCATAATATGCTCCATGGAACGGACTCCACTGGGATAAATAGGGGTCAAAACCATAACTCATCAGTGTAACCGCATCGGTCTCCCCGTGCAGGACCGGAATTTTGGACACCATTCCTTCTTCCGGTGTCATTTGATACTTCCCGCCGTAAGGCATAAGTATCGTACGGGCCCCGATTGTTGAATCAAACCGCTGTGCAAGACCTTTTCTTGAACATGTTGAAAGTGAGGACAGCGTCCCTTTTATGGATGCCACAAAATCCAGCGGGATGTACCCGTCTGAAGGAGTTCCGGGATACATTTTTTCCATATCAGGCATATGAATTCTGGCTTTTGCATAAGAAGGCGCCCCGTTTGTATTAATAAATGACCGGGGGAGATCAACAATGACACTGCCTCTCCACTTCAGCACCATCCGGGGTTCACTTGTGACGACAGCAACCTGTACTGCTTCAAGGTTCTCCTGTGCGGCATAAGCAAGGAAAATTTCTCTGTCTTTCTCTTCAATGACAACAGCCATTCTCTCCTGAGACTCAGATATGGCAAGCTCTGTTCCGTCAAGGCCTTCGTATTTCTTAGGTACTGCATCCAGATCGATACATAAACCGTCTGCAAGCTCTCCGATTGCTACGGATACTCCTCCCGCACCGAAATCATTGCATCGCAGTATCAGACGTGACACATCCGGATTCCTGAACAGGCGCTGAATTTTTCTTTCTGTAGGCGGGTTGCCTTTCTGCACTTCTGATCCACAGGTAATAACGGATTTCTCGTCATGGGCCTTGGAGGAGCCGGTTGCTCCGCCGATGCCGTCGCGCCCGGTACGGCCGCCGAGCAGGATTACGATGTCACCCGGCTTCGGGCATTCACGGACGATATTTGCTGCCGGGGCGGCACCGATAACAGCACCAATCTCCATGCGTTTGGCAACATATCCCGGATGGTAAAGTTCATCAACCTGGCCGGTTGCCAGTCCGATCTGGTTGCCGTACGAACTATAACCTGCCGCTGCAGAACGGACGATTTTTTTCTGGGACAGCTTGCCGGGAAGCGTTTCAGAAAGAGGTCCTCCCGGATCACCGGCTCCTGTGACACGCATTGCCTGATAGACATAAGAACGGCCTGAAAGAGGGTCGCGTATTGCGCCTCCAAGGCATGTAGCCGCACCGCCAAAAGGTTCAATCTCGGTCGGATGATTGTGTGTTTCGTTCTTGAACATGATGATATAGTCTTCAGGAGCTCCATCAACATCAATTGTGACACGGATCGAGCATGCATTGATTTCTTCTGACTCGTCGAGATCCGAAAGCATCCCGTCCTTTTTGAGCTGACGCATTGCCATCGTAGCAAGGTCCATCAGGCATACAGGCTTTTGAGCTATGCGTTTTCCGAATATTTCCTTACGCTTCTGCAGGTAATCCTGATAAATGGCAGACATCCTTGCAGATATTTCTGTATCAGGTTCACAAAAAGACACATCGGTCAGTTCTGTTAAGAATGTTGTATGCCGGCAGTGGTCCGACCAATATGTGTCCAGAACCCTGATCTCCGTGACTGAAGGATCCCTTGCGGCATCAACAAAAAATGCCTGAGTAAAGAGAATATCCTGAAGTGACATGGCAAGGCCCATATTCGTGCGGAGTTCCTCTACTTGTACGAGGGACATACTGCGGAAGTTTTCAAGGATAATCACATCAGCAGGAATATCAAGCTGATCTTCAAGGGAATCAGGCTTCAGGAGTGAAGCTTCACGTGACTCAACAGGATTAATCAGATAACGGGCTGCTGCATCCTTCTGCTCCCCGCTCAAATTGCCGTAGAAAGCGATTACACGCGCAGTTCTTACCAGCGGCTTCTCCCCGCACGTCAAAATCTGAACGCACTGTGCCGCGGAATCGGCGCGCTGGTCATATTGTCCGGGAAGAGCCTCAACTGCCAGTATAAAACAGGCGTCGGACAGGTCCACCGTCTCATCAAAGGCATAATCTACGGGAGGTTCCGAAAAAACATCCGTTTTGGCAGTACTGTACTCTTCGTCGGTAAGTCCGGAAATATCATAGCGGTTCAGGATTCTTATACTGTCAAGTTTAGAAATACTCAAATCAGATCGAAGGGCCCGGCACATTCCATCTGCTTCAACAGCAAACTCTTTCCTTTTCTCCACGAATATTCGTCGGACCTTTGTTGTAACCTGCATAGGTACCTCCCAAAAATGATGTCACTGCTTATGATATTCAGGAAAGTTTCTCAGAAGCCTCTGTGATAAGCTCAGCATTAACCTTCAAAAATCTTTTCAGGCCATCGGCATCAAGCGAACCATGGCTCAGGCGTGCCTGATCATACAGGTGGAGGGCCAGGCGGTTCAGCTTGTCCTTATCCCCGGTAATACCAAACAGTCCGCGCAATCGAAGTACAAGCGGATGATCACTGTTGAGGACAAGGTCCTTTTTCTGCGGGAACATGCTGTCAAGGTCTTTATACGGGTCATCTTCAGCCCCTGAGCGCATTTTCTCGAACTGCTTGCGCATTTCATTCATGCGGCGTGCTTCTTCCGTTTCCTTAATAAAGGCAGGAAGCTGATCGGCGCCAAGTGCAACTACAGAAATATCCAGGTGTTCATCCCCGGCCGCCTCGCGGAAAAGATCCTGAAGTACGGTTTTCTCCTCTTCCGACCCTGCCTCTCCCTCAAACTCGGCATCTACGCGTTTAAAATGAATTTTAGGATACTTATACTCCAGAAATGAAATAAAGTTATTATCCAGGTCTTCATTCAGGATTATGACTTCGTACCCCTTTTTCTGGGCAATTTCAACATAGGCAGCCTGCTGGTCGGGCGCCTGTGTATACCGTACGGTATCTTTTGACTCAGTAAGTTCACCCATTGTAGGGAATGCTGCATTAACTGTCCTGAACAGGCAGATATCCTTAGCCTTTTCATAAAATTTGTCGTCTTTGAGCATACCGTATTTCACAAATATACTGATATCAGGCCAATAACTTTCGTATGCCTTCCGGTCCTGTTTGAAAATCTCATTGAGCTTATCGGAAACCTTACGGACAATATGAGATGAAAGCTTCTTGACGTATTCATCCTGCTGCAGTGCGGAACGTGATACGTTGAGAGGAAGATCCGAGCAGTCAAGGCATCCGCGCAGAAGGAAAAGGAATTCAGGAATGACTTCTGCAAGATTATCAGCAACAAAAACCTGGTGGTTGTATATTTTGATACGTCCTTCCAGTGATTCGTAGACATTATTTGTCTTGGGGAAGTAAAGGATACCCTGGAGTGTGAAGGGATAATCCATGTTCAGATGAATCCAGAAAAGGGGATCGCGCATGTCGGAAAAAACTTCATGATAAAAAGATTTATACTCTTCATCCGTACATTCCTTCGGTGATTTTGCCCATAAAGGCGTTGTCGTATTCAGCGGATGGTTCTCATGAAGGTGCGGGGTAAATTCTTCACACTTCTCCTCTTTCTCCTTTTGCTCTTTCAATTCATTTTCCAGGTTCTCGCGGTCTGCGGCGGAATCCGTAAAATAAAGGTCATACGGCATAAACGAACAGTATTTCTTCAGGACTTCACGAAGTTTATACGCATTGAAGATTCCCATGGCTTCTTCAGAAAGCTTTAATGTGATCACAGAGCCGCGCTCTGTCCTTGATGAATCGGAGATTGTATATTCCATCCCGTCTTCCGATTCCCAGATGACTGCTGCTTCATTTTCCTGCCAGGATTTTGTTTCTATGCTGACTTTATCCGCCACCATAAAGGCAGAATAGAATCCAAGGCCGAAATGGCCGATGATTCCGCTTGTATCGGTTGACTGTTCCTTATATTTTTCAACAAAATCCATGGCACCGGAAAAAGCAATCTGATTTATATATTTATCAACCTCTTCTGCAGTCATCCCGATTCCGTTGTCCGAAAATGACAGTGTCCCTGCATCCTTATCAAAAACAACATCAATGCGGTATTCCTCATCAGGGTCGCTTGCAGCTTCTCCAAGGGCCACTAATCTCTTGTATTTTGCAATGGCATCCGATGAATTGGAGACAAGTTCACGCATAAATATATCATGGTCGGAATAGAGCCATTTGCGGATGATCGGGAATATGTTTTCTGTAGTAACTGATACCTTACCTGTACGAATAGTCATAATGATCCTCCTGTATATTTCAATTATTTAATAAGATAATGGAAACGCTTATGATTCAGCATTCCGGCTGAATCTGATCGGGCGGCCGCGAGACAATATAATGCTGTACGATATCCTGGTAAATTGTACGGATTTTTGCAAGGTCTTCATTTTGCGCTGACAAAAACACTTCTTCCCCGATCGAATGAACGGGAAGAATATCAAAGGGTGAGCTGGTGATGAACAAGGCTACTGAATCGGCAGGGGTCCTTGCATCGTCACGCATTCTGATAAGGTCATCCAGGGAAAACATAGCTTCTTTGTAAACAAGACCGGCTGTACGTACCGATTGGAGAACATATCTGCGGGTTATTCCAATCAGAATCAGGACTTCAGGCGGGGAATACACAACGCCATGATAAAGGACGAAAAAATTCGAGCGGCTTCCTTCTGTAATCTGCTCCTTATGATCAGTCAGCAGGACTTCGAAGACAGGCCCAAAAGGTGTTGGTTCGGCCATCTTCTGTGCAACTGCTGCTTTGTAATCACCATGAAAAACCTTTACCTGGGGATCAAGGCGTTCCCAATGTAAAAGCGACGCTGTAATTCCGGATTCCATGGAATCCGCCGGCAGTGCGGCAACCCGTGAAAAATGAATTAAATTCGCCCTGGCCGTGATGACAATTCGTATATTCCCGTCTGTCACAGGCGGTTCTGCTTCACTGAGCATGTGCATCGCGATATCAAAAAGAACATTGGTATCCAGCGGGAATTTCTCCTTGGCATCAATCGACATATGAAGGCGCAGCATATGATTTTCAAAAAATAGCAGAACACCTTCACGTACCCTGATGGACTCATAGTATGTAACATCGGAAACCGGCCTTAAAAGATCCCTGCCTTCCGGTGAATCCAGCATAACCTTTTTACCATTGTAATAGCAGAAATCGCCGGATGGATTTTCCAGCATTGGAAACGACATGTATGTGCCCCCTATTCAATGACTGACAAAGACACCCCTTAGGGTGTCTGATACAAACCTTTAGCCTGAAAGATCTTACCTTCAGCACTATGATTTTACCCTAGTCTTGCATTTGAGTAAAGTCTTAAATATCCACAACATTATACACGCATGAATTACAGCTTGTCTTGCTTGTTTTCTAAGAATACAATAATAGAGGTTGACGATGCTGTCCGGCTTTGTTAAAATAGTTACAGTTTATGCACTTATACGAATATTTATGCAATATCAGGAGGAAATTATCATGGAAAAAGAGAAAATATTACTCGCATATTCAGGCGGTCTCGATACATCCATAATCATTCCGTGGCTTTTGGAGCACTATGACTGTGAAGTAATTGCAATGGCCGGTGAAGTTGGAATTGGCGTTGACGAAGCTTTCCTGAGGCAAAAAGCATTGGATTGCGGAGCAAGCGCCTGCTTTGTCGAAGACATAGCCGAAGAATTCATCACGGATTTCATCTACCCGACAATGAAAGCCGGCGCCATGTATGAAGGCAAATACCTGCTCGGCACATCTTTTGCCCGTCCGGTAATTGCCAAGCGCATGGTTGAGCTTGCCCGCCGTGAGGGTTGTACAACAATTGCACATGGCTGCACAGGCAAAGGCAACGACCAGGTACGTTTTGAGCTTACTGTAAAGGCCCTTGCCCCTGAACTTAAGATTATTGCGCCCTGGCGTCTGTGGGACATCAAGTCCCGTGATGAAGAAATTGATTATGCAAACGCAAGGAATATCCCGATTCCGGTAACAAAAAAGGACAATTACTCAATGGACGAGAACCTCTGGCATCTTTCCCATGAAGGTATGGATCTTGAGAACCCGGCGAACGAACCCCAATATGAGAAAATTCTTAAATTAATGGTATCCCCGGAAATGGCTCCGGATAAAGCCACCTACATTGAGCTGACTTTTGAAAAAGGTATCCCGGTAGCCGTTGACGGCAAAAAACTTGATCCGGTAGCCATGCTCAAGTATTTGAATGAAGTCGCAGCAAAAAACGGAGTCGGTATTGTTGATATGGTCGAGAACCGGCTTGTAGGGATGAAATCCAGAGGAGTCTATGAGACCCCCGGCGGTACTGTGATGTATGCAGCCCATCGCGAACTCGAACTCCTTACCCTTGACCGCGATACACTGCATTACAAAGACATCATAGCTTTACGTTTTGCTGAACTTGTATATTTCGGACAATGGTTTCACCCCCTTCGCGAAGCCCTTACTGCTTTTGTTGATAAAACACAGGTGACAGTAACAGGCAATGTGCGTTTGAAACTGTATAAAGGCAACTGTATGCCGGCCGGTGCCACCTCTCCCTTCTCCCTTTACGATGAGGCCATTGCAACATTTGCTGAAGATGATGTCTACGATCAGAAGGATGCCGGCGGCTTTATCAATTGCTTTGGACTCCCGATGAAAGTTGTTGCACAGATGAAGAAAAAGAACGGCCTACTGTAAAAAGGAGATTTGGATAGTGAGTAAAAAGATGTGGGACGGCCGCTTTCAGAAAGAAACCGATAAGGCAGCGAATGATTACAACACCTCCCTCCCCTTTGACTGCCGGATGTATGCACAGGACATACGCGGAAGTATGGCTCACTGCCGGATGCTCAGTAAGCAGGGAATCATTGCCTCCGAAGATGCCACGGCAATCCTTTCGGGCCTGTCCGGAATTCTGGCTGATATTGATACAGGTGTTCTGTCATTTGATTCGGAAGCAGAAGATATACATATGTTTGTTGAGGAAGAGCTTACAAGACGTATCGGTGATGCCGGCAAACGCCTTCATACCGGAAGAAGCAGGAATGATCAGGTTGCTCTGGATATACGCCTTTACCTCCTTGATGAAATAACTGAAATACGTATACTGATTATGAAGCTTTACCGTACTCTCATAGACCTGGCCAATCAGAATTTGACTACGATTATGCCGGGATATACACATATGCAGCGGGCACAGCCGATAACACTGGCGCATCACCTCAGTGCCTACATACAGATGCTGCAGCGCGACGTAACCCGCCTGGACGATGCTGCTGCACGTATGGACTACTCCCCGCTTGGATCCGGTGCACTTGCAGGAACCACATACCCGCTTGACCGCGAATCGGCCGCTTCAGAATTAGGCTTTTCCGGTGTTACGTCCAATAGTATCGACGGAGTCAGCGACCGCGATTTTGCCATTGAACTAGCCGGTGTCCTCTCCATTCACATGATGCATCTCTCACGTTTTTCGGAAGAAATTATTTTATGGTCAAGCCAGGAGTTCTCTTTTGTAGATCTGGACGATGCCTACTCCACCGGATCCTCAATCATGCCCCAGAAAAAAAATCCGGATATAGCTGAACTGACACGCGGAAAAACCGGGCGGGTGTACGGAGATCTGGTCGCACTTCTGGTAGTCATGAAAGGTCTTCCCCTTGCATATAATAAAGACATGCAGGAAGATAAGGAATCAATTTTCGATGCAATCGACACAGTAAAAGGTGCGCTTGTACCCTTTACAGGAATGGTGGCAACAATGACGATCCGCAGGGATAAAATGGAGCAGGCTGCTGCCGGCGGATTTACGAATGCAACAGACCTGGCTGATTATCTTGTCAGAAAAGGCATGCCATTCAGGAGTGCCCATGAAGTGTCCGGGAAACTTGTCAAATATTGCCTGGAGGCCCAAATATCGCTGCTGGATGTGAAGCTTGACGAATTCAGAAGTTTCTCAGAGTTAATTGATGAAGATATTTATGAAGCCATTTCTCTGCTTAGCTGTGTCAATAACCGTACAATCACCGGTGCTCCTTCTCCGGACACCGTAAAATTATCTCTTGAAAAGGCAGCCTCATTTATTTGATTTTTATTTATTATCCATATTCATCACAAAAACCGGTAAAGATAAAGGAAGCGGCTGTCCCGAGCGGATCAGTCGCTTCCTTTATCTTAAAACTATAATATGTTTTTGTATGAATACTTAGTCCTCGTCATCCTGATCGATTCCCATATCACTTGCTTTCTGCATCCACTCAAATGCTTCCTGCTCCAGCCCAAGCGCCCTGTATGCGCTGACTTTCCCGTGAATGGCTTCAGGGTATTCAGGATCATAAGCAAGTGCCATGTCATACCAGAGTAACGCCTCCTCGGCATCGGACTGTGCCAGAAATAAATTCCCTTTGCCGATAAGTGCGCCCACATGTGCAGGTTCAAGTTCCAGCGTCCGGTCAAAATAATCAAGTGCTTCATCAAATTCACTTTGGTAGTAGTATACAACGCCCATGCTGCAGAGCACATCAGGAAAATCAGGCGCGATATCTATTGCCTTCTGTAAAAGGCGCAGGCACTCGTCATCATTCCCGTTCATGTGCTGTACAAAGGCAAGTTCATTTAAGGCTATTGGGTTTTGCGGGTCAATTTCCAGGGCCCTGTTAAGCCATTTTCCCGCATGGTCCTCATGATTCTTGCGTATTTCCAGCATTCCCAGAAGCACAAAGGCCCCTGCGCATTCCGGATCAATAGCAAGACATTTCCTGCAGTATTTCCTGCATTCGTCAAGATAACCGCACATAAAATAAACATCAGCCAAATCATGAAATATTTCCGAGTCATCCGTAGAAATACGGGATACGCTGATAAGGCATTCCATCGCTTCATATGCCTGCCCGTCCATAATCAGCGCTTTGCTCTTTCCCCGGTAAGCATCAACAATGCTCGCATCAAGGACGAGTGACTTATCAAATGCATCAATGGCTTCTTCATACATACCGTCATAAAGATATGCATAGGCCAGTGTCATATGTGCAACCGGTTCGTCTTCCGCATTGGCAACCGCCTGAAGTGCACTTCGCTGTGCCTGTTTGTATTTTCCTTCAAGAAAATAAAGGTTTGACTGAAGACAGTATAATTCGTAATCCTCAGGATCCTTCTTAATTAAGCCAAAGCAGACTTCATGTGCTTTTTTGTATCTGCCGTCCCGACGAAGATACCGTGCTTCCCACTTGCGGAACGAATCGTTATCAGGACAGCGCAGAACGAGCATGGCAACCCATTCAAGTCCTATTTTGTAGAACGGATCCGAATCGAGAATGGCAAGAACCATCAGCTCATATTCATATGGATTTCCGGTGATTTCCTTTCCTGCACAAAGCATTTCCCATTCTTCCGCCAGAAGGATAAGTTTTCCGACTTTCTCCTGTTTCTGAAAACGCAAAAAGCGGACACGAAAATCAACCCAATATGTTTCCTCCTGGCTCAGTCCCCGTTTTGTACAAATATGCAGATCCCGTTCATAACAGTATTTATGGGGAAGAATTCCTTCAGGTATGCGAAGGAAGCAATAAATACGCAAAATCCGGCACCAGCGCTTTGCAATCCGGATATCAAGCGAACGAAGGAGATTTTCGGAAATGCGTGTACTTTCTATGTGTTTAATCAATGAATTGATACGCTCCACAAAAGAGGCGTAATCCGTTTCAGGTGAAGCATTTTTCTGAAGGACACGAAAGTCGCGCAAAGTGCAGACAAGCTGATATGTATATGGCTTCGTGCGGAGAAATGTATTCCTGTGTTTCGGCTGGCAATCTGACTCCAGATAGGATAGTGCCAATTCGCTGAGTTGATTCTCATTCATGATGTCATAGGACGCAGTATCCGTGACGGACTGCTCCAAAAGATTGCCTGCGCTCCTGGCTAACAGAAAGAAACCATAATACGCATTCTTAACATAATCCACAGGATATGCCGGGGCATTGTCCTTGTGAAATATCAAGGAAGAATAATCAAATTCCTTCATATTTTCAAATTGTTCTTTATCAGTCATCCTTTGAATACATCTCCTTATATGTCAACGGCTCTGCCCTAGTTGCGCATACTGTGTATGGGTGCCGGTACGCGGCCTCCGCGATTGATAAAATCTGCGCAGGAAGATGGGTTGACATGCATGATAGGTGCCGAACCAAGAAGACCGCCATACTCGACAAAATCACCAACACCCTTACCGGGCATAGGAATTATGCGGACAGCCGTAGTCTTGTTATTAAATGTACCTATTGCCATTTCATCAGCAATAATGCCGGAAATAGTAGTCGCCGGTGTGTCTCCGGGAATAGCGATCATATCAAGGCCTACGGAACATACGCAGGTCATGGCTTCTAATTTTTCAAGATTCAGGGACCCTTTTGTTACGGCAGCGATCATTCCTTCATCTTCAGAAACAGGAATAAATGCACCGGACAGTCCTCCTACAAATGAAGAAGCCATTGTCCCGCCTTTTTTCACAGCGTCATTAAGCATGGCGAGTGCGCATGTGGTACCCCACGCTCCGCAGTCCGCAAGTCCGAATTCCTCAAGGATTCTGGCAATTGAATCACCAACTACAGGTGTAGGTGCAAGCGACAGGTCAACAATGCCAAAAGGTGCGCCAAGCCGCGCGGATGCTTCCCTGGCGACAAGCTCACCGACACGGGTTATTTTGAAGGCGGCTTTTTTTATTGTTTCAGCGACAACACCCAGGTCGGCTCCCCTTACTGATTCCATTGCCGTTTTGATGACACCCGGACCGGATATCCCGACATTTATAACACATTCCGGTTCGCCCGGTCCGAGGAAAGCGCCTGCCATAAACGGATTATCGTCCGGTGCATTTGCAAATACAACAAGTTTGGCACAGCCGATAGCGTCGCGGTCCTTTGTAAGCTCTGCTGTCCTTTTAATGATGCGTCCCATGTCCCGGACGGCATCCATATTAATGCCGGTCCTTGAAGTCGCGAGGTTAACGGAGGAACACACGTAATCTGTTACAGCCAGACTCTCGGGAATGGACTCTATCAGCTTAATATCACTGTCCGTATATCCTTTTTGAACCAATGCGGAAAAACCGCCGATAAAATTAACCCCGCATGTCTTAGCCGCCCTGTCCATTGCTTTTGCAAAGCAAACATAGTCGGTTGCTCCTGATGAAGCAGCGACAATAGAAATCGGTGTCACCGAAATACGCTTATTGATAATCGGAACCTGATATTCCCTGCTGATATCTTCTCCCGTTTTAACAAGCTTCTCCGCCCTTCGACAGATTTTATCATATATGCGCCGGCAGGTTTCTTCCGCACTCGATGACGAACAATCCATCAGGCTGATCCCCATTGTAATGGTTCTGACATCTAAATGCTGTTCCTGAAACATGTTGATCGTCTCAAGAATTTCATATTCGGTTAACATAATTTCCCCTCACTTGTCGTATGTTTTATCAAAAAGTCAGGATCAGATCCTATGCATCGCATTAAAAAGACTTGCATGCTGAATCCTGATTGAAAGGCCGATTTGTGCACCAAGAGCTTCAAGCTGATCGGCGAGATCTTTAATGTCAACGTTGGAGTGCGTCATATCGACAATCATAATCATTGTGAATATTTCATCAAGTATTGTCTGTGTGATATCTTTAATGTTTACCTGATTATCTGCCAGCGCTGCGCTGACTTTGGCAATAATTCCGATTGTATCATGGCCTATGACAGTAATAACTGCCGCATGATTATCCATTGGCTTCATATAAATTACCTCTTTTCACTTCAAATGTCATATTCCTGACTAATAGAGGCAACTGTGTATGGCCATGACCCGCACGAATCTGCCTCTTCTGTGATCTCCGATATACCATAATACGGAACCAGGTGGGAAAGCACAACCTTTTTTATCTGACATTCACAATAAAGGCGGAAACATTCCGTTGGTGTCATATGAAGCATTATTTGTTTTCTTGCTTTTTCTATCGCACCGCAGTCCATAACAGCCAAATCTGCGTTTTCAAATAAAGGCAGTAATTCCGGTCCGTATATGGCGTCTCCTGAGAAGGCAAATACTTTCCCTTCATATTGGATACGGACACCATAACACTCAACAGGGTGGGATGTGCGGAAAAAAGTGGCTGTAGCTCCAAAAAGCGGAAGCTCAGTAGACGAATTAATATGTCCGACTATTAGATTGGCATCATTTTGAAGCTGGCTGAATGTAGATTCAGGCGTAGTCGGTGCAAAGAGAGGAATCGAATGGATATCCAGCCCGTTCTGCTTATTCATCTGAAGCGCATATTTCAGTACGAAAATATCGGACAAGTGATCGGCATGAAGATGTGTAAGAATAATAGCATCAATCTGGTTTACCTGAATATATCGAAACAGATTGGATAAAACACCGCTTCCGCAGTCAATTAATATGTTTTTACCGGCAAACTGAATGAGATATCCGGTTGTCGCTCCCCCCGGAGCCGGGTATCCGCCTGAACAGCCAAGAATTGTAATTTTCATACTTATTATGCACACAATAACCCTCAGCTGTGTGCATTCTCCTTTCAGCAATCAATCTGCAAGAAATACAAATATATCTATATATTTTACCACACTTTATGCAAAACGATTTTCGAGGATTTTTTCGGCACAGCGGATACCGTCAATAGCCGAAGACATGATACCGCCGGCATATCCTGCTCCTTCACCGCATGGATAGAGTCCGGCTAATCCTGTGCTCTGCAGGGAATCATCCCGCACAATTCTCACCGGTGAGGAGCTTCTCGTCTCAAATCCTGTCAGCAGGCTGTCAGGATGTGAAAAGCCGGGTAATTTTCTGTTCATTTCAAGAACCCCTTCAAGAATTGTATCCGATACAACTCCAGGAAGAAGACTGCGGAGATTTGTATAGGCCACACCCGGACGGTAGGACGGCACAACTTCCCCGCAGGATACGGATGCCCTGTTCTCCAGGAAGTCCCCCAGCCGCTGGCATGGCGCCCTGCCGCTTCGACCGCCGGACTCATATGCAATGCGCTCCAGCTTTTCCTGAAAATGCACTCCGGAAAGGACGCCTTCTTCACCAAAGTCGGAAAGTTCCACCCCGACAAGTATGGCACTGTTGGCATTCGCGGCATCACGATGATAATTACTCATTCCGTTCGTTACTACCTGTCCTTCTTCGGAAGCACTTGCCACAACAAAGCCGCCGGGGCACATGCAGAAAGTGTATAAGGCACGGCCCGTTGAAGTATGTGCTACAAGCTTGTAGTCCGCCTGCGGAAGCGCCTTATGTCCTGCTGATACTCCGTATTGGGCACGATTGATCCATTCCTGCGGATGTTCGATCCGTACGCCTACTGAAAAAGGTTTCGTTGTCATCGGAATTTTCATGTCGTTAAGTACGCAAAATGTATCCCTTGCACTATGGCCGATCGCAAGGACAACTTCAGAAGCAGCAAGAAAACACGTATCACCCGGAAATCCTGAAGGTGCGTGCCAGACTCCTTGAATAATACTGTTTTCAGACTTGAAACCAACGACCTGCCGTTCAAAAAGAAATGTTCCCCCCAGCGACAGTATCTCCTTACGGATACCTGTTACTACATCCCTGAGCCGATCCGTCCCGACGTGCGGGTGTGAAAGATACATAATTTCAGGAGGTGCGCCTGCTCTTACAAAGGTATCAAGGACAAACTGCTTCCTCGGGTCTGAAATACCGGTACTTAACTTGCCGTCGGAAAAGGTTCCGGCCCCTCCCTCTCCAAACTGCACATTTGATTGTGTGCATAGCTTTCCGGTAGAAAAATAACTTTCGACATCGTCAGATCTCTTCTCAACCGTACTGCCTCTTTCGATAATAACCGGTGAAAGGCCTTTTCTGGCAAGTATCAGACCGGCCATCATTCCGGCCGGTCCAAATCCAATAACGACAGGATGTAATTTTGTTGTTGTTTCCGCAGCAGGATTACCTGGTGTGCCACTTGCATATCCGGTTTCAGCAGTTGATTTAACAGCATCTTTTCCTTCTTGCTCAGAATCATCTGTCAGGCAAACCCGGAAAGTAATTTTTATCTTCGATTTTTTCCTGGCATCTATTGATTTTTTAAGTATTATGCACCGCAGATCAGATGAAACCGGTTTTCTCAATGAAAGGCATGCATAATTGCGAAGATCCTTCTCACCGGAATTCGTATGTATATCTGCCGGAAGGCGGTCATATTCATCAAGCCCAAAAGAAAGGGATGTTTCAAGCCTCATAGTTTTCACTCTTGATCACGTATTGTGCAGCTGAACTGCCGGCCAGAAAACCGGATGCCCACGCCCACTGAAGGTTGAATCCTCCGCAGTCCCCGTCAATATCAAGGATTTCCCCGCAGGCATACAGCCCCTGACATTTAGAAGAAGAAAGCGTCAATGGATCAAAATCGGAAATGTCGATTCCGCCTGCCGTCGTCTGCGCATTTGCAAAAGGCATAGTCCCTGTAACTGAAATTTTCAGGCCTTTACAGGAGGCAGCAAGTAATTCAATATCTTTGCCGGAGAGTACTGATACAAGTGCAGTCATCGGTTTATCAGTTGATTCCCGCAAAAGTCCAAGTGCAAGTCGTTTGTGGAAAAGTCCTGTCAAATACTCATCAAGCTTACGGTTTGAAAAAGTTCTTTTCCGCATATTCATCATTTCGCGCACTTCGTTAAGTGAATAATCAGGAAGAAAATCCAGTGATACATAGATTTTTTCACCGGTTGTTCGGTTTATCTTATCCGCAAAATAACGTGATACGTAGCCGGAAAGCTGCAGGATAGGGGGACCGGACAAGCCATAATCCGTAAAAAGTATTTCGCCGGACTCTTCCCGTATTTTTCTGCCGCCGATAAACAAAGCTGCCCTTCCCTGTATTTTATTCCCGGACAGCGGTTTGCAGAACTTTGTATCCGTTTTAAGCTGAACAATCGAGGGAATCGGCGCAATGAGCCTGTGTGATAATTTTGTAAGCAGATTGTATCCGTTCCCGTCGGATCCTGTTGAAGGCGCACACATACCGCCTGCTGCAACAATAACAGCGGATGCACAGACAACATCCTTGTCATCCAAAGTCAAATGAAAAACGCCTTCATTTTGAGGTTTTACCAGATTGACTACACGGGCGCCGGTTCTGACTTTAATGCCAAGATCATCGAGGGAAAGTCGAAGTGAATCCAAAACGGATCCCGCGTGAAGGCTCATCGGGTAGACTTTCCGGCTGCCATCAACCGTGCAGATTACACCGAGCCCTTCAAAAAATGCAATGACTTCAGACGGCGGATATATATGGAGCGCTTCTTTTGCATATCGGACATTGCTCCCATGGTAGTGATTCAGATCGTCATCAAGATTTGTCAGATTACATCTGCCGTTTCCCGTCAGGAGTAGTTTTTTGCCTACCCGGTCATTTTGTTCAATAATCATAATGCGGGCCTCATTATGATTTTCACGCATGAAAATTCGCCGCGCCATAATAGCAGCAGCCATTCCTGAAGCACCGCCGCCAATTACTGCAATATCGATAGTCGGACTATTTTTGCCGCGGTCTTCGGCAGACATATACATTATGAATCCAGCATGGCAAGGCAGCGGGCATATTTGCCCCGATCATCCTTAACCGCACCGGTCTGAGCAATAATTTCATCCCCAAGTGTAAGAACATCACGTACATCGCCCTGTTTAAGTTCGATTTCCAGCTCGCACAATCTTTCCCTTGCATTTTTTGCATAGAGGTTTCCATCATCAAAACAGATTTCAAGGAGACTGTCCCCGAATCCGGCCAAAGACAATGTCCTTTCAAAACTCGTCCTGCATATCATAGTGAGGTCCTTACCTGAAATGGACTGCAGAACCTCTTCCAGTATCTCGGAAGGATCCCCGTCTGTAATTGCATGCTCAACAAATATTGCGGAATTGAATTCGTCATCTGTTGTCTCAAGATTCCATTCAAACCGCTGATGAAGCCCGTCACGACTGGTACCGCCGATTTTTACCGTATGTACAAAGTCACCGTCACGGATTTCACGGACACGAATACTCGCATTGTGGGCAAGAAGCGCCCTGTCCTTCGTTTCAAAGTATTTGGTGTCGTAGTATTCCGTTCTTTCGGAATTCGGAATAAGAATATCTGCAAACCATTCCGTACTCCACAGCTTAAGTATTTCATCGCGTGAAGTAAATTTTAGTTTCAGTTCTGTTTCCAAAAGACTATGCCTCCCTTTTCTATTCCCTGTTTACAGAGTAAGTTCCCGTACACTGTCTGCTGTTACAACAATTACCGTATTTTCATCCAAATAACCGATCTTAAGAATTTCCTGATCTACTTTGACAGATTTTTCCGTTTCCAAAGTAACGGCATTTACCTGTATTATTTTATCATCAACAGCGATAATCACACTGCCGTCCTTTGTCCTTGCTTCAATGAAATTATTACCCAGGACTACTGAGCTTCCCCGTACAAAACCGGACCCCAGGTATTCCATACGGACTTCCTGTCCAATCCCATCCGAATAAATGACGTTCACTCCGTCACCGGAAGAAAACACACTGAATATCTGACCGTATGAAGAAATAGTCTGAATACTGTCTCCGGAAAAACATAACAAATCCGATATACCGGCCAGTACCGTCTTGTCTTTCCCGATATAGGAAATGTTGGAAAGAATGGATGAGACATCGGGGGTATACAGCGCGAGATCCTTTGGTTTTTTATCCTGCGAACCGGTTGGAAGACCGATCTTCTTTAGGCGGGGCTGCATTGATGAACCGTCCGTATCCACAAGTGCAATATCAACAACCGATTTGTCCGGTGAAAACGAAATGGAAACAGGATAACCGGACTCTACGGAATTCCATTGCGCAAGAAAATTCCCCTGCGCATCCAAAAGATAGACCGCACCCTTCGTATCCTGCTGCTCCATGATGAGTCCTGCATAGCCGTCGGAGGAAAGAGCACCGAAACTGATGGCTCCGGTCATCTGTTTTTGATAAATTTCGCCTTTTGCATCGAGGAGCATGCAAAAGTACCCGCCGGAATCTGCAATCAAGGCATGATCTCCCTGGATTACACAAAACGGCTTGTCCATTTTGATGTCGACGCCGTATATTTCCGTCCCGGTCATCGATAAATAGGCAACTCGTGTAGCGGTAACCTTGAGTACTCCTTCGGAAAAAGGATAAAGCTTCTGTGCTTCTGAGTATTCACATGAAAAACCGCTTTGTGCCGAGAGCCGGGTAGTAGTATCTACTCCAGTTGCTGCACCAAGATGATTTCGAACCAGATAAATCAGTACTCCGGAAGCGGCCATTAAAAGTAGGATAAAAATAATAAGAAGCGGCAAAAGAGACCGCCGTTTGGCAGATCTCTTCTTACGCTTTCTGTCTGTGTCAATTGAAGGCATTATATACCCTTTCTTATGAGTCCGAAATCACATATACTCCACTGCCGTCATCGCCGTCAATGGCTTCCATGAGACGGTTGTAAGCAGCCCATATTCCATAATTGTATAAATCAGCACCATTATCTTTGTAGAGGTCATCTTTGGAAACAAGAAAACCATGATATTCACCATCTATAAATGCATAATACGTATTTTCGTCTTTAACCGCAAGGTTTATTATTGTTTGTTTACCGGTTTTAAGTGTAATTGTAATCGTAACATCTTTAGTATTTACCGGTTTTGCTGATAAATCAAAGTCAGATATGCTCATTCCGATGATTCCTTCATACAAAAGTGCAAAATACGACCTGCCTTTATTATCTGCAACTTTTGCATTAAGTCCATTAATTGTCACAACAGAGTCCTTGTCTGAAACACCTCCGCCTTTGGCTACACTCATACCCATAGAGAATACACCATCAGGGAAGCTTGCATCAATGTTTTTAACGTCAGAAATCAATTGATAGGTAAGAAATGGAGATATAAGCTCAATGAGGGGTGTCTGAAGCCCGGTAAATGCGGATGTTCCCAAAGAAAAAACCCTGGGTGAATCGGATGTCACGCCATAGTAAATCCCTCCCATGTCTTTGGAGAGTTTAATCTGAAGCTTCTTTCCGCCTTTGAACAGTATGTCAAAAGTGTAGGCAGGATTATCAAGACCGTACTTTGTATAACCCTTAGGACTCAGATCCGCAAATTCCGACGCCGACAAAGCCAGGACGGAATCCATAAGTTTTGCAAATGCACTGCTTGCCTCTATTGTAAACGGACTGGTAACTTTCCAGCCTGATTCGAGGGAAGCAGCGTCAGACGTTGAGACCTGGCTTGAGGTTGCTACAAGATCAAGGCTGTCTTCCGCGCGTTTGAATTCCGCTATTGCGACATCCGAGACTTTTGCAGACGTAATCGCCGTATCAAGGAAAGCAATCAGCGATGAATCGCATTTTGCTGCCTCGACGGCATTCGTAGTATAGACTGTTCCCGTATCATCAAGCGTGCAGTATACATCACTTCCGTCAAACGTTGTACTGCCGTAAAGCAAGGTATGTACTTCTCCGGAAACAAGTGTATATGTGACTGTATAAGCCGGTTTATCAAGTCCGTATTCTGCCAGGGAATCACCGGCATCAGGAATACTTTTAATTATATCAACTGAAGATAAGACATCTGTAAACGATGCCAGCTTAGCCTGGGAAAAGGTATCGCCTGTCGTATCTTCATTGTCGCTTGCAAAGGCCCACACCGGTGTTCCGTCCGTTCCGGTATCGTCTGCCGTCACAAAATAACCCGAACCGTCTTTTTTAAGAACATGGATCCCTTTTATGTCTGCGGCCTGGTAATTCACCACATATCCGGAAGTTCCCGTTTCTGGCGCTGATTCATCCTGCGGATTCAGTTTATCCTTTAGAGCAAAGTTATATACGGCAAGTAAGATGATCAGCACGGTAAGGACCGCTGCCGGAATGATCAGGTTCTTCCAAGTCTTCATGCTGCTTCCCTTCTGCACTTACAGATTTTTGCGTTTTTTATAGACTACAATTCCAATCACAATAAATGTCATCGGTATTACTGCCATGAGCACCACGGACCAGATTCCCTGCATATTTGCTGCCGGGGCAGAAGTCAATTTGTAGTTGGTGATCTGTTTAACATCTACCTGCACGTTATTCGTATTTCCAACCATATGGAGGGCAATGGTACCGAAATAGGCAGTATTATTATTGTTGATTGAATACTGACTGATGAACTCATCGCTAGTCAGTAATGTTGTACCAATCACAGCCGCTTCACTTTTTACTGTCCCGCCGGAATTCACAGAATACATCGCAATATTCTTAACCCCTGCAGCATCGGTTTGCGTTGGGTCCCCGTTTGCTTCAAAAACTCCGGATGCGGAAGATGTAATTAAAGGTTCCGTCTTAATATAAGATTTTGGATTATCAAATACATCAATTCCTCTGGCGTCCGTTACAAGGAGCTCCTTGTTGTATGCTGCAGTGGAGATTGTCCCCGCCGGAATGTCTGCGTAACTCATATATCCTATCGTCGCCTGCAGCCGGTATGACATGTCATTTTCCGATAGTCGCGAGTCGGAAATATTCAAATTCATGGTATGCAGTACTTGATTCAGATTCGTAAAAACGGGATTGGCACTTACATATTCTGTTATTACGATTAATTTTCCTCCATTATCCAGATAGTTTGTAAGCAGGGGAATATCCGAAGTGGAAATGTCTTCAATTGGATCATCAATAATCAGAAGAGAGCAGTCAGCAGGAATGGCAGCCAGTTCAATTGTCGACAAGTCGGCTACTTCAATTCCATTATTGGTCAGGACAGTATCTAATTGCACATGCGACGCTTCTTTATGATTTGATGTGAAATATGCTTTGATTACAGTATCAGACAGTACCGATGAAATGGCACCGGAAAAATTGTATTCTATATTATTGGAAGTAGCAACCATATTCCCTGTCTGATAATAGGTCTGCTCGTCATATGAAAAGCAATCGGCCGGATTGATTAGTTTTGCTTTACTTCCGCATTTCACCACAAAAGATCCCGCAGCCGGTTTGACCGTATTATTTGGATCAAGTTCGGTAATAATGGATGGATATTTGACAGGATCAACGTAGCGTACGGTGATATGCCCGTTTGATTTGGCAGCATAATCGGAAAGAAGCGGAACAAAATCAGCATACTGCGCTTCGGCAGCCTTCGTTAATTCAAATAATCCGACAATTTCAACGTCTTTATTCATCTTCGAAAGGATGCCCTGGGATACATCACTGATTGAGTTCACTTTTGAATTCGATAAATCCCAGCTCAGCTTTCCGCTGAAAACCGAGTCGAAAAGCAGATTTACAACAAGCAGGATGGCAATAATGATAATAACGGACCCAACGGAAAATAATCGGAGTGATCGCGCACGCTTATCGGCATTCTTATTCTTTTTAATTAAACTCTTCTTCGTATGGGATACTTCGTTTTTTGTATTATTAATTTGGTTCATGAACTAACCTCCTGTTATCATAAATGATGGAATCAACCCTGGCTCCAGCGTCTCTTCTCCAGAATCCTATACGTAAAAAACAGGAACAGGGCTATAAGACTGAGACAGAACAGAATCGGACTCAGTGATAATATTCCATACTGGAATGATGCGGTCCGGGAAATGGGATCCAGCCAGTTAATGGCAGCAGCCAGGTTCTCCCCTGCTCTGTTAATCGTCTCCGAAGAAAGATGAAACAGATTAAAAACACTGATGATGCTTACAAATATTCCTTCCAGTGAGGATGAAATAACCTGAAGCAGCATTGTGAAAACGATAATTGCAGCACTTATTACAGCAGCAATTATCTGGTTTTCAGTTACAGCCGAAGCCATAATGCCTACCGCAATAAACAGTGCGCCAAGTAAAATCATGGAAATATACGAACCCAGAGTCGATGCATTTACATTGCCGCCCAGGGCTATTAAGAGAACAACATGTATGATTGTGGTTGAAATCATAATGAGAAAGAGCGAAAGTGCCGCCAGGTATTTACCGAGCACAGCTTTAAATAACGGGACGGAAGAAGTATAAAGCAGTACATCCGTACCGTTTTTCTTCTCTTCCGAAAAAAGACGCATGGTTATTACCGGGATTACTATCATAAAAAATTCTTGTATTATTCCCAATTCTTCGCTGATATTGACGGAACTTGTTGCAGACATGGTATAGCCAAAATAAAATCCGCCCAAAAGTGCATAAAGGGCTACTGCAACCCAACCGATCGGTGAACGAAAATAGGATAACAGTTCACGTTTATATATTGCGCGCATTTTTTGATTACCTCCGCTTATTTTCATCTGATGTTGTAACACGCAGGAAAATTTCTTCAAGTGTCGGATCAAGTGATTTGAATTCAAGTATCGGCCAGGAATTTGAAGCCATCGTGTAGAAAATTGATTTTCTGACATCCTTCTTGGCATCGATTGAAATCTCTATCATCTGGGTATTATTTTTGTCCATAATGGAAGATACCCCAAGTACTCCGGGAAGAGAAAGTATCTTACTTGAAGCTTCCATATAGGGCCCCTCAAATGTAAGGGAAAGCTTAGCATTATCTGCCATTTTGTGTGACAAGGCATCAGGTGTGTCAATAGCTGCAATTTTACCGTTATTAATAATAACCACTCTGTCGCAAACCGCCTGAACCTCAGGGAGGATATGGGAGCTTAGAATGATTGTGTGATTCTTACTGAGTGTTTTGATAAGATTGCGGATATCAATTATTTGTTTGGGGTCAAGGCCTACTGTTGGCTCGTCAAGTACAAGGACGGCTGGATTCCCGATGAGTGCCTGCGCAATGCCTACACGCTGTTTGTAGCCTTTAGACAGATTATGTATGACGCGGTCCGAAACATCCGCAATTCGGACGATGCGCATGATCTCAGCGAGCTGGCGTATGCGGTCAGCCTTTGGAACACACTTATACTCGCTTATAAACTTCAGGTATTCAAGGACCGTCATATCCAGATAAAGCGGGGGCTGTTCAGGCAGATAGCCGATAGCCTTTTTTGCGGCAGCAGGCTCTTCCAGGATATCATGTCCGTTGATTACAACTTTACCGGCTGTCGCTGACAAATATCCCGTGATAATATTCATCGTTGTTGTTTTCCCCGCTCCGTTCGGCCCGAGGAATCCGAGGATTTCTCCTTCTTTAACTGTAAATGTAATATTATCCACAGCTATTTTATCACCGTAATATTTTACAAGATTGGAAATCTCAATCATAATTGACCCTCCCTGGCAGCCACGTATATTATATGTGCGCGAATGAGATTATAACGCAAATATTTATAACTAGAAAGCAGCTCCAATTAAGGATCGGCAGAAAACAATATGTATTCAAGTGCATTTATCCAAATACCGAAGCTTTGCCGCAAAAATACTTTATTGATATCTATATTTCAACTAATCGTTTCGTCTTTATACAAAACGGCTGAAAATGCTATCCTGTCACCACTTGCTACAAATCCGTCGACGTGAAGTTCTTTATTTGCCTCTTCTTTGAAAAACAGCACAACTTTCTCGCCAAAATGAATCTCGGAATTATAGTTGATATCAATACCCAGAATATCCCCCTGGTCCAGCGAACGGTTGTGTGCTGCGTCCATGCACCATGCTACATAACGTGTATTATTAACATGATGGTTTCTGTCAATTTCGCTGAAATCAGCATATTTTACGATTGTATTCTCTCCGGAAATATTCGCCGACATCCATGCGGTATCGGCAACAGGCTTAATTTTGGGGGGATCAAACGGCAGGGCTGTCACAGGATCTGAGGTAACCTTGGATATCTCCATGATTGCCGAGGGTCTGACGGGCCGGTGATTCGACTTGTTTGCCAGTATCCATACGGATGATCCCTCCCCGATCCGGATGCCTTCTGCGTCATAGAAAAGGAATTCCCTTAGAAAATAGATCTTGTCTGAACCGCGTGACCATGTCTCAATTGTAATTTTCTCCTGCCAGGACGGACGCCTTGTCATACGTACGGAAATACGAAGCAACAGCCAGCATATGTCCATCGGATCAAGAACTTCCGATCCCCACCCATACACATCGGCATTCAGCGACGCAGCCTCCTGCATCATGGAAAACAGGGAATGCATTTGGATCTGATCTTTATAATCAGTATCCGTTCCGAGAATATCGTATGTATATAAGCTATGAGCACTCGTAAGAGGCTGCGCCTGTTCCGGGTGCTCAGTTTGACGTTCATTTTTGATATCATTTATCATTTTTAATAAAGTTATCCTTTCATTTCATTAATATAGCCGGGGGTATTCAGTCGATAGTCTTACTTGTGGAGGTCATTTTTTCAGCGCCTTTCAGACTTTTTTTACCAACTACAAGAATAACCAGGGCTACAATAAACAGCGCCGAAACACTTAGAATTCCCATTGCAGCACTTTTCGTAAGTTGTGAAATAAGTCCATACATTAAGGTTCCTATAACAGCGGCAAATTTTCCGAATATATCGAAGAATCCGAAGAATTCATTGGATCTCTCCGGTGGAATAAGCTTTCCGAAATACGAACGTGAAATGGCTTGTATTCCGCCCTGAACCGTACCGACAAGAACGGCCATAACCCAGAACAGTGTTTGTGAAGTAGCTTTTGCTGCCAGGTATACATCTCCCTTAAGCGGGTCAACAGTTAGAGCATGCTCAATAGTATATCCCATATAAAAACCAACCAGACAAATGAAAGCGTACATGCAAACTGCAAACAGAATCATTTTAAGGGATCCGAACTTCTGGGCAAGTTTTCCGAAAAATATGGAACAGGGAACCGCAACTATCTGTGTTACAAGAAGGGCAAGTATCATTCCGGTACTGTCCAGTCCCAGTGTCGAGCCATACGCGGTGGCCATGTGGATGACCGTATTAACTCCGTCTATATAAAAGAAATAGGCAAGGACAAATACAAAAATGCCCTTATTGGAAAAGATCTCAACTGCCGTCTTCAATACATTTTTTAGTGTGTTCGTAATTAGATTTTTGGCTGGAATCTCAACATAATGCTTCTGGTGAACATTTTTGAGAATGGGAATACTAAACAATCCCCACCACAGCGAAGTGATAACAACGGCTATTTTAACGGCCAGATAACCATTTGCTTTGCCAAAAGGCGACATGATAACAGCAATCGAAATCAGAAACGGAATGGTGCTTCCTCCTAAATACCCCATTGCATAACCATATGAGGATACTTTATCCATCCGGTCTTCTGTCGTGACATCGGTAAGGAATGAATCATAGAAAAGATTCCCGCCGGTAAAACCGATATACGAAATGACATATCCTACAAGCATAAGCTTCCAGTTATCCGTTGCAGCCATAAGAAGTGTGAAAACAACACCGATACCCATGAAGACTGCAAGCAGTTTCTTCTTCATACCTTTATAATCACCGACAGCACCGAGGAAAGGTGCAAGAATGGCAACGATAAGGGTTGCAAGAGATGTGCCGTATGCCCACATCTGGTCGCCCGCTACCAGGCTTTCAGCACATACTTTTGCAAAATAAATCGGAAATATTGCAGCCATAATATTTGTGGCATATACGGAATTGGCCCAGTCATAAAAAAGCCAGCTTTTTTCCTCTTTTGAAAATTTCTTGTTCCCCATTGCATGATCCCCCCACGTTTATTTGAATTCAGAACAGATTGCTTGTGACGGCATATAATGAAAATCGGAAAATAGTGCAGATGCGTAACCCTATCAGTTGTTCATGAAAGCCCGCGGGTTAAAACGCTTGAATGCGGCAATAAACCGCTCGTCAGGCTCAAAGAGAACCAGTGTCGGCGGGTTTGATTTTGTAATGAAATACCAGTCGCAGCCATTGTCCTGTCCGGAACGCAGATCAAAATGCAGGAGGTTCTTCTGTGCAAAAGTATCGGCGGTCAATTTTTCAGCGGGTGCAACTACGGAGAAATCTTTACAGCTGCCTTTATAAACATTTACTCTCTTGCGCTCAGCTATTATTTTGTCGATGGTAAGTTCATCATTCAGGATGCTGTACTCGTATTCACGGTTCAATCCCTTGATCAGTCGAAAAACAAGATATACGATTCCTGCGGAAGCAAGAGTGGAAATATACAGGACATTCTGCTGAATAATTATCGGAATATAGAAGCAAAGTAGTATCAGTAAAATTGCCAGGAATATCAGAGCTGCAGCAAATACGATATCAATACCACGACGTTTACGCTTAACAATTTTTTCAATGAATAAATCCTGCTGCATATATATTTTCTCCTTGTATTATTATATTTTTTCTTTTAATCATAGCGTATATTTACATGAAAAGGAAAGATTATTTGTAAATGAAAGTAATAATATTTTCATGAAGGATTAAAAAAGAGACCCTGTCGATATCGACAGGGTCTCAAAATAAGATTGCAGTGATGGATCAATACATCCCGCCGCCCTGATTTGGCATCGGAGGCTCCGGCTCGGGAATATCGCAGACAACTGCTTCCGTGGTCAGCAGGATAGCCGAAATGGATGCGGCATTCTGAAGTGCAGAACGTGTAACCTTAGCAGGGTCCACTATGCCGGCTTCAACCATATCCACGTATGTTTCATTGAGGGCATCAAATCCCCAGCCGGGAGGTCCCTTCTTAACATTTTCACAGATAACGCTGCCGTCAAGACCTGCATTGGTTGCAATCTGGCGTACCGGTTCTTCAAGTGCTTTTGCAATAATCCGGATCCCGGTAAGGATATCTCCGGAATAATTCGGCATCAGAGCCGTAACATCCGACAGCACATTGATGTAAGCTGTTCCGCCGCCGGGTACAATACCCTCTTCGACAGCTGCACGTGTTGCTGCAAGTGCATCTTCAATGCGAAGCTTCTTTTCTTTCATTTCCGTTTCAGTAGCTGCACCGACTTTAATGACGGCAACACCACCGGAAAGCTTGGCAAGACGTTCCTGCAGTTTCTCTTTATCAAAATCGGAAGTAGTTTCTTCAATTTGTGTACGGATCTGAGAAACTCTGGACTTGATTGCCTTATCATCTCCTGCACCGTCAACAATAATGGTAACTTCCTTCTGAACTTTCACCTGATGTGCGCGCCCAAGCTGTTCTAGGGTTGTTTCCTTGATGTCAAGGCCAAGATCATCAGTAATGACCTGTCCGCCAGTGAGTATAGCGATATCCTGAAGCATCGCTTTCCTGCGGTCGCCAAATCCCGGTGCTTTTACTCCGACGCAGAAAAGGGATCCGCGAAGTCTGTTGATAATAAGGAGTGTAAGGGCTTCTCCCTCAATGTCTTCGGCAATGATCAGAAGCTTCTTACCCTGCTTGTTTACAAGTTCAAGAAGAGGCAGGATGTCCTGGACATTACTAACTTTCTTATCAGTAATCAGAATGTACGGATCGTCGAGAATGGCTTCCATCTTATCCATATCTGTACACATATAGGATGAGACATAGCCGCGGTCAAACTGCATTCCCTCCACTACCTCAAGCTCCGTGCCCATGGATTTGGATTCTTCCACTGTGATCGCTCCGTCTGAAGTAACCATTTCCATTGCTTTTGAGATAAGCTGGCCTACATATTCATCACCGGCTGAGATAGCAGCAACACGGGCGATATCCTTTGAACCGTTGACCGGCTTGGATTCGCGTACGATGCCTTCAAGGGCTGCCTCAACAGCAAGGTTGATTCCTTTTCTGAGGATCATAGGGTTTGCGCCTGCAGCAAGGTTCTTCATACCTTCACGAATAATCGCCTGGGCAAGGAGTGTCGCCGTTGTTGTCCCGTCCCCTGCTACATCATTGGTCTTTGATGCGACTTCTTTAACGAGCTGGGCACCGGCATTTTCAAAACGATCGGCTAGTTCAATTTCCTTGGCAATGGTTACTCCGTCATTTGTAATCAGGGGAGCTCCGTATTTTTTGTCAAGAACAACATTTCTGCCTTTAGGTCCCAGTGTGATACGAACTGTATCAGCAACTTTATTTACGCCGATTTCAAGTGCACGGCGTGCGTCTTCGGAATATTTTAAATCCTTTGCCATTTGTGTCTTCCTCCATAGGATATTCTTCTCTCAATTTTGAACAAAACCGCAGTTACTCAACAATCGCCAAAATATCACTCTGGCGAAGGATCGTATATTCGATATTATCGATCTTTACTTCCGTACCTGCATATTTACTGATTAGAACACGGTCGCCGACCGATACCTGCATCGTGACCTCTTTGCCGTCAACAAGACCGCCCGGGCCGACAGCTACAATTTCTGCAACCTGAGGCTTCTCTTTTGCTGTACCGGGAAGCAAAAGTCCGCTCTTTGTTGTCTCAACAGATTCCAGCATCTTGATTACGACTCTGTCGCTTAGTGGTTTGATCATCATATAGAACCTCCCTTTAATAACTTATATCTTATTTTTTAGCACTCTGTCACTGTGAGTGCTAAAGACATTCACTAATATAGGTCTTTTTTTTGTACATGTCAAGACATGTGTTGAAAGGAAAACTCATGTAAAACAGATTCACAGCAGCATCAAGTGCTATTATCAGTTTCCGCCTGTCTGTGTATTATCTTTTGCAGGTGTTGGAGATGGTATCTCTGTAGGTGCTTTGGGAATGACCGGAACAGGATCAAACGGGAAAGTTGAACCGAAAATATACTGCTGGACCAAAGGGACCATACCATTCCAGTTAGGTCTGATGCTCCATTCTCCGGATCTGAAATCCGAATACGTACCTTCATTTGAATAGCCGGCAACAGGTACCTGCATGTAGGCAACCTCGGCAGATTTAATATGAGGAAGGAAAGTCAAAACATATCCTTCCATCTCACTTTGGTTCATATTAGTAGATATCAATTTAAATACAGTTGACAAAACATTTCCTTTATTGACTACATTCAAATCCATAAAGCGGTGCAGCAGACTCTGAATAACTTCAACCTGCCTCTGGGATCTCTCATAGTCTCCGTTTCCTATGTGGCGGATGCGTGCATATGCAACAGCCTGTCTTCCATCGAGAGTCACAGTGCCTGTCTCTGTCAGCATATGTGAGCCAACCGGTGACCCGAATGCTGCATTCTGTTCCTTAACAAGGTCATTGAGTCCGTATGGGCTTGATCTTTCCGCTTCCGTAACATTTACGGTGACTCCGCCGACGGCATCAACCACCTTCTCCATATGATTCATGTCAACAAATGCATATTGATCCAGATTTATACGCAGATGATTCTCAAGTACAAGCATCAGCAGCTGAGGTCCGCCATAAGTCATGGCGGAATTAATCTTCTGCGGATCTTTGTAACCCGGAACGTATACGCAGGAGTCTCTCTGAACAGAAGTAAGCTTTATTGTATTATCATTTTCATTAACCGTAAGAATCATAATTATATCTGCCAGGTTGCCTGTCCCGTCTTTTGTATACGAAGTTGAACGGCTGTCAATTCCAATCAGAAGAATATTGTGAATACCCTCAACGGCCGGCATGGTCAGCGTCGTCGTTTCTGTCGCAACATCAGAAAGGGATACAATCGAACCATCTTCGTTCTTCATCGATGGATTTACTTCAGTCGGTATGATCGTAATCTGGCTTTCCAAATATTTTATATATCCGAATGCACCGATTCCGGCGAGAATTACTAAAATCAATATTGCAAGCAAAATACGGATTACAATCTTTTTAGCTGTAAGTTTTTTCCTTCGGCCGCCTTTTCTGTTAGGATCGGTACGCATCGTGGTATTTGCATTGCCGGAAGAACTCTGGGACCGGGAACGCACCTGGCTATTGCGGGCATACGGATTCTGCTGATGTGAACGCTGCGTGCCGGAACGCTGCGGACCGGAACGCGCGGAAGTATTCTTCGGATGTGAACGTACCGGACCAGCCTGGTCGGAAGGATTTAAAGAGCGGTTCCTTGGCGGAATACTCTCCTGGTTCGGGTTTGTCCGCTGATAACCCTGATCAAGTGAATTCAAATTTGGTTTTCTTACATCTGGTCTATTTTGTTTCATTAAGGTTATGCCCACTCATTATTTCGAATTGAATGAACAAGCCTCCTTCCTGCATCTTATGGATATTTCTACTCATATCCGTTTGGATTCTTACTCTGCCATTTCCATGAATCAGCACACATCTGATCCAGGCTGCGTACAGCTTCCCAGCCGAGATCTTTCTTTGCTTTTGAAGTCTCTGCAAAACAAACAGCAATATCGCCGTCACGTCTGGGTCCGATTTCATATGGAATCACTCTTCCGATCGTTTTTTCAAAGGCATGCAGAACCTCAAGTACGGAGTATCCTTTGCCTGTTCCGAGGTTGAAAACCTTTACACCGCTTTCAGAAATGCACTTGTTAACCGATGCTACATGTCCGTCAGCAAGATCCATCACATGAATATAATCCCGCACACCAGTACCGTCGATCGTTGGATAATCGCCGCCATGGATACTTAACTTTTTCAGTTTCCCGACTGCTACCTGTGTAATAAAGGGCATGAGGTTGTTCGGGAGGCCTTTGGGATCTTCACCAATCCGCCCTGACGGATGGGCGCCGACCGGGTTAAAATAGCGAAGCAGATGAATGGACCAGGATGGATCTGACACCCATAAATCACGAAGAATCTGTTCGTTCATCCATTTTGTCCATCCGTATGGATTGGTACAGACGCCAAGAGGAGAATCTTCTGTGAACGGCACTTTATCTGAAAGTCCATAAACTGTGGCAGACGAACTGAAAACAATATTTTTGACATTATGTCTTTGCATCACCCTGCAGAGGGAAATTGTTGTATTTAAATTTGTGCGGTAATAATCAAGCGGAACACGGACAGATTCGCCGACAGCTTTTTTGCCGGCAAAGTGAATAACACATTCAATCGAGTGCCTCTGGAAGATTTTCTCAATCTCCAGTTCATCTGAAACATCATATGGATAGAAGCTTACTTTGTCTCCAGCTATTTCCTGAATTCTGGATATTACTTCGAAGCGGCTGTTAGACAGGTCATCTGCAATTACAACACTGAATCCGGCATGAATCAGGGAAATACATGTATGACTACCTATATAGCCGGCACCGCCGGTTACAAGAATCTCGCGCATAGGGTTCAAATCCTCCAAAAAAATATATGCTATGAATATTGCTCAATTTTGTTTTACAGCAAGTTATATAATACTCCACGATGCTAAAAAAAAACAGACTGTAATTTTGCGGCAAATTTGTGTTATGTATTCGGGATGCATTTTGTGCCTCTATTTATGTAAATGACGTATAATATAGTGGAATCAAATTAATACGGCATTGTGCCGGGTCAGAATGTACGAATATGTCGATTTTGACGACTGAAAGAAAAATAACCGGATATATTCCTCATTTTTCACACAAAAGCAATCGCCGGATCATCTAGCATATGTTTATGAGATAAATATGCAAGCAAAATGATTCGATCATACCACACGGATCACACGGAGGAATGCAATGAAAAAATCAATATATGTAGCTGATGATGAATCAAACATTCGTAATTTAGTGCAAACATTTTTGGAGCGTGAAGGTTATGATGTCACTACTTTTCCGGACGGGGAATCCCTCCTGAGGTATTTTTCCACGAATCCCTCCGACCTTGTAATCCTTGATGTAATGATGCCGGGACGTGACGGATTTTTTATCTGCAGCGACTTACGCAAGATCAGTGATGTTCCGATTGTCATGCTCACAGCCAGGGACAGCGATTCCGATTACATTGCAGGGCTCTCATTAGGAAGCGATGACTATTTTACAAAGCCGTTCAGCCCAATCAAGCTTGTAATGAAGGTAAAAGCCATTTTCCGCAGGGCGGAAGCCGACAGTAAAAAATCTGATCACCCTGATGAAAGCCTTCGCTTCGAAGATATCGCAATTATGACCCGTACCAAGTCGGCAACATGCGGGGAGGATGACCTCCAACTGACACCCAATGAATTTTCACTTCTTACGTATCTGATAATCAATCAGGACAGGGCTGTTTCCCGTGCGGAGCTTCTCGATCGGATCTGGGGATATGAGACAGAAGTCGAAACAAGAGTGGCTGATGATACAGTAAAAAGGCTTCGCAAAAAGCTTGCCAGATCCCATGTTGTTATTAAAACTGTCTGGGGGTATGGTTTCCGGTTAAAGTCGTTATCTGACGAAGAAGAAGAATTGCCGGCAGATATCAATTCCAATACCCTGGAGACATAATATGATCAAAAAAAAAATCAGTTTGCGTCTGCATATATTTTTATCGTTTTTCATAGTATTTCTAATATCATTTGCTGTGATCATTTTTTCCTTCAACATTGTCGTATCGAATTACATACGCAATGATTCGAGTGCCAAACTTATGATTACAGGGGAAAAAGCCAGAATACTGGCTTCCCAGCTGACAAAAGACCATCCGGCTCTTCCGGGCCAGACATTCAATTCCGATCTGATAAAAGAACGGATTATCGAATCACTGTCCGGAAGTTCAGATGTTAAAGTAGCGTTGATCAACTCAGATTATAGTATCTCCATTCCGGTATCAACCGGTTCCCAGAATGATTACACTATTATTAAAAGTGTAGCGGAACAAATGAAGGCCGATCAAATCAGGCTGGGCAGAATGGGAAATACTGCCCAGGTTGTGAAAGTTGATAAATCATCCTATTATGTTTCCACTATTTTGTTCGAGGAAAGCAGCACTCCAAACAGCCTGTACACACCTCAATATTTGATTTTATACCTGGATTCCTCTCCTTATCTCAATTTTGCAGAAAGCCTTTATGAGATTCTTGTGCTAATACTGGTGATTGCACTGGCGCTTTCACTTTTAGTATCCCTTGCTGTCTCGAACAGTATTATTCGATCCATTCAAAATCTCACGGATTTTGCCAGCAAAATCGGAGCCGGTATTTTCAAACGGCAGAATTTCAATTTTTTTGATAAGGAACTTGATATCCTCGCTGCTGATATGAATGTAATGGCAGATAAGTTGGACCAGACAGACAAGGAACAGAAAACATTCTTCCAGAATGCATCTCATGAACTCAGAACCCCTCTTATGTCCATCCAGGGATATGCCGAAGGGATACGATACAAAGTCTTTGAGGATCAGGAAAGTGCCGCCGATGTCATAATATCGGAATCACAGCGCCTTACCGGGATGGTGGAAAACCTTCTGAATATATCCCGAATGGATACTGCCGCAGCCGGAAGGCAGGCAATCCAGAAACATGTATTTGATTTGAGGGAATTACTTGAGTCGGTTGTTGAGAAAATGCGCGGATCAGCAATGCTTTCGCAAAAAAACATTTCTCTTCATTTTTCAGTAAAGGATGTACATGTCCTGGGAAACGAAAATGATCTTTTCAGGGCATTTGAAAATGTAGTATCAAACGGCCTTCGTTATGCAAAAACATGTGTTGACCTTACTATCATCTCAAAAGATCCGGACACAGTAAATGTATTAATATCGGATGACGGCAAAGGTATATCAGACGAATTACTGCCGATTATTTTTGACAGGTTCAGTCATGGTGAAGACGGTAAGCACGGCATTGGCCTTGCACTTGTCAAAGCAATCATATCAGAGCATAAAGGTACAGTAACCGCTGCAAACCGTCCCGGCAAATCCGGGGCGCTGTTTACAATTACCCTTAACATCGTATCCGCCGGGGAAACATACTGATCCGGGTATTCTACCCCCGCGTTGCGGAAGCTGCTGTTACTTCAGGTGCTGAACTTACAGTTGTCGTATCAGAGCCGGTTACCGGCTGTCCTGCAGTATCTGTCGGAAGCCCGGTTTCTGTTGTATCTGCTGCAGTCTGTCCGGATACTGTAAGCGGAAGATAATTCATCGCGGGTACAAGTACATCATCAATCAGCAATTCTGCATTTTCAGGAGATTGAGGGGCAAGGTCGGTCATTCCGAATATCTTCGTAGCACTTGTATATGTAATTGCAAAAATAATGACGGCAGCAATAATCAACTGAAGAATTAAAAACAGTGATAGTCCGGATTTGTGGAACTGACCTAAAAATGAATCTGCCTGTGAACTCGTCTTACCAACAGATGACGTAAATATTTCCAGGATTCTATAGGGTGTTGAATCAATACGGCGATGCAGTTCTGCAAGAACAGAGTTCTCAGTAAATTCATCAAGTGCCCGATTCACAGCCTGTATGGACGTTGTTACCGGATAATGGGACGCCAATGTTTCAACTCGTTTTTGAAGGATATCACTGAATAGAAAAACAAGATCACCCGAACTTTCGGAATTACGCTGATGATACACTTCGAGAAAAGATTCCGTAAGGGCGTTTTCCGTACGTGTAGTATCCCCGAGAATCCTATAAGTTGATCTGTAGGCAGGTGCTGCGAACAGGCGAAAAAACTCATCAAAATTTTCTCTGGTCAGAGGTTTGTTCCACATGCTCATTTGGGATGCCCCCCTTCCCATTCGTCCGGATTGTAACTGTTATACGGGCTTTGCTGCCCATACACCTGATTATAGTTATCCGGCGGCAATGACTGCCCCGGATATTCGCCTTGGTACTCATTTTCTGCGGGGTGATTCACCATATCGCCGTACTGCGGCACCTGGTTATAATCAGGGAACTCCTGGTACTGTTCAAAAGGATCATTTGTTTTAGTGTACTCATTTACTGCAGGCATGGATGATGGATTCGGTCTTGACGGTGTATATAAAAGGGTTATCAACGGATAAGCAAAAAGAAGTACTGCCATTAATATTGTGAACAGTAAAAGGGAAAGGCGTAAGTTGCTTGAAAGGAAAAGTACGGAATACCCGATGGTCCCAATCACAGCACCGCTTGAAAAACCCTTTTCAAGGATTTCTCTGGCCAGGGCCTGCTTGTCTTCCCTGATCATATCCTTATAATAATCAAGCATACGGAATTCATGTAATCCCAGTGCAGCACCCATAAGAATCACCGTAATTACCAGAACCTTTGCAGTGGGAAATAGTGCAAGAATAAAAAGACCCGTGACCTGCAGAATTGCCGAGGACATAATGCGACCCTGCATATTCATTCTGTTCGGAAAAAGTTTAAGCAGTGACCTTACCAGCACGTTTCCGACAAAGGTGAAAAGGATAAAATAAAATGAAATCGTTGCGATAGATAATCCAAGCATATTGAGGAAAAATGGTATGAATACAAAATAGAAAGCTAACTGTATGCCGGATGTCATAACGCAGCTCCAAATGTATGTACCGGATTTTCTGCTGGATAAGGCATACAGAAAATTCGGGAGATGAAGCGGCGGACTGGAAGACGGAGGGCAGTGCTGAACAAAAAGGAGTGCCTGTATTCCGACAATAAATAGAATACAGCCGCAAATGAGGGAAACAGCAACCTGTCCGAAGCGTTCAAAAATCATCCCGGACATAACCGCACCTACGCAGGCACCAAGAAGATATCCTGTATATTGGGTACTGTGAATCACACGCTCACTGAATTCTTCATACCCGAGACGGCTGGCATAAATCCGGTATTCCCTCTGAAAGTAGAAAACCATTCCAAGCAAAAATCCGATCGGCAGAAGAAGAACCAAATACAGATACACATTCGATAGAACAGATGATATTAACAGCAAAATAAATGCAGCAAAAATAGATGTAATCAGTGAAATCCTGGTAGTAAATCTCCTTACAAACAGCATTCTCAGTGTACTGAATCCGAAGAATCCAAGAGCAAACAGGAAACCACCCAAAATGATAACTGCCGCAGGAGGAATGTACGAAGGCAGAGCCCCGGATTTGGATGCATTCAGCAAATACGAGGAAATTACAAGCGGGGGCATGGAGCAGGCCATTGCGGAAAAAAACGCAATCGACTGGCATCCTGACAGTCCATAGCGAATAATTTTCGGCAATTGACGATCCGGCTGACCGAACATTGTTGTCAGCAGTTTATGTATTTCATAATACACAATGGATAAAGCGGCTGAAATGGAGAGTATTGTAAAAAACCATGATAATGAAAGGCCATGCTCTGCATAATGAAAATCCGATGCAGGCATGAGTACTTCAACAAGACCCGTTTCTGTACCGTCTACACCTATTACAGGTGCCACTCCAGCCACGTAACTTCCTGTCTTGTCGGATCTGGCAACAACAACAGCTTCTCTCTTCTCAAACGCCTTGCGGTAGCTCTCTTCAGCGCTGCTGTCAAGGTCGAGCGTGACCTGTTCCGCCGATACAGTCTCAGACGGTGTGGAAGTATATACCTGAAGGAATGAATTCCCGGCCTTCGTATAAATATTTACAATATAATTATATGTATGCCCATTGCTGAAATATGAACTCACAGGCATAGGAAATGTCATTCCCTCCTTTAATGTAGTATGGGAAATGGCAAGAGCGGATGTAACTGCAGTTGTTTGAAGGGCATCGGATCGATCCTGTTCAAGTACTGCCGTATATGAAGAGGTAATCGTATTGGAAATAACAATTAAAATAACAAAAATGACCACAAAACAGAATCCAAGCTGAGCTGCAAGAGACCGGTTACCACGCGGGGGTGTCGTTAAGCTGGATAAAAAAAAGTTCCTCATATCAGTATCTATCCCCCTTGCGTCTCGAGATTCGAACTATGTGGGGAATAATATACTGCAGGGAAAACAGAGAAATACCTGCAGCTACTGCAACTATTACACTCATAAGGACCCGCTTCTCAACAGCATTTCCGTATTCATCCAAAAAAGTATATGTTGAAGACAATTCAAACAGGCCAACTACTTTTCCCTGACTGTCCTTAATGGGTGTCAGTATAGTGTACTGATTGTTATCCTGAATATAATACGGTTTAGCTTCAGCAGTCAGCCAGTCGGAGACGTGAATCTGCACAGCATGCAGGCCTTCACTGCTGCTTTGCAGAAGTGTTGTAAGCTCCCCGTTCGTATAGGAATACAGTCCGTAAACTTTGCGGCTCTGGTTTTTTTCTTTGGAGTCAACCAAAATCGCAGGCAGGACGCTGACATACTTTGTCTGTGCCGCTACCGGGTCTGCCGCAATTTCATCTCCGCTGATAAGAAGAGAACTGGCCGCAGCAAGCTGCTGCGTTTTTGCAACAACCTGAGTATTGTATTCTTTCTCGAAGCCGATGCGCATATGATTAGCCGCAAACGATACGGATACAACTGCAGTGACAATAGCAAAAAGCGTCAGGACTATCGTCTTCAAAACAGCGGAAGAAGACTCTGATCCTGTTTGTTGTTCTGTCTGAAAAGGCATTGTCATTCCTCCTACGTGAAAACAAGTACTTTATATTATAACGTAAATAGCTTATTGATAACAGAGGTGCTGTATCCCGTGTAATGTCCCGGACCGTCAGCATGCAGGTACTACGCCTCATTTCCTGATAATGCCCCGGAAATCGAGCATAACATAAACTTGGAATACATCCTTACATCAATTGGCTGATGTACTTTCAGAAGCCATTGCTCCCTGATCCTCCAAAAAAAGTTTGCCATACTGAATAAACGCATAATCATCCAACATCTTTGTAATGTCTTCGGGAAGTGCGTCATCATTCGTATATGCTGTACCGTCTTTGTCAAAAACAGCAATTGCACTCACAGCTGATATTTTTGTCTGAAGTACACGCAGGCATGCACGTTCGTCCGGCGAAGGGATTCCGGCCAGGTCAAGGACCGTCTGCCCAAGTAAGTTCGGACTCGTAATGCCTGTATTCCCGGTTTTCATGTCATAATTCGCCCATATCAGATAAGGGGTCGTATAGAGCGGCAGAGATTCCCTTGCTGAAAGGGATGCCAGTTCCGCTCCAAGAAGTGTACTATACAGGTCGGTATCCAGAAATGGCTTGTGGTCTCCGAATAACACAATAATCGTTGGTTCGTCAACAGATTTAAAATACGTAATCAATTCCTTCAAGGCATCATCCGACTCCCGAAGCAGCGACAGGTAATGTTCTGTACACGGGAATGAATTATTAGGGAAATTCGTTATCTTAATATCATAAGCCTGATTATCCCAGTATTCCGTATAATCCGCATGATTCTGCATGGTTACAAGAAATGAAAAAAGCGAAGTGTCCTTTCCTTTATTCTCGTATTCACTTATAACACGTTCAAATGCGGATTTATCACTTATGTATTCGCGGACTAACTGAGGATTCACAAAATCCTTATCGCTGATAAACTGATCAAAACCCAAAAGAGGATATGCCTGTTCCCTCCCCCACCACGCAGCATCAAAAGGATGAATTGCCAGCGTTTTGTAACCCTGGTCTTTAAATATCTGCGGCATCGCATCGAGTGGATGATTTACATAGAAATCGTATACAGACGAGCCGGGCAAAAGGCTTTTTACGGAATACCCGGTCAGAAATTCAAATTCGGTATTACATGTCCCGCCTCCGAAAATGGAAACGGCCAGATCTCCATACATGGCGTCTTTCTTCAAGGAATCAAAAAACGGCATGACTTCTTCCGTCGTTTTTATGCTTCTGATTTCATTCAAATCTGAAAACGACTCGCTCATTATGCAGATTACATTTGGTTTAATATATGAATTGGAAACGGCAGTACTGTCCAGATTTCCGCTTTTCACCTGTTCGACATAATTGGAAACCAAACCCTCCGTTGCATCCACGGTATTGTTTTCTCCTCCGCTGACGGAAAGATGGTTCAATTGCAAAGCAAGGGCCAGCATTGTACCGTTTTCATTGTAGGTTTGAAGCGGAGGAAATAACGAATAAGATACATCCATACTTTCCAGAAGTCCTTGATTAAAAATAACTCCGAAGACAAATCCTGTAAGAACACCAGCAGAACAAAGAATGAACAGTATTCTTTTTTTGAGCCCGTGGATAAACGGAGTATAAGTTAGCCGGATTATCAGGACAATAAGTACAATCATGATTATGGAGACAACAAAACGCTGTGAAATATGAAATTTGTATTTTGTCGATATTTTTGCAGCTATTCCTGCGGAAAAAAGGTCCCACGGCATGGCCGGATCCCCGCGCATGACCATTTTCATATGATTGACATAGCCTGCCATCAGGCCCAAAATTGCGGTAAGAATAATGGCAATTGTACCGTTGCCGGATATGGCGTAGAAAAGGAAATAGAACAGAATAATAATCAGAAGTCCTGCTAAAAATACAAAATAGTGCTGAATCGTAAACGGGAACAATATCTGCATTGGATCGGACCGTGAAATGTTCAGTATTTCCTGTGTCAAATATATGAGCGTACAGACAAATCCTCCGCGGTATACTTCCTTCACCCACCGCTTCCCAATAAATCCGGAAAAGAACAAGCCGGCCAGAATCAGGACAAATAAAACAATGTGGGGGATCATATGCGAATAGGACATAACACTATATGAATACGACACATTAGGAAGGTAACTCATTCCGACGGGCTGGTCATCCGATATTGTCCCGCTTGTAATAGCCCCAAAAGTATTAGCCTCGTGAGATGCAAGATAGAATGTTGAACCGTCTGCAAAATCCGATATTTGAAAAGTAACTGTGTACACATCACCTTTAGTCAGGGAAACATTCCCGCAGTTAACCAAAATATAATTCCTGCTCGGATGGTAAAGATAGGCTTGTGTAGTCAGTATTTCCTTACCATCTGAAGATGCAATTGTAATTGTTGCCTTATCTGATGCTGAAAGTCGGGTATGTGACACATCTTTGTAGATTCGAAGGTCCGCAAGCTTCCCTTCGCTTGCTTTGAATGAAAAAACAACAGGCGTTCCTGCACTCAGGCGAATCGAATTGGAGGTCTGATTCAAATAATTTGATTTTGTTTCCGTAATATTAAAGCTGTTAAGCAGCAGGACAGCAATAACGGAAAATAAAAGTATGCTAATCATCTGGTATACTTTACGGCTGATTAAGATGTGGTCAGCCCGTTGAATACCAGTAATGATTTTTTTGAAAAGTCGAAGGGCTTTACTGTTCTGCAAATATTTCACTTATCTACTTTCCTTTTCATTTCGATACCAAAACGGCCAAACGATATTTATTATATCACTGAGTTTTCTTCAAATCTATCGACAGGAAATACACGATATATATTTTATGACAATCATGCTTCACAGGAAACTGCGGTCAAATTGTATGACCAGATAGAAAACAGTCGGGTACAGTTCCTGCAGTTTTTCAGTGATTTTGTTGCGGATTTCTTCGTCAGATAACGAGTATTCGAAAGGAACAGCTATATCAAAGATAAGGTTCGTATGTGTTTTGCCGGTAACCATTCGAAAATCATGAATGGAAAGCTTGTCGGAGAGGGTCTGTACAATGAGCGTAACACTTTTTCGTATTTCTTTTGTTGATGTGTCATTCATATCAATCGGATCCATATGGATCGTGATCGGAATATGCATCTTATCACTGATTCGTTTTTCTATAAGATCAACTACGTCATGTATTTCCATGAAGTTACTCGATGAACTGACTTCAACATGGGCAGAAGCAATCATACGGCCGGGTCCGTAATCATGTACGATCACATCATGGACACCAAGTACACTTTGTTCAGCTGTAAGAAGTTCTTTCAGCTTCTCAACCACCGTCGGATCCGGTTCATTTCCTAAAAGAGGACTTAATGCGTCTTTGGCAACATTATATCCTGCATACAATACGAATATGGAAACGCCTACACCGACATAACCATCAATTGTAATTTTGAAGTATACCGAGATTATCAAAGAAATAAGGGTAACGAGCGTAACCGCAATATCCGAATAACTGTCAACAGATGCAGCTATGATTGTCTGTGAGCCAATCCGCCTTCCGATACGGCGGTAGAAAAAAAACATCCAGCCCTTAACGGCAATTGATCCCAGAAGGACACCCATCACAACAGGCGAGAACACAAGATCCGTCGGGTGAATAATTCGATCAATCGATGTGCGGAGGAATTCAAATCCAATTAAAACAATAAGAAACGACATGATGAGACCGGTTATGTATTCGATGCGGCCATGACCAAACGGATGGTCCCGGTCTGCCGGTTTTCCGGAAAGCAGAAATCCGAATAAATTGATAAAACATGTTGCTGCATCCGAAAGATTGTTGAACGAGTCGGATATGATAGCTATACTTTTCGAAAGAAGTCCAACCGATAATTTCCCTGCAAACAGGACAACATTGCAGATCATTCCCACAATACTGGCGAACTTGCCGTAACGGATACGAACCATCGGATCATTGAGATTATCGCTGTCCTTCACAAACATTCGAACAAGATAAGAAATCATGACTACAGTCCTCACAATCATTACATTATTATATGAAAAAATGTATCTGTATTATGCACGAAAAAAAGAGTGCCGTTTAGCGGCACTCTTTATTCTACCATAAAATGTTAATAAAACTCAGGCTTGATTATCAACCTGCTTCAGCTGGTGTGTATTGAATAGCACCTGTTCCGTCCGGAAGGTAACTAAACCAGATATTATCACCGGCTTTATTGGTTTTTATGAAAAATATGCCGTCCTTATCATTTGTGATCATTCCGTCCGTGTAACCCATTTTTTCAAAATCTGCAATATATGCATCCGCTTCAGCCTGCTTCATTCCCTCAAAAGTCACTGTACCGCCGGAACCGGATGTAAGTACGACTGTAATTTTACAGGAAACAGGCTTAATATCACCCATGTTCTTCGCAGGCCAATCCATGCCTTTACCATCTGAAGTGGTAATTGCAGTGGAATCAGCCTTTGTGGAATCGGAATTTGTATCATCCTGAGCGGTTGTATCATCCTGACCTTGTGTTTGATCACTGTTTCCATCAGTAGTTTCATCAAGTTGTTCCGATATCTTTGTTTTTGCTTCATTGGCAATTTTCTTTGCAATACTGCCGCATCCCCCAAGTGATACGAGTAAGACGATAATCAGCGAAACAGAAATTAACTTGGTAATGTTTTTCATAAATTTGCCTCCCATTTCTTCATGAAAAATTCGAATCAAGCATAAAAGAATAATTACAAATGAATTTTCACACACCCACAATTTAAATGCCACTCATTAATTCTAATGATAAGGTTTTTTTGACATATAATCAACTACCTTTTCACGGTATCTTTGATATGATAGTCATGATTATTCTATTTATGTATATGGAGGTCAGGTTATGTACAAAATAATTTTAGACATGTTAAAAAACATGGGAATTCCGAGCGGACTTTGGATTCCTTTTTATTATGCGATACTCTCTGTGGGTGTCATCCTGATTTGCATAGCACTTGAATTATTCGGCCGTTGGGTCATACTCGGCCTGTACTTCAAATTGACAAAAAAAAGCAAACGTCCAATATTTGTGATTCTAAAAAAGCACAGGCTCATGCAGCGTTTCATTCATCTGATTACTCCTCTTACCATCAGTGTTTTCGCATCGCATTTTGATTCGGCAGAACCCTGGATTTCACATGCTGTAATCATCATCGTGATAATCCTTATTGTGTTTATAGTTGATTCAATCCTAAGTATCATTGATGACGTATACCGTACACACGAGGTCTCAAAGAAGCACCCGATCAAAGGTTTCCTCCAGATTATCGAGATAGTGATCGTAATTGTTTTCGGTACTGTGATTATCGCGTCGTGGATAAATGAAAGCCCATTTGTTCTGCTAAGCGGAATTGGTGCATTTACAGCGGTAATAGCAATTGTTTTCAAGGATACCCTTCTGGGGTTTGTTGCCGGACTTCAGCTTACAACGGATGACATGATCCGGATAGGAGACTGGATTGAAATGCCAAAATTCTCCGTTAACGGAATAATTACGGATATTTCCCTTATATCCGTAAGGGTTGAGAATTTTGATAATACAACAACTTCCGTTCCGGCATACGCCCTGGTCACGGATTCATTCAAGAACTGGCGTACGATGAAAATTTCAGGATCCCGCCGTATCATGCGTGCAATATATATTGACATGTCCAGTATCTCCTTCTGCTCGGAGGATATGCTGACTGCGTTCTCAAAAATCGAATACTTGAATTCCTATATTAACGATAAGAAGCAGGAGTTTGAAAGAAACAGGAAAAAACAG